>Ga0308175_100004108_pt1 | contig 10183 bp, 11 predicted proteins | sample PhyCR1_3_FD_203893 | JGI IMG/M metagenome (GOLD analysis project Ga0308175, IMG submission 203893) | Soil microbial communities from UC Gill Tract Community Farm, Albany, California, United States - DLSLS.C.R1 | ecosystem: Environmental > Terrestrial > Soil > Agricultural land | place: USA...
GCCGCGGAACAGCAGCTCCTCGCCGAGCACGGTGTTGAACAGGAACATGACGACCAGGACGGCGAGCCAGCCCCAGGAGCCGCCGAGCAGCGTCGCGCCGGCGTCGGAGCCCAGGAAGGCGCCGAAGTCGCGGGCCACGGGGAGCGGCAGCGCCGGGAGGAACTGCTCGGCGGCGAACAGGGCGGCCGCCGGGATCAGGACCAGCCAGAGGAGCCCGCCGCGGTGACCGGTGCGCGGGTTGCGCGGAGCCCGGAGCCAGAGGGCCTCCCGGACGACGGCCCAGCGCAGCGTGCCCTGCTCCCGGCGGACGAGGACCGCCACGAGGACGAACTGCCAGACCAGCCCGGCGGTCAGGCAGACGATCAGCGCGCGGGCCAGCGGTGCCGGGCCGGCCAGGTGATCGGCGACGAGGGGTGCGACCACCCAGGCGAGCAGGCCCATCGGGACGGCGGCGGCCGCCCAGACGGCGAGCACGCCGCGCCGGCGCAGCTGAGGGATCACGACCCTGCCCGGTTCGAGGCGGGGAACGGCGGTGGTGGTGCCCATGGCGGGCCTCCGAGGGGGATCGGGCGGTTCGAGGACGCCGTGAACCGTGCCGCCGGAACCGTCCGGGCCACGAGCCCCGCCAGGAGCCGGCTGCTCCCTCGCGCGAGGGATCCCGACCGCCTCGCAGGGGTCTCGCCCGGCACGGGCCGGGAACGGGACGATGGGAGGTGTCGCCGTCCGAAGCCCGGCCCCGGTGGGCCGGCACGCGCCTCGACGCCTGGCTGGCCGCCGGGCTCGTCGTCCTCTCGCTCTCCTCGGCCCTGGCCATGCCGGCCGGGCCTCCCTACCGGCCGGTGGACGGGTGGACCCTCGTCCTGGCCGTCCTCGGGCCCGCCGCGCTGGTCTGGCGGCAGACCGCCCCGCTGCTCGCCCTGGTCGTGGCCGGTGGGACCGTGGTGCTCAACGCCGCCGTCGGCGGCGCCATCGGGTTCCTCGAGTGGCCGGCCTGGATCGCGCTGTTCACCTGCTTCGACGTGGGGGACCGCCGGGTCCGGACGACGGCCGGCGCGATCACGGCCCTGGCGATCGCCGGCTACGTGGCCTTCGACCGCGGCGACCCGGTCGGGGCGCTGCCGGGCATCGTCATCCACTTCCTGATCGCCATGGTGATCGGCGACCTGTCCAGCCGCCGGGCCCACGCGGCGGCGACGGAGGCGCGGCGGGCGGCGGAGAGCCGCCAGCAGGCCCTCGCCGCGGAGCGGCTGCTGCACCAGGAGCGCGGGCGGCTGGCCCAGGAGCTGCACGACTCGCTCGGCCACACGGTCAACGTGATGGTGCTGCAGGCCGGGGTGGGCCGGCGGGTGTTCGCCGACAACCCCGCCTTCGCGCGCGAGGCGCTGATCGCCATCGAGACCGTGGGGCGGGCCGCGCTCGAGGAGCTCAACCGGCTGCTGCGGGTGCTGCAGCCCGACGAGCGCGGGGCACCGGACCCGTTCTCGCCGACGGCCACCGACCTCGAGCAGCTGGTCGAGCGGGTGCGCGCGACCGGCAGGGAGGTGGAGCTGCGGGCCGACGTCGGCGCACTGCCGGAGGGGACCGCCCGGGCGGTCTACCGGATCGTGCAGGAGGCGCTCACCAACGCCGTCCGGCACACCTCCACGGGAGGGATCCGCGTCGACGTCGTCCGGACCGGCGGCGACGTGCTGCTCGAGGTGGCCAACGACTGCGAGCGGCCGCCGGAGCCGGTGCCCGGGCACGGGCTGGTCAACATGCGCGAGCGGGCCCGGCTGGAGGGCGGCGTGCTGGAGGCCGGCCCGGTCGAGGGCGGGTTCCGGGTGCGGGCCGTGCTGCCCGTGGGCGCGGCGGTGGTCCCGTGATCCGCGTCCTGCTCGCCGACGACGACGCCCTGGTCCGCAGCGGGCTGCGGGCCCTCCTCGGCGCCGAGGCGGACCTGACGGTGGTGGGGGAGGCCGCCGACGGCCGCGAGGCGGTCGAGCGGGCGCGAGCGCTGCGGCCCGACGTCGTCCTCATGGACGTCCGGATGCCGCGGCTGGACGGCGTCCGCGCCACCCGCGAGATCGCGTCGTGGCCGAGCCGGCCGCGGGTGCTGGTGCTGACGACGTTCGACCTCGACGAGGTCGTCGACGACGCGCTGGACGCCGGCGCCGACGGGTTCCTGCTCAAGCGGGCGACGCCGGAGCAGCTGATCGACGGCATCCGCACGGTGGTCGCGGGCGAGGCGCTGGTCGCGCCGGCGGTGACCCGGCGGCTGCTGGCCGCCTACGCGAGCCGCCGGCCGCCGGACCGCGAGCGGCTGCGGCTCGGGGCGCACCTGACCGAGCGGGAGGCGGAGATCCTGCGGGCGCTGGCCGACGGGCTGTCCAACGCCGAGATCGCCGGCCGGGTGTTCCTCGCGCCGGAGACGGTGAAGACGCACGTGAAGGCGATCCTCGGCAAGCTCGGCGTCCGGGACCGCACGCAGGCCGTGGTGTGGGCGTACCGCACCGGGTTCGTCGGCGCGGAGGACTGAGCCGGCCACCTGCAGGTGATCGCCTCAGGACGAGATAAATACGAACTTGCACTTAGATAGTACGAGCTCGTAGCATCTCGTGCATGCCACCTTCGCCAGGCGATGAGGCCCCCCGCATGTCGCTGATGTTCGACCTGTGGCTGGTCAACCACCTGATCTCCGGGGCCCTGGACGACGTCCTCGCGGAGGCAGACGGCCTGTCCGGAGAGGACTTCGGGCTGTACTCGCTGCTGCGGCGGTTCGGGCCGGTCACCGCCACGCAGATGGTGCGGTGGACGGGCATGCGCCCGACGACGGTCTCGACACTGGTCCGCCGGCTGCAGCAGAGGGGACACGTCGAGCAGCGCCCCAATCCGGCAGACGGCCGCTCCCGGCTGGTGGCCCTCACCCCGGCCGGGCAGGAAGCGCACGCCCGCACAGCAGAGACGTTCTTCGCCGCCACCCGCGCGCTGGCCGCCGCCCTCGGTCCTGACGAGCAGCGCCAGCGCGCCTCGCTGCAGCGCCTGGACGCCGCTCTGCGCCAGGTCGGAGGCCTCGATCCCCGGCCGTACACCGTGCGCACCGAGGCGCCGGGCGACGCCCACCAGCTGCCCTACGACGGGCCACAGCTGACCCCAGAGGAGGAGGCGCACGCCCGCCACTACATCGACTTCATCCGCTCCCGACGGAAAGCGAGCAACGACCATGTCCCCGCCCCGACCCACCCGGCACCCTGACGCCGACGTGCTGGACGCTGCACGCGCGACGATCACCGCGCTGATGAACCGCCACCACGTTCCCGGCCTGTCGGTCGCGGTGACCGACGCCGACCGGCTGCTGTTCGCCGACGGCTTCGGGCACGCCGACCTGGCCGACCAGCGGCCGGCCACGCCGGACACCCGGTACCTGTGGTTCTCCATGTCGAAGATCGCGACCGCGACCGCAGCCCTGCAGTTGGCCGACCAGGGACGGCTGGATCTCGACGCACCGGTCGCCGCCATCGTGCCCACCTACGTGGCGCGCTCGGGCGAGCAGCCCCGGATCCGGCAGCTGCTCGATCACACCGCAGGTGCGGCCAACCCGCTGCCGGTGCGCTGGGTCCTGCCCGCCGACGCCGGCGACGCCGACGTCACCGCGTTCGCCCGCCGCGTGCTCGCCCACCACCCCCGTCCCACGAAGCCGGCCGGCGGGCGAGCCCGCTACTCCAACCTCGGCTACCTGCTCCTCGCCGAGATCATCAGCCGCGTCACCGGCGAACCGTTCGAGGACCACATGCGGCACGACCTCCTGCAGCCGGCCGGGATGACCGCCACCGGCTACAAACAGGCGGACGCGGCTGCCGACGCCGAGAGCTTCGCCACCGGGTACGTGCGCCTGCCCCGGCCACTCAGCCCGGTGCTGCGCACGGTCCTTCCCGCCGGCATCGTCGGCGACCGGCACGGCGAGCACCTGGCGCTGCGCCCCTTCCGGGTGGCCGGAGCCGGCTACGGCGGCCTCATCGGCAGCGTCACCGACGCCGCTCGACTCGTTCGCCTGCACCTGGCCGACGGCACCATCGACGGCGCCCGCATCCTGGCACCGGACACCGCACGCGCCATGCGCACCATCACCACCCCCGGTCGGCCCTTCGACCTGGGACTCGGCTGGTTCCGCCCGGCCGGCCGGCAGGCGCAGCCGGCCTTCGTCGAACACTGGGGCACCGGCGGCGGGTTCTGGAACGCCATGCGCCTCTACCCGGACCTGGGGCTGGGCATCGTCGTCATGGCCAACACCACCCGGTCCTACGACCACGACGCGCTGATGACCGCGCTCCTGCCCGCGTTCCGTCGATGACCGCCCCGCAGGCGCCACCCCGGCGACAGACGTGGGGCCGGCCGGTGCTCCTGGCCGCCGTTCCCGTTGCCTACGCCGGGCTGCTGCTCTTCCACCCCGTCCCGGGGGCCGGGTCCATCCAGCACGGGCTGGACCACCACCTGACCACCTGGACCGTCGTGCACGTCGCCCAACTCGGCTTCATCGGTGCGATGGGCGGGGTCATCCTGCTGCTCGTGCACGGACTGACCGCGAGGTCGGCCACCGCGGCCCGGGTCTCGGCCGTCGTCTTCGTCCTCGTCTACGGGGCCTACGAGACGTGGACGGGCATCGCCACCGGCGCGCTGACCGCCAGTGCCCACGGCCTTCGGGCCGACGAGCAGGCGACGGCGGCCGAGCTCATCCAGACGCACTGGGACTCACCGCTGCTGGGCAACGGCTCGGCCGGGGCGATCGCCGGGTCCGCCGCGTGGCTGGTCGCCACGGTCGCCGCGGCGCTGGCGCTGCGCGGCCGCGGCGCTCCCACCGGTGCCGCCGTCGCGCTGGCCGGCGCCGGAGTGGTGTTCACATCGACGCACGTCCCGCCGGCCGGCCCGCTGGCCATGCTGCTGTTCGCGCTCGCGGTCATCTGCCTCGAACGCGGCCGCCGAACGGGGACCCTTCGATGACCGTCGCACCCACGCCGGGGCTCCGGGTGCGGCCCGCGGCGATCGCGGACGCGGACGCCCTGCAGACGCTCAGCACGGCCTCGATCCGTGAGGTGGCGGCATCGCACTACAGCGGGCCGCAGCTGGAGGCCTGGGCAGCGACCCGCTCGGTCGCCGCGCACCGACAGATGATCCGCGAGACGTCCGTCCTCGTCGCCGTCGACGCGGCGGACACCGTCGCGGGCTTCGCCTCTGTCGCCCTGGCCCCGACCGGCTCCCTGGAGCGCGGCGAGGTCGACCAGCTGTTCGTGGGCTCTGGACACGGAGGGCGCGGGGTCGCCCGCCTGCTGCTGGAGAGCATCGAGGTCGCCGCCACCGACGCCGGCATTCCCGAGCTGATCACGCACGCGTCGTGGCGTGCCGTACCGGTCTTCCAACGACTCGGGTTCCGGCAGGTCGAGGTGGAGACCGTGCACGTCGGCGACCAGGTGCCGACTCGCGCTCTGCTGCAGAAGCGGTTGTAGCGGCCCCGAGCGGTCGCGATTGCCGAGCCCTCAGTGGTGACCTGCGTAACCCTCGGCCGCCCGGCGCGTTGTTACCGGTGAGTACCCCGGCTCCGAGGGAGAAGCCCGTGCGTCGCCTCGCCACCACCGTCCTGACCGCCGCCGCCGTCGTCACCGGCGTCGTCGTCGCCCCCGCGGCCTCCGCAGGCACCACCCAGCCGCTGGACTACGTCGCGCTCGGCGACTCCTACAGCGCCGCCTCGGGGGTGCTGCCGCCGGACCCGACCGCGGCCCCGCAGTGCCTGCGCTCGACGCGCAACTACCCGCACGTTCTCGCCGCCGCGACCGGCGCGCAGCTCACCGACGTCACCTGCGGCGGGGCGGACACCGGCGACTACGCCGGCTCCCAGTACCCGGGGGTCGCCCCGCAGCTCGACGCGCTGCACCCCGGCACCCAGCTGGTCACGATGACCATCGGCGGGAACGACAGCAACGTCTTCATCAGCTCGATCCTCGAGTGCGGCACCCTCGGCGCCACCACCCTCGGCCAGGGCAGCCCCTGCAAGGACCGCTACGGCTCCTCCTTCGAGGACACCATCAACGACACGACCTACCCGGCGCTGGTCCAGGCGCTGCAGGCGGTCCGCGACCGCGCGCCCGACGCCCAGGTCGCGATCCTCGGCTACCCGTGGATCCTGCCCGCGACCGGCGGCTGCTTCGACAGGATGCCGGTCGCGGAGGGCGACGTCCCGTACCTGCGGCACGAGCAGGCGACCCTCAACGACGCCGTCCGCCGCGCCGCCGAGGCGACCGGCGCCACCTACGTCGACATGAGCCAGGTGTCGGAAGGGCACGACGCCTGCCAGGCGCTCGGCGTCCGCTGGATCGAGCCGGTGCTGCAGGGGACGAACCCGGTGATCGTGCACCCGAACGCGCTCGGCGAGTCGCAGATGGCCGCGCAGACGATGGCGGTCCTGGGCCTGAGCTGACCGGCTCGCCAGAAGGTCGGCAGGATTGTTGACAATCTGACGGACCGCGGACGAAGCTGTTCCCCGGACGAAGGGGAACCGCGTTGATCATCGACTGCCACGGCCACTACACCACGGCGCCCGCCGCGCACACGGCCTGGCGGGAGAAGCAGGTGGCGGCGTGGGAAGCCGGGACGACGCCCGAGCCGTACCCCGTGATCAGCGACGACGAGATCCGCGAGACGATCGAGACCAGCCAGCTGCGGCTGATGGACGAGCGCGGCATCGACGTCACCGTCTTCTCCCCGCGCGCCTCGGCGATGGCGCACCACGTCGGCGACGCGGCGGTCAGCCTCGAGTGGGCGCGCCGCTGCAACGACCTGATCCACCGGGTGACCACGCTGTTCCCGGAGCGGTTCATCGGCGTGGCCCAGCTGCCGCAGTCCCCGGGCGCGCCGATCGAGGGCTCGATCGCCGAGCTGCACCGCTGCGTCGAGGAGCTGGGCTTCGTCGGGGTCAACCTCAACCCCGACCCCAGCGGCGGGTACTTCACCTCGCCGCCGCTGACCGACAAGTCCTGGTACCCGTTCTACGAGGCCATGGTCTCCCTCGACGTGCCGGCGATGGTGCACGTCTCGGCGTCGGCGACGAAGGTGTTCCACGCGACCGGCGCCTACTACATCAACGCCGACACGACCGCGTTCATGCAGCTGCTGCAGGGCGACCTGTTCGGCGACCTGCCCGAGCTGCGCCTGGTCATCCCGCACGGCGGGGGAGCGGTGCCCTACCACTGGGGCCGCTACCGCGGTCTGGCCGACATGCTCGGGCAGCCGCCGGTCGAGACCAACGTGATGGGCAACGTCTCCTTCGACACCTGCGTCTACCACCAGCCGGGCATCGACCTGCTGCTCGACGTGATCGACACCAAGAACCTCCTGTTCGGCTCCGAGATGGTCGGCGCCGTGCGCGGCATCGACCCCCGGACCGGGCACTACTTCGACGACACCCGCCGGTACATCGAGGCAGCCGGCCTGGACGACGACGCGCGCGCCGCCGTCTTCGAGGGCAACGTGCGCCGGGTCTACCCGCGGCTGGACCGCATCCTGCGCAGCCAGGGCCGCTGATGGAGGGCACGCCCGACCGGCTCCTCGCCGAGCAGCGACTGCGCACGGCCATCACCGACGGCGAGCTGGCGCCCGGTGCCCGGCTGGTCGAGGCCGACCTGGTCGAGCTGTTCGGGGTGAGCCGCAGCAACGTCCGGCTGGCCATCGAGGCCCTCGCCGCCGACGGCCTGGTCGAACGGATCCCCAACCGGGGCGCCCGCGTCCGGGTCGTGTCGACCGAGGAGGCCGTCGCCATCACCGAGGCGCGGATGGTGCTCGAGGCGCTGATCGCCCGCAAGGCGGCCGAGCGGGTGACCGACGACGACGTCGCCCGGCTGCGCGCCCAGGTCGGGAGGATGCGCGACGCGGTCGAGGCCGGCGACCTGCTGACGTACTCGGCGCTCATCCAGCAGCTGCACGGCATGATCCGCGAGCTCGCCGACCAGCCGGTGGCCACGGGTCTGGTCGACCGGTTGCAGGCCCAGCTCGTGCGTCACCAGTTCCGGCTCTCGCTGCGCCCGGGCCGGCCGCAGGTCAGCCTGAGCGGGCTCACCGCCCTCGTCGACGCCATCGCCGACCGCGACCCGGACCGGGCCGAGGCGGCCGCCACCGCCCACTTCAGGAGCGTCATCGCCGCGCTCACCGCACCGACCCCACTGCCGGGAGGCACCGCATGAGGAACGTCGTCGTCACCGATCCGCCGCGCGCCGATGCCGGCGACGCCGAGACCCTGGGCGGGTTCGGCACGGCCACGGTGCACGAGGCGCTGGGCCGGGTCGGCTACCTCGGCCCGGAGCTCCGGCCGGCGTGGGCGGGCGCGCGGATCGGCGGCACCGCCGTCACGGCGCTGTGCTGGCCCGGGGACAACCTGATGATCCACGTGGCGGTGGAGCAGTGCCGCCCCGGCGACGTGCTGGTCGTGGCGACCAACTCGCCGTCGACCGACGGGCTGTTCGGCGAGCTGTTCGCCACCGCGCTGGCCCGCCGGGGCGTGCGCGGCGTCGTCCTCGGCTGCGGGGTGCGCGACGTCGCCGAGCTCCGCGAGATGGGCTTCCCGGCCTGGTCGCGGGCGGTCAGCGCGCAGGGCTCGGTCAAGGCCACTGCCGGCGCGGTGAACGTGCCCGTCGTCCTCGGCGGCCAGACCATCCACCCCGGCGACGTGATCGTGGCCGACGACGACGGCGTGATGGTCGTCCCGCGCGCCGACGTGCCGCGGGCGCTGACCGCGTCGCAGGCCCGGATCGACAAGGAGGCGGCCAGCCGCGCCGCCTTCGCCGACGGCGAGCTCGGCCTGGACCGCTACGGGCTGCGCGAGAAGCTGCCGGAGTTCGGCATCGAGTACGTGTCGTACGAGAAGTGGGTGGCGCAGTGAGTTACGACGACACCGGCGTCCGCTGCACGATGCTGCGCGGCGGGACCTCGCGCGGGCTGTACTTCGAGCCGCAGGACCTGCCCGCCGACCCGGCCGAGCGCGACGACCTGCTGCTGCGGCTCATGGGCACCCCCGACCCGCGGCAGATCGACGGCCTGGGCGGTTCGACCTCGCTGACCAGCAAGGTCGCCGTCGTCTCCCGGTCCGACGACCCCGAGATCGACGTCGACTACCTGTTCCTGCAGCTCGGCGTGGACGAGGCGACGGTCAGCGACCGGCAGAACTGCGGCAACATCCTGGCCGGGGTCGGGCCCTTCGCCGTCGAGCGCGGTCTCGTGCCGGCCCAGGACGGCGAGACGAGCGTCCGGATCCGGATGGTCAACTCCGACAGCGTCGCCGTCGCCACCTTCCCGACCCCCGGCGGCCGGGTCGAGTACCGCGGGGACGTCGAGATCGCCGGCGTGCCCGGCACCGCCGCACCCGTGGTGCTCGACTTCACCGACACCGAGGGCTCCGCGACCGGCGCCCTGCTGCCCACCGGCCACGTGCGCGACACCATCGAGGGCGTCGAGGTCACCTGCGTCGACAACGGGATGCCGGTCGTCCTCGCGCTGGCCGAGTCGTTCGGGCTGACCGGCTACGAGTCGCACGAGGAGCTGGCCGGCAACGCCGAGCTGCTGGCGCGGATCGACGCCTTCCGGCGCAAGGCCGCCGAGCTCATGGGCATGGGTGACGTGTCGACCGCGTCGGTGCCGAAGACGGCGCTGCTGGCGCCCGCCCGCGACGGCGGGCAGGTCTGCACCCGCTCGTTCATCCCCGTGCAGCCGCACACCTCGATCGGCGTCCTGGGCGCGGTCAGCGTGGTCACCGGGATGCTTCTCCCCGGCGCGGTCGGGCACGAGCTGACCGCGGACTGGCCGCAGGACACCTCGCGGGTCGACGTCGAGCACCCGACCGGCCACCTGCTGGTCGACGTCGAGGTCGACGCGTCGGTCACGCCGCCACGCGTCGCCCGCTCCGGCGTCGTCCGCACCGCCCGCAAGCTGTTCGACGGGACCGCCTACCCCCGCGCCTGACCAGAGGACTCACAGGTGCTCGAGCGGTCCGGGCGCGCAGGGAGGTCAGGCGTCGGCGTCGAGCAGGGCCGTGATCACGCTGCTCAGGTGTGCCCGGGCGGCGGTCTCCGCGGCGGCCGGGTCGCGCCGCGCGATGCCGTCGATGATCGCCAGGTGCTCGGGCAGCGAGACCTGCGGCCGGCCGGCGCGCAGGGCCAGCCGGAACTGG
>Ga0308175_100004110_pt1 | contig 10181 bp, 5 predicted proteins | sample PhyCR1_3_FD_203893 | JGI IMG/M metagenome (GOLD analysis project Ga0308175, IMG submission 203893) | Soil microbial communities from UC Gill Tract Community Farm, Albany, California, United States - DLSLS.C.R1 | ecosystem: Environmental > Terrestrial > Soil > Agricultural land | place: USA...
CGAAGATGGCGTCCAGCAGCGTCGGGTCGATACCTCGTCCCGTGTCCTTTACCTCGATCCTGTATGTCGAGTCCAGCACCACACAGCGCACGTCGATGCGTCCGCTGTCCGTGAACTTCACCGCGTTCGAGAGGAGGTTCAGCATGATCTGCTCGACCTTGTCGCGGTCGATCGACACCCTCACGGAGGCGTGCGTCGGATCGAAGTGGTACTCGAGATTCTTCTGTGCAAGGCGCGGTGCAATGAAGCCCTCGAGGATCTCGAGCAACTCGACCAGGACGACCGACTCGTAACGGTATTCGACCGTTCCGGATTCGAGCTTGGCGAAGTTCAGCACGTGCTCGATCAGTCGATGCAGCGTTTCCGCGCTCCGCCGGATCCGCGCGAGGTCCTCGCGCTGCAGTTCGGTCATCTGCCCGTGCACGCCGACGGTGAGCAGATCAACGTACCCCACGATCGCGTTGAGCGGAGTGCGGAGCTCATGGCTCATCGTCGCGAGGAACTGACCCTTCGCGGCATTCGCATCCTCGGCCGCGAGACGCGCCTGTTCGGCCTCGCGTCGCGCGATCTCCGCCTGGTTGCGCGCCGTTTCCGTTTCGCCCAGCGACGTCACCAGCTCGTTGTTCGCCTGCTCGACCTCCTCTTGCAGCGACTGTGCTTCCTCGAGCTGTTGTTCGAGCTCGGTGGTGAGCTCCTGGAGCTGATCGAACAGCTCCCGCTCGACGCGCTGGAGCCGTTTCGCCTCGGTCACATCGCGAGCGACCTTCGTGGCGCCGATGATCTGCCCGGACGCGTCGCGAATGGGCGACACGCTCAGCGACACATCGATGCGTGTTCCATCCCGTCGAACGCGGACCGTCTCGTAATGGTCCACGCGCTCGCCCCTCATGAGCCGCGCGATGATCTGCGGCTCTTCGTGATGCAGCTCGGGCGGAATGAGCGTGTACACCGATTTGCCCACGATCTCCGCGTCATCATAGCCAAAGATCCGACGGGCGCCGCTGTTCCAGCTGCGGATCACGCTGTCCAGCGTCTTGCCGACGATCGCGTCATCGGATGACTCCACGATCGCCGCGAGCCAGGCTTCCGGATTTGTGTTGAACGCACTCGCGGCGTCGTCGGCCGGGGAATGCGGGTTCGGCTTCGTATCGTCTGTCACGTCGTTGCGATGGACGATGCGTGCCCCGCGGCGTCGTGCTGCCACCACGAGTCGAAAAGTAGACAGGTGTTTCCAAATTGCAGAACGAGGCGAAGCTTGTCTACATGACCCCGCCCGACCGCCATCTCGACCTCTCGTCGCACGCCGTGACTCCGCTCGGGCGCCCGGCGTCTATCCCCATATGCCGGCATCTCTTGCGCCCTGACCGATGCAATCGCTTCGCGAGCTTCGGCGACTCTGCCTCGTTGGCCTGCCGGCCTCGGTGCTCTGGGCCGGTGACGGGCCATCCATCCGACCTGCGGCGCCGAGTCGTCGTGGCGCCGCGACGGCGAGCATCGAAGGCCAGGTCGTAGTATCGCGCGCGCTCACGGCGCGCCGCCCTCGCTTTCGGATCTACGCGGAGCCCGGCCCCGGTGCTGTACCGCCGGCACCCGACTCGGCGGACGTCGACGAACGGCAGAACATCATCGTCTACATCGAGCAGGTGCCTTCCGGCGCGACAACGGATCCAACCAAGGGGGCGACCCTTCGTCAGCACGACGAACGCTTCCTGCCCCACGTGCTTCCCGTGGTCCGGGGCACGACCGTCGCGTTCCCCAACGATGATCCACTCTTCCACAACGTCTTCTCGCTCTCGCGTGCGAAGTCGTTCGACCTCGGACGATACGCGCGAGGCTCGGCGCGCTCCGTGACGTTCGACCGCAGCGGCATCGTGCAGGTGTTCTGTCACATCCATTCCGACATGAGCGCCGTCGCCCTCGTGCTCGACAACCCGTACTTCGCTGTGCCGGATGCTGAAGGGCGCTACACGATTCCCCGCCTGCCGCCCGGCGACTACACGGTGGTCGCGTGGCACGAACGAATCCGGCCGATCACGCATCGTCTGCATCTCGAGCCCGACCAGGTCGCGCGGCTCGACTTCACCATTCCGCTTCCGCCAGCGGAAGCTGCTCACTCGCAGTGAGCTCCGGAGCCGAAAGCCAGGGCTCCCTCCGTCAGTTCCGGAGGCGCGGCGCGCGCCTCGGCGTTCGACTCGCCGCATTCACCGCCATGGTGACCGCCGTGGCGATCGCGGCGACATTCGCGGTGCTCAGCGTCCGGACGCGTGCGACGACTCGCGCGCTGATCACTGACGACGTCGGCCACGGGCAGAACGTGATGCTGACGCTCCAGCGTCGGCAGGATCGGCAGTTCGTCGCCTCGGCGGCGCTGCTCGCGACGAACCCGAGCCTGCGCTCCGCGATGGCGACCGCGCGGGTGGAAGGAAGGCCCGGCGACCCGGCGAACGCATCCGCGAGCGATCACACGGATGTCGAACGCACCGTTAGGCGCGAGCTGGAGCGCGTCGCGCCAGACCTGGGCTCCGATCTCGTCGCGACCACGGACGAGCAGGGGCACGTCGTCGCTGCGTTCGTCGTACCGGACAGCGACGGGACGAGCCGCGGCGCGCCGGCGACCGGCGCCGACCTGTCGCGGCTCGCGGCACTCCGTCACGCGCTCGATCCGGCGCTCGACGGAGGACCGAGCGAGCTCTATCTCTCGGTCCTCCGCGTCGGTGACAGCTACTTCCACATCGCGGCCGTGCCGATGGTCGTCGACGGATTCACGATCGGTACGGTGATCCTCGGTGACCGGCTGGACGAATCGCATCTGCGGTCGCTCGTGCAGAGCTTCGGTGGCGACCTGGTGATCACGTTCGGCGGACGAGTCATCGCGTCGACGCTCGAACGGCGCCTGCCAGGTCTCGAGGGCGCGGTTTCGCCCGTGGACGCGCGGCCGCGTCTCGTCCGCCTCGGCGACGAGGAGTATGTGGCCGCCTCCCTCGTGATGGGGGCCGCTGATCAGAACGCGCCGGCTCGCCTAACGTTGCTGCAGGCCGTCACGCCAACGCTGCGCCGAACGACGCGAGCGCTGCTGCTGGACTTTGTCGTCCTCGGCTTCGTGGCCGTCGCGCTCGCGGGAGTGGGTGCCGCGCTCTTGTCGCGCGCGATGATCGGCCCGCTCGAGTCGTTCGTGCGGCGACTTCGGACCGCCGTGGGAGCGGTCGGGACGCTGGAGCGCATCGGCCGCCTGGATGACAACGCGTCGGCAGCGGTAGAAATTCGGTGGCTTCACCTGTCCTTCGCCCGGCTCATAGCCTCGTTAGCCCGCAAGCGCGTGCAGCTCGAGCAGCGCGGGGCGGATCTCGCGGCGGCGAACGCAGTGCTGACGGCGGAAATCCGCGAACGGGCCGTGGCGGAGCAGGCGCTCCGCGAGAGTCAGGCGAAGCTGTCGCATCAGGCATTTCACGATCCGCTGACCGGGCTCGCGAACCGTGCTCGCTTTCGCGCGGAGGTCGATCGCGCGCTCGACCGCGGCGCCTCGGCTCCCGATGCCATTGCGGTGTTGTTTCTCGATCTCGACAACTTCAAGGAAGTGAACGACTCGCTCGGCCACGCCTTCGGTGACCGGCTGTTGGTCGAAGTCTCGACGCGGCTGCTGAACGCAACGCGTGGGTGCGACACCGTCGCGCGGCTTGGCGGCGACGAGTTCGCCGTGCTCGTCGATCGCGTCCGCACGAATTCCGACCTGATCACGGTGGTCGAGCGCATTCAGCGCGCGATGCGTTCGCCGATCTCGCTTCAGGGCGCCGAGGTTCCGGTTGGGGTGAGTATCGGCGTGGCACGCGCGACACGCGACGACGGCGCCGAAGAGCTGCTGCGTAACGCCGACGTGGCGATGTACCGGGCGAAACAGCTTGGGAAAGGGCGCTACGAGCTGTTCGCGCCGGCAATGCACGCCGCGGTGGTCGAGCGGATGGCGCTCGAGGCCGACCTGCGCCGGGCACTTGCCGAGCCTAACGGGGACCTTCGGCTCGTGTATCAGCCGATCGTCGCGCTCGACGACGAGCGCATTGCGGGCCTCGAGGCGCTCGCGCGCTGGCATCATCCGACTCGTGGGCTCATGAGCCCCGACCGGTTCATTCCGCTCGCCGAGGCGACCGGGCTCGTAGTGCCGCTGGGCCGGTGGGTGCTGCACGCCGCCTGCCGGCATGCGGCACTGTGGTCGCTCGAGCACGGGAGCGCGGATGCCGGGATGCCGCTGCCGTACGTGTCGGTCAACATCTCCGGTCGTCAGCTCGAGCACGCGTCTCTCGTGGATGATGTGTCCGAGGCGGTCACGCAGGCCGGGATCGATCCGAGCCTGCTGCTGCTGGAGATCACGGAGAGTGTCCTCATGCATCGCGCGGACGCCGCGCTCCGCACGCTGCACGACCTCAAGGCGCTGGGTGTGCGTCTGGCGATCGACGACTTCGGCACCGGCTATTCGTCGCTCGCGTATCTGCATCGATTCCCGGTCGACGTGCTCAAGATCGACAAGGTTTTCATCGATCGCTTCACGCACGGCGGGTCGGATGCGGCGCTCGGTCGTGGGATCGTCGGGCTGGCGAACTCACTTGGCCTGCAGTGCGTGGCCGAGGGCATCGAGCACGCGCAGCAGGCGGCGCAGCTTCGTGCGGCGGGCTGCGGGTTCGGCCAGGGTTTCTACTTCGCCAAGCCACTCGGTGCGGACGAAGCCATCACGGTGGTGGAAACGCAGGCGTCCGGCGTTGTACCTCCGCGCGCCGCGGTAGCAGGCGCGCGCTGACGACGAGGGCAAGACAAAGGCAGGACAACGGCAAGACCTCACACGGATGAACCACGATCACGACGATTACGCGGATTGGTCTCGAGGACATCCAACCCGTCTCGACCCTCGAAAGTCGTTCTTTGGTTTTTCAACAACAAAACCGAGCGCCTGCCGGGTGAAGGGGAGTCTCAGTGCCTCCGGAGCTAATCCGCGTCATCGTTCTTATCGTGGTTCATCCGCGTGAGGTCTTGCCGTTCGCAGTGCGACAACCCTTGTCCATCCGCTTCGGCTGTGACGCCTAACGAACGACGTCGAACGACTGCGACCATTGGAGCGCCAGCGCGGTACCGTTGCCGAGGAAGCTGCGCATCTCGGGTGGAACGTCCCAGCGGTCGCTGCGCACCGACGCTTTGAGCAGCGCCCGCGACGTCAGGCGGTAGCCGAGGCCCGCCTCGCCATTGTACATGTTCGTGGGGTTGGCGACCCAGGCGACGTCGGAGATCGGCTGGATGTACGGGTAGTCGTTGCGCTCGAAGCGGCCAGCGGCGAAGAATCGCGGCGTCAACGTGTACTTCGCCTCGGCGTAGTAGGTCAGCCCACGCACCGTCTTGATCCCGGCCTCACCGTCGGGCACTTCGTAGGTCGAACGCGCGAGCTCTCCGTGGAGCTCGAGGTAACCGCGACTCAGCTGCGCATCGGCGGCGTAAATGCCTTCGCTGTATGCTCGCCACGAGCGGCCCGCGAGCAGCGTGGGCGCGAGGTCGCGGTTGAGATACGGACCCCACGTCGCCGACACGCCAATGCGCGCACCGATCGCCGGCGTGAATCCCGCGCCGATCGCCGGGCGCGGCGTGGGTGTCGGCTCAGGCGTGTATCCCTCGTGCTGAACAGGCAGGGAGACGACGGCGGCCCGATAGTCGAACGGTCCGCTCGCGCCCGACGCCTGTACGCCGAGCGGATACTGCAGCGGGTATCCGTCAGGGATCCCGATGAGCGGGTTCCGTGTCGAGTATCGCCGCGCCGCGAATGTTCCGACGACTGGTTGGATCTTGCCCGCGTCGACCACGAACGCATTCGACCGCGTGTACCGCACTCCGGCCAGCTCGGTGTACCACTCCGTGCCTGACTCGTCGCGCGCGCTGCCGGTTTCCATGGTGCCGGCCGCATAGATGACGACGTGTCGGCCGAGCCCCGCGGCGCCCCAGAGATTCATGCGTCCGAGGAATGACGGCCGCCCGCCGTTGCGGGTGAGGAGGACGGAACCCGAGTCGGTCTTCAACGCCTCGGCGTCAGCGATCCCCTGGATGAGGATGGCACTCTGCGCCTTCGCCGCGGGTGTGGTGGCGGTACCGGCGACGGTGATGGCGATACCTAACAACGCGCGCCGACTCGCCGTGACGACGAGCCGGCGTGGCCGGCACGGCACGGTATGAGCCAGCGGGGAGCGCGACATGAGAGAAGGACGGACACGCGCGCCGGCGGGTCACTCCGGCCTCAGGGTCATCCCGGAGCTCGGCTGTGATCGCGATCACACGTTAGGCAGCGCCAATCTTGCTGCTCTACTCCTGGCCTGTTACCATAGCTCGGCCGACGGCGGTTCTCGTACCGGCGTGCGGCACGGTGTGCGCACGGCTCAGGGCGTTAGGCTGGGTCGGCTCGACGTGGATGCGTTCCATTTCATTCGGAGGATCTGACGATGGGCGTCTGCCACGACAAGACCACCACGATGCTGCGGACGCAGAACTACAACGTGGTGCGCCATCCGCGCGACGGGATCAACCCGCTGGACCTGATTGGCGCGTTCAAGGATTCCGTTCATCAGTTGGGCGGGCTCGACAAGCTGATCACCAACCCGCCCCCGAACCCTCCGGTGATCGCGCGCAACCAGGTCGCGGCAGACCTCGAGGGCCAGCAGTCCGATAAGCAGGCAGCCGGCATCGGGCTCAGCTTTCTCAGCAGCATTCTGAGCGCGCTCGGTGGCGATCTGGATGTGGGCGCTCAGTACCAGAACGCTCGTCGCCTGCAGTTCACGTTCACCGACGTCGTGACGGATACGGTCGCGCCACTCGATGTTGGCGAATACCTGAAGAAGGGACAGGTGAACGCCGACAACCTCGTGCTCCAACAGTTCGTGCTCGGCCAGGGGACGCTGTACCTGATCACGCAGACGCTCAAGGCGAGGAAGATCTCGGTCAAATCGGAGAACGAGAACGGCACGGAGGTGAAGGTCGACGTGCCGGTAATCATGGGTATCGCGAGCGGCAAGGTGAATGTCGAGGCGAGCGCCGACCAGGCATCGCTGGTTACGTATTCCGGCGACAAGAGCATCGTCTTTGGCTTCCAGGCCTTCCGCGTAGGCGTTGCGGGTGGCGTGCTCTCGCTCGTGCCCGCTGCGCCGGGGTCGGTGTCGTTCGGTGTGACGTTCGATCCCACGAAGGCGAAGAACCCCGGCGACCCTGTGCTCATCGAAGACGAGGAGACGCTGCTCGACTTCTCGACCGACGACTGGGAAACCGAGGCGAAGAAGCGTCTAAGGAGGTGATCCCACAGCGACGCAACTCGTTTCCATGCTCTACGCCGACCTCGAGATCAGGATCGTCGCGCGCGACGTCCAGGAAAAAACAGACGGCTACCGGATCGAGCTGACGCTCGATCAGGGGCAGGAGTTCGGCCCGGGGTTCGCCAAAAAGGCCGACCTGACGGTGTTCGACTCGACAGGCACCGAGACGAAGCAGGCCTACGGCGAGCGCCTCTTCAAGGCCTTGTTCGCCGACCCGACCGTCAAGTCCGGGTGGGATCGGGCACGCGGTCAGAGCCCGCAGCGGCGCATCCGTCTCCGCATCGATCCCGAGTTGTCGGAGCTCCATCCCATCGAGTGGGAATTACTCCGCGAACCAGGCGTCGAGTCGCCCCAACTGTCGCTACAGGCTGCCACACCGTTCTCCCGGTATTTGCCTCAGGACTGGCAACCAGGCACGGCGGTTCTCGACCGACCCATCAAAGTGCTCGTCGCGGTCGCCAACCCGTCGGACCTCGCCGCCTGGGGGCTGCAGGCGGTGGACGCGAAAACCGAGTATGAGAGTCTTCTCGCAGCCACCGCGGACATCAAGGACGAGGATGGTGCCGCGGCGATCCGGTTCGATCTGCTCCCACACCCCTGTACGCTCGATGCGATTCGCGACGCCCTGAAGCAGGGCTATCACGTGCTGCACTTCATCGGGCACGGGACCAGCCGGAAAGAACAGGACGAGGCCGGCACCGAGCGATTACGCACGACGCTGCTGCTGCCTAACGCGGCGAAGAGCGACAAGGTCGAGCAGGTGCCCGATACCGCCATCGCGGAGATGATCAGTCACCAGCTGGGTGACGCCGCGGTCAAGAGCGACGAACGCCTTCGCCTCGTCTTTCTCGAGAGCTGCGAAACGGCGAAGCGCGACGCGAACGATGCCTACCGCGGCCTCGCGCCTCAACTCGTCAAGGCCGGCGTGGCTGCCGTCGTGGCGATGCAGGACCTCGTGGAGGTGAAAACGGCCCGCCCGTTCGCGGGAACGTTCTATCGGCAGCTCCTGCGACACGGCCAGGTGGACGTGGCGTGCAACGAAGCGCGTGACGCGGTGCGCACGCAGAAGCTGCGCGGCGACGACGTGCCGGTGCTGTTCATGCGCCTGCGCTCCGGCGAGCTGCTTCGAGTGCGAGGGCGCATCACACAGATCGACCGAACCGCCTTCTGGAAGCGTCTGAGCGTCAACATCAACACCGAGCAGTGTGTGCCGTTCCTCGGGCCACGCATCAACAGCGGCATCGTGCCACGCCCCGAGGCGATCGCTCGCTGGTTGGCCGCGGGGAACGGCTATGCGCTCGCGGATGCCGACAAGCTCGCGCGCGTCGCGCAATTCGAGGCCTATAAGGATCCCTCCGCGTTCCGTGCGATGTACATGAAGCGGCTCAAGGAGGGCGTCTACCGCTCCGTGGGCCGCACACCCACCGCGGCAGAGATCAAGCAATTCGACAAGCAAACGCTGCGGGCCGTCACCGACGCCGTCGGGTGGGGCGAGGCCTCGAAGAAGGTGGAGGAGTGTCGGATCTACCACGCCCTCGCCGATCTCCAGCTACCGCTCTACGTCACGACGAACGTCGACGACTTCATGTACGAGGCGCTGGCGCATCATCCGTCGCTCAAGCCGGAAGACGTTAGGCGCATCGGGCCGCGTTGGCAGAAGGCGACGGAAGGTGCTCCGCCGCATTCCGTGCTCCAGCCCGAGCCGAGCACCACGACCCCATACGTGCTCCACCTCAACGGCTTCGACGATGAGAGCGACCGGTCGCAGTTCGACCACGTCGCGCTCTCGGAGGACGACCTTCTCGCGAAGTTTGTCCGCCTGGCGCGCGATCAGGTGGAGATCATCCCCTCCAACATCGTCACGAAGCTGGCCGAGAGCAGCTGGCTCTTCCTCGGCTACGACATCGACGACTGGGAGTTCCGCGTCGTGGTGCAGGGTCTGCTGCAGCCGATTGCGCAAGCGAGGGCAACGACCAAGCTGCACATTGGCGTGCAGCTCGAGGTCGGGCCGGGTGGAACCGGGATCGATGAGCAGGCGGTGCAACGGTACCTGCAGGGATATCTGGAGCAGCGGTTCAGGATCACGGTCTACTGGGGCAGCCCGGCGCAGTTCGTGGCGGAGCTGAACCGACGACTCCTCGAGGACTGAGAGGCCGCGACATGGCGGAGCTGAACCCGTATGTGGGCCCGCGGCCGTTTGCCGAATCCGAGCACCGGTTCTTTTTCGGCCGCGCCGAGGAGGTCGAGATCCTCACGAGCCTCGCGGTGGCGCGCCGCGCGTCGCTCCTGTTCGCGCAGTCGGGCGCCGGGAAGTCGTCGCTCCTGCGTGCCGGCCTAACGCCGCGCCTGCTCCGCCACCGGCGAATCATCCGGGGGCGCGAGACCTTCCAATCGCTCGTGAGCGGCATCCGCATCGCCCGCGTCGGAAGCGGCCGGGAAGAGACGAATCCGCAGAACATCTTCGTCCAGAGCGCATTGCTCTCGTTGCAATCCGACCCGGCCGCGGCGGTGTCGAACGAGCTCACGCTGAGCAACGCCCTCGGCACGTGGCTCATGCCGAAGGGCCAACAGTCTGCGGGAGACCAGACGCCAGGCGCGAGCCAGGAGGCGATCGACGAAGCGCCGCTGCCGTTTCTGCTCGTGTTCGATCAGTTCGAGGAGCTGTTCACCCGGCACACGGCGTTCCGGCACCATCGGGAGCCGTTCTTCAAGCAGGTGACGGACGCACTGGCGGACCACGACTGTCTCCGTGTGCTGTTCAGCATGCGCGAGGACTACATCGCCGAGCTCACGCCATACGCGCATTTCCTGCCCGACCAGCTTCGCCCGCGCTTCCGGCTGGAGCGCCTGAAA
>Ga0308175_100004111_pt1 | contig 10179 bp, 7 predicted proteins | sample PhyCR1_3_FD_203893 | JGI IMG/M metagenome (GOLD analysis project Ga0308175, IMG submission 203893) | Soil microbial communities from UC Gill Tract Community Farm, Albany, California, United States - DLSLS.C.R1 | ecosystem: Environmental > Terrestrial > Soil > Agricultural land | place: USA...
TGCATCACCACCCGGCCGGCGCTCGCGTAGACACCGCGGGTGATCACCTGCCAGCCGGCGACGTCGAAGCTGGCGTGCTCCCGCTCCACGAGGACGTGGAGGTCGGCGGGGCGGCGCTCGTCCGCGGGGAGCAGGTCACCGGCCAGCGCTTCGTCCAGCATGGAGCCGACCCACCCGATCCGCGGCTCGATCTCCACCTGGAGGCCGACGGAGACGCAGCGGCGCACGGGGCCGGTCGCGTGCCTGGCGGTGCCGGTCGCCGGGTCGAGGGAGGGCTCCTCGTCGAGCGGCTCCGCGAGGGGCACGGCCGGGCGGAGGCTGCGCATCAAGCGGCGCACCAGTCCGGGCCGGGGATGCGCCTTCAGGGCCTGTCGCGGCGCGGTCACGATCCCGAGCATCGGCCAGCCCGCCGAGTCGCGGACGTCCTCGACCGGTTCGATCGCACGCCGCTTGACCGAGTACGGCGCCACCAGCACCATCCCAGTCGCGGAGTCGCCGGCGACCCGGTCCGAGGTGGTCCAGGCCAACGGTGCCGACCCGGAGGGGAGGGCGACGTTGCTCATCCGGCCGGCGAGCTCGGCGGCGAACAGGCCATCGGCGTCCGGAACGGTGACCACCACGACCTTCGTGACCCGGGCGCGGTGGGCGGCGCGGGCCGCGGCCAGCGCGACCCGTTCGACCTCGGTCTGCCGCACCTTGCGACCGCGCAGCCGACCCAGCAGCGGCGCGTCGAGCAGCCGCGACAGGGCCCGCGGGCTCGGCACGGTGGGCCGGAACGTCTCGGCGACGGCCGCAGCGGTGAGCCCGAGCAGCAGTCCGAGCAGCACCGCGAGGCCGATCAGCTGGGGCAGCCGGGAGTCGAGCACCTCCGGCTCGTGCGCGTCGAGCAGCAGGGCCTGCGGCAGCAGGGCGTGCTGCAGGACGATCTGGGACCGCTCGGTGTTCAGGTCCGCGTGCTCCTGGGCGACGAGGTACATCTCCGCCTGCCACGCCGGCACCCGTGGGTCGTTCGGGGAGGTGTTCAGCTGCGTCTGCAGCTTGGTCTGCTGGGCCCGGATCACCTGCAGCCGGTTGTCGATGTCGGCCAGGGCACCGGGCACCGACGTCTGGTTGCTGCCGTTGATGAACTGCACCAGGTGCGAGGCGAGTGCCCGGTCGACGATCCCGGCGACGAGGGAACTGCGGTCGAGCACGGTCACGTCGACCACGGCGGACTCGCCCTGCCGGACGACCGACACGTTGTGCTTGATGTAGTCGACCAGCGGCGCGCGTCGTACCCCTGCCTGGGCGAGCGCCCGCCGCACGAACGACGGCGTGGTCGCGATCGCGGTGGCCTGGTTGCTGATCGCGTCCGCCTGGGTGGTCGACGACGCGGGGCCGCCGGGCACCTGGACCCGGGCGCTGGCCTGGTACTGCGGTGTCGGGTCGTGCACCGCGAGCAGCACGGCGACCGGCAGCACCATGCAGACCAGCAGCAGCACCAGGTGGCGGCGCAGGATGCGCCCAACCGCTTCGTCCAACGTCACAGGAGACCCCCCATAGTGAACGTTCCACGCATGTCGTGGCCGGTTCCGACGCTATGTCCGCGAGGGATGAGGCTTGATCGACCGCCTGGAGGAATAGTGACTACGTCATTTGATGCAGTCCCGGGCTGCGCTGGTCAGTGGAGCACCGCGAGGGGCCGCATCCGGGCGACCGGCTTGACCAGGCCGTTGCGGACCAGCACGTCGAGCGCGGCGTTGACGCCGTTGTCGTCGAGGTGGTCGACGGCCTTCGGTGCGGCGCCTTTGTAGCCGAACTCCAGGGTGCCGCGGTGCTGCGGGTCCTGGCCGGACCAGCCGCGCTCGGCGAAGGTGTCGATGACCGTGCCGGCGCCGTGGCAGGCGGTGTACAGGCTGGCCGCGGCGTTGGGCCCGGCGGTGGCGAGGTACGACGAGGTGCGGTGCGTCCCGGGCAGCAGCAGCGCCTGTCCGGTGGTGGCGAAGGTGGTGCCCTGCGGCATCATCTCGGCCGGGAAGGCGCGGCAGGAGTTGTGGCGGTGCACGACCGCGGACACCCCGTTCACGTCCTCCTCGTAGACGCTGTTGTGCGGCGAGTCGACCACCAGCCGGCCCGGGGAGCCGCCGAACGCCTGGACGGCCAGCTGCTGGAGCGCGGAGTAGGTGGCCATCCGGAACGCGAAGCCGTAGTTGGCCGCCGCGGCGTTGGCCAGCATCAGCCGCTGGCCCTCGGCGCTCTCGCGCCGCACCGGCGGGAAGCCGTCGCTGAAGTACAGCGACAGCCGCTCGCGGAGCTGGTCGAGGGACCGGGCGGTCGCCAGGTGGTACCACGGCTTGAGCACCTTCATGGCTGCTCGTACGTCGCGCGGGTAGTCCAGCCGGCGGCCGAAGATGCGGCCGATCTCGCTGGTGAGCATGCCGCCGCCGCCGTGGAACTGGAGGGTCAGCTGTCCCCGCTGCACGCCGAGCAGGGCCGCCGCCTCCTCGTCGAGGATCTCCTCGACCGTCTGCAGCTCGACGAAGTGGTTGCTGGGGCCGACGGTCCCGAAGCGGAGGCGGGCGAAGTGCAGGGCGAGGGAGGGCAGCTCCTTGAGGAACCGGGCGCCGCCGCCGTACTGCTCGAGGTCGATGCGGCCGCCCTCCTCGACCCGTTCGAGCTGGGCCGGGTCGACGCCGTACTTGTCCACCGCGAACTGCGCGCCGTCGGTGGCCGCGGCGGCGACCTCCTTGGCGGTCAGCTCCAGCCGCCGGGTCGGCGGGTAGGGGTACCGCTCCACCACACCGCGGTAGAAGTCGGCGATCGCCTTCTCGTCGGGACGGTCGCAGTCCAGAGCGATCAGCGCCATCCCGCAGTTCACCGAGGAGGAGGTGAGCGTCGGGCGGATCGACTCCAGGGTGGCGACCGCGACGCTCGACGGCGTCTCCATCTTCCGCTTGTGGTGGAAGTCAGGGAGGATCACCGGCGGAGCCGCCAGGTCGTACTTCCCCACGCGGGCGTGCATGTCGGCCAGCGTGGTGCGGTCGGCGCGCACCTTCGGGCCCTCGAATACGGTGGGTGTGAACGCACCGTCGCCGCCGTTGTCGGGCCGGCGCCTGACCCCTCCGAAGAGGGAGACGGTGGCGGGTGCGTCGAAGTCCTGGTGGGTCACGGTTTCAGCCTTTCGAGTGTGCGGTTGCCTGCGCGGTTCTGTCGGTGGTCGTGGTGGTGGTTCGTTCGGTGGTGGCCAGCCCCGCCTCACGTGCGATGGCCACGGCACGCAGCGACGAGTGGGCGCCGAGCTTGTGGAGCACGTTGTGCACGTGGGTGCGCACCGTGTTCGGCGACATCCCGAGCCGCTCGGCGATCTGCGGGCGGCTCATGCCGTCGACGAGGCACTGCAAGATCTGCTGCTCGCGCGCGGTGAGCGGCCGGAGCACGGACGCGGGCGTCTCGGCCCGCTCCCGGGCCGCGATCATGGCTCGCAGCACCGAGGTCAGCAGCCGCCCGGGAACCCAGGTCTCTCCGTTGGCCACCGCCCGCAGGCACTGCTGCAGCTCTGCCAGAGGAAGGGTCTTCGGCAGCCACCCGTGCGCCCCGGAGGTCAGTGCCTGGACCACCTGAGTCGGGTCGGCCTCGTTGCTGAGCACCACGACCCTTGGGGCAGGATGCTCGTCCTGGATGCGCTGCAGGACCTGGAGGCCAGGATCCATCAGGTCCGAGTCGAGCAGCACCACGTCGACCCCCGGGTCCGCCCCGGGGCGATCGAGGAGCTGCCACAGCGACTCCGTGCTCGTGGAAGCGGTCGCCTCGACCACGTCGTCCAGGTCCCGAAGTCCCATGGCGAGCGTGTCGGCGAACGCTAGGTAGCGGTCCACCACCGCGACGTGGATGCCAGACGTCACGGCGACAACAGTGGCGGCGGCCTCGAGTGTTCAACACCTGTCCTTGGCGGAGAACGTGCTACTTCACGTGACGTAGATAGGGGTCGTACGACGTGATCCACGACGGATCTGCGTCATTGACCCGGGACACCGCGGCGACCGCCTGGAGGCGCGAGTGCACGCCGAGCTTCTGCAGCACGTTCTGGACGTGGGTGCGTGCCGTGCTGCGGCTGATGCCCATGCTCCGGGACATCTCCACGGTGCTCTGGCCCATCACGATGCGGCGCAGCACTTCGCGTTCCCGCTTGGTGAGGAAGGCCACCAGCCAGTGGATGTCGTCCGGGTCGACCTCGGTCCGCCGCGCGAGTGTCCGGGCCACCTTTGGTCCGAGCACGGTCTCGCCGTCGTGGACCCGTTCCACGGCACGGATGATGTCGGTGACCCCCACGTCCTTGCCCACGTAGCCGGCGGCACCGAGGTCCACCGCAGAAGCGATGGTGTCCGCGTCGTCCGCGGCGGAGAGCATGAGCACCCGCGTGTCGGGGGAGCACTCGCGGATCCGGCCGAGTGCCTCGAGCCCGCTGCCGCCCGGGAAGCCGACGTCCATGACGCACACGTCCGGACGGTGCACGGCCACCAGCTGGGTTCCCGCGTCAGGCGACCCCGCGGTCAGCACGGTGTGGCCGGCGCTCCGCAGCAGCGACGCGAGTGCCTCCACGAGCAGCACGTGGTCGTCGCACAGCACGATCAGCATGGCGCGCTCCCCGACGACACGGCCGGCAGCGACACTCGCACCAAGGCGCCCCCGAGCGGGCTGGCGCCGGTGCGCACCGTCCCGCCGAGCGACGCGACCGCGCGGCGTGCCGCCGCGAGACCGATGCCGTGCACGGTCGGCAAGGCGCCGAAGCCGGGGCCGTCGTCTTCGACCTCGATGGCGACGAAGCGACCACCGGTGACGAGACGGACCTGGAGGCAGCCCTGCGGTCCGGCGGCCCGCACCGCGTTGTTCACTATGTTGGTGAGCGCCCGGCCGAGCCGCCTCGGCGACACCACTGCCTGTGCGTCCCCGTCCGTGAACAGCCGGACCGTCCCTTCGAAGCCGGCCGAGGCAACCCGGACGGTCCTCTCCAGCAGGGGAGCCAGGTCCACGATGCCGATGTCGTCGTCGCTGGCGCTCAGGACGTCCTCGAGCATCGACGCCATCCAACGGGTCTGGCCGGCGATCTGGTTCAGGCGCCGCAGCACCTGCTCCCGGTCGTCGACCTCGGCCTCGCCGGCGCTGGTCAGGAGCAAGATGGTCGCGAGCGACTGCTTCGCGTCATGACACAGCTCTCGGAATCCCTCATCTGCAGTAGCCTCGGTCACTTTTCCCCCCTCGGCGTGCCGGGCCCCCCGACCCGGTCGTTCTCAACGTGCAACCCAAGGTATGCGTGCCGGTTCGTGCAGCACATGGCCTTCTGACACGAATAGGACTACGGCGTTTGGATGATCTCCTCATCCTCCGGATATCTCCTGCATGGGCACCGAATCCGTCGTACGCCTGAACCATCCGGTGGCTGGTGTCCATCGAGCGTTGTACGTAGAACGCCTCATGCAACGGCCCGATCCGCCGGTCCGCGGATTCTGCGAACGTTCCAGAGTCGCGACCGGGAGGTCGGCGACCGAGCCGCCGCTCGACACGGCGACCCGCGCACCAAGGGGGCACGAGAGCATGACCACGCTGCATGCAGCAACGCCGATCCCGTTCGCCAGGACCGTCGTGACGAGCGAGGCGATCGATGGGGTGACCCGGGTGCTGGGCTCAGGATGGCTGACCACCGGTCCGGAGGTCGTCGAGTTCGAGAAGGAGTTCGCTGTTCTCGTCGAGGCACGGGAGGCGGTCGCCGTGGCGTCGTGCACGGCGGCGCTCGAGCTGGCGCTCGGGGCGTTGCGCCTGCCGCCGCGCGCCAAGGTGCTCACCCCGACGATGACGTTCTGCGGGGCGGTGAACGCGATCGTGCACGCCGGCCTGACCCCGGTGTTCGTCGATCTGGACCCGGCGTCGCTGATGCCGAGCCCGGAGACCGTCGCGGCGGCCACCGCTCGTGCACATGGCGTCGACGCGATGGTGGTCCTGCACTACGCGGGATACCCGGCTCCCGTGGTCGCGCTCGCCGAGGCGGCCGACCTGCCGCTGTCGCGCGTGGTCGAGGACGCCGCGCACGCGGTCGGCACGGTGACGCCGGGCGGGCCGGTCGGCAGTGTCTCGGCGGCCACCTGCTTCAGCTTCTACGCCACCAAGAACCTGCCCATCGGCGAGGGCGGCATGGTGACCACGGACGACGAGGAGATCGCCGACCACGTCCGGAGGGCACGCCTGCACGGCATGAGCCGGGACGCCTGGAAGCGGTACCTGCCCGGCGCCTCCTGGCGCTACGAGGTGGACACCGCCGGCCTGAAGGCGAACATGACCGACTTGCAGGCGGCCATCGGCCGCGCGCACTTGTTCGCGTTCCCGGACTGGCAGGCCCGGCGCGCGGAGCTCGCGGCGAGGTACGACGCGATGCTCTCCGGCGTGCGCGGTGTGGTCCGCCCGCCACGTCCTGGCCGCGGTGAGGGCAGTCACGCCTGGCACCTGTACGTCGTACGGATCATGCCGGACGCGCACAGTGACCGTGACGCCGTGCTCGCCGGCTTGACCGAACGGGGGATCGGCACCTCTGTGCACTTCATCCCCAACCACCAGCAGCCGCACTTCCGGCGGGTGCTCGGCCTGGAGTCGGGCCGGCACTTCCCGGAGGCCGACCGGGTGTCGGAGCAGATCCTCTCGCTGCCCCTGCACCCCTGGCTGACCGACCAGGACGTCGACCGGGTGTGCGAGGAGCTCGCCGCCTTGGTCGCTGGCCCGCACCGGGCCTTCAGGAGCACCGTGCCCGCTGCTCTCACCGGGGCACGGGCAGTCGCAGAGCATGAGGAGGTACGACGGTGACCATCGTCAACGACCACCGCACAAGGATCCCGCGTCAGAGGGGGCCCGCCCTGCTGCGGACCCTCGTCGTAGGAGCAGGAGTGGCAGGCCGCGCCCTCGCGCGCGACCTGGTGGCGACTCCTGAGTTCGGCCTGCAACCCATCGGCTTCGTCGACGACGACCAGGGCAAGCAGCCGCTCACCGACCTGCCGCTGTTCGGGACCCTCGACGACGTCACCTCCGTGGCCCTCAGCGAGGACGTCGACGCGGTGGTGCTCGCCATCCCGCGCCTGGACGCGGACACCTTCCGGAAGGTGGCCCAGTCCGCGGCCGCTGCCGGCGCCAGTGTCCGGTACCTGCCCTCGTTCGTGGCCGCGCTGGAGCGCTCCGTGGTCGGCAGCGACATGCGCTGGCTGGAGGTCGGCAAGCTCATCGGCCGGGACGAGATGCACGTGGTGAGCCACGCCGCCGCCGCCATGATCAAGGACCGCACCGTGCTGGTCACCGGTGCCGGCGGGTCCATCGGGAGTGAGCTGTGCCGTCAGGTGTTCGGCTTTGGACCGAGCCGGCTGATCATGCTCGACCACGACGAGTCCAACCTGCACCGGCTGCAGCTCGAGCTGTGGGGGGAGGCGCTGCTGGACAGCGACGACTGCGTGGTGGCCGACATCCGCGACCGGCGCCGGCTGGACCAGATCTTCTCCGACGTACAGCCCGACATCGTGTTCCACGCGGCCGCGCACAAGCACCTGCCGCTGCTCGAGCGGCACCCGTGCGAGGCGGTGAAGTCCAACGTCGCCGGCACCGAGAACGTGCTCTGGGCCGCGCTGCGGCACCAGGCCGAGCGGTTCATCCTGATCTCCACGGACAAGGCCGCGGACCCGACCTCGGTGCTCGGCGCCACCAAGCGGCTCGCGGAGCTGCTCGTGCAGCAGGAGGCAGGCGGCGCCACCCAGGTGGCGGCGGTGCGGTTCGGAAACGTGCTCGGCAGCCGCGGCTCGCTGCTGACCGTGCTCGCCGAGCAGATCAGCCGCGGGCAGCCGATCACCGTGACCCACCCGGACATGACCCGGTTCTTCATGACCATCGAGGAGGCCGCCGGGCTGGTGATCGAGGCGGCGCGGATGGCCGAGCAGGGTGAGGTGTTCGTCCTGGACATGGGGGAGCCGGTCCGCATCGTCGACGTCGCGCAGTCGTTCGCGGAGCTGATGCACCGGCCCGACGTGGAGATCCGGTTCACCGGCATGCGGGAGGGAGAGAAGCTGAACGAGCAGCTGTTCAGCTCCGCCGAGAGCCCACGGCTGACCGAGCATCCGCGCATCTTCCAGGTCGACGCGCCGGACGTGATGCGGCAGTTCCACCAGAGGCTCAGCACGCTGTATCACGAGGCCGAGCGCAACAACCCGGATCGGGTCCGGGAGTGCCTTCGGCAGCTGCTGCCGGACTACCAGCCCCACGTGCCCACGACGCCGGCTCTGGTGGCGCCGTACCCGGACGACTACTGATGGCCACTCGCACCCGCGTCGCCGTGGTCATCACCCGGTTCACCGCCGGGGCCGGGGAGGTTGCCCTCAACGGTGCCGCCGCGCTGGACCCGCGGTCGCACGAGGTGACCGTCTTCTACGGCGCCGGGGACCGGATGGTGCAGCGGGCGGCGGTGGCCGGGATCCGGACGGTGAAGCTCGAGCACCTGGCCGCCGAGATCTCGCCCGCCGACGACGTGCGCGGCGTCCGCGAGCTGTCCCGGCTGCTGGCCGGTCGCTTCGACGTGGTGCACACCCACAGCGCGAAGGCGGGTGCGATCGGGCGGCTGGCGGCGAGACGGGCCGGGATCCCGGCGGTGCACACCATGCACGGGTTCCCGTTCCACGACTTCCAGTCCCGGGCCCGGCGCGCGGTCTACATCGACCTGGAGCGGCGGCTCGGGCGGATCACCGAGGTGTTCCTCGCGATCGGCTCCACGGTCGCCGCGGACGCCATCCGGCTCGGACTGGTGGAGCCGGAGCGGGTGCGGGTGGTGCCGAGCAGCGTGGACACCACGATCCCGATGGCCACGCCGGAGTCGCGAGCGGTCGCGCGGGTGCTGCTCGGCCTTCCGGCGGAGGCCACCGTGGTCGGCACCGTCGGCCGGGTGGACTACCAGAAGGCGCCCGAGCACTTCGTGGAGGCAGCGCGGCTGGTGCGTGCTCCGGGCGTGCGCTTCGTGTGGATCGGGTCGGGCACCTCGCTGCCGGCGGTGCGCGCCCAGGTGGTGCGCCACGGTCTGCAGCACCGGGTGCTGTTCGTCGGGGAGCGGCCGGACGTGCCACTGCTGCTGCCGGCGTTCGACCTGTTCGCGATGTCCAGCCGCTACGAGGGCATCCCGTGTGCTCTGGTGGAGGCGATGCTGGCCGGGATCCCGGCCGTCGCGACCGCAGTGAACGGGGTGCCCGAGGTGGTCCTCCCCGGTCAGACCGGGCTGCTGGCCCGAGCCGGCGACCCGGCCGGCCTCGCCAAGGTCATCGACCACGCCCTGGCCCGGCCGGAGCAGGCTCGACAGTGGGCACTTGCCGCCCGCGCGCTGGTCGCGGACCGCTGGGCCCCCGCCGAGCTGGCCCCGCTGCTCGAGCAGGCGTACGCCGACGCGATCGGTCGGCGGCAGGTCGATCAGGGGAAGCGGACGCCGGTGGCCTCCTCCGAGAGCGTCCAGAGCCCGGCCGCCAGCCTGGTGTCGTAGGCGGCCCGCGAGGCGCGGGCCCGGTGCGGCAGGCCACGCATCCCGCCCGGTCCGGCGGGACCGACGTAGGCGCCGCCCGGGACGGTGGGGTCGGCCGCGGCCATCAAGATGGGCAGCGCGCCCATCTCGGCGGGCTGCGCGAACATCACGGTGGCCGCGTCCACGAGAGTCCGGTCCAGGCCGTGCCGGTCCATGCTCAGGCCGGCGGTCATCAGGTTCGTCGAGGCGAACCCAGGGTGCGCGGCGACCGACGTCACGGGCACCCCGTGGGCGGAGCACCGGCGCTGCAGCTCGAAGGCGAACAGCACGTTGGCCAGCTTGGAGCGCGCATAGGCGATCCAGCGTTGGTAAGGGCCAGAGTGCATGGTGTGGTCGCGCAGCGGCACCGAGCGCACCGCCCGGTGGAACTGCGAGGAGACGGTCACCACGCGCGCCTCACCGGAGGCGGCCAGCTGCGGCAGCAGCAGCCCGGTGAGCGCGAAGTGGCCGAGGTGGTTGGTGCCGTAGTGGAGCTCGAACCCGTCGACGGTGCTCCGGTGCGGAGCCGCCATCACACCGGCGTTGTTGACCAGGATGTCGAGCGGGCCGTACGACGAGGCCTCCGCTGCCGCCCGTCGTACCGACTTCAGCTCGGCCAGGTCCAGTCGGAGCGGCCG
>Ga0308175_100004112_pt1 | contig 10174 bp, 8 predicted proteins | sample PhyCR1_3_FD_203893 | JGI IMG/M metagenome (GOLD analysis project Ga0308175, IMG submission 203893) | Soil microbial communities from UC Gill Tract Community Farm, Albany, California, United States - DLSLS.C.R1 | ecosystem: Environmental > Terrestrial > Soil > Agricultural land | place: USA...
GCGGGATAATCGCGTCCGACCAGTGCAGCGCGCCCAACAGCCGCCACTTCAACACCAAGGCCGCCGGCGCGCACAAACAAACGACCGCCGCGATCGCAAACGCCTCCGCCCGCGTGTTCCACCCCGAGATGTCCGCGACGACCTTCGTCACGAGCATCCCTAACCCCTGCCGGTGCGGCCCGTGCTGCCAATCAAACATCTGCCACACCGTGTGCGGCGTGAAGATCGAGCCGTAAATATCCCAGTGGTCCCAGAACAGAATGTTCACCGCGTACCTGTCCACCAGCGCGAACAGCCGCCACGACAGCACGACCGCGAGGCAGCCGAGCACCACGGCACGAATGAGGTTTTGACGGCCCGATCCCGACATACGACCGTTCAAGGCTTGTACAGGTTCAACTGGTGTTCCTTGAGATACCGGAGCTTCTCATTGATGTGCGTCTTCGCCGGCTGGGGGTGAATCGGAAACCCGGCGTACCGTGTCGCGATGTCGAACCGGTCCGTCTCAACATACGCCTCCTTCCACTTGGCCTTCACGTCGTGGAACCACTGCATCGTCCGCTGGTCCACCGCCCGCGGGCGCACCGCCGAGATCGCGAACGGGATCGCCAACAGTACGAGCATCGCGCAGCGCCATCGGACGAGCGTCCACGATCGGAGATTGAAGTACAGCCCAACAAACGCCGGCGAGAGCAGCGGAACGTACCGCGAATTCGCCGCGAAACCGACCCCGAGCGACAGCCGCCCCACGACCATGCCCGCGTCGAAGAGCAGCGAGAACGACACCAGGATCGTCACCACCAGCGCCAACCCATGGTCCCCCGGCTCACGCAGGAAGCATTGCACCCCCCGTCGAACCGCAACCGCAACCATAATCGCGAGAATGATCGACCCGAGCGTCGTCGGCCACCACCCCAGCCCCGTCGCCCCCGCCACGTTCGCCAACGCCAGCACCATCGCCTTCGGATACAGGTACCACTGAGGGTCCGGGAACCGAAACCCAGGCGTGGCCGGATCAAAACGGTAGTGGTAGAGGAACGCGGCGGTGGAAGCGATCGACAGCACCAGCGCCGCCGCCGGCAATAGCCGCCTGCGCGAATGGATCGTGTCCCGCAGGAGAATCGCCAGCGTGATCGGCGCAACGAACAGCCCGAAACCCGTGAACGTGGTGAGGAAGTTGAGCAAAACAACCAACCCATACCGAACGGCCCGCGCCTCGCACGTCCACGAGACGCAATACAACAGCAGCATCACCAGGGGAAGCGCGCCGTGCGCCGGGTTCGGCGTGTCGATGAACGTTCCCCATTGAAGCGGGCTGAGAAGCACGAGCAGGAGGATGCCATCCGACCAGTCGATCGCGCGAAACAGCCGCCATTTGAGCGCAAACGCCGGAATCACGGCCGACACGAGAATCCCCGCTACGACGAACGCCTCCGCCCGCGTGTCCCATCCGGTCAGCTCCGCCACCGCCTTCGTGAGCAGCATTCCCACGCCTTGCCGGTGCGGGCCGTGCTGCCAATCAAACATCTGCCACAAACTGTGCGGCGTGAATATCGCGTCGTAGTAGTCCCAGTGATCCAGAAAGAGGATGTTGACCGCGTACTTGTCGCACAGCGCAAACAGGTGCCACGCCAGCAACACGCCAAGTCCCGCCAGCGCAGCCGTGCGCACCAGGTCGTGTGTCGCGGCCGCTCGGCGGGCGCGGGCTGGCGGTGTCGCCGGGGCGTTGGACATGCCGATACAATCCGGCCGCGGCACGGACCTGTCAATTCGGCCCAAAGCCTCCAAAACGCACCGCCAAACGCCGCCGCCCCCGCATTGCCCAAGGCCCGGCGATGACGGTAGATTCATGCTAGAATTGAACGCTTCACGGCCCCAGGAGTAGTAACATCCATGACCCGCCCAGGCTTAATCCCACAGGTCCGCCCCTGCGTCGTAACGCACAATCTGGCGCTCGGCGGCGCGCAAACCGCCGTCCTGCGCCTGATCAGCGCCCTGCCCGATTGGGTGCGGGAGCGGACCACCCTCTACAGCCAAAGCGACGACATGCCGCTGCTGGAGACGGCCCTCAAGCGGGGACTTTCCGTCGGCGATATCACCACCGAAGCGCCCGACGACCCCTCCAGCTGGTTATTGAGCTACGGCAACCTCACCGGCCTCGCGCAACGGCCAACCTCGCTGATCCTCCACTCCTGGGATGACGAAGGCTGGCGCTACGTCAACCGCGCCTACGGCCAACTCCGCGGCATGACCGTCGCCGCCGTCTCCTCCCAGGTCCTCCACCGCTTCGGCGACTGGATCGCGCAAGGCGATCACCAAATCGCCGGCGTCCTCCCCCCGCCCGTCACCGAATGGACCATGTCTAAAGGCCACTGGGGCGTCCGCGGCCCGCGCCGCATCGTCGTTGCCTGGATGGGCCGTCCGCTGGAATCCAAAGGCCTCCTCACCCTGCCACACCTGCTCAAGCTCGACCCGCGCATCGTCGTCCGCGCCTGGACCGGCGCCGAAACCGGCGGCAACGCCTACACCCGCCGCGCGCAGGGCGAAACCCTCGACCGCCTCGTCCAACTCGCCTCCGACCTCGGCGTCCAGGACCGCCTCGACCTCCGCCCGCTCGACTTCGACCCCTTCGCCTACCGCCAGCGCCTCCGCGGCGCCCACGTGCTCCTCGGCAACAGCCGCCGCGAAGGCTTCCTCCTCACCGCCGCCGAGGCGCTGAGCTGCGGCGTCCCCGTCGTCGTCACACGCACCTGCGGCGTCGCCGACTTCGTCCGCGAAGGCGTCAACGGCTGCCTGATCGACTGGGACGACGACCCGCGTCGCCTCGCCGAGACGTCCTACGAAGCCATCCTCCGCGCCGGGCGACTCGACCCCATGGCCTGCCTCGATTCCGCCGCCGACCTCTCCCTCCAGGCCCGCTACCGCGCCGCCCACGGCCAGACCCTCGCCCATCTCACGCACACCTCGCTGCAGCACGAAGACGCCCGCGTCACCATCGGCGTCCGCATCCACAAAAACACCCGCGTCGAGCACCTCGACGACGCCATCAGCAGTCTCGCCGGCCAAACCTACCGCCGGTTCAAAACCGTCCTCCTCGTTGACGGCCCCTGGTCCTTCGGCGAATCCCTCGCCGAGCGCTTCGGCCTGCCCCTCATCTGCACCGGCATGGAGCCCGACATGACCCACTGCTCCTGGCTTCACCGCCAGGCCGTCGAGCAGTGCGACACCGAGTTCTACAAGCCGCTCGATTACGACGACCAGCTTCTCCCCGGCTACCTCGAGCGCGCCCTCGCCACCCTCGACCGCACCGGTACCGACGTCTACGGCTGCCTCCTCTGGACCAACGAGGCCGGCGAATATTCCGCCCGCAAGTGGCCGCACAAGCCGCTGGAAACCATGTTCACCGGCAACTCGGACGACAACATGCTCCCCCACTCGTCGGTCCTGATGAAAACCGCCATCGCCCTCAAAGCCGGCAACTACCAGGAAAAAGCCGTCGGCCTCGGCGCCGACGACTACCACCTCTGGTACCGCATCCACAAAGCCGGCGGCAAATTCATCCGCGACGACGAATCACGCAACGTCGCCTACCGCATCCACGAGAAGAACACCCTCAAGCTGCGCAAGCAGCGTTACGCCAGAGGCGCCGTCCCCACTCCCGCCGCCGGCGTCAGCGGCCGCGGCAAGATCTGGGCCGGCGCCGCCGCCGCCTCCGTCGCCCTCTGGCTCGGCCCCAAGATCGGCGCCGCCCCAGTCAAGCCGCCTCAGGGTCAATCTCAAATCGGCAAGTCCACTCCGTCCGGCGCCGATTTGCCCAAGAAGCCCGAAAAGCAAAAAGGCGCGAAGAAGCCCCAGCCCCTCCCCGACGCCGCCTTGCTGCCGCCGCATTCCTAGTCGCCAGACGTTACAATGACGCCTTATGGCGCGGGAATCCAAACACCGTAAGACCCCCGAAAACCTCCGCAGCCACCGCTGGCTCGGGCCCGACGACCTCCGCTCCTTCGGCCACCGCTCCCGCCTCAAAGGCATGGGCTGGGGCGCCGACGACTACACCGGCAAGCCCGTCATCGCCATCCTCAACACCTGGAACGACCTCAACACCTGCCACAGCCACTTCCCCCAGCGCGTGCAGGACGTCAAGCGCGGCATCTACCAGGCCGGCGGATTCCCCGTCGAAATCCCGGTCATGTCGCTGAGCGAAATCTTCATGAAGCCCTCGGCCATGATGTTTCGCAACCTCCTGGCGATGGAGGTCGAGGAAGTTCTCCGCTGCCACCCCATCGACGGCGCCGTCCTCATGGGCGGCTGCGACAAGACCACGCCCGGCCTGCTCATGGGCGCGATCTCGATGGACCTCCCCGCCATCTACATGCCCGGAGGACCGCTGCTCAAGGGCCGCTGGAACCAGATCATCCTCGGCAGCGGAACCGACGTCTGGAAATACTGGGACGAACGCCGCGCCGGCAACCTCAACGAATGCGAGTGGCGCCAGATCGAAGACGGCATCGCCCGCTCCGCCGGCCACTGCATGACCATGGGCACCGCCTCCACCATGACCTCCATCGCCGAGGCCTTGGGCATGACACTCAGCGGCGCCGCCTCCATCCCCGCCGTGCACGCCGCCCACAGCCGCATGGCCGCCGATTGCGGCCGCCGAATCGTCGAAATGGTCTGGGAAGACCTCCGCCCGTCGAAAATCCTTACCGAGCGCGCCTTCGAAAACGGCATCACCGTTGACATGGCCATCGGCGGCTCCACCAACGCCATCATCCACCTCGTCGCCCTCGCCGGCCGCGCGGGCATCAAGCTCCCGCTCGAAAAGTTCGACCAGATTTCCCAGCGCGTCCCCGTCGTCGCCAACATCCGCCCCTCCGGCGAATACCTCATGGAAGACTTCTACGACGCCGGCGGCCTCCGCGGCCTCATGGAGCGCATCCGCAGCCTGCTCAACACCGACTGCCTCACCGTCACCGGCCAAACCATCGGTGACGACATCGCCGGCGCCACAATCTGCGACGACCGCGTCATCCTCCCGCTCGAAAAACCCCTTTCCCACGCCGGCGCCACCTTCGTCCTTCGCGGCAACCTCGCCCCCAGCGGCTGCGTCATCAAGCCCACCGCCGCCGAGCCGCGCCTCCTCAAGCACGTCGGCCCCGCCGTCGTCTTCAAGGACTACCCCGACCTCAAAGCCCGCATCGATGACGAATCGCTCAACGTCACCGCCGACTCCGTCCTGGTCCTGCAAAACGCCGGCCCCGTCGGCGCCCCCGGCATGCCCGAGTGGGGCATGCTCCCCATTCCCAAAAAGCTCCTCAAGCAGGGCGTCCGCGACATGGTCCGCGTCTCGGATGCCCGCATGAGCGGCACCTCCTACGGCACCTGCATCCTCCACGTCGCCCCCGAAAGCGCCGTCGGCGGCCCCCTCGCCCTCGTCCGCGACGGCGACATCATCGAGCTCGACGTGCCGGCGCGAAAAATTCACCTCCGCGTCACCGACGCCGAGCTCGCCAAACGCCGCGAATCCTGGCGTCCCCCCGACATCAAGTTCACCCGCGGCTACGGCGAGCTCTTCTCCCAACAAATCACCCAGGCCGACGAAGGCTGCGACTTCCGCTTCCTCCACGCCGCCAAACCCACGCCCGAGCCGGCCATCTACTGAGCAATTACTATGATCACGACCTTAACAACCGAGCGCCTGACCTCCTCCGTCCTCGCCGTCCCCCCCCTCGCCCGCCGCCCGGACTACGCCCTCGACGAAACCGAAAACACAAAGCTCATCCGCCACATCGAAGCCGGCGGCGTCCGCACCCTCCTCTACGGCGGCAACGCCAACTTCTACCACATCTCCCTCGGCGAATACGACCAGGTGCTCTCCTACCTCGAAAGCGCCGCCGCCGACCAGACCCTGGTCATCCCCTCCGCCGGCCCCGCCTTCGGCACCATGATCGACCAGGCGAAAATCATCCGCCGCCACAAGTTCCCCACCGTCATGGTCCTCCCGCAGCAGGGCATCACGACCTCCGACGGCGTCGAAGCCGGCATCCGCAAATTCGCCGACGCCGCCGGCGTCCCCGCATTGCTCTACATCAAGGCCGACGGCTACATCGAGCCCGAAAACGTTGCCAGGCTCGCCGATGACAAAATCATCTCCGGCATCAAGTACGCCACCGTCCGCGCCGACACCGCCAACGACGACTACCTCCGCCGTCTCGTCCAGCGCGTGGACAAGCGGATCATCATCAGCGGCATCGGCGAGCAGCCCGCCATCATCCACCTCCGCGACTTCGCCCTCGGCGGCTTCACCTCCGGATGCGTGTGCGTCGCACCCGGCCTGTCCGCCGCGATGCTCCAGGTCATGCGCCGCAAGGAATGGCCCAAGGCCGAACAAATCCGCGCAACCTTCAAACCCCTCGAAGACCTGCGCAACGAGCTCAACCCCATCCGCGTCCTCCACGAGGCCGTGCGCCTGGCCGGAATCTCCCAGACCGGCCCGCTGCTGCCGCTCCTGACTAACTTGCCCGACCGCGAGCACGATAGAGTCGCCCACGCCGCCCGCGAACTGTTGCAACGCGAGACCACTCACCGCCTGTGAAGTCGTGCCGGCAGCGGCCCGTCGGGAATCACGTCGAGAATCAGCACCCCCATCTCGTCCGTCGTCTGCTCCCCAAACCGCACCCGCCGCGGCGGCGTGCTCGGTTGCGTGGGATTCACCGCCGAGTTGTCGAACGTCCACGTCGTGTCGATCCGCGTCCCCGCCGGCAGCTTCAGCGGCGCTGCATATTGATAATAGCTCTGCCAGTTAAAATCCCAGTCCGAGATCGAAATGAGCGGCGCCGTCGAACCGTCCGGCAGCGTGGCGACCGATTTCACCGTCCGCCCCAGCAGGTGCATGTGCGGAAACGCCCCGATCACCTCCGCCGCCACCGGCAGCGTGGTCGTGCTCGCCAGCGTGTAGTGCGCCTCGCCCGGCGGGATGTTGACGTTCTTGTTCATCACCGTCAGCGGGTACAACGCCCCGCGCGGTGGCACGTCGGTCAGGTACAACCCCACGCTCGACTGCTCGATCTCCTGCTTCCCCGAAGGGTGCAGATGAAGCTGCAGCACCAGTACCTGCCCCGCCGGCCACTTCATCGCATACCCCTCCGGCAGCGCCAGCGGCTCCTTCCCCGGCGCCCAGATCCCCGTCGGCCCCGGCAGCCGCTGCCCCGGCGCCGCCAGCCCCGACGAAAACCCCGGCCCCGCATCCTTCGGCTCGACGGCAAGCTTCATGCCGATCGCCAGCCGCGACAGCGTCGTGAGCACCGCGTGATGCACCACCCGCGGGTTCCCCGGTCGAAATTCCGTCGCGCGCAGATACTTGCCCGCCGGGATCTCCACGTGAATGACAAAGCAGCGGTAAATGTCCCGCCCGGCCGCCGGCACGGTGTACGGCTCCGCCATCTTCACCACCACGTCCGGCGTCCCAAGGTGCCACGTCGCCGGGAAGCGCGGCGGCGCCGGCGCTTGCGAAGGATCGCCCTCCGGACACCCCTGCGATGCCCACTCCCGCAGCAGCGAAATCTGCGATTCACTCAGCCGCCGCTCCCCGAGAAACGCCACCCCCGGATCCGCCTTCCAAGGCGGCATGATCCGCCGCGACACCACGTCCGCGATCTGCTTCGCGTGCTTGCGCGCATCCGCGTAGCCCAGCAGGGGGAACGGCGCCGCCTCCCCTTCCCGGTGGCACGTCGCGCAGTTCGCGTACAGCAGGGGGGCCACATCCCGCGAAAATGTCACCGGCCGCGGCGCCTCCGCGACAGCCGCATAAACCAGGCCGGGCACGAGCAAGGCCGTGAGCAAGAGCGTCCGCATGACGGTGAATAATACCGGCCGGCGGTCCATTTGCGACCGAGGCGGCAACCCCGCCACGAAATCCCAACATTCCGCGCAACCGACGTTGCCCGATCGCCACGCTCCCGTGTACGGTCCCGCCGTAGGCTTCGCACCAGGACGACTCAACGAATTGAGCACGAAAATGATAATTACGACGATTCCCGTAACCCGCGCCGCTCGCACCGTCCTTTGCCTCTGCTCCCTGGCGTTGATCCTCAGCTCCCCCGGCTGCAATAAGGACGACTCCTCGCCCACCGCCCCCAATCCCGGCGCCGGCAACGCCCCGGCCTCGCCCAACTCAGCCGGCAAACCCGCTTCCCGGTCCGGCTACGTCTCCGGCAGGATAACAATGGCCGACGGCCGCCCCATCACCACCCCCGGCGCCAAATTCAACGTCAACCTCAGCGGCGTCAGCGCTGCCGGCGAAAAGGTTTACTTCTCGCCCACCGTCAACCCCGGCGGCGCCTACAGCCAGAAGGTCCCCGACGGCATCTACCACATGCCCTACGCCACCATCACCGTCCCCTTCGAGGGCAAACAATACCGCCTCAAGCTCGAGCCCGTGAATCCCACCGGCGACCGCGAGTCCGCCGCCGGCATCACCCAGGATTTCGTCTGGAAACTCACCGGCCCCAAGCCCGACACCAACGTCGAAATCAACAACCACACCCACTGGTACGGCGAGTCCATCAACTGCCGCTTCAACACCTGGCGCGACGACATCAAGAAATCCCCGCCCCCCCTCCCGCCGGGCACCAGGCTGGTCTTCACCCTCAAGCCGCTCACGAAGCTGATCGACGGCAGCGACCCCAAGACCCTCACCGTCGAGCGCGACTGGCGGCCAAACGACGTCACACCCAACGACAATCTCAACGACCTGCCCCCCGCCAACTACGAGCTGAGTGGCGTCGCAAAGCTCCCCGACGGCTCGACCAAGCCGATACTTCTCATGGGCAAAGGCGACTACCCCAAGTTCAACCCAAGCACCAAAGTGCTCCTCGAGCCCAACGAAACCATGGATCACTTTTTCGTCCCGGCGATCGGCTGGGTCACCGAATAACCCCAAACCCCGTCCTACAATTTCCCATGTGCGGCCGCTACACAGCCCGACGCATCGACGTCCGCCGCTACGGCGTCGAATACACCGAGCCCTGGTTCGAGGAATTCAGCGAGCACGGCAAGCCCCAGCGCTTCAACATCGCCCCATCCCTCACCGTCCCCATCGTCCGCATCGATTCGCAAGGCCGCCGCGCCGCCCGCCTCGCCAAATGGGGCCTCATCCCCCCCTGGACCAAAGGCAAGCCCAGGCTCCAGCCCATCAACGCCAAGTGCGAGACGGCCGCCACCTCCGCCATGTTCCGCCAGTCGATGCAGAGCCGCCGCTGCCTCGTCCCCGCCGACGGCTTCTTCGAATGGCAAGGCGCCAAGCCCCCCAAGCAGCCCTGGTTCATCCACCTGCGCAACGACGAATCCTTCGCCTTCGCCGGCCTCTGGGAACGCTGGCGTCCCGACGAAAACGCCGACCCCATCGACACCTTTACGATCCTCACCACCGACCCCAACGACCTGATGAAGCCCATCCACAACCGCATGCCGGTGATCATCGACGCAAAGGACTACCAGCGCTGGCTCGACCGCGAACTCCCCGCCCAGGCCGTCGCCGACCTCCTCAAGCCCTACCCCGCCGAGCTGATGGAGGCCCACAAGGTCAGCACGAAGGTCAATGACCCCCGCAACGCCGGCCCGGAACTGATCGATTCCGAGTAAGCCCCGTCCGCCAAGCCCAGGGCTTCAGCCCTGGGCCTTCTCTCGATCGAGGCGCGTCGTGCTCCGGGACGGCAAGGGCGGGGGTTCTTCGAGCACAGAGATTCAGCTCGCGCGCCAAAGTCGACCAAGCGCCAGCCCATCCGCTATGATCCCCCTCGCGAAGCAGCCACCAACAGCCGCCCCGCTCGCCCGCAAAGCCCTGCCGGTGATCTCCTACGGCCGCCGCCGTGTGCGTCCGCTCGTCAGTCGCCGCTGCCCCTACTGCGGCACCCCCACCCGCAACCGATACGCATTCTGCCCCGGCTGCGACCGCGCCCAACCCCTGCTCTACACCCGCCTGCGACAACTCCTGTGGGCATTCATCATTCTCGCAGCAGCCACCCTCGCCGTCGCGCTCCGGGAATGGCTCCTGCGCCATCTCTAAATAGGAGCGCGCGAATCTCGAACATCTAATAAAACTGGCATCCGCTTCGGTTTATGGCCTCGCGCCAACGAGGCCGGAAGGGATGCCAGCAATGGGAACGCAACGGATCGT
>Ga0308175_100004116_pt1 | contig 10167 bp, 9 predicted proteins | sample PhyCR1_3_FD_203893 | JGI IMG/M metagenome (GOLD analysis project Ga0308175, IMG submission 203893) | Soil microbial communities from UC Gill Tract Community Farm, Albany, California, United States - DLSLS.C.R1 | ecosystem: Environmental > Terrestrial > Soil > Agricultural land | place: USA...
GTGGGCCGGATGACCGGCAGCAGCGGCCGCAAGACGTTCACCGCCAGCACGCTCTACGACAGCGACGGCCGGGTGGTGGCCCGCGCCGAGCACGTGTGGATCGAGATCGACCCGGACGCCTTCAACTAGGGCGTCGGGCGGGTCGCGTCGTACGCCATGAACCGCCGCTGCACCGCGACGGCGAGCAGCACCCCGACGATGCAGGCCAGCCCGCCGAGGACCAGCGCCGGCTGCTCACCGACCACGCTGGCCACCGAGCCGGCCACGAAGTCACCGGCCCGCGGCCCGCCGGCGACCACCACGATGAACACGCCCTGGATCCGGCCGCGCAGCTGGTCGGGGGCGGCGACCTGCAGGATCGTGGAGCGGTACGCCGCGCTGATCATGTCCGCCATCCCGGACACGGCGAGCAGCAGCACACCCAGCCAGAGCAGCGAGGTGAGCCCCACCGCGCCCACGGCGGCCCCGTAGCCGATCACCGCGATCGCGATCGCCAGCCCTTGCAGGCGCACCCTGCTCACCCAGCCGGAGAGCGCGAACGCGATCAGCGCCCCCACGGCAGGAGCGGACTGGAGCACGCCCACGATGGCCGCTCCCCCGCCGTACACCTTGAAGGCGAGCGCCGGGAACAGCGACCGGGGCTGCGCGAGCACCATCGCGCACAGGTCGAGCACGAAGGTCATCCGCAGGTTCGGCGAGCGGCGCAGGAACCGCAGACCGGTGACGACCGAGCGCAGCCCGGCGCGCGGGCTGTTCTCCAGCGGCGGCATCCGCGGCATCCGGATCAGCGCGTAGTAGGCGGCGGAGAAGGTGACCACGTCGAGGGTGTACGCCGCGCCGAAGCCCTGCCACTTGATCAGCAGCGCCCCGAGGGCGGGGCCGAAGGTGAACCCGAGGTTGAACGAGGCCATGTTCAGCGCGCTGGCCGCCGGCATCAGCTCGCCCGGGATCAGCCGCGGCACCATCGCGCTGCGGGCCGGGTTGTTCAGCGCGTAGAAACCGGACTGGACCGCCACGCACCCGAACAGCGCCCACACCGAGTCGACCTGCCGGAAGGCGAGCACGGCCAGCATGATGGACACCGCCCACAGTCCCGCCGAGGCGGCCAGCGCGAGGGTGCGCCGGTCCATGGCGTCGGCGATCGCCCCGCCGTAGAGCCCCAGCGTGACCAGCGGCACCAGCGCGAACACCCCGACCAGGCCGACGTAGAACGAGGAGTGCGTCAGCGAGTAGACCTGGATCGCGATCGCGACGGTGGTCATCTGCTGGCCGAGCTGGGCGACGGAGTTGCCGAAGAAGAGCCGGCGGTACGGCGCGGAGACCTGCAGCGGGCGGATGTCGGTGAGCACCGCCCGCCACCACGAACCGCGCACCCGGCCCCGCTCTGCCACGACGCTCACTCTCTCACCCGAAATGGGTTGTCCGTCCCCGAGCCAGCAACGTACGGTGATGGGACACGGGAAAGGAGGTGGTCCAGAAGTGAATTCTTTACGGACTCGTGAGGTGGCTGCTCGCTAGCAGCGCACCGGCCAGCGATTGCTGACGCAGTCGGCGCGCGCTGGTAATTCCAAGCAGTCACCCGGCCCGTGGGCGCTCCGGAGAAGTCCGCCCGGAGAACGCGGCCCTCACAGAGGGAACCGCGACGCCCACGGGTCGTTCCACGTCCTCACGTCGCGGCGAGCGCGCCGACCCCCTCCTCCTCGACCGGGGCGCTGAACTGCGCCTGGTACAGCGCCGCGTAGGCGCCGCCGGAGGCCAGCAGCTCCTCGTGGGTGCCCTGCTCGACGATCTGGCCGTGCTCCATCACCAGGATCAGGTCGGCGTCGCGGATCGTGGACAGCCGGTGCGCGATCACGAAGCTGGTCCGGTCGGTGCGCAGCGCCGCCATCGCCTGCTGCAGCAGCAGCTCGGTGCGGGTGTCCACAGAGCTGGTCGCCTCGTCGAGGATCAGCAGCGCCGGGTCGGCCAGGAACGCCCGGGCGATGGTGACCAGCTGCCGCTCCCCGGCGCTGATGTTGCTGCCCTCCTCGTCGATGACGGTGTCGTAGCCGTCGGGCAGGTTGTGCACGAACCGGTCCACGAACGTGGCGCGGGCAGCGGCCCGGATCTCCTCCTCGGAGGCGTCCGGACGCCCGTAGGCGATGTTCTCGCGGATCGTGCCGTTGAACAGCCAGCTGTCCTGCAGCACCATGCCGATCCTGCCGCGCAGGTCGGCTCGCCGCATCGTGGACACGTCCACCCCGTCCAGGGTGATGCGGCCGGCGTCCACGTCGTAGAACCGCATGATCAGGTTCACCAGCGTGGTCTTGCCGGCCCCGGTGGGACCGACGATGGCCACCGTGCGGCCGGGCCGTGCCACGAGGGACAGGTCCTCGATCAGCGGCTTCTCCGCGTCGTACCGGAACGACACGTCCTCGAAGACCACCTCGCCGCGCCCGCCGACGGCCAGCGGGGCGTGCTCCTCCGGCCGCTCCTCCTCGGCGTCGAGCAGCTCGAAGACCCGCTCGGCAGAGGCCACCCCGGACTGCAGCAGGTTCACCATCGAGGCGACCTGGGTCAGTGGCTGGGTGAACTGGCGGGAGTACTGGATGAACGCCTGTACGTCGCCCAGGCTCATCGTGCCGGTGGCCACCCGCAGCCCGCCCAGCACCGCGATCACCACGTAGTTGAGGTTCCCGATGAACATCATCGTCGGCATGATCAGCCCGGAGACGAACTGCGCGCCGAAGCTGGCCTTGAAGAGCTCGTCGTTCTCGGCGGCGAACACCTCCTCGGCCTCGTGCTGGTGGCCGAACACCTTGACCAGCGCGTGCCCGGTGAACGCCTCCTCGATGTGCGCGTTCAGGGTGCCGGTGCGCCGCCACTGCGCGATGAACAGCTTCTGCGAGCGCTTCATGATCATGCCCGCGACCACCATGGTCACCGGCACGGTGACCAGCGCGATCAGCGCGAGCGTGGGCGAGATCCAGAACATCATCGCCAGCACGCCGACCACGGTCAGCAGCGAGGTGAGCAGCTGGCTCATGGTCTGCTGCAGGCTCTGGCTGACGTTGTCGATGTCGTTGGTCACCCGCGACAGCAGCTCCCCGCGTGGCTGCCGGTCGAAGTAGCTCAACGGGAGGCGGTTGACCTTCTCCTCCACCTCCTCGCGCATCCGCCGCACCGTGGACTGCACGACGTCGTTGAGCAGGTAGCCCTGCAGCCAGGACAGCAGCGCGGAGCCGACGTACACCGCGAGGACCAGCAGCAGCACGTCCGCCACCGCGGTGAAGTCGACGCCCTGGCCGGGCACCACGTTCATGCCCGAGAGCAGGTCTGCGCGCTGGTCCTGTCCATGGGCACGCAGGCCCTGCACAACCTGCTGCTTGGTGAGCCCGGCGGGCAGCTTGTCCCCGATGAAGCCGGCGAAGATCAGGTTGGTGGCCTGGCCGAGGATCTTCGGCCCGACCGCGGCCAGTCCGACGCTGGCGGCCGCCAGCAGCAGCACCGTGATCGCCTTGCCGCGCTCGGGCCGCATCCGACCGACCATCCGCCGCGCGGACGGCCCGAAGCTCATGGCCTTCTGGCCGACCATCCCGCCGCCGAACGGTCCGCGACCGGGGCCGCCGCCGGCGGTGATCCGCTCGGTCTTCTTCAACTGGCCGTTCTGCGGCGCGACCGGCTGGCCGTTCTGCGGCGCGACCGGCTGGCCTCCGCCGGCCGGCTGTCCGCCGGTGGGGGTGCTCATGCTGCCTCCTCGGCGGAGAGCTGGGACTCGACGATCTCCTGGTAGGTCGGACAGGTCTCCAACAGCTCCTGGTGCCGGCCGCGGCCGACGATCTCGCCGTCCTCGAGCACCACGATCTGGTCGGCCTCGACGATCGTGGACACCCGCTGGGCGACGATGACCACCGTGGCGTGCTCGGTCACCGGACGCAGCGCCTGCCGCAGCCGCGCGTCGGTGGCCACGTCCAGCGCGGAGAACGAGTCGTCGAACAGGTAGACCGACGGCTGCCGGATCAGCGCCCGGGCGATCGCCAGCCTCTGCCGCTGCCCGCCGGAGACGTTCGTGCCGCCCTGCGCGATCGGCGCGTCCAGCCCGCCGGGCATCGCCTCGACGAAGTCCCGCGCCTGGGCGATCTCGAGGGCCGCCCAGAGCTCCTCCTCGGTCGCGTCCGGCTTGCCGTAGCGCAGGTTGCTGGCCACCGTGCCGGAGAACAGGTACGCCTTCTGGGGCACCAGCCCGATCCGGCTCCAGAGCAGCTCCGGCTCTATCCGCCGTACGTCCACCCCGGCGACGTACACGCCTCCCTGGGTCACGTCGAACAGACGCGGCACCAGGTTGACCAGCGTGCTCTTGCCGGCGCCGGTGGAGCCGATGATCGCGGTGGTCTGCCCGGGTTCTGCGGTGAATGCGATGTCGCGCAGCACCGGGGCGTCCGCGCCCGGGTAGCTGAACGAGACGTCGCGGAACTCCACCTTGCCGGTGGCGACGAGGTCGGTGACCGGTTCTTCAGGAGGTACGACGGAGGTGGTGGTGTCGAGCACCTCCCCGATCCGGTCCGCGCACACCGAGGCACGAGGCACGAGCACGAGCATGAAGGTGGCCATCATCACCGACATCAGGATCTGCACCAGGTAGGCCAGGAATGCGGTGAGCGCACCGACCTGCATCAGGCCGTCGTTGACCCGGTGCCCGCCGAACCACAGCACGGCAACGCTGGAGACGTTGAGGATCAGCATCACCGACGGGAACATGGTGGCCTGCCATCGGCCGACGTTGATGGCGAGGCCGGTGAGCTCGTCGTTGGCACGGCCGAACCGCGCGGTCTCGTAGGGCTCCCGGACGAACGCGCGCACCACCCGGATGCCGGTGATCTGCTCGCGCAGGATCCGGTTCACCGCGTCGATGCGGGTCTGCATCTTCCGGAAGCCGGGCACCATCCGGGTGATGATCAGCCCGACCACGATCACCAGCACCGGCACGCACACCGCCAGCAGCCAGGAGAGCCCGATGTCCTCGCGCATGGCCATCACCACGCCGCCGACCATCATGATCGGCGCGGTGACCAGCAGGGTGCAGCTGAGCAGCACCAGCATCTGGACCTGCTGGACGTCGTTGGTGTTGCGGGTGATCAGGCTCGGCGCGCCGAACCGGCCCACCTCCCGCCCGGAGAACGTGCCGACCCGGTGGAAGATCGCCGCCCGCACGTCGCGGCCGAAGCTCATCGCGGTCCGCGAGCCGAAGTACACCGCGCACACGCTGCACACGATCTGCACCAGCGACACCGCCAGCATCACCGCGCCGATGCGCATGATGTAGCCGGTGTCGCCCTTGGCCACGCCGTTGTCGATGATGTCGGCGTTCAGGGTGGGCAGGTACAGCGCGGCGATGGTGCCCACGAACTGCAGCGCCACCACCATGCCCAGCAGCCGGCGGTAGGGGCGCAGGTGCTCCCGGAGCAGTCTCAGCAGCATGTCAGCACTTCCTCGTCGGGTCGTCGTCGGTGAGCGCGCCGAGGAGCACCAGGTCCACGATCGCGTCCGGTGTCATCAGCTGGTGGTCGGCGATGTGTGGGTGGCTGCCGGAGAAGGTGAGCAGCCGCAGCACCCGGATCAGCTCCCCCGCCGGGATCCGCAGCCGGGCCTCGTCGTCGCCGACGAGGGCCACCAGGTCGTCGTGCAGCCTCGCCCGCCAGGTGCCCGCGTCGTCGCCGTGGTCGAGGTGCTCCGGCGGTGCGACCAGGCCCATCGCGTGCATGAGCGCAAAGACCTCGGTGAACCGGTTCTGCAGCACGGTGACGAAGCCGATCAGCCGCTCGCGCAGCGGCAGGGTGCGGTCAATGGCGGCGACCTGGTCGAGGAACGGGCCGGGCGCGAAGGCCCTCGCCAGCGCCGCGTCGAGGAGCTCCTCCTTGGTGTCGAAGACCCGGAAGATGGTGCCCTCGGCGATGTCCGCGGCCTCGGCGATCTGGTGGGTGGTCACCGCGCGGCCGTGCTCGCGCAGCAGCGGGAGCACCGCGTCGACGATCGCCTGGCGGCGCTCGTCGGGAGACATCGGGGCGGCACGGCCGCCGCGGGAGGGGTTTCGCACGCCGTACAGACTAAATGAGTGAGCACTCACTCACAAGCGATTTACGGCGCGAGCCGCGCGACCGCCCAGCCGGCGTCGGTACGCCGGTAGCGCAGCCGGTCGTGCATCCGGCCCGGCCGGCCCTGCCAGAACTCGAGCACGTGGGGCTCGACGCGGTAGCCGCCCCAGTGCGGCGGCACGGGGATCGGCTCCTCGCGCCCGAACCGGCTCGCCACCGCGTCGTACGACGCGTCGAGGACCGCCCGGTCGGCGACCTCCTCCGACTGCGGCGAGGCCCAGGCCCCGATCTGCGAGGCCCGCGGGCGGGTGTCGAAGTACGCCTGGTTCTCCGCCGGCGTCATCCGCAAGGCGGTGCCCTCGATGCGCACCTGACGCTGCAGCGGATGCCACGGGAACAGCAGCGCGCAGCCCGGCTGCGCCGCAAGCTCCACGGCCTTGCGGGAGGAGTAGTTGGTGTAGAAGCAGAACCCGCGCTCGTCGAGCCCCTTGAGCAGCACCATCCGCGCCGACGGCGCACCGGAGGCCGAGACCGTGGACAGCACCATCGCGTTCGGTTCGTGCAGCCCGGCCGTGACGGTGTCGTGCATCCAGCGCCGGAACATCGCCAGCGGGTCGGCCGGCAGGTCGTCCTCGCACAGTCCCTCCGCGGCGTACTCGCGCCGCAGCTCGGCCAGGTCCCGCTCCTTCATGGCTTGAATGTATCGGCCCGCCGACTCATCGCACCGGACTCCGCGCGACAATGCTGAGACCCGAGAAGACGAAGGAGTCGCAGATGGGCGAAGTGCAGCACGGCCTCGAGGGCGTCGTCGCGTTCGAGACGCAGATCGCCGAACCGGACAAGGAAGGTTCCGCACTGCGCTACCGCGGCGTCGACATCGAGGACCTCGTCGGCCGGGTGCCGTTCGAGAACGTGTGGGGGCTGCTCGTCGACGGCTCGTACCAGCCCGGGATGCCGCCCGCCGAGCCGTTCCCGCTGCCCGTCCACTCCGGGGACATCCGCGTCGACGTGCAGAGCGCGATCGCGCTGCTCGCGCCGGTGTGGGGGCTGCGCCCGCTCTACGACATCGACGACGTCCAGGCCCGCGACGACCTGGCCCGCGCCGCGGTGATGGTGCTGTCGTACGTCGCCCAGGCGGCTCGCGGCCAGGGCCAGCCGATGGTCCCCCAGTCGGAGGTGGACAAGGCGGCCTCGATCACCGAGCGGTTCATGATCCGCTGGAGGGGCGAGCCGGATCCCAAGCACGTCAAGGCGGTGGACGCGTACTGGGCCTCCGCTGCCGAGCACGGCATGAACGCCTCCACGTTCACCGCCCGGGTGGTCGCCTCCACCGGCGCCGACGTCGGTGCCGCGCTGTCCGCGGCGGTTGGTGCGATGAGCGGGCCGCTGCACGGCGGCGCGCCGTCGCGGGTGCTCGGCATGATCGAGGAGGTGGAGCGGCGCGGCGAGGCCGAGTCCTACGTCAAGGAGCTGCTCGACGGCCACCAGCGGCTGATGGGCTTCGGGCACCGGGTCTACCGCGCCGAGGACCCCCGGGCCCGGGTGCTGAGGCGCACCGCCCGCGAGCTCGGCGCGCCGCGCTACGAGGTGGCCGAGGCGCTGGAGAAGGCCGCGCTCCAGCAGCTGCGCGAACGCCGCCCGGACCGCGTGCTGGAGACCAACGTGGAGTTCTGGGCCGCGATCGTGCTCGACTTCGCCGAGGTGCCGCCGCACATGTTCACCTCGATGTTCACCTGCGCCCGCACCGGCGGCTGGTCGGCGCACATCCTGGAGCAGAAGCGCACCGGCCGGCTGATCCGGCCCTCGGCGAAGTACGCCGGCCCGACCTCTCGGGCCGCCGACGAGGTGGACGGCTGGAACCCGGCCTGGGCGTGATCGGGCTCGAGCAGACCCGCGCCGCCTGGGACGCGGAAGCGGCCGGCTTCGACGACGAGCCCGACCACGGGCTTCGCGATCCGGAGGTACGACGGGCGTGGCGGGCCTTGCTCGCCTCGGCGCTCCCTCCAGCTCCCGCTCGGGTCGCCGACCTCGGCTGCGGAACCGGAACGCTGGCTGCTCTGCTCGCGGAGCAGGGCCACGTCGTGAACGGCGTGGACCTCTCTCCAGAGATGCTGGCGCGGGCGCGCGCGAAGGGGGCCGGCCTCGCCGTCACGTTCACCGAGGGTGACGCGGCCGATCCGCCGCTGCCCGCAGGGGAGTTCGACGTGGTGCTTTCCCGGCACGTGCTGTGGGCGATGCCGGACCGGGCGGCCGCCCTGGAGCGGTGGTGCGGGCTGCTCCGGCCGGGCGGCCGGCTGGTCCTCGTGGAGGGCTTCTGGTTCACCGGCGCCGGCCTGCGCGCGGCGGAGGCGGAGGCCCTGGTCATGGGGCGCGGCCGCGCGTCCGTCGTACGCCCGCTCACGGACCCGGCGTACTGGGGCGGGGAGATCACCGACGAGCGCTACCTGCTGGTCAGCGACTGACCGAGTCGGGCAAGGATCCGACAGCCTGGGCGAGCCGTGCCGTTCGGGGGTTCATCGGCGTTGCAGCGGGTAAGTGGTGTCTTTGCGTCCGCGTCGCGCCTGCTTGCTCAGCCCGGATGGCGCGAGCGCAGGCGACCAGGCAGAGCCTTCGGCACCTCTCGGGAGGAGTGGCATGGCAGACCGCGACCACGTCCGTGAACGCGCGTTCGGCGCCTTGGCGGCGGTAGTGGCCCTCGCACTCGGGGTGGGTGTCGTCCTGGCGGTCGGTGCGTACGCCGCCGCCCGGATGGTCGGCCTCACCGGCGACGGCGGCCACCATCCGACGGCCCGGCCGGTTGCGGCCGCGTCCCGCGCTCCGTCGCCGACCACCCACGCGTCTCACACGCCGAGCCCCGCACCGAGCCCATCCTCGACCAAGCACCAGGCAGACACGGCGAACCGGCCCGCTCACGACCAGCAGACGCGCCATCCGCGGCGCAAGCAGGTTCGCGCGGACCAGCAGCAGCACCGGCACTCGCACGCACGACGCCACCAGCACCACCGGCGCCATCGACACCGGCAGGCCGGCGGCACCGTCACCCTGCGCGCCTCGGCGTCCCAGGTGCGGCCGATGGCCCGGGTCGACCTGGATGGCCGGTGCGGCTGTCGCAGCGGTACGACGCTGGTGGTGCAGCGACTCGAGCACGGTCACTGGTCACGGTTCCCGGCCACCGCCACCGCCTCCGGCGGCCGGTTCCACACCTGGGTGATGACGGGTCGGCAGGGAGCCAACACGTTCCGCGTGGCGGTCCCCGGCGGGAACGCCTCCAACCCGGTCACCATCACCGTTCGCTGACACCCGGCAGGTCGCGGCCCCTCAGAGCGGCTTGCCGAAGTAGCGCGCGGTCGGCGACCAGGCGTAGTGCCCGAACGGCTGCACCGGCTCGTAGCCGGAGGACGTGTACAGCGCGATCGCCTCCGGTTGGCGAAGGCCGGTCTCCAGCACCATCAGGTCTGCTCCTGCGTCGCGAGCGGAGGACTCCAGATGGGTGAGTACGACGCGCGCGTACCCGGTTCGCCGGGCCGCTGGTACGACGTACATCCGCTTCACCTCGGCGGCCCGGACCCGCCCGAGCGCCCGCACGTCGGGACGGAACCGCCACCCTCCGATGGCAGACGGCACCGTGCCGAGGTACCCGACGAAGAACGCGCCCGCGGGTGGGTCGAAGACGCTGGCCTCGAACGGGGTGTTGTCCGGTCCGCCGTAGCGGGCGACGTACTCGGACTGCACCTCCTCCACCAGCAGCTGGGCGTCCCGGTCGGTGAACCGAACCTGCCGCAGCACCAACCCGGCGTCCATCTGCTGTCCCCTGTCCCTCGAGCTCGTAGAGCGGATGACAGAATAGGTCCACTGACAACGGGGTCAGCACCATGCCACTCGAGCGCTCCTGAAGAGGTACCCCCGTGACCGTCACCATCCCCGACGCCCTCAAGCCCGCCGACGGCCGCTTCGGTGCCGGCCCGTCGAAGGTCCGCGTCGAGGCGCTGCAGCGGCTCGCCGAGACCGGCGCCACCCTGCTGGGCACCTCGCACCGGCAGGCCCCGGTCAAGGACCTGGTCGGCCGGGTCCGCGCGGGGGTCGTCGAGCTGTTCGC
>Ga0308175_100004119_pt1 | contig 10166 bp, 7 predicted proteins | sample PhyCR1_3_FD_203893 | JGI IMG/M metagenome (GOLD analysis project Ga0308175, IMG submission 203893) | Soil microbial communities from UC Gill Tract Community Farm, Albany, California, United States - DLSLS.C.R1 | ecosystem: Environmental > Terrestrial > Soil > Agricultural land | place: USA...
CGTCGGTCTGGCCCGCGGCAGCAGCCGTACGGTCGGGATGCTGGTGCCCTCGCTGACCTGGCCCTGGATGGGCGAGGTGCTCCAGGGCGTCGTCGACACCGTCGAGGCCGCCGACTACGGGCTGCTGCTGTTCACCTGCAACCGCGGGTCGGAGTCCGTGGAGCGCTTCACCAGCCAGGTGTCGGCGCGGGCCTTCGACGGACTGGTCGTGGTGGAACCCGAGAACACCCTGGACCACCTCACGGAACTGCACCGCGGCGGCCTGCCGATCGTGCTGATCGACGATCGCGGCCACCACCCCGAATTCCCCTCCGTCGTGACCACCAACCACGAGGGAGGCGCGTCGGCCGCCCGCCATCTGCGGGACGCCGGCCGCACCAGGCCCGTCGTGATCACCGGCCCCGAGCACTTCGGCTGCGTACGCGACCGGCTGGCCGGGTTCATGTCGGTCCTCCCCACCGACCTCGTGGTCCTGGGCGACTTCACCGAGGCCTCCGGCAGGCTGGCCGTGGAGGAACTCATCGCCTCGGGCACGGAGTTCGACTCGGTCTTCGCGCACAACGACATCACCGCGGCAGGCGTGCTGCGGGCGTTGCGCGCCGCGGGGAAGACCGTGCCCGGTGACATCGCGGTCGTCGGCTTCGACGACATCCCGATGTCCGAGCACACCGAACCGCCCCTGACCACCGTGCGCCAGCCCACCCGGCAGATGGGTGAGATGGCCGCACGGATGCTGCTCTCCCACCTGGGCGGCACACCGGCACCGGACACCCCGGTCGTGCTGCCCACCGAACTGGTCGTGCGCCACTCGGCGCCCTAGCGAGGGTTCCCCCAGGCCCACTCCGCACCCGCACCGCCCGTAACAGCAACGCCCGTACAAGGCGCGCCGAGCGCTGCCCGTTCCCGGATCCCACAGACCCGCCAGTCCCTCCTGGAGTCGTTATGTCCGCACGCCGTCACACGCTGAGAGCCGCCGCGCTCGCCACCGCGGTGGTCGCACTCGCCGCAGGCTGTTCCTCGGCCAACTCGAACCACAACAAGAACGGCGGCAGCGCCGCTTCGGGCGTCCTGAACCTGGGCAAGCCGGACGGACCGCAGACGAACAACAGCAACCCGTTCCTGAACACCTCGGCCGGCGCCACCCTCGGCTACCGCTGGATGATCTACGAGCCGCTGGCGATGACCAGCCAGATCCGGCCCGCCGACAAGGCCGACCCGTGGCTGGCGACCGACTGGAAGTGGGACCTCAACTTCCACAAGGTCACCTTCACCCTCGACGACCGCGCCAAGTGGGCCGACGGCAAGCCGCTCACCGCCGAGGACGTGGCCTTCACCTTCAACCTGCTCAAGAAGCACCCCGCGCTCAACGCCGACGGCATCAAGTGGGGCGACGTCACGGTCAAGGACAAGCAGGTCGTCCTCACCTTCGACGACTCGCAGTACGTCAACCAGAACAAGATCATCCAGCAGTTCATCGTGCCCAAGCACATCTGGGAGAAGGTCGACAACCCGGAGACCTGGCCCAACCGCACGCCCGTCGGCTCCGGCCCGTACAAGCTGAAGACCTTCACGCCGCAGACCACCACCCTGACCGCGACGCCGACCTACTGGAAGGGGTCGACCAAGGTCAAGGAGCTGCGCTACAGCACGTACAACGACAACAACGCGGCCACCACCGCGCTGGCCAGCGGCAAGCTGGAGTGGTCCTTCGTCTTCATGCCGGACTACAAGAAGCTGTTCATCGCCAAGGACCCGAAGAACCACAAGCTGTGGTTCCCCTCCGGCCTCGGCATCCACGGCCTCTGGTTCAACACCACCCGCAAGCCGTTCGACAACCCGGCGCTCCGCAAGGCCATGGCGATGGTCGTCGACCGCAACGCCATCTACACCCAGGCCGAGGCGACGCTCTACCCGGAGATCACCAACCCCACCGGCATCCCGCAGCCGGCCGGGAAGTCCTTCCTCTCCGACGCGTACAAGAACGCCACCACGAAGCCGGACGTCGAGGGCGCCAAGAAGGTCCTGGAGAAGGCCGGCTTCACGCTCAGCGGCGGCGTCCTCAAGGACCCGAGCGGCAAGCCGGTGAAGCTCACCTTCACCGACCCGGCCGGCTGGAACGACTACATCACCGGCCTGTCGATCATCAAGGACAACATCAAGAAGATCGGCATCGACGCCAAGGTCAAGACGCAGACCGCGGACGCCTGGGGCGCGGACGTCGCCAACGGCAACTTCGACGCCACCCTGCACTGGACCAACAGCGGTGCGACGCCGTACGACATGTACCAGAACATCATGGACGGCGCCCTGCTCCAGCCCATCGGCAAGCCGTCCCAGTCCGGCAACTTCGGCCGCTTCAAGAGCACCGAGGCCACCGAGGCGCTGAAGGACTTCGCCCAGGCCCAGTCCGACGTCTCCCGCAAGGCGGCGATGGACACCCTCCAGAAGATCATGGTCGAGCAGGCGCCGATGATCCCGACCGCGGCCGCGCCCATCGGGGCCGAGTACTCCACGAAGAACTGGGTGGGCTGGCCCACCGAGGACGACCCGTACGCCGACCCGCAGCACACCCAGCGCTCCTCGCTGGAGATCGTGCTGAAGCTCAAGCCCGCCAAGTAGTACGCAGGGACTCAGGGATTCCAGGTACCGGTCATGTCTGAACAGCCAGAGAACAACCACATCGTGCTCGAAGCACGCGGAGTCACCAAGCACTTCGCCGTGCGGCGCAACGCCCGCGACCTCCTCGCGCGCACCCGCCGCACCGTCCACGCCGTCGACGACGTCTCGCTGGAACTGCGGCGCGGCACCGTCACGGCACTGGTGGGGGAGTCGGGCTCCGGGAAGTCCACCGTCGCCAGACTGCTCGCCCAGCTGTATCCGCTCACCTCGGGCGAGATCCTCCTGGGCGGGCAGCCGGTGAAGGCCGGACGTGGCCGGTCCTTCCGCAGTTACGTACGCCGGGTCCAGCTCATCTTCCAGGACCCGTTCGCCTCGCTGAACCCCGTGCACACCGTGCGCTACCACCTGACCCGGTCGCTGAAGATCCACGACCGGGCCGGCAGTGGCGAGGCGGAACTGGAACAGAACCTGACCGCTCTGCTGAACCGCGTCCAGCTGACTCCTCCTCATCAGTATCTGGACAAGTTCCCGCACGAGCTGTCGGGCGGTCAGCGCCAGCGCGTGGCCATCGCCCGCGCGCTCGGCGCCGACCCCCAGGTCCTCCTGGCCGACGAGCCGGTCTCGATGCTGGACGTGTCCATCCGGCTCGGGGTGCTCAACCTGCTCAAGGACCTCAAGGACCGGCTCCACCTCGCGATCCTCTACATCACCCACGACATCGCCTCCGCCCGCTACTTCGCGGACACCACGCTGGTGATGTACGCGGGCCGGCTCGTCGAGGGCGGTGACAGCGAGACCGTCACCCAGCGCCCCGCACACCCCTACACCCAGCTGCTCATCGCCTCGGCGCCCCACCCGGACCGGTCGGGCGCCGAGGAGGAGCCGGAGGAGAGCGGCAACGGCGAGCCCCCGTCGCTCATCGACCCGCCGGCCGGCTGCCGCTTCCACCCCCGCTGCCCCAAGGCGATGGAGCGCTGCCGCACGGAACTGCCGCCGCGCTTCGACCTGGCCGACGGCCAGTGGGCCGCCTGCTGGCTCTACGACGGCACCGGCACCGCCCGCACCGACGACCACCAGAAGGAGGCTGCGAAGTGAAGTTCCTGCTCCAACGGCTCGCCTTCTACCTGGTCACGGCCTGGGCCGCCATCACCATCAACTTCCTCATCCCACGCCTGATGCCGGGCGACCCCGTCCAGTCGCTGATCGCCCGCTTCCAGGGCCAGCTGGACACCAACGCCATCGACTCGCTGAAGGCCCTGTTCGGCCTCGACGAGAAGCAGTCGATCTGGGAGCAGTACACCGACTACTGGGCGCACCTGTTCCACGGCGACCTCGGCCTGTCGTTCACCTTCTTCCCGACCCCGGTCAGCGAGGTCATCGCCCAGTCGCTGCCCTGGACCCTGGCGCTCGTCGGCATCACCACGCTGATCAGCTTCCTGCTCGGCACCGGCATCGGCGTCTTCACGGGCTGGCGGCGCGGCTCCTGGATGGACAGCCTGCTGCCCGTCACCACGTTCATCTCGTCCATCCCGTACTTCTGGCTCGGGCTCATCACGATCTGGCTGTTTGCCACGAAGTGGCCGATCTTCCCCTTCCAGGGCGGCTACGACAACTCGCTGGTGCCCGCCTTCGACTGGCCGTTCATCTCCAGCGCGCTCTACCACGGGGTGCTGCCCGGCTTCACGATCGTGCTGAGCGCCGTGGCCGGCTGGATCCTCGGCATGCGGAACATGATGGTGACGGTGTCCAGCGAGGACTACGTCATGGTCGCCCAGGCCAAGGGCCTCTCCGAGCGCCGGGTGATGTTCGGCTACGCGGCACGCAACGCGATCCTGCCCAACATCTCCGGCTTCGCCCTCTCGCTCGGCTTCATCGTCGGCGGCACGCTCCTGGTGGAGATGGTCTTCTCCTACCCGGGCATCGGCTACCAGCTCTTCCAGGGCGTGGGCGCCAAGGACTACCCCCTCATGCAGGGCATCTTCCTCATCATCACGCTCTCCGTCCTCGCGGCGAACCTCCTCGCCGACATCCTCTACATGCTCCTCGACCCCCGTACCCGAAGGGAGGCGTAGGGCTGTGGCCGTCACCGCATCCGAGGTCGCCGTACTCGACGCCGCCGAAACCCCGGCAGCGAGCAAGCGCAAGTTCCGGTTCCTGCGCGGCCGGAAGACCGTCGTCGGCCTGGGCATCCTGCTCTTCTTCGTGCTGATGGCGATCATCGGCCCGTGGATCGCCCCGTACGACCCCAGCGCGATGAGCCAGGACCTGCTGCAGTCGCCCTCCGGTTCGCACTGGTTCGGCACCACGCAGACCGGGCAGGACGTGCTCTCGCAGATCCTCGTCGGCACCCGGGGCGTGCTCCTCGTCGGCTTCGTCGCGGGCATCCTCGCCACCGCCCTGTCCGTGCTGATCGGCGTCACCGCCGGCTTCCTCGGCGGGCTGGCCGACGAGGTGCTGTCGCTGCTGTCCAACGTCTTCCTGGTCATCCCCGGACTGCCGCTGATCATCATCATCGCCAGCTTCGTCACGGACGCCGGCGACCTGCTCATCGCCTTCGTCATCGCCCTCACCTCCTGGGCCTGGGGCGCCCGCGTGCTGCGCGCCCAGACCCTGTCGCTGCGCCGCCGCGACTACGTGGAGGCGGCGCGCGCCACGGGCGAGCCGACCTGGCGGATCATCCTCTTCGAGGTCATGCCGAACCTCACCGCCGTCATCGCCTCCGGCTTCGTCGGCACGGTCATCTTCGCGATCCTCTCCGAGATCACCCTCGCCTTCATCGGTGTCGCCGACATCTCCAACTGGAACTGGGGGACCGTCCTGTTCTGGGCGCAGTCCAGCCAGGCACTCGCCCAGGGCGCCTGGTGGTGGTTCGTCCCGGCCGGGCTCTGCATCGCCCTGCTCGGCATGTCCCTCGCCCTGATCAACTTCGGCATCGACGAGTTCGTCAACCCGCGGCTGCGCACCGAGACCGGCGGGTCCCGGAAGGTCAAGATGCGCGTCGGCTTCACCCCGGTGGCCCGTACCGGCACCGCCCGCCACAAGGAGACCCGCTCATGAGCGAGCCCGTCCTCACCATCAGCGGCCTCAACGTCGACTACGGGACCGGCACCGACGCCGTGCACGCCCTGCGCGACATCGACCTCACCCTGCACCGCGGCGAGGTCCTCGGCCTCGCCGGCGAGTCCGGCTCCGGCAAGTCCACCCTGGCCTACGCGGTCACCCGGCTCCTCTCCCCGCCCGGCGTCATCACCGGCGGCGAGGTCCACTACCACGGGCGCGACGGCAACGCGCTGGACCTGCTCGCCATGTCGGCCGCCGAGCTGCGCGCCTTCCGCTGGCAGGAGCTGTCGATCGTCTTCCAGGGCGCGATGAACTCGCTGAACCCCGTCTACACGGTCCACAACCAGCTCACCGACGTCCTCCAGGCGCACCGCCCGGAGATGAAGAAGGCCGACCGCACCGCCCGGGCCCGGGAACTGCTGAGCCTCGTCGGGATCTCCCCGGACCGGCTCGGCGCCTACCCGCACCAGCTCTCCGGCGGCATGCGGCAGCGCGTGATGATCGCGATGGCCCTCGCCCTGGAGCCCGAGGTCGTCATCATGGACGAGCCGACCACCGCGCTCGACGTCGTCATGCAGCGCCAGATCCTGCGCCAGCTGGTCCGCCTCCGCGAGGAACTCGGCTTCTCCGTCGTCTTCATCACCCACGACATCTCGCTGCTCATCGAGTTCTCCGACCGGATCGCGATCATGTACGGCGGACGGATCGTCGAGCAGGCCGGCGCCGCCGAGATCTACCGCGACCCCCGCCACCCGTACAGTGCCGGGCTGCTGCACTCCTTCCCCGCGCTGCACGGACCCCGCCGCGAACTCAGCGGCATCCCCGGCTCACCCCCGCACCTGTCGGCCATGCCGTCCGGCTGCGCCTTCCACCCCCGCTGCGCCAAGAAGGTCGAGGGCTGCGACACCCACGTCCCGGTGCTCGCGGCGCCGGACGCGGACGGCTCCCGCTCGGTGGCCTGCTGGCTCCACCGGGAAGTCCCGGCCGCCGCCGCCCGCGCGTAGCACTCCGAGCACACCCACAGGAGAACCATGAACCTCGTCACCCCCCAGGCCTACGCCCGTGAGATCGCCGCCCGGGCCGTACCCGGTCTGCCCGCCGGCTTCCGCTGGGGCGTCGCCACAGCCGCGTACCAGATCGAGGGCGCGGCGGCCGAGGACGGCCGGACGCCGTCCATCTGGGACACGTACTGCCGGGTGCCGGGCATGGTCGTCCGCGGTGAGAACGGTGACGTGGCGTGCGACCACTACCACCGGATGCCCGAGGACGTGCGGCTCATCGCGGACCTGGGCGTCGACACGTACCGCTTCTCGCTGGCCTGGCCGCGCATCCAGCCGGGTGGCCGGGGCCCCGCCAACACCAAGGGCCTCGACTTCTACAAGCGCCTGGTCGACGAGCTGGAGGCCAAGGGCGTCACCCCCTGGATCACCCTCTACCACTGGGACCTGCCGCAGGAGCTGGAGGACGCGGGCGGCTGGCCGGTGCGCGACACCGCGTACCGCTTCGCCGAGTACGCCGCGCTCGCCTACGACGCGCTGGGCGACCGGGTCAAGCACTGGACCACCCTCAACGAGCCCTGGTGCTCCGCGATGCTCGGTTACGCCTACGGCAACCAGGCGCCCGGCCGGCAGAACTTCGGCGAGGCCGTCCACGCCGTGCACCACCTGCTCCTCGGCCACGGACTCGCCTCCCAGTACATGCGCGAGCAGGCCGCCGCCCGGGGCAACGAGCTCGAACTCGGCATCACCCTCAACCTGGGCACCGCGACCCCGGAGACCGACAGCCACGAGGACGCCGAGGCGTGCCGCCGCGCCGACGGCATGGGTGCCCGGATCTACCTGGACCCGGTCGTCAAGGGCTCCTACCCCGAGGACGTCGTCGCCGACCTCGCCGCCCAGGGCATCGAACTGCCCGTCCAGGACGGCGACCTGGCTGCCATCTCGACCCCGCTGGACGTCCTCGGCGTCAACTTCTACCGGGGCTCGCTCTTCTCCGGCGTCACGGAGGACGGCGCGACCACCGACGCCGACGGTGTGCCCGTCGTCCGGCAGGTGGAGCGCGAGCTGCCGCGTACCGCCATGGACTGGGAGATCACCCCCACCGCCCTCACCGACCTGCTCGTCCGTCTGGAGGAGGACTACGGTCTCCCGACGGTCATCACGGAGAACGGCGCCGCCTTCGACGACACCGTCTCCGAGGACGGCGAGATCCACGACGCCGACCGCACCACCTATCTCGCCGACCACATCGCCGCCGTCGCCGCCGCCCGCGCCCAAGGGGCGGACGTGCGGGGCTACTTCGCCTGGTCGCTGATGGACAACTTCGAGTGGTCCTACGGCTACGACAAGCGGTTCGGCATCGTCCGCGTCGACTACGACACGCAGGTGCGGACGCTCAAGGACAGCGCCAAGTGGTACCGCGACACCATCCGGCTCACCCGCGACGCCTCATAGGCCCACCGCCGCGGGTGGCCGCCCACCCTCACCGATACGAACGGGACACCCCACCATGCCCTCTCGTACGACCCTGGCAGCCACCACCGCCGCTCTGATCGCCCTCGCCGCCCCCATGGCCTTCGCCGCCCCGGTCCCCAAGCCGGCGGCGGCGCAGGCCGCGGCCTGGGACACCGACCGGGCCGCCGCCGCCCACGCCGCCGACCCGAACTCCGTCACCGCCTCCGGGAGCGAGAACGCCGCCTCCGGACCGGGGGCGGCGGCCGACGGCGACGGCACCACCCGCTGGTCCAGCAACTTCGCCGACGACGCCTGGATCCGGGTCGACCTCGGCTCCGTCATCCGCGTCAGCAGCGTCACCCTCGACTGGGAGGCCGCCTACGGCAAGAAGTACGTCCTGGAGGTGTCGAGGAACGGCACGGACTGGACCACCTTCTACACCGAGGACGACGGCACCGGCGGCAGCGTCACCGCACACACCTACCCGCAGGAGGTCACCGGCCGCTACGTCCGGATGCGCGGCATCCAGCGCGCCACCCCCTGGGGCTACTCGCTGTACTCCTTCAAGGTGTACGGAGGAGAGCCCGCCCCGGCCTCCACCACCCGCAGCAACCTCGCCCTCAACCACCCCGCGTACGGCGACTTCTACCAGCACGCGGGCAACTCCCCGGCCTTCGTCACCGACGGCGGCCGGCCCGCCGACCTGAAGGCCGACCAGTCCCGCTGGTCCAGCGACTGGAACGCCAACCGCTGGGTGGGCGTCGACCTCGGCGCCACCTCCACCATCGACACCGTGGACCTGTACTGGGAGGCGGCCTACGCCGTCGACTACCGCATCCAGGTCTCCGACGACAACCGCACCTGGCGCACCGTCTACCAGCCGTCCGCCTCCGAGGTCGCCGCCCGCCGCGCGGACGTCAAGTCGCCCGGCGACGCCGTCGGACGGCACGACACCGTCCAGCTGCCCACTCCGGTGACCGGCCGCTACGTCCGGATGCTGGGTGTCGAGCGCCGCTCGTTCTACAACCCCGCGCCGGCCACCGCCCAATTCGGCTACTCGCTCTACGAGTTCCAGGTGTGGGGCACCGGTGGCAGTGCGAACGCCGCCTACCCGGCCCTCCCCAAGGACCCCGGCGGCACCTACACCACCACGTTCTTCGACGACTTCACCGGCTCCGGCCTCGACCGGAACAAGTGGCGGGTCGTGCGCACCGGCACGGAGATGAACCCGGTCAACGGGGAATCCCAGGCGTACGTCGACTCGGCGGACAACATCCGTACGGAGAACGGCTCCCTGGTCCTCCAGTCGAAATACTGCAAGGGCTGCACCCGGACCCCCGCGGGCACCTTCGACTTCACCTCGGGCCGCATCGACACCAACACCAAGTTCGACTTCACCTACGGCAAGGTCAGCGCCCGCATGAAGCTGCCGGTCGGTGACGGCTTCTGGCCGGCCTTCTGGATGCTCGGCAGCGACGTCGACAACCCGGACGTCTCCTGGCCCGGTTCGGGCGAGACCGACATCATGGAGAACATCGGCTACGGCGACTGGACCAGCTCCGCCCTGCACGGCCCCGGCTACTCGGCCGACGGCAACATCGGCGCCCGGCAGACGTACGCGAACGGCGGCCGCGCCGACGAATGGCACACCTACGGCGTCGAGTGGACGCCGGAGGGCATGACGTTCACCGTGGACGACCGCGTCGTGCAGACGACCTCCCGCTCCAAGCTGGAGTCCACGCGCGGCAAGTGGGTCTTCGACCACAACCAGTACGTGATCCTCAACCTGGCGCTCGGCGGCGCGTATCCCGCCGGGTGGAACAAGGTCACCAGCCCTTACTGGGGCCTTCCGCAGTCCAGCGTCGACCGTGTCGCACAGGGCGGCGTCAAGGCGGAGATCGACTGGGTGCGGGTGGAGCAGAAGAAGTAGCGCCCCCGGACCCACCGGGGCCCCCCCCCCGCCCCCCCGCCCCCCCCGCCGCGCCCCCGCCCGCGGCCGCCCCCCCCGCCCCCCCCCCCCCGGCGGCGAGCCCG
>Ga0308175_100004120_pt1 | contig 10165 bp, 10 predicted proteins | sample PhyCR1_3_FD_203893 | JGI IMG/M metagenome (GOLD analysis project Ga0308175, IMG submission 203893) | Soil microbial communities from UC Gill Tract Community Farm, Albany, California, United States - DLSLS.C.R1 | ecosystem: Environmental > Terrestrial > Soil > Agricultural land | place: USA...
GGAGCCGTGCTCGCCACAACCTCGAGACCGCGACGGACATCGCGGCTCACAGTGCGCTGATGGGTGCGTCGATCCAGGTCTTCGAGGCGGTCGGATGGGCTCAGGACCTCCTCGACGATGCGACGCGTGCGGACGTGGGGCACCTCCCGCGCTTGTACACCGCCGCCGCTTGGGGCTGCTTCACCGGTCGCGCGGAGCGCGCTGTCGTCGCAGCTCAGACTGCGGGCAGGCTTGAGGCCGACCCGCGGTACGAGCCATGCGAGCCCGGGATGTCGGGGCTGGTCGAAGCCCTGTCACACGTGTACGCCGGGCACCTCGACCGGTACGTCGACGTGGCCGAGCGGGTTGCCGCACTCCCCGGGAACGCCCGCGCCTGGGGGTTGTCACTGCTCCTTGATGGTCTCCAGGCATCGGGACGCGTCGACGAGGCGCTCGCCCTGACCGAGGAGGCCATGGCCGCCGCCCGCGAGCTCGGCAATCCGTACTTCATCGCGTACGCGTACTGGACCTCCGGCAGCGCGTACTCCCGCACCGACCCCGCCCGCGCCCTTGCGCTTTGGCGCCGGGGACTCGACTACGTACGGCAGCATCGAGTCGACTTCTTCGTCGGCTTCATCGCGCGCGACGCCGCACGACTCCGCCTCGTCGACGCTGATCCCGACGACGCGCTCACCATGTTCGATGCGGCAATTGAGGCTTTCCAGCAGGTGGGCAACGTCGCCCAGCTCACGATCACTCTGGCCAGTGCGACCGCGCTGTTCGAGCGCATCGACCGGCTCGACGCCGCAGCGACGCTGCATGAAGCGGTCATCCGCCTCCCCGGCAGTGAGCATCACGTCCCAGCCCTGCCCGAGCTTGCCGACCGGCTCGAGGCAAGGCTCGGTGCCGAGGCCTTCAGACTGCACAGTGCCCAGGGTGCCGGGATGGACCTGGGGGACACGGCGCGGTTCGCCCGACTCGAGATCCAGCGGGCTCGCGACGCGTTGCGCACACCGGCCGCGACCCGTGCGGCACGCCCCGGCGGACTCAGTGCTCGTGAGGTCGACGTACTCCGCCTGGCCGCTGAGGGCCTCACGACCCGCGAGATCGCCGCAAGGCTGACGATCTCGGCGAAGACGGCGGACCGACACATCCAGAACCTCTACACGAAGATCGGCGCCAGCAACCGCGCCGCGGCGACGCGTTGGGCAGTGGAGCACGGCCTCGTCGACTGACCGTATGCGAATTGGGGAGAACTCCCGATGCGGCTGGGCGGTCCAGGAACAAGCATCGTTCCTATCCACCCACTGATCTCCCTCGAGGGAGACCAGCCTTGCAAAGGAGAATTCGATGATCCTCGCCACGACGAAATTCGCAGAGTGGGACCGCTTCTGGTCCGTGTTCAGCACGGTAGGCGCCGAGAAGCGAGCGGAACACGGATGCAAGGGGGCACTCGTGTTCCGCGACGACGCAGCGCCGGACAGCGTCTGGGCCATCTTCGACTGGGACGACGCCGGCTGGGAGAGCTTCGTCAGCGACCCGTCGGTCCCGCCGGTGATGAAGGACGCCGGCCACCTCATCAAGCCGTACACGCTGAGCTTCCACGGCGCGATCGAGGCTTGAGGAGCCTGTGATGTCGACGTCGAACACCGATCCCATCAAGGTCGGAGTGATCACCGACCTCACCGGGCCACTCTCGTTCATGGGCATCGCCAACGCGAACGTTGCCGACATGGTCGTCAGTGACCTCAACGCCAGCGGCGGTCTGTTGGGCAGACAGGTCCGCCTGATCGTCGAGGACAGCGCCACCGACGACGCCTCTGCGGAGGCCGCGGCCACCACGATGGTCGACGAGCACGACGTGGACGTCGTCCTCGGCGGCATCTACAGCTCGACACGGCAGGCGATCAAGGGCCCCGTGGTCGAGCGCGGGCGGAAGCTCTACATCTACCCGGAGCAGTACGAGGGCCAGGAGTGCGACCCGCTGATCTTCTGCACTGGCCCGGTGCCGGCCCAGCAGGTCGAGCCCCTCATCCCGTGGCTGATGGAGCGGACCGCAGCGAGGACCTTCTATCTGCCGTCCGCCGACTACGTCTGGCCGCACGTGCTGAACGAGAAGGTCCGAGAGGTCGTCACCGACCTCGGCGGCGCCATCGTAGGTGAGGAGTACTACCCGCTCGACGACCTGGACTACGCCGCGACGGTGGAGCGCATCATGGCCAGCGGCGCGGACGTCGTCTTCAACACCATCGTGCCGCCGGGACTCACGCCGTTCCTCGCAAAGCTGCACGACGCAGGCTTCACTCAGCGAGGAGGGCAAGTCGTGTGCACCTACTTCGACGAGAACTTCCTCAATCTGGTGCCGGCCGAGCACGTCGAGGGTCTCTACGGCTGCCTCGACTACTACCGCGACCTCGACGACCCGTTCGACGCCGCGCTCGTGGCGGAGTACGACCGTCGATACCCCGGCAGCGCCCAGTTCACTGCCGGCAGCGCATGCACGGGGATGTACCGCGGCCTACGCCTGTGGGCCGCGGCCGTCACCGAGGCCGGCTCCCTCGACACCGCAGCCGTGGTGAAGGCGCTCGACACCGCCAGCCTTGCCCTCGGTCCAGGGGGTCCGGCCGAGATGGTCCCAGGGCAGCACCACCTCCGGCTGAACATGTACATCGGCCGGGCACGCGGAGGTGTGTTCGAGGTCGTCGAGAACCTCGGCAGAGTGGACCCCAAGGAGGCCATCGTCGCGAGCCAGTGACGCCAGCGGCGGCCATCTCCCGTTCGGCCAAGAAGTGCTCAAGCGTCGTCCGCGCACGGAACCGTGTGGCTGATAGCGTGAGACCCATCGAACAAGGGGAGTTCATGGACCGCGAACCCGTCCTCGACTACGCGCTGGCGCTGCTCAAGCAGGTCGTCGGCAGCCTCGACGACTCGCTCATGGACGCCCCGACGAACTGCCCACCCTGGACCGTACGCCGGCTAGCCAGCCACGCGTTGAACAACCAGCTGCTCTGGGCAGGACTCGTGACAGGCCAGCAGTTGGTGACGACGGAGGTCGCCATGGGGGCCGTGGCCATCGACGGAGACCTCAGTCCAGCTGCGGCCGAGGTCACGTCGCGAGCCTCGGCGCTGTGGCGCACCGAAGGCATCCTCGAGGCGACTCACCAGACTCCGTTCGGCGCACTACCCGGCTCCGCGGTGATCGACTTTGCCATCATCGATGCCGCGGCGCACGCGTGGGACCTGTCGGACAGCGTGGGTCGCCCGGTCGAGTTCGATCCATCCTGGATCCCCGCCCTCGCCGACGTCGTAGCGGCGACGTGCACTGACGCCGCTCGAGACCACGGTCTCATCAAGCCACCCACCGAGATTCCGGCCGGCGCAACCGACACGGAACGCTTGATGTCCAGGGCCGGGCGAGCCATCCATCGTTGAGCTGGCGAAGGTCGATGGACCGGGTGCCGCCCGCCTGGGTCGACGTGCGAGCAGCGAGCCATGACCGACGTGGCCAGTCACCATCTGGGTCAGTCGGTCGTCAGGGATGCGAAGATCGCGGTGCACAACGGCAACGCTGGGCTGCGCCGCGCCATCTGGCAGGGAACGACCCGGTGACGGTGCGCACCTACACCTGACGCGCGATGCAGGTCTACCGCGTGAGGAGGGCGCGTGGACGGTAGCGCGCCGCCACGGGAGCGCACTGCCGACGTAGGCAGCTAGGCCGGGAGTGCGTCTACCCGCCGCGGGGGATCCCGAGCCGCTACCCGATCCGATGGATCGGTGATGGCAAGAGATCGCACGCTCGCGACCGAGTCAGAATCCCTGGGCCGGCACCGATCTGCGGGCGTAGTTTGGCGGCCATGGCCGCGCTGTGCGTTGACGAAGTAGACCGCGAAGTGCTCGGCGAACGTAGTCGCCCAGGAGCGGCGCAGCCGTCGCCAGATGCCGGTCGGCTTGGCACGGCGGCGACAGCCGTCATCTCTCTATCACCATCAGATCGTTCAGGAATGGGGCCGCGAGCGTGACCAATCAGCCCACGCCGGATGCAACGTCCGACAAGCCAAGCCAGCCGAGCGGCGCAACCCGGGTAGACCGCAACAAGGCAGCCTCGAGGCGGTGGATCGAGGTCTTCAATCAGCGCGACGACGCGGCGGAGGCGGACGTGCGTGCGCCCGATTTCGTCGCCTACGCCCCCGCGAGCCTGGAGCCTGCCCCGCTGAGCTCCGAGGCATGGACCAGGTTTCTTTCCGGCTTCGTCGCAGGCTTCCCTGACCTTCGCCTCACGGTGGAGGAGAGCGTGGGCGAAGGCGACCTTGTTGCGCAGATGATCCACTTCGAGGGCACGCACACGGGCGACTTCCAAGGGCTCCCGCCGACGCACAAGAAAGTCACGTTCTCCGGCCTCGAGCTCAACCGTTTCGTCGACGGCCGAGTCGTGGAGCACTGGTTCCAACTGGACTCCCTCACGCTCCTTCAGCAGCTGGGTTTGGTCCTCGTGCCAGGCCCACGGTTGCTGCCGCGGATACTGGCCCACCAGCTGACGAAACTGCGCAAGAGGCTCTGAACGGTGGCCGCCTCGCCAAGACGCCCCGATCAGCATCGGGACCCAGACCCGGGGGGCGGTGGCGGTCCCTTCGGCGGGGATGGAAGACACGCCGAACAGGAACAGCGCCAGACCCGGCGACATCAGCGCCATGCCGAGGAAGTCGCAGGACTCCGAGGGTTCCGGAGTGTCCTTGGGCAGGACCCGCCAGGCGACCTGGATCAGCCGCGCCGAGGTCGACTCCCGCTCCGTGCTCGTGGCGGCACTCTTGGAGAAGGTGCGTGCTATCGACGCAGCATCCTTCGAGCGGTCGTGCTGATGAAACCTAGTGATCGTGCGATCGGTTCGACGGTTCGCCGCGATGTCCGACCAGCGGCACCGCAAGCCACAGCGTCACGAAGAACAGCAGCGACACGGAGCCGGCGACGCCGGCGGCTAACGGGTCGGTGACCAGGTCGAAGACCAGCCACACCACGCCGCTCGTGGTCAGCGCCAGGGACAGCAGTCCGGCCCGCGCGGCCCGGTTCGCGTTCTTGACGATCCACGGGCGCTGCCCGCGTTGGAACAGCATCCGGTGGAACGCGACCGGTGCGACGATCAGCCCCGTGGCGATCACCGAGCCGGACAGGATTGCGAGGTAGACGTGCCGCTGGGTGCCGGTGAGGTGCGCGAACCGGGTGCTGAACGGCAGTGTCAGCAGGAACCCTGTGAGGATCTGCACGCCGGTCTGGGTGACACGAAGCTCCTGCAGGAGCTCATGCAAGTTGCGGGTGAGTCTCTTGTGGTTGATGTCAGGCGGATGGTTGATCTGGTGCTGGAGGGTCATCTCAGTTCCTCGGCCGGGAGGCTCAGCGGCCGACCCCCGGCTGCGGCAGGGTCGCCTCCTCCTCTCGAAGTGGACGCCCTAGAAGTTCCCGGCGTTACCCTCGGTTATGCAGTCGACCCGTGAGGTCGCGTAACGGTCTAGGCGGAGAACGCCCGCAGGAACGACCCCAGGCGTCGAGGGTACGTACGCACGCGCGAAGATCCGGGCCATACCTGGCGATCTCCGTGGCGCGTTCAGGCTGCGACCCTGTGGCTTGGCTACGGTTACCTATCGCTGACTCGGTTCTCCCCCGTACCGGGTCGGCTCAACGTGAAGGCCCCCTCTGCCGAGGCAGAGGGCCTCTCGTCGCATCTACACTCCCTCACGCGACCACGGGAGACGCCCGGCAGGACCGTGGAGTGCAATGGAGACTACGGCGTGCCGGTGTTCCCGCAGTTGGCGTTTTCCTCGCGGTTCGTTTGCTGGAATTCGCTGATGAAGTTTCCGGTTCCGCTGGATGACGGCTGCTGGGCGAAGTAGCGGCTACTAGTAACCGGGCCGTTCCAGGTGGGCCCCCGGTTCTTGGGTCCGTGAAGTCGGGGGTTCACTTTGCCGCCCGGGAGGCCTCCGCGGCCGGACACGGCGTCGCTCTGTCCAGCTCCATAGCAATTGTGATCATTAGGGGTTTGCGGCGGTTGCAGCGCCTCCACCCAGGATGAGGGTGGACGCCGCCGTGGCGGTTAGAACGAGTAGTCGTCTCATGGTCCGTGCTACCCGTCCCACCATGCGACGTCGGCAGCTGAGGTCCATCGGCCACCGGGCCGCTAGAGCAGCCGAGAGGTCAGCCGGCACAGCGAGTTGCGCACCCGGCGGCCAGGGCCGAGCCGGTCCAGGTCGGCGCGGGTGATCTCCCGGCAGGAGCGCAGGTCCTCTTCGTAGCGGATGCCGAACTCTCGGGCCCGCTCGTGGTCGTGGAGCACGGCGACCACCTCGTCGTGGAGGAGAAAGCTGCGGATGTCCCAGTTGCAGGTCCCTACCACCGCGACGTCGTCGTCCATGGTGACGGTCTTCGAGTGGAGGAAGCCCGCGGTGTAGAGGAAGATCCGCACGTCGGAGGCGAGCAGCTGACCGAAGTAGGCATGCGCGGCGTGGAAGGGCACCTTCTTGTCGGGATGGCCGGTGATCATCAGGCGGACGTCGACGCCGCTGGCCGCTGCCACGCACATCGCGGTGAGGGTCGGCTCGTCGGGGACGAAGTACGGCGACTGGATCCACACCCGTTGCCGAGCGCTGGTCAGCGCGAGGATGAACAGGTCGCGGATGGACGCGGCCGGCGTGGAGACGCTGGAGTGCAGCACTTGGACCGGTGTTCCCTCCCCCGGTAGTCGCGGCGTGGGAGGTGGCAGGTACCCGGTGAACAGGTCGCCCGCGCCTCCGGTGGCCGTCCACGTCGAGGCGAACAGGTCGAGGTAGGCGGCGACCACGGGACCCGTGAGCCGGAAGTGCGTGTCGCGCCAGGTGGCGAAACGCTCGCCGCCGTCGATGTACTCCTGCCCCATGTTCATGCCACCGGAGTAGACGACGTGGCCGTCGATGATCACCATTTTCATGTGGTTTCGGTAGTTCAGCTGCGGCAGACGCCGGTAGCAGGGCAGGACCACCGCCCCGGCCGCGGCCAGCCGGCGCAGCTCGGCCTTCTTATAGGGCATCGAGCTCAGCCAGTCGTAGAGGATGTGCACCTCCACACCGGCGGTCAGTCGGTCCAGCAGGATGCTGGTGACCTCGGCGGTGAGCTCGTCCTGCTCCCAGATCAGGTACATCAGGTGCACGAACTCCCGGGCGTCTGCCAGCTCCGACAGTAGGTCGCGGAACTTGTCGGTCCCCGCGTAGTACAGCCGGCAGCTGTCAGCGGGGAGGCAGGCCGTCCCGCCCTCCCGGACCGTGAGCGCCACGAGCCGCCCGGCCGGCGTGTCGCCGATCTCCTTGGCCGCGGCCTCGGCGAAGGCTTGGGTGCTCTCGGAGGTGGCGGCGAGGTTGCGCTCTGAGGTGGCGCGGACCAGGCGATGGCGCCGCCTCGTCCGGGATCGTGCGGGCGAGCGGTGGTTGCGCCCGACAAAGAAGTACGCGACGACACCAAAGAGCGGGACGATGAGGATCAGGAACAGCCAAGCCAGGACGATGCTGGGGTCGCGGTCGTCCGTCGCGAGCGCGAACACAACGCCCGCCACAGCGACCAAAGCGAGGACGGACACCACTGCGAGCACGACACCGTCGGCCATCGGACCCTCCTGCCGGACTGAGGCACGCGGACCTGTGGTGCGACCGTGAACCGGGGCATCCACCTTCCCCGACGTTGCCGCCTGACGCATCACCCCGGCCGGGTGAGCCCTGACCGCCCGCTTCGTTCGCATAATGCGTGTGTGAGCACCGCGGACAACCAGAGACCGGTCAGGTCGGCCGGTCCTGTGCCGCGTGCGGTGCTGGTGCTCGTCGGCACGGCGGCCTTGCTCGTGGTGCTGCTGGGGCTGCACAGGATGGCCGAGCTCGTGGCGCCGGTCTTCCTGGCCATGGTGCTGGTGGTGATGGTGCATCCCCTGCGGTCCGTCCTGAGGGGCCGACACGTTCCCGGCTGGGTAGTCGACGTGTCCCTGCTGTGCGTGGTGTACGGCGTGGTGGCGGCGGTCGCGGTCTCCCTGCTGGTCTGCGCCTCCCGGTTTGCCGGATTGCTGTCGACGTACCGCTCCGAGTGGGACCAGCTGCTGGACCACGTCGGCGCAGCACTGGCGCAGCTCGGGGTGGGCACCGAGGACCTGGACAAGATGCGTGCGTCCCTGGAGCCGGGGCGGCTCCTCTCCGGCCTCGGGGATGCCCTCGGCGGCCTGGTCGGACTGGTCTCGATGCTTGTGCTGGTCGTCAGCGTGGTGTTCTTCATGACCCTGGACGCCGGCTGGTTCAGCGAGCGGATCCACGCTCAGCCGGAACCACGACGACAGCTGGCGGATGCGCTGGGTTCATTCGCTGCCAGCACCCGGCGCTACCTGCTGATCTCCACGGTGTTCGGCTTCGCCGTGGCCGTGCTCGACACGATCGCCCTGTGGTGGATCGGCGTTCCCGCGGCAGTGCTGTGGGGGATGCTGGCGTTCGTCACCAACTACATCCCTAACATCGGCTTCTTCATAGGGCTGGTCCCGCCTGTGGTGCTCGCGCTCCTGGACGGTGGCCCCGGGATGGCGATCCTCGTTGCCGCGCTCTACATCGCCATCAACTTCGTCCTACAGTCGCTGATCCAGCCCCGGGTCGTAGGCAGCGCGGTGGGCCTCTCCGGCACCGTCACGATGCTGTCGCTGGTGTTCTGGGCGGCGGCGCTCGGCGCGCTCGGAGCACTGCTGGCAGTGCCCTTGACGCTGTTCGCCAGAGCGCTGCTTGTTGCCGGCGACCCGTCGACGGCCCGGCTCACCGGCCTGCTGGCTCCCCACCCAGAGGACACGTCCCACCGGCTTCGGCGAGCACGACCCCGCTGGAGTCGAGGTCGACGGCGTACCGGCGCCTCGTGAGACGAACTGCGGAAGGGACAGCAGCCGTGCGCGCGCTCGAGCGGTGCTCGCGGCGCACCCTTCGCGCTATCGAGCGACCGGGCCGCTCCCGAGGAGAGGCGAAGTTCGAGGCACGGACCCGCGTCACCAGCTGGTTGTCCTGCGACGCCTTGCTGGCACCAGAGAAGGCCTTTGGGTGACCCAGCCATCAGGTTGATGACAGGCGGCTGAGTGGTGGGTGTCCTCGTTCTTGTCGGTGACGTCCCGTGAGGTGGTGTAGTTCGGGCCGCTGTTCGTCGTGTTGACGATGACGTGCGGACCTAGACGAGGAGGTCGGCGCGTTCCAGGACCGGTTCCTGGCCGGGATCGCCTACCCCTATGCGTTCCTGGACGCCACCTACTGCAAGGCCCGGGCGAACCGGCGGGTGGTGTCCCAGGCGGTGGTGATCGCCACCGGCGTCACCGCGGGCGGCCGTCGGGAGGTGCTCGGCTTCGACGTCGGCGACAGCGAGGACGGCGCGTTTTGGACCGCGTTCCTGCGCTCGCTGAAGGCCCGCGGACTGGGCGGGGTGCAGCTGGTCATCTCCGATGCGCACACCGGCCTGAAGCCCGCGATCAGCTCAGTGTTCATCGGCGCCTCCTGGCAGCGGTGCCGGGTGCACGCCATGCGCAACGTGCTCGCCGTGGTCCCGAAGGGCAACCAGGATATGGTCGCCGGTCCTACCACCTAGAGGTGACTCGAGTCAGGTAGGTGCCCGGTCCTCAGTCGCAGTGATGCGCGAATCTGACGGTAGGAGCTCGTCGCGCGTGGGGTAGCGGTGGCGTGAGGCACGGCCCACGACGGTGGAGGCAACGCGAACCCCGGTCATGAGGGCCGTGTCCATGGCGGCTCCCGCCGACAGCTCCGCCAGCATTCCGGCAGCCAGACTGTCACCTGCCCCGGTGCTGTCAACGGCCGTCACCTGTGGTGCCGCGAGCCGGACGCGCGCGCCTCTTGGTCCTTGGGCGAGCACCCCCAGCTCTCCTCGTTTGAGAACGACCCAGCCGCGGCACCTCGCGCCAAGGAACGCAAGGGCGTCCTCGACGTCGGAGCAGCCGGAGAGCGCAAGAGCCTCCGGCTCATTCGGCATGAAGACGTCCACGTCTGGCAGGAAGTCGAGGATCTCCTCGACCGCCCCGTGCCGCCAGTCGTCAGGGTCCCAGCCGGTGTCGAAGACGGTCACCGCACCGCGCTCTCTGGCTCGCTCAAGCAGTGCCCGTGTACCCGTACCGCGAAGGCCCGGCAGCGAGAAGTAGCCGGTCAGAAGCACG
>Ga0308175_100004121_pt1 | contig 10165 bp, 5 predicted proteins | sample PhyCR1_3_FD_203893 | JGI IMG/M metagenome (GOLD analysis project Ga0308175, IMG submission 203893) | Soil microbial communities from UC Gill Tract Community Farm, Albany, California, United States - DLSLS.C.R1 | ecosystem: Environmental > Terrestrial > Soil > Agricultural land | place: USA...
GTGATTGCCGAGGAAGTCCGGCAGCGGCACGGACGTGCGTTCCCCTCGCGGTCAGGGGCGCCGGCCGATCTCGACACCGGCGGTGAATATCAATGGCGGCGCGACGGTGAGTATCACCTGTTCAACCCGGAGACCGTGTTCAAGCTTCAACACGCGACCCGGTCCGGTCAGTACAGCGTCTACCGCGAGTACACACAACTGGTGAACGACCAGAGCCGCAAGCTGGGGACGTTGCGCGGGTTGCTCGATTTCAAACCTGGTACTCGTATTCCTCTCGACGAAGTCGAGCCGCTGGACTCGATTGTCAAGCGGTTCGCCACCGGCGCCATGTCCTACGGGTCGATCAGCCAGGAAGCGCACGAGACGCTCGCCATCGCGATGAATCGACTGGGCGGCAAGTCGAACACTGGTGAAGGGGGAGAAGACGCGGCACGCAATCAGCGCGATCCCAACGGCGACTGGCGTCGCAGTGCGATCAAGCAAGTGGCATCGGCGCGCTTCGGCGTGACCAGCGAGTATCTCGTCAACGCCGACGACCTGCAGATCAAGATGGCGCAGGGCGCGAAGCCGGGCGAGGGAGGGCAGCTTCCCGGTCCAAAGGTCTACCCGTGGATCGCGAAGGTCCGCCACTCCACACCGGGCGTTACGCTGCTGTCACCGCCGCCGCATCACGACATCTACTCGATCGAAGATCTGGCGCAGCTCATTTTCGATCTGAAGAACGCGAACCCGGTTGCCCGGGTGCACGTGAAGCTCGTCGCCGAGGTGGGCGTCGGCACGATCGCCGCTGGCGTCGCCAAGGCGCACGGCGACGTGGTGCTGATCTCGGGCCATGACGGCGGCACCGGTGCGTCACCGCTGACCGCGATCAAGCACAGCGGCATCCCATGGGAACTTGGCCTGGCCGAAACGCAGCAGGTGCTCATGCTCAACGATCTGCGCGACCGGATCGTGGTGCAGGTGGACGGGCAACTGAAAACCGGCCGTGATGTCGTCATCGCGGCGCTGCTCGGCGCGGAAGAATTCGGTTTCGCCACCGCACCGCTCGTGGTGTCAGGCTGCATCATGATGCGCGTCTGCCATCTCAATACGTGTCCGGTTGGCGTCGCCACGCAGGACCCGGAGCTGCGCAAGAAGTTTTCGGGTAAACCTGAATTCCTCGAGAATTTCTTCCGGTTCCTCGCCGAGGAAGTGCGCGAGCTGATGGCCGAACTTGGATTCCGCACGATCGACGAAATGGTCGGGCGGGTCGATCGTCTCGACATGAAGCCGGCGGTAGATCACTGGAAGGCCGCGGGCGTCGATCTTTCGCAGGTGCTTCAGCAGCCGTCGGTCGGGGCGGACGCCGCCCGGCGCCAGACGCGAAACCAGGATCACGCGCTGGAGGCCATCCTGGACCGCGAGATCATTGCCGCTGCGCGGCCGGCGATCGAGCGTCGCGAGCGGGTGGCCCTGCAGTTCCCGATTCGCAACGCGAATCGCGCGACCGGCACGATGCTGGGTTACGAGATCACGCGCCGCCATGGCGGCGCGGGTCTTCCTGACGACACCATCACGCTGCGGTTCACCGGGTCGGCCGGGCAAAGCTTCGGCGCATTCGTGCCTCGCGGCGTCACGATGCAGCTCGAAGGAGATGCCAACGACTTCTGGGGCAAAGGCCTCTCTGGCGGCCGGCTGCTCGTGTATCCGCCGCGCGCGGCCACGTTTGCCGCGGAACAGAACGTCATCATCGGCAACGTCGCGCTGTATGGCGCGACCAGCGGCGAAGCGTTTGTTCGCGGCGTTGCCGGCGAGCGGTTCGCCGTCCGCAATAGCGGTGCGCACGCGGTCGTCGAAGGCGTCGGCGATCACGGGTGTGAGTACATGACGGGCGGGCGAGTGGTGGTGCTGGGCCGCACCGGCCGAAATTTCGCGGCCGGGATGAGCGGCGGCATCGCTTACGTGGTTGATGACGATGGACTGTTCGCGCGGCGGTGCAACCGGGGAATGGTGGAATTGGAGTCGCTGGAGGAGGACGAGGACATCGACTTCGTCCGGTCGATGATCGGTCGGCACGCCTCGCTGACGAACAGCGCCCGCGCGGCGTATCTGTTATCGGTCTGGGGCTCGACCGCATCACGGACGATCAAGGTGATTCCGCGCGACTACAAGCGCATCCTCCAGGCCGAAGCGCGGGCGCGATCCGAGAATCGCGAGCCGGCGTTCACTGAACTGGTGGCGGTGGCGCGTGGGTAAACCGACCGGCTTCATCGAAATCCGACGCAGCAAACCGCACTCGCGGCCAATCGATCTGCGCGTGCGCGACTGGAAGGAAGTCTACCTGCCCGAGGCGGATGCCGACATGCGGCAGCAGGGCGCGCGCTGCATGGATTGCGGCATCCCGTTTTGCCACCAGGGATGCCCGCTCGGTAATCTGATCCCGGAGTGGAACGACCTGGTGTATCGGAACCGGTGGCAAACCGCCATCGAACGGCTGCACGCGACCAATAACTTTCCTGAGTTCACCGGCCGCCTGTGTCCCGCCCCGTGCGAAGGATCGTGCGTGCTCGGGATCAACGACGATCCGGTGTCGATCAAGAGCATCGAGCTCTCGATCGTCGAACGCGCGTTCGAAGAGGGCTGGATTCGCGCGCAGCCACCGGCGTCGAGAACGGGGCGGTCGGTAGCGGTCGTCGGATCGGGACCGGCGGGGCTGGCCGCCGCCGATCAATTGAACCGTGCCGGACACCTGGTGACCGTGTTCGAACGCGCCGACCGGATCGGCGGCCTGCTGCGCTATGGGATCCCGGAATTCAAGCTGGAGAAACACTGGCTCGATCGGCGGCTGGCGCTGATGGCGCAGGAAGGTGTCGTGTTTCGCCCTGGCCTGAATATCGGGGTCGATGTGCCGGTTGCGGCACTCAGGCGGGACTTCGACGCCATTGTCCTGTGCGGCGGTGCCACCGCGCCGCGCGATCTGCCGATTCCCGGGCGCGACCTGGACGGCATCCACTTCGCGGTGGATTACTTGACGCAGCAGAACCGTCTCTGCGAAGGCGATTCAGTTCCGCTGGCGGATCGCATCACCGCCGAAGGCAAGCACGTCGTCATCATCGGTGGCGGCGACACCGGCGCGGACTGCCTGGGTACGGCGCACCGTCAAGGCGCGGCGTCAGTGGCGCAGTTCGAACTGCTGCCACGGCCCCCTGAATCGCGAGCGTCCGACAATCCATGGCCGCTCTGGCCGACCATCTTCCGGACGTCTGCGGCGCACGAAGAAGGAGGCGACCGCCTGTATTCTGTCTCCACCGAGCGCTTTGTCGACAACGGCCGTGGAGGTGTTGGATCCCTGCAGGCGGTTCGCGGCGACATGATCCGTGACGCTGGACGTATGCGGTTCGTGCCGATCCCCGGCAGCACCTTCGACGTGAAGGCCGATCTGGTCCTGCTGGCGATGGGCTTTGTCGGACCAGAACCTGGCGGCCTGCTCTCGACGCTTGGCGTCAAGATCACCGACCGTGGCAATGTCTGGCGCGACGCCGACTGGATGACCAGCGAACGGGGCGTGTTCGTTGCGGGCGATATGCAGCGCGGGCAGTCCTTGATCGTCTGGGCGATTGCGGATGGACGGAGCGCGGCGCGCGGCGTGGATGCGTTTCTGATGGGATCGTCGAGCCTGCCGGCGGCGGTCGCCTAACTCCCGCGGATCACAAGAGCGACAAATTTGTTTGTATTATGGAATACCCTCAAACTTGTCGTATCCGACAGAAAAATAGCTGACCGTCACTCACCTGCGCCTGAATCCTAACAGTTCTGCACCGCAGGCTGCGTCGATTCAGACATTCTTGCGGTTTCCGTGCGGCTCGAGCAACCTCAGGTCAGTCCCCTTAAATCGACAAATGTGTCGCCTGCGGAATTTGCCGGCGCGTGAATTGTTGCTTCCGAACAGCGGCGCGAAGCGCCCGGTATCCTCAAAAAACGCTTTATTTGCGCCTGAATTCGCCGATTTCTCCGCGAACCGCATGCGGTCGTGCCTTGGCGTTCAACTTGCTCCAATTCCAGGCATGCGCGGCGTCCGCCGCCGCGACGGATTAGTTACCGAAGCGATTGTCGAACAGGCCGCCGGTCGACGCGGCAGATTAAGGAGCAACATGCGAAGGATTCGAATCTTGGCCGCGAGCGTCTGCGTCATTGCGTCAATCACTGCACCGGCGTTGGCGCAGACGAGCGCCGCGCCTTCAGCGTCAGTTTCCCCCGCGGTGGCCGCTGCAGCTCCTGCCGAGGCCGCGGCGCCCGCGAAGATTTACACCGTGACCACCGGTCTGGATTTCACCTCCGCGTATTTGTTCCGAGGCATTCTGCAGGAGTCCGGTGGAGCAATCGGGCAGCCCTATGCAGACATCGCGTTCAGCTTGAAGCACGGCATCACCGCGGATGTCGGGACGTGGAACAGCATCCACTCGACCGCCGATATCGGTAATTGGTACGAAAGCGACTACTTCGGCTCGGTGACGTTTACCGCCGGCAAACTGAAGCCGGGCCTTCTGTATACCTCTTACACCAGCCCGGCGGACCGCTTCTCGACGGTCCAGGAACTCGCGGGCACGCTGGTGATCGACGACAGCAAGAGCGCGTTTCCCCTGGCGCCCAAAGTCGTGCTGGCGTTCGAGGTGGGCGACGGCCAGGCCGATGGCGGTGACAATAAGGGCACCTACCTCGAACTCGGCGTGAAGCCGGGGATCAAACTGGCCCCCAAGGCGACCCTGTACGTGCCGGTAAAAACAGGATTGAGCGTCAATCACTACTACGAGGGGCCGGCGGGCGACAACACGTTTGGCTACTTCGATCTCGGTGCGCAGCTCAGTGTTCCGGTGGTATCGGGCAAGGGCGGAGCACTCGAACTGCATGGCGGCATCGACTTCATGTGGTTCGGCGAAAACATGAAGCTGCTGAACAGCGGCGACAATTTCAAGCCCGTGTCGCTGCTCGGACTGACGTTCACCTACTGAGCCACGCAAGAAGAACAACAGGCGCCACAGAAGAACACGGCAAATATGGACCTGTCTCGGCCGCCGGCTTGAGATACGCTTGCGGTCCCAGCTATTCCAGGAGAGAGCACCACCCGAGACGATGACCGGTCGGACCGATACAGGCGGAACGGACGTGCAGGAGAGTGCCGCGGCGCGGTTGGCGGCGGCCCGGGAGGAGTACGCGCAACTGGCACGGCGCGGCCGGGCCGGTCGGGATGCCGCCTCACGATACTCGTATCAGATGGACGGCGTGGTGCAGTCGATCGTCGCCGGAGCGCGCGATCGGACCTCCACGCCGTTCGTCGTCTGCGCCGTCGGCGGATATGGGCGGCGCGCACTCTGCCTGCACTCAGACGTCGATCTGCTGATCGTGTTCGATGGGACCATCGGCGCGCCGGAAGAACGATTCGTGAATGCGGTGTTACAGCCGCTCTGGGATCTTCGGCTCGAACTCGGGCAGCACGTGCGCGAGATCGCGGAATTCTCCGATCCCGACCCGACCAATCCTGAGTTCCTCCTCAGCCTGTTCGATCTGCGCTACCTCGCTGGCGACGAGGCGCTGTACGATTGCGTCGCGAACCGCGCGGCCGCGCACATCCCGACGATGATCGAGCCGCTGCTCACGCTGGTCTCCGAACGCCACGCCGAGTTCAATAACACGCTCTATCAGCTCGAGCCGGACATCAAACAGGCCCCGGGTGGTTTGCGAGACAGTGCGGTGATCGCCCATCTGCGGGCAATGGCTCCGGAGGCGTTTGTCAGCGGCCGCGATGTCGATCTCAATCGTGTCGCCGGGGCCGAAGATTTTTTGCTGCGCGTGCGATCGATCCTGCACGTCCTCGGCGGACGCGACGTCAACCTGCTCACGCACGAACTGCAGGAGAAAGTCGCGGAGATGATGGGCTGCGCCGGCTCGCACCCGCATCAGCGCGTCGAGGCGTTGATGGGAGAGTATTTCCTGCGCGCCCGTGCGGTGACCCGCGCGCTGACGTCGACCGAGCGCGCGCTGCGCCCGCGTCCGGACGTAGCGCTGCGACGCATCGGCAAGCACTTCGAGATCACCGCTGACGGCGTGCAGTTCGCCAACGTCGAACGCGCCACGCAGCAGCCATCGCTCTGGGTCGAGGCGTTCCGCATTGCTCTCGAGCACCAGTGTGCCGTGTCCGACGCGGCGCTGGCATTAATCGAGCAGCACGCGCACCGTTGCTCGGCCGATGACTTCGTCGCCACCGAGGGTGACCGCCTGCAGCTCCGGCGCATCCTGACTCCGCGCGCCGGCCTCTACGAGCGGTTGTCGGAGATGCACGATTGCGGACTCTTGAACCGGATTTTTCCAGAGTTCGCCAAGGTGCACTGCCGCGTCGTTCGCGACTTCTACCACAAGTACACGGTCGACGAGCATACGCTGCTTGCCATTCGCAACGTGGAGTCGCTCCTCGAACCGGCGAGTGTCGCTCGCCGCAGGTTCAGTTCGCTTCTCCAGGAGCTTCACGCGCCGGAGCTGCTGACGCTCGCGCTGCTGTTTCACGATGTCGGGAAATGGCGCGAGGCCGATCACGCGCAGGAAAGTGTGCGTCTCGCGCAAAGCGGTCTCGACCGCCTCGAATTGCCCGACGACGAACGCGCGACGGTTGAGTTCTTGATTCGCGAACACCTGCAGATGTCCCAGGTGGCGTTCCGGCGCGATGCCGAAGACCCGCAGATTGCCGGCCGGTTCGCCGAGCTGGTCGGAACCGAAGAACAGTTGAAGCTGCTCTGTTTGATGACGCTCGCCGACGTCGGCGCGGTTTCGCCCGACACCCTGACGCCATGGAAGGAAGACTTGCTGTGGCGCGTCTACGTGGATGCGTATAACCGGCTGACCCTCGGGTACGGCGACGATCTGCTCGAGGGGCACCGTGCCGGCCTGTCGGTCTTGATTGCCGGCCGTCCCTCGGACATTTCCGAACAGGAACTCGTCAGTTTTCTGGAGGGGCTGCCGCGCCGGTATCTGACCACCTTTGGACTCGGCGCGGTCTACCGCCACGTCCGTCTCGCGCGAAACATCCAACCGGATCAGGTGCACGCGTTTCTCGAGAATCACGACGCGGTCTGGGAACTCACGCTGGTCACGCTCGACAAACCGTACCTGTTTTCCAATGTGTCGGGCGTGCTGTCGTACTTCGGCATGGACATCCTGCGCGGTCAGGCGATGACCACGCCGGATGGCCTCGTCCTCGACGTCTTCGAGTTCGCTGATGACGAGGGCTTCCTGAAGCAGAACGTCGCTGCAACCTCCGAGGTCTGTCGCGTGCTCGAGGAAGTCGTCGCCGGGTCGCTCGACGTCACCTCGCTGCTCAAAGGCCGGGAGCGCAGTCTCCTGAACAGACATCGCATGCGCCGGCCGCCGGTCATCCACTTCGACAACGAGCACTCGCGCAAGTTTACGGTGCTCGAGATCGTGGCCGACGACGCGCCGGGCCTGCTGCACCGGATCACCCGCGTGCTGTCGGCCGAGGGCTGCGATCTGCATCTGGCCCTGATCGCGACGGAAGGAAAACGGGCCATCGACGTATTGCACGTCACGCGCACCGCAGGCAAGCTGGGCGACGCCGAGCAGGAATCGCTGGCGCGCGAGATCGAACGTGTGCTGGAGGTTGGCGATTGATGCGGTGCACCGCCTGTCGGCCAGCTTTCCCGTGTTACTTGGTGCGGCGCCGGGCGGCAGGACAGCCGCTTGCGCCGGGCTTGGATGGAGGAGCGGTATGAAACTAATCAAGAGCATCGTGCGCCCACATAAGGTGGACGATGTGCGCGAGGCGCTCGAGAAACTCAGCATCGCGGGGATGACCGTCACCGACGTGCGCGGGCACGGCCGTCAGAAGGGTCACACGGCGGTGTACCGCGGCAAGGAATACAGCGTCAGCCTGCTCCCGAAGGTCGAGATCGAGGTCGTCGTCCCCGACACCGTCGTCGAGGACGTGATCGAAGCGATCATGGCGGCCGCGCGAACCGGCGAAATCGGCGACGGCCGCGTGTTCGTCCTGCCGGTGGAGCAGAGCTACAACATCCGCACCGGCGCGCGGGAAACCAATTAAGAGCGGCCCGCCACGCGGGCTCCTTTCGGGAGGCATATGAAGCAGGAACGCCCGGCGTTGGTGACCCGCAGGACACTGCTGTTGGCGGCCGCAGCGGTGGCTGGCGCGCCCGTTTTTGCTGCGGCGCAGGATGCGGCCCCGGCCGCCATCAATCAGGCCGACACGGCGTGGATGCTGGTCGCGACGGCGCTCGTGCTGTTGATGACTCCGGCGCTGGCCTTTTTTTATGGCGGTCTGGTTCGATCGAAGAACGCGCTCAACACGATGATGATGAGTTTCGTGGCGCTCGGATTCGTCGGCGTGTTCTGGGCGGTGCTGGGGTACTCGCTCGCGTTCTCGACCGGCGGCGCCTGGGTGGGCGACCTGTCGCACGTGTTTCTCCGCGGCGTGGGTCTGGAACCGCAGGGAACGATCCCGCACGTCCTGTTCATGGCGTATCAGGGGACGTTCTGCATCATTACTGCGGCGCTGATTTCGGGTGCGATTGTCGAGCGCATGCGTTTCTCGATGTATGTGCTCTTCATCACGCTGTGGGCGATTCTCGTCTACTGCCCGGTTGCGCACTGGGTGTGGGGCGGCGGATGGCTGGCGAAACTGGGTGCGCTCGACTTCGCCGGAGGGACCGTCGTGCACGTCAACGCGGCTATCGCCGCATTGGTGGCGGCACTGGTGGTGGGCAAACGACAGGAATATCCCTCGTCGTCGCTCCTGCCGCACAGCGTGCCGTTGACGCTCCTGGGCGCCGGCCTGCTGTGGTTCGGGTGGTTTGGGTTCAATGCCGGCAGTGCGCTGGCGGCAAGCCCCGTCGCCAGCCTCGCGTTTGTCACGACGATGCTCGCGCCGGCGGCGACGCTGCTCGTCTGGACATTTCTCGATGCATTGCGTTCGCGTAAACCGACCGCAGTCGGCGCTGCCACGGCCATTGTGGTCGGCCTTGTCGCGATTACGCCAGCGGCCGGCTACATCAGTCCGATGAGCGCCGTCGCTCTTGGCGCGATCGCAGCCGTGCCCAGTTATCTCGGACTGATAGTACGCGCCAGAACCTCACTCGACGACTCGCTCGACGTCGTCGCCGCGCACGGGGTGGGTGGGACAGTGGGCGCGCTGCTTACGGGAGTGTTTGCCGCGAAGAGCTGGAACGGCGTGCAGGACGGCGCGCTGCACGGCAATCCCAGACAGCTGATCGTTCAGGCGGCCGCGATCGGAGCCGTCATCATTTACAGCGGTGTGGTGAGCTTCGTCATCCTCAAGGCAATCAGTGTGATTGCGCCGCTGCGCGCGAGCGTGCAGGACGAAATGCAGGGACTGGATATCAGCCTGCATGGAGAAGAAGCCTATTTGCACGAATAAGGGCTGACGCTGAAAAGGCTAAAGGTCGAAGGGCGAAGGCTGAAGGGTGAATGTGAAAGGCTGAAGTTTGAAGCGCCTTCAGCCTTCAGCCTTCGAACTTTTCAGCGCCTCGCCCCTTGAGCTCCTCTGGGGCGAGCTTCATTAGATCGCCAATCCGATCGACGCTGATGTCAGCCGCGCGGTAGCGCTGGAGGATCTCCGGATCCGTTGCGTAGTGCCCCTGGCGCGGAAATACCGTGGTTACGCGAGAGCCCCACGACGACTTGAACGCATCCAGCAAGCGCAGCTTGTCATCGACCATGACGTAGTGGTCGGCCGGATACCTGCGTTCGACGTCTTCGAGTTCCAGTTCCTTGTGGACGTAAATCAGCACCCGCCCGCCGACGGCTTCCTGTAATCCCGAGCGTTCAATCTTGCGCGGTTGAAAGACGACATCTCCGTCGCTGAGAATGACCGTCGGGCCGCACCCGTTCAGGCGCTGTATCACGTCCAGCGCGCGGGGAAAGAGCCGCGTCTCGAACGGATAGTTGATCAAGAATGCCGACGCTTTGAGTATGTGGAAGTCGTGCGGGCGGGTCGCGCGGTAGGCTTGCAGGGCGCCGAGATAATCGGCGTAGCCCAAGTCGGCACGAAGGCGCTCGAAGATGCGCCAGTAGAGCTGCGCCGATTCTTCGCCGACGTTCTGATCGAGGTGACGCATCAGATCGGCGACCACCTGGTCGTTATCGA
>Ga0308175_100004122_pt1 | contig 10165 bp, 5 predicted proteins | sample PhyCR1_3_FD_203893 | JGI IMG/M metagenome (GOLD analysis project Ga0308175, IMG submission 203893) | Soil microbial communities from UC Gill Tract Community Farm, Albany, California, United States - DLSLS.C.R1 | ecosystem: Environmental > Terrestrial > Soil > Agricultural land | place: USA...
AGCGAAAGTGTTTGCATTCGGTTCCATGAAACTTAGGATTTTAGAACCACTGGCCAAGGATCGTGTGGCTGTAAGGCTTACTCCGCCCTCGGTCCCTTCGTCTGTTCAACACGGTTCCAGGCCGAAGTAAGCTAGTCCGAAGCGAGGCGGAGAGTGAAGAAAGATATAGATCCTTCTCCGGCCGTCAATCGGTTGTGACGCTGACCATTTGAACAGGCAGAGATGATCAAGAAATTGCCGGATGGTATCGATCCTGCGATCCTCTTCGGTAATCTCCAGCGGTTTCGTAGGACGTCCGGTACGCATACCCCGAGTATGCAGTCCGCCCCCAGACTTATGCAATGTCTTTATCGCTCAGGACACTAGCCTACAGGACCGTGCTCCAGATTTGGTGGAACCGCTTGGCATTGAGAATGGCCAGAATTATCAAATTGCAGATTCGTCAGGCGAGGACCTGCGCACCATCCAAAAAAAACGCGCTCACATCGCACACGCCGTCGATCAAGGCCAACGCAGTTTTTGTCGCTCCGCCTCCGATTCCGAGTGGCTTGAACAAAAATGGGACAAACGAAAAAATATTTTGGAACATGGTCAAGTAGTTATTCCCGCTGAATTGTTGGTATGTCATTCCGAGCACGAAGGACGCTCCCACCATCGCGATTCCGTAAAATACATCAATCAAAGGACCGAGAACATCCCATCCCTCGCTGCCGCCCACGCGGGAGAATGCGATATCCACACCAGTCAGAATCAGTGGGAACGCCGTTGCGACATAGAATACGTAAACACCGTTGCTGTTGGTCTCGAAGTCCGATGGAAAACTCAAGCCCTCGACCATCAGAACGAGCCCTAAATAGAAGTACTTCCACGGCAATGCCCGATTCGTGATGTCCATGCCGGGATCGACCACGGCGTACGCCGCCAGCGACAGCAGTAGCCCGACATCCTGAACAGACGCTACTCCCAACGCCGAGCCGGATGAAGCTTTACCATTCAATGCCTTGCGGATGATCGTAGTCGGCACCGCGATGATGAGGCAGCAGAGATCCAGGATCGATAAAGAACAACCCGTGATGAGCTCGTATAGGTCGGAGACGGCGGGAATATTGATCGGCTGCGTGGCCATTGCTATCACGGCATCAATAATTGCTCGCAACGCCTTCAGCACTGCCTCCACTACCGCGTCCGTGAATTGCACCAAGAGCTCGAGAGCGTCTTTGATGAGTAGAATGATGTCGCCGAACGACTTCGTTACGAAATCGGAAGGGTCGGTGACGAGCAGACTGAAGTCGGTGAAGACGTTCTTTATGTCCTGCGGTATCGCACGGAAACTCTCGCTCCCATTGATGATCCCGGAAACATCAGTGATGAGCTGCCCCATTACGGAAACGATCGGGTCACTGCCAACGCTCGGGGGAGCCGAACTGCTGACCGAAGCTTGTCCAGCGTTGTCCTTGAATTTCTGCATCAGCCACCGGCTCTTTGCGTATGATCTTGCGCCGCCGGCTCCGTAGACCGCCTGCGGGTTGTTGTTATTGCGTTGCCTTGACTGCAAAGAGGTTCCGCCGAATGTTTGGGCGGCTTTCGTAAGATTCGTCCCAATGGACGCCTTGAAAGTTTGAAAGAATCCGTGTACGGCGTTCAAGTCAGAACCGATCTGGTTATCTACCCAGGCCTCGAGGTTCCTAAAGCCGTTCTGCGCTAGGCTCTTGAGCTGATCCTTTGTCGCGAGAATGTCGTCCCACTCAAACAAGTAACTTAGCCACTCGACCACCTTCTTAAGGTCGTTTACGATGGTTTTCAGCGCCCCCATGACCACGGCCGCAGCTTTCTCGACCGTATCAATAGTGAACTTGTAGGTCTTCGTGAGACCGGTCACAATGGTGTTCACGACGTTCTCGACCTTGCTCCAGGCGATTTTCGCGATTCTCTCGAGGCCTTTCACGACATCGTTGACAAAGTCTGTGAAATCCCCCCATAGGCTTCCCGGGGGCTCTTGATGCTGATTCGTTGTGCCTGTGTTGAACGTAACTCCCGCTGACGTGAACTCGGCTGTCCAATCGGGGATTGCTCCCGAAACGTAAGACCGGCTAGCGGCACCGGCGATCGGCTGATAAATCATGTTCGGGGTCGACGCCGGGTAGGCCAGGTAAGAGATAGCCGTAGCGCCCGGACCGGATTTTCTGTTCTGCTTCTGGGTAAGCGTATGCCCGACGCCACCAATTGCACCCCGCACTGCGGAAGCCAGTGCGGCAGTGTCTGTCGAGTTGAACGTCGACGGCAGCATCGAAGTGCCGTCGTACGCCTTAGCATTTTGGAAATCGGTGCCTTGGACGCTGGCTAGTTTGCCGAGCGTATCGTAGTCGGGATAAATGACGATCGCCTCTTGTACATCCATGAAACTGCCCCACAGATAAAGTGCAGGAGTTGTAATTGATTCGGCGGTGGACACAATGCTGAGCTCACCCAATGCATCGGTCTGTAGCCAAGCCGATTTCTCAGTTTGCTGCGCATCGATAGCGAAACTACGCCCGCCCGAGGTAATCGTTACGGGCTCGGATGCCCAGACCTTCACGCTTTTGTTCGCTCGCGGATTCTTCACTGGATCGACCAACTGGATGTGCGTGCGGAACGAGGTCGACTGCCCCTGTGTTTTCCCGGTAATTGCATTCCGCGCGTAATCCTCCACCATCAGTTCGCTTTCGCAGAAGAACTGATGAACAAGTCCGGCAAGATCGACGGCGCGGATAGTCGCTGGATCATCATCCGCGAAATAGCACACGCCGCTCTCGATGGCTATCACGGTATCCGCGAAGCCGGGCGGAGTGTAGGAAACGATATCCTGTCCGTTCGTCTGACAGTCAACGGCGTATGTCCTGCCGTCTCCCGCGGTGAAGTACGCGATCCCGTCTTCGAAGAAGAACTCACTGCTCACGAGAGCGCCATTCACTTGTGTCTGCCATAGGTGGACACCGGTGTCGGCGTTCACGGCCGAGAATCGCCCAACAGAATCTCCGACGTAAACGACCCCGTTGTAGTAAACGGGCGCGGACAGTTGATCATTGGAGGCAGGCAACTTCCATTTCGCCGAGCCCGTCGCAATATCGACCGCTTGCAACGTGTTGCTGTTCGCGGTCGCGAGATAGACCAAACCCGCACCGATCGATAGCTCGAAGGCTGCGATAGCCCCAGCACTGTACCTCCACCTGAGCTGTCCGGTTTGAAGGTCCAATGCATGCAGCGTTTCGTTGATCATCACAATCACGGTCCCCTTTGAAACAACCGGACGTGGCGTACCGCCGGTTATCGATTCTCCAGAGGAGTACGTCCAGCTCACGGTCCTGAAACTTGTTGGAATGGCACCCACCGAACCGTCGCGTGTGACGTAGATGAGAGTATCTCCTGCGAGCGTGAGGTCCCCAGCTAGCGGTTCGGCTAGATCCACGCTGCCCATAAATTCGCCGGTCGCAGCGTTTATCTGCCCGACCAATGCACCCCCGTCCTCATAGGACTGCTCAACGTAAATCACCCCGTCGCCCGCGATTGGCATCCCGAACGAGGACTCCGGATGATTCGTCAGCCAACGGACCGTGCTTGTCTGCGTATCCAGGCTGAAGATTACACCTTCTGAGTGACTCCCTCCCTCACTAGCTATAACGGTCGTGACGACGATCGTCCCACTTGCAAATGCATATTGGGTACGCTGTGGCTGGTAATTGGAAGAGAGTGGGTAGCTCCAAACGGGCCGCGGCGTGTAACTCGACAGCGATGCACGTGCCGGCGCGCCGGCGAGCAAGTGGGGCGCAGCGATCAGTCCCGCAGCTCCGCATCCGACCGACTTAAGCATGTCGCGGCGCGACATACCTACACGCTGCATTTCGATTTGGTCGTCACTATACTTTTTCATCGCATTCCTTTCACCTGTATCCGGCCGAGGCCAAGCGGACCACCGGTTCTATCGGTGTAAGCTCGATGGAGTCTGGTCGAGTATTGGAAGGCAGATTCCCCGGTACGCTCTCGACGCGCACGGACCGGGTACGGCATGAATTTGTTCGGCTGTGACTCAGGATTACTGGCTAGGTATGGTAGCGCCGAACGAGGGGATCGTCAACAGAAACTTTAGAGTCCTCGAGCTCTGATTTCAGAGCTCGTCAGAGGCGGATAGCGGCTCCTGCCGGCATGGCCGGAGCGATCTGCTTCTGGTATGGTCGATCGGCCATCCCCCGGCACTCTCGCTGCGGAGTTGTGCCGGGAATCATAAACGCAGCTATGAGCGGCGAAGCTCCCAAGTCCCGCCGCAGTCCCGCTCTCGCAAACTCGTGAGTTCATCGTGAAGGGATTTGGACGGCCTTGATAACGGAAGGATTCAACTGATCCTGAAGGCAGCATCACACTCTAAATCCAGCGTGTGCGTACGCTTGAACACAACATTCGGTTTGCTCTGATTCATCATTTGTTCGGTGTTCATAGTGGCTGCCCACTCGATCTCGAGGAAGCGTTGGCAACCTGGGCAGACCAGCACCGTACATTCAATTTCTATGTGATGGCCCCAGACACAATCGAGAGAATACACGGATCTTGCTCGCATGGCCGACTGGACTAGGCAGGCAGCTTACGCGGCCTCTTCCCTGCCTTTCCCATCCAGAATGGAAATCGACTCGATGACGATTTCGATCACCGTCCATTGAACTTTTACCGATGCTGTTTCGCTTTCGAGCGTACGTTCGTATTCGCGATAGGTCACTTCGCCTTCCAGGAACACGAGCGTGCCCGATTGAGTGTTGGCGGCATACTCCGCAACAGGCCCATACGCTACGCAGCTGCGCCACTGCGTCCTCTGCTCTTGCCTTCGGCATCTCAGTAGCGCTTCGTGGTCGCAACAGACAACTTCGTGACGTTCCTTCCGTTCTGAGTCGAACTGTGCCTGACATCCTTTCCCGTAAAACCGATGATGGTGAGTCGATAGCGGAACTGCCCACCGGGGTGATCGCGAGGAGATTTCAGGCCAAGTGAAAGAGCCGAATTGTAGGAGCGAGTTCCATTCCTACAATTCCTACTTTAAGAACGGAATTTCCGTAAGTTGCTGAAATTCATGGTGCTCTATGCCAGGATTCTTCGCCTTGTCCGCATGAGTTGTTGATTGGTAATCAGCACCAGTATTCCCGAGCTGGACGTCGCGGGTTCGATCCCCGTCTCCCGCTTTCACGCGTCAATCCGATTGACACTACGGAATCACCTCAGATTCGTTGAGTTGGGCCACCGCGTTTGAACCGGCAACTTTACCATCCACTGCATCCGTCTCCAGTCGGGACGCGAAGAATCCCCGGTAACAGCGAACTACCTGAATAGTCTTGGCGCGAAATCGTTGAAGGCACGGCGCCAGGTCAGCCACTCATGTGCCGTGCCGGGCGACTCGAAATACACGTTATGGATACCGGCCTCAGTAAGCGCTTCGCTGAACTTCTTCGTGTTCGGACCTTCAACCGACCCGATGCCGAGGAAGAGAACCTTCATCTTCTTGTTGAACGCTGCCGGGTCCGCAAAAACGCCGTTATTCGAAGTCTTCGGATCGAATCCACCTCGAGATCCGCTGCTACCGCTGAATCCGCCAAGGTACGCGAACTTGTCGAGGTTACCGAGCACGGTCTGGAAGGATTGCATGCCGCCCATTGAGAGGCCTGCCATGGCACGATTCTCTCGACCCGGCAGAACCCTGTATGTTTGCTCCACCATGGGCATGAGATCCGTGAACATCATTTCAGTAAACGTGCCGCCGAAGTTTGATGGGAAACCGGGACGCGCTGCGCCAGCCGCCCCTCTGGGAGCATTTGCAGCCGCGACATCCTCCATTGACCGTCTGGCAATGATGCTGCGTGCCGAATACAAGCTTGCGTCTTCTCCGGGTTTCACCGCGTTCAGATTATCCATGACGATCAGCATAGGTTTCACCTTCCCAGCCGCAAGCAGATTGTCCATCATAAGGTCCACGTGGCCTTGCTTGCTCCAGTCTTCCTCGTTTTCGCCCCAACCGTGGAGCAGATAAAGAACCGGATAACGCCCACGCGCATTCTTCTCGTAGTCAGGAGGCGTGTACACATAGCAGCGGCGCCAATTGCCAGTGACTTTGGAGTAATACCAGCGCTGACTAACTTGTCCATGCGGCACATCTTTCACCGAGTAGTAATCAGCATCCGCCTCCGGGATTTCAATCCCGCTGTTGTCCCATCCGGAACCAAAGAAGGTCCGCGTGGCGGGATCAGCAACAACTGACCCGTCTATCACAATGCTGTAGTAATGGAACCCGATCACCTGCGCCGGGATTGTGACCGTCCATAATCCGTCCGGACCTTTCGTCATATCGTGGGTACCGGCCAAACGCACCTGGACTTTCTGTGCGTCAGGGGCAGCCACGCGGAACATGACACGCCGATCAGGATATACACAGGGGTATGGAGCGCCTGGGATGTTCAGCGAGGAAGGTCTGCATTGTTCCGTTCCCTGGCCCAGGCAGGCGCCACACCCAAGTAGCGCTAAGAAGACGATTTGTTTGGATTTCATTTTGCCTAGTTAATCAGAAAGAGTATTTGAGTCCCAACTGAACCTGCCGCATAGCCGTTGAGGTTCCCGAAACCACTCCGAAATTTTGATGGGCCGCCGTGGCGGGCAGCCCCGGTTGCGCCGCTCCTGACAGGATGTTCAGCGTAGGCATAGACCAATTCGGGTGGTTCAACGCATTGAAAGCCTCGAACCGGAATTGAAGCACATGGCCTTCCTTGTACGGCATGCGGAACTGCTTATGCACTTCGGCATCGAAGCCGATAATTCCCGGCCCCTCAATTGAATTCCGCCCAACATTGCCGAATTGTCCCTGAGGAGCTTCGGTGAAGGCCGCCAGATTCCAATACCTTGATGCCGTGGGATTGTCAACGTAAGGGCTGATCCCGGTGAAATTAGGGCGATCGTAGCCGCCCGCCCCGGTACTCGCGTTATCGACACCACCAATCGTCAACGTTCCAGGCATGCCGCTTTGGAGAGTCAGAATGCCGCCCGCTTGCCAACCCCCAACAATCGCGTTCACGACCGGATTGGTGATGTTGACGAGCTTGCTGTTTCCGACCGGCAAGTCATAGAGAACAGAAGTGACCATGCGATGACGCGTGTCGAATGCCGACAGTGCACGCTCACATGAGAGACAGTAGCTGTTCTGCGGATACAGCGTATCGTTCCCCTGATTGCGGATTCCGCTCGTTGTGTCGATCGATTTCGCCCAGGTGTAGGAACTGATCACGCTGACGCCTTGGCTGAAGCGTCGCGTTGCTTTAACGGTCAGCGAGTCATAGCTCCCGTTGCCGCCGTCATGCACGAGTTGGATGTTGCTGAATCCGGGATACGGCATCCGGGAAGCTACGTTGCCTACCGTGCCTGGGATGGCTTGATTGACGTCCTGGAACCCCTGCAGGTGGCGGCTCTGTGTCCCGAGGTAGCCTACCTCGACTGCCCAGTTGGAACTCAACTGCTGCTGGATATTGAACAGGTACTGCATTGCATATGTGGTCCGGTGATTCACAGACATGGAATACGCAAATGGCGAGGGCACATTCGCGGTCGCGCCCCTGCCGCCCGGAACCGCGTTTCCATAGAAGAGGTTCGGTATGACGGGATTGGAAGTGAGCGTGACACGGCCGGCTATATTGCGTGCCAGATCGAAGTACGCATTTCCGATCTCCTGGTTGTAAAAGATGCCCCATCCAGCCCGTACCACAGTCTTGGAATTGGGCGAGTAAGCGATTCCGATACGCGGAGCGAAATCGGTATGAGACGTACTCATCAACTGGTCCGGCAACAATCCGTTGTTGCATTTCGCGCTCACGGTAGTCCAGCGGATGTTCAATGCCGGAGGCCCGGCGTAGGGATCGGTGCAGTTACCCTGGCGCAACATGTACGGAGTGTCCGGGGCATTTGGAACAGCATAAATGTGCGGCACCGCCACAGTGAATAGGTTGTTGAGCTGGTCGGTCCAGGGGGGCGTCAGCTCATACCGCAGGCCTAAGCTAAGGGTCAATCGCGGCGTTGCCTTCCAGGTATCGTCGATGAAAGCCGCTTCGGCATTGCGCTGGAATTTGGCGTTCGCCAACGCCACCGCGACGGTGGATTGATAGATGTCGCCGAGAAGAAATTCGGCGAACGCATCGCCGCCTGTTCTGGTCGAGCTCTGGGTGGCGTTCGCCTGGAAGGCAAATTGGCCGCGTGAAAACTGGTTCCCGATCTGATTGAAGTTCTGCCGCGTGTACTCGAAGCCGAAACGGAACGTGTGCTTCCCATGAATCCAGGAGAGATTGTCAACGGCCTGGAGCGTGTTGTCATCGATTGCATAAGGGCCGTCCTGCGTATCACCGATGGCGGAAAAGCCGTTCCCCGAGAAAGATACGAACGGGACACCCCAGGAGACCGGATCTCCAGGTTGTAGGTTCGGAATACCCAATGCGGAAACCGTATCCACGTTATACGCCGAATATGTCCCTAGCGAGTTACTAAGCCGGGTATAGCCAAAACGGGCTTCGTTCACGAGCGTTGGAGTGAGCGTTCGCGTATTCGTCCCGAGGTATTGCTCGTAATTCGTCAGGATCTTGCTTCCCGTGATGCTGATTCCGGTGGAGGCCTGGTTTTCATCGCCCCAGCTATAACGTCCGGACCACTGCGACTTCGCGGACTCCACAAAGTCCATTCGCAGCGTGAACGCGTCCCGATTGTTCGGGGACGAATTCATCTGCGTATAGTTGTTCGACAGACCCGGTAAGTTTGAAGGGACGTAGTAGTTGAGGAATTTCTTCGAAATCGGATCAATGCGATTGGAAGGAATCCGATTACCAGGAAACGGGGTTTTCGTGCCGGTTACGGCGGTAGCCGGATCGTAAATCAGGGAAGAGAGGCCGCTGAAATCACCTGCGAACATGGCCGGGGTGGGCACTGAATATGTCGATTGTGAATTCTGGCGCTGGACCTTCCATTCATCATTGGCCATGAAGAACAACCGGTTTCGCCCGTCGAAAAGCTTGGGAATCCGGACCGGCCCGTCGATTTCGAAACCGTAATCGTTCCACTTGAACGGCGATTTGACCGGATGGGTAGCGGTAAAAGCGTATGGCACCGCATCGAACTGGTCATTACGGATGAACTCGAACAGCGACCCGTGGTAGGCATTTCCACCAGACTTGGTCAATACGTTGATCTGTGACGACTGGTGGCCAAATTCGGCAGGATAAACGCCTGTCTGGACCTTGAACTCCTGGATGGCGTCGATCGACGGCAGTACGACGTATGTATTGAAATCCGGATCCGTATTACTGACGCCGTCCAGGGTGTAGTAGTCGAACATGATTCGGTTGCCGCCCACCGAAATGGATTGATTAGCGCGGTCGCCGCCGAGGCGTCCAGCCGCTTGCCCCGAAGTCGCTGAAAGTGTGTTCGTGTTCGATGCCAGCGCGACCAGGCCCAGGTAGTTGCGCCCGTTGAGGGGAAGCTCCGTAACCCCTTTGTTCTCGATCACAGTACCAAGGGATACGTTCTCGGCTTGCAGCATCTGCGCCGACGCTGAGACCTCGATGGATTCGCTTACTTGCCCGACTTGCAGCGTGAAGTCCAGGCGAACCGTTTGTTGAATCTGGACTTCAACCGCCGAGGTGCTGGCCGATTTGAATGCCGTTTTCTCAACCTTAATGTTGTACCCGCCAGGCGCGACTGCCGGGAACGTGTAGTCACCGGAATCGGTTGACACTGCGGTTCGCGCTGCATTGGTTGCAACGCTCGTCAGAGTAATCTGCGCTGCCGAGATTGCGGCCCCCGTCGGATCACTGATCCGTCCGGTAATCTCACCGAACGTTTGGCCGGTGACGTGAATGGCCGAGATGGCGCCGAACATGGTTGAAAGCAACAAAAGGCGCCTGACTTGAATCTGCATGGTTACCTTCCGAAAGGTGAGCTACACGTCGCAGTCGCATTGCTTCCGATCGATTCCGGAAGCTTTCCGCAGAGATTTGACGAACGACCCCTTCTTTAGCTTCGGATCGTAACGCACCATGTCACCGACCGCTACGTTTGATACGGTGTTCCAGGTGGAAGGGTAATCGAATGTTCCGTTTGGCGGGAGGACAACAGCGGCCGCGCC
>Ga0308175_100004123_pt1 | contig 10165 bp, 15 predicted proteins | sample PhyCR1_3_FD_203893 | JGI IMG/M metagenome (GOLD analysis project Ga0308175, IMG submission 203893) | Soil microbial communities from UC Gill Tract Community Farm, Albany, California, United States - DLSLS.C.R1 | ecosystem: Environmental > Terrestrial > Soil > Agricultural land | place: USA...
TCTCATCAGTAGAATCAATTGTCACCACGACCGTAACATCATCCACTCCCAGCATTTCCTGTAAGGCCTTCTTCATCTGGGTTTCGTACTTTCCCTCATAATCAGCTATTGCTTTATTCTCAGAATTTTTATTCAACCCGAATGCCGCAACATCCTCCGATTCAACCTTATTGTTCGTTGCTGCAGGTATTGCCGAAGGACTGGTCCCATTTTTAAAGATGATGTTCCCTACAAGCATAAATGCGGCACCAATACAGAGCACGAGGAGCATGTATTGGTATTTCCCAGTTTTCTTCTCGCCATTGCCATCTAATTTAAGCAGCTTCTTAAACCATGATAATGGTCCTTGGTTGTTATCCATTTTTGTTTTTAATCCCCCCTTCAATCGAAACTTCCACTGTTTCTTCAGTTACATTCCATTTTTGTGAAAGAAATGAGGCAATTTTTTTGGTTTCTTCTGTTGATCCCTTAGATGGAAAAGGTTTTTCTGTGTTTATTTCGACTTGTTTGATGGCTTCCACGGCTTTGACACCATTCTCCGGCTGTTTTAGAAGAACCACTACCTTTTGGAGGTTTTTAGGAAATGTTTGGTCGCTTTCTTCGTTTATGGCTAGGTCAATTTTATCAATCTCCAATCCGTATTGCTCCATCAACTCCTCGTTAACACCCTTTTTTAGCTGGACAGCCAATTCTTCTAAAATATATGCATCTTGGGAGGCTTGTATTTCTTTTTTCTTTAAATCTATTACATTTTTCATATTTTTTTCTTGCGGTGCTTGATAGGAAGGAATTGAACTAAGTACTGTTTCATAGTCCTTTGAGATCAACTTAAGGATTGGAGAAAGAATGATAGCAATCAGGAGCAACCCCGTCACCATTTTCGTGTATTTCTGCATACTAGAATTGGGGAGCAGCATGTCAATGACAGTAGCAAGCAGGATAAAAAGAATAATATTCGTGACCCACTCTTTTAGAAATTCCATTCTGTCACCCTCCCTATCTCATCATCATAGTTAAATTCCCAGCTGCCACTATCACTGTAATACTTAAAAAGAACATTACTGACACAATCCCTAAAGCCGCGAAAACATAGATAACGCTCTTGCTTATAATATCAAGGCATTTAATGACTGGACCTCCCCCTAGAGGTTGAAGGATGGCTGCAGCAAATTTATAAATAAAGGAAATCATCAAAATTTTTATAGCTGGGAACGCCACGATAATGAGAAGAATTGCTACGCCGGCAATTCCAACCGTATTTTTCAACAGTACAGATGCACTGACCACTGTGTCAGTCGCATCCGTAAACATTCTCCCGATAACAGGTATAAAATTTCCAGTTACGAACTTTGCCGTTCTGATCGCTACACCATCGCTGACAGCAGCTGAGGCCCCTTGAACCGAAATTACTCCAAGAAATACAGTTAAAAATAACCCCATTAGTCCAATACTCCAGTTTCGCAGAAGATCAGCTAGTTGTGACACTTTGTATTGTTCAGACATCGTGCTGACAATACTTAACAAGGTAGCTAAAAAGAGAAGCGGCAAGATAATGTATTGCATAAATAATCCACTCATATTCATTAAGAATAAAATGACTGGATGAAAGAATGCAGCAGATATGAGCCCTCCGGATGCCGCTACGAGTGCGAGAAGCAGGGGAACAAGAGCTAATATAAAAGAGATCATCGTCCCAATTGCCTCATTTGTATAGGAAACGGCTATATGGAAACTATTAAGAGCAAGGATAACTAGGACCATGTATATGATGGAATAGGCAACCTTACTAATCGTGCTGTTCTCAAAAGCATTTTGCATGGATTGAAGAAACATGCTAAAAACAGTTAACATGATTAAAGTGCCAAGCAATTTACCATTGGAAACGAACTCTTGGAAGGCAAACTTAAGAACTCCTTGCCCCCATTGTTTAAACGAAAATTGTTTCTCTCCTTTTACAAAATCATATAAACTGCCTTTTTGGCTTTCTGGAAGAAACCCGCCGTATTTATTGGTAATGTCCTCCCAAAATTGTGTTAGTTCAGTTAAGTCCAATGTCTCCAGCTGTTGATCAACCAATTCCTGAGGGGAAAGTGTTGGAGAGGTGTCTTTCGATTCTTCGGCAGCTTGGGCACCTGGAATATAAAAAAATAAGAATAAAAGAATCGTGATAGGAATAAACTGCAGCTTTTGCTTCAATTTTCACACCTCTTTAGAAAAACGTAAGCGCAGGTTTATGACAATTGACTAGAGCGCTCCGCTAAGTTTCTATAAATTAGCTAGGAATCAGTTTGATGATGGTTTCGATTAAAACAGTTAAGATGGGAATCGCCATGGCGAGGATGATAATTTTCCCTGCCAGTTCAATTTTAGAGGCGATAGCTCCCTGGCCTGCGTCCTTGGTAATTTGGGTGGCAAATTCTGCTATATAGGCAATTCCAATAATTTTAAGGATGGTTTCCACGTAAACCATATTTACTCTTGCATTCACTGCCAATTTTTCAAGCATATGAATAATCTCAAAAATTTTATCCACTAAAAACAGAAAGATGGCACAACCGACAAAAACGACTAATAGAAACGCAAAATTAGGTTTTTGCTCTTTGATTATTAACGTAAGAAATGTTGCAGTAAGAGCTACACCGACTATTTTGATGATTTCAATGGCAGAGCCCCCCCTCTCTATTGAAACAAGAATACTGATTTTATTTTCTGGAATAGGTCATCCACAATCGTGGCTACCTGGAATAAAATATAGATGAACCCAAATAATGTGACCCACTGTGCATATTCTTTTTTACCTACTTGATCGAGTACCGTATGCAAAAAGGCGACCACAATTCCTACACCGGCAATCTTAAAAATTATATCCACTTCTAAACCCATTGCTTTTCCCCCTAAAATAATAAAATAATCAGTAATAATCCTGATAAGAATCCTAGACTTTTTACCATTTTTTCATATTTCGCCTGCCGGTCGACGGCGTCCGCTTCTTCTCTCTCTAGATGGGAAAGAGTTAGCATAATATGTTTTTGCTGGGATAAGCGATCATGACGGCCTAGGGTTTCACCAAATTGCTTCATAATTTCAAATTCTCCCTGTTTTAAGGCGGTTGACTTCCAAACCTCTTTTAAGCTGGATTCCCAGGCTTCCTTTACCGTTGTTTCTGTATCGGTTAATCGTTTCGCAAAGACTTCAAAGAAGCTTGAAAGCGGCTTTGAGAGCTGGGCTGCCAATCTCCTGGCTGCTTCATGTAAGGGTGTGTGGCTGTACATAATTTCAGCTTCGAGCGATTGCAGCGCCGATCTTAATGCTCTAAGCTGTTTTGGCCGTTCACTAAAGCTTCTGGCAGCTTCAAAACCTGTCCAAGTGGTAGCAAGAATGATGATGATAGCTCCAATTATCTTAATCATTTAAGACACACTCACTTTGTTAGGAATCACATGTCCGCTTTCATCAAGAATTCGGGTAATCGTTCCCGGCCCTAATGACCTGCTAAGAATAACAAATCGCTCAAATATATTTTGGTCGATGATATCCCTTAATGAGGGACGTTTTTTAATTTCCTCTATATTTGAACCGTGTGTGGTCATAATTAGTTTTATTCCTGCATGTACCGCCTCTTGAATGGCCTCTGCATCTTCTCTTCGGCCAATTTCATCCACTATTAAAACATCCGGGCTCATCGAACGAATCATCATCATCATTCCCTCTGCTTTTGGACAGGCATCTAATACATCTAGCCGATGTCCGAAAGTTAACTGAGGCACTCCATTTACACACCCAGCTATTTCACTCCGCTCATCAACAATTCCCACTTTGGCAGCCTTTATGCCTTTTTCTCTTGTACCAGAAGAAATGATTCTAGCGATATCTCTTAACAAGGTGGTTTTTCCTGTTTGCGGCGGCCCAATGACCATGGTATGCATCCAGTTCCCTTGGTAGAGAAAAGGTATAATCGGTTCGGCTATCCCAACCTTCTCTCTGGCAATTCTTATATTAAATGACGATATATCCCGAATTGCTTTGACCTTTCCTTCTTCAAGAATCACCTTTCCAGCAAGTCCAATACGATGACCGCCAGAGACAGTGATATATCCGCGTTTCAATTCTTCTTCTAGCGTATAAATGGAGAAATGACTTATTTTATTGAGAAGATGAAAGGCATCTTCAGGCTGAATAATATACGATAAAAACCTCGGAGCTCCTTTTAGTGTGATTTCAATCGGTCGGTTGATTCGAATACGGATTTCCTCTAACTCTTCTTTTTGGATAGGAGGGATTTGGCTGATTAAGTCTGCAATATTTTTGGGTAAAAAATTTAGAATTGTTTCCACGTATGCTTCCTCCTTACATATTGCCTTTCTCATTATTTAAAATGTATGCCTGCTTGGACACAATATGACTTGCAAATCTGTTAGTTCATTCTATTTTTTTTATTAGATTGATAGACCAACCAATTTAGTTTCGAGTTGGAACATTTTCCGGGGACAGCCATACTTTATAGGAGGAAATGTAAGTGAAGGAGGAAAGTATATGTATCCATACCTGCCGCCCCATCGAAGTGGCCTGCTTCACAAGGGCCACATCATAAAGGTAACCGGGGAAGGTGAACTTGAGATTCCCCCAGATTTGGCTTCAGTGAAATTAGGGGTGATTATGGAAGGAAAGGAATTAATCGCAGCCCAGCAGCAAAATACTGTTGAAATGACAAAGGTCATCAATGAACTACGCGCACTCGGAATCCCTCAAGATCATTTACAAACCTTTGATTATCGCATTGAGTCTGAATATGATTATGATCAAGGAAAACAACTATTTCGCGGTTATAAAATCACGCATCTATTAGAGGTGAAAATAGAAGAATTATCATTGATAGGGAAAGTAGTTGATACAGCCGTTCAAAACGGGGCAAATTATGTCTCAAATATACAATTTACCGTAAAGAATAAAGAGTCTTATTACTTGAAATCAATGGTCCTTGCTTTAAACCAGGCAATTGAAAAAGCAAGAACCATTGCTGCTACAATTAATGCCACTCTGATTCCAACACCCAGTTTAGTCATGGAAAATGAAAGTACAGTACAGCCCTTTTACCATCCAACCGAATCATTCGCGAAGATAAGCTCGACCCAATTTGAACCCGGTCAAATAAAGGTGAAGGCCAGTATCTCTGCTGAATACCATTACCAAGCAAATATTTAAGACAAACCAAAAAAGGATGGAACCAAAAAATCAGTTCCATCCTTTTTATTAATTCTATTATTTATCATACTTTTTTGCCCAATTATATAACTGCATTTCCGTTATCGGACCATTGTAATGTTCCCTTATGATTCCCTGATTATCAATGACAAACGTTTCAGGCTGTCCGCTAACATTAAATCGTTTCGCAACTTTCGCATTATAATCGAATAAATACAGCATTCCCTCTTTATTATTATTGGTAACCTTTTTTATACGATCGATTGTTTCCCCGCGATTAATCATTAGAAGAGGATATTTAGTTCCATAATCCTTCTGAAAAGCAGCCAGTTCAGGAAATTCCTCTTTACACGGTGCGCACCAACTTGCAAAATAATTTACTAATACGACTTTGCCCTTATAGTCCGTAAGATTGGTAGTACCTCCATCATAATTTGGCAGCTTAAAATGATAGGCTTGGTCACCAACATCCGTGTTTTTACCCTTTGTAACTAAACTATAACCAAAAAAACCGAACATCCCAATAATTAGAATCAATACGAGCAATTTGATGACTCGTTGGTTCATCATGTTTCCCCCCGACACCCGTAAGGTTTTTTACAAAAGGCCTGTACCAGTTAATTATCTAGTTGCTTTAAAAACTCAATTTCCTTTTTTAACTTTGTATGTCTTTTTCCTAAAATAAACATATAGGCGAAAATAACCACCCAAGCAAAAGAATAGGCTCCATACATATATTCAAAACCCATTATAAACCCTCCCTATTTTTCGATATCTTCTCTTATTTTTTCTTTGTAACGGTCAACTTGTAATTTCATATTTTCAAAGGATACTCCCTTGTGGAGCAGGTAAGAATAAAGAATGGTAAATGCTGTTAGTGAAACAAACAAAGCTGTTAGCATCGAACCCTCTATACCCCCTCCTGTTTGAGAAGCTCCCTCTCCAAACACAATCGGGTGAAACTTAGTCTGCCACCAGCGGATGGCGAAAAACACAATCGGAACGTCCGCAAATCCAATAATTCCAAATACAGCTGCAAGTCGCGCTTTTTTATCCCACACACCATCCATCTGGCGAATCATAATGTAGGCAATATAGATAAAAAATAGAATTAAAGTTGTAATTAACCGCGGCTCCCAAACCCACCATGTATTCCATGATGATTTAGCCCATATCGGGCCAGTTGTTAAAACGATAATGGTGAAAACAACTCCGATTTCCGCAGACACATAGGCATATGTGTCAAATATTCGTTTCCGCTTGACTAAAAACAGAATGCTAAAAACAAAGGTGACGAAAAATGCCATAAAAGCCAGCCATGCAGAGCTTACATGAAAATAAAAGATTTTCTGTGCGGCGCCCATTGTTTTCTCCTCTGCCGCAAAGATAAAGATAAAATAAAGGGCAATTAACATGGAAACGACTGTTCCGCCAAACAAAACACTTGATAGATTCAGTTTTTTTGTGTCAGTCAACTGCTTTCCAGGAAGTATCACTTTATCTCGTTCGAGATTCATACTCATCACTTAAACCTCCAGTACATAATCGATTAATAAGAAACAAACTACGAAAAAGATGATATCGTACGCAGTGACCAATTGGATCCATGCTACTGCACTTGAGATCTTCTCCATATTCGTTAAAATAATTCGTGTTGCTTGTACCACACCGATTAAAATTGGGGTGGTGATTGGAAATAGGAGTAACGGAAGCAGCATCTCACTGTTTTTTGAATTAGCAGATAGTGCCGCTAAGAATGTCCCAATAGCAACAAATCCAAAACTCCCTAAGAATACGACTAAAATAAAATAGGGAAGGCTTCCTAGGAATTTAAAGTCAAATAACAAAAATAAAAATGGGATTGAAACTAGTTCGACTACAAGCAGCATTGCAAAATTAGCGAGAAACTTCCCTAAGTAGATACTCACCGCTTCCATCGGTGCTACTAATAAACCTTGCATCGTATCATTCCTTTGTTCGGAAATAAACGAGCGATTTAAACCCAGAATACCTGCAAAGACAATTATTACCCAAATAACCCCTGGAATGACTGCTTTCGTCGTGTTGTTGGCAGGGTCAAATGCAAAACTGAACACAACAATGACAAGTCCTGCGAAAATAATTTGTGTAACCAATATCTGTTTGGTTTTTAGCTCTGAGTATAAATCTTTCTGTGCTAAGAAGAGAGCTGTTCTTAATAGGTTCATGACACACTCTCCACTTGAATATCATATTTATGAGAAATACTCTCTACGTTATTCTTTTCCATTTTAAAATCATCGACAATCTTACCATTCTTCACTATAATGGCTCTGTCGCAGATTTCTGCTGCTTGTTTGAAATCATGCGTAACCATTAAGGTAGTAGCACCCTTCTCTTTCATTGACAATATAACATTATTTAGGATTGAAATTGCACCTTGATCCAAACCTGTGTGCGGTTCGTCTAACAGGAGGATTACCGGATCATGTACGATTGCTCGAGCAATCGCAATTCTTTGAATCATACCTCGAGAAAAGTTTTTAACAGGCTCATTCAAAAAGAAAGATAGTCCAACTTCTTTTACAAGCTTGGTTGCTTTTTGTTCAATATCTTTTACTCCATAAATATTTCCAAAGAATACTAGATTCTCCAATGGCGAATATTGATCATAAAGTAAGCTGGAATGGGGTAGATAGCCCAGTACTCTTTTTATTTCAACTTGATTCTTCTTTAACTCTAATCCATTAATTGAAATGTGCCCTGTAGTTGGCTTAATCAAGGTGGCAAGTACCTTTAATAACGTGCTTTTACCGGCACCGTTCGGCCCTAGTATGGCTACTGTTTCTCCTTTTATTATCGAGAGGTCTATGCCACGTAAGATAAGCTTATTATCAGCTTGCTTCGTCAGCTTTTTTATTTCTATCATTTTTCAGTCCCTCCCCAATCCCAGTTATTACTCTATAAAGTTACGTAAGTTTAATTTAACCTGAACTAAATGTTGTTTATAGGCAGCTAACTTTGCTTGATACTCATTTTCAGTAAGCATACCATCGCCAAAGGTATCTTCTAATTCAATAATCTTATCCATAATTGCTTTTTGTTTTGCCATTAAATGCTTGAAAGCATTTTCTTCCTTATCTGCCCCTATTCTTTCTTCTTCTAATCTGGCTTTTCTTTTAAAATAGACGTAATAGATTATTCCAGCAATAATGATGGCACCAATTACAATCAAAAAGATATGTGGATTAAAGCGATGAAGCGGTGATTGTGCCCATAGCCTTAAATGACCTGGATTATGGAAGGCAGGTGCTGTATGGGTAACGGAACTTTTATTCCCATTATTATTTGTCTCCGCTGCCACTTTTGTTTCATTTGCTGGCGGCTGTTTATCTTTATTATAACTAATGGTAAAGAGTTGATTTTCCTTGATATTTTCAATACTGTATCCATAGTAGTTTTGGTCATCAAATTTGAAAAGTCCTTGACTTGTAGCTTCTACTCCATTGACTTCAATACTGCCCATACCCTCAGGAACAAGAATTTGCATGATCTGAACGGGATAATCTACCATTAGACTGATTTTTTCTCCCTTTGGTATTCTGTAACTATACGGCAAAACCATTGTTTGATTTCCTGAGACGGGAGTTGTGGTAATAAAACCAGTCTCATTCTGTTTAAATGCAATTTTATTATCAAGAAAATTTAAGTCCTTTGCTCCCTTAGGAAGGGTTACCTTTAATACAGCCTCACTTTTACCATCGCCCTTATAGTCTTTATCCGTTGTGTTCGTATAGTTCACCATATTCATTATATTTGTGGACCCATTCTCAGCAGGGCTAACAACGATATAGTGCATATCGACTATAATATTTTGTTCTGATGCTGCCAATCCATGGAAAGGGATTAATAAAATTAGTACCAGAAAGAAGAGGGTGATTTTTTTTATCACATTTCTTCCCCCTTTTTATTCTTATAACTTTTCATTTGAGCTTCGATTTCCTTTTCCACCTCAGCCATTAAATCTTGGTCTACTGTGGTTTCCATCATTTGTTCTTCCTTCATTATGCTAGCTACTTCATTTTCGTATTGTTTTTTCAAATGCGTATAATCAGCAGTTGAAATTTTATCCATTTTGTACTCAAACTCTATTTCATTAAGAGTGATAAGAAGTGCTTCCTTTGTTGTTGCTAAGTCTTGATTCTTGACACTGTTTTGTAAATACGTGTCCCATTTAAAAAACGGTATTATTACTATCATTAAACAAATCAGCGCTAATGCTGCAGTAAAGATGATTGAAATGATAGAGATTTCATGCATTTTGTTCACATCCTAAAGATACTTTTTACGTTCTTCATCGATCATGGAAGAAAGGATTTCTCTTTCCACTTCTTCTTCTGTGCTGCCGTATTCCACCACTGCACCTTCTGTACCTTTTTTCTTTACCCATTTACGAATAATGATGAAAACGGCTAAACCGGCTGCCCCTAACACAACAAACGGAAGTATCCAGGCTGTTAAGCTAAATCCACTTTTCTCTGGTGACGTCAATATTTCTTCACCATAAATATTGACATAGTAATCACGGATCTTATCCTTATCCCAGCCCTTGTTCATCATTTCCACCAGGTCTTTTTTAAACTCAGTTGTAAGGCTGCAGGTATTGGGATCACATTCGTAATGATCTTGACCGCAGCCGCAGGTGCAAGCAAATTGTTGAGCAACGGCTTTAAATTCCGCCGATTTATAATCTATCTGTTCTGCATCCACTCGTATGAATGAACCTTGAAAAATAAACGCAATGATAAGAAGTCCAAGATATAGTTTGGTTTTCATATTAAGACACCTCACTGCGTACTCCTGTGTATCTAGGAGCGACATTTCCATATTTTCCATTCCAAACAGCAAACAGGGCGCCAATAACAATCATGAAGGAACCAAACCATAACCAATTCATCATTGGATTAACCTTTACGACAAAGGT
>Ga0308175_100004124_pt1 | contig 10165 bp, 8 predicted proteins | sample PhyCR1_3_FD_203893 | JGI IMG/M metagenome (GOLD analysis project Ga0308175, IMG submission 203893) | Soil microbial communities from UC Gill Tract Community Farm, Albany, California, United States - DLSLS.C.R1 | ecosystem: Environmental > Terrestrial > Soil > Agricultural land | place: USA...
CCGGACAGGATCTCGACGACGAGACCACCCGCGTAGTCGACGGTGCCCAACGACGCAAGCCAACCATCGGGTCCCCAAACCCAGTGGGCCACGGGGGCGTATATCGCCACCGTCCACAACGCGACGTAGATCATCCACGCCGAGAACCTGGCGCGATCGGCGATCGCGCCGCAGACGAGGGCGGCCGTAACGATCGCGAAGCCCAATTGGAAGGTCAGGAAGAGCAGCTCGGGGACATTGGACCGAACCGTCGTCGGGTCGATACCCAGCAACCCGACGTGGTCGAGGTTGCCGATGAGGCCGCCCCCCGCATCCTGGCCGAACGCCAGGGTGTAGCCGGCGAGCAACCAGACGATCGTGACGACCGGGATCGAGATGAAGCACATCATGATCATGTTGAGGACGCCCGTGGACCGAACCATGCCGCCGTAGAAGATGGCCAGGCCCGGTGTCATCAGGAGCACCAGAGCCGTGCAGGCAAGTAGCCAGGCGGTTGCGGCAGGGTCGATCTGCATTCCGGACTCCTTTGTCTGGGCAAACGCTCGGATGAGATTAGCGGTCGTGGCGGTAGTAGCGAACCGGAACCCCACGATGCGGAAGCAAGACGATTCCCCGACGCACCTGTCGATCCTGGCGCTCGTGCACGGCTTCAAGTCGGCCGGAACGCAAAAGCGTCTGGAGAGCAACGGTCAGTTCGACGATGCTGAAGCTCGCCCCGAGGCATCGCTTGATGCCGCCGCCGAACGGAATCCATGCGTAGGTCGGCGGACTCGTGTCGAGGAATCGCTCCGGCCGGAACTCGTGCGGATGGTCATAGGTTCCGGCGTGGAGATTGACTTCGCCGATGTGCGGGACGATCCGGGTGCCGGCCAGCACCGTGTACTCGCCGAGACGATAGTCACCGGCGGTGTAGCGACCGGTGAAGGGGGAGGGGGGCCGTACGCGAAGCGTCTCGTTGATCACTGCCTCGACATAGGCTGTCGATTCTGCCGCTTCGACTTCGGCTTGCACTTTGGCCAGCACGTCGGGGTGATGCAGCAACAAGTCGATCATCCAGGCCAACGTGGTGGCGGTCGTTTCGTGGCCGGCCAGCACCAAGGTGACCAAATCGTCGCGAATTTCCTTGTTGGTCAGGAACTCCCCGTCTTCGCTGCGAGTAGTCAGCAGTAGCGACATGATGTCGGTGCGGTCGCGCAGATCGGCGTCCCGACGCCGCGCGGCGATCATCGGCGTCAACAGGTCGTCGATTGCCTGGTTCGCGCGCTCGAGCCTGGGCCAGCGCTTCAACCCTCCCAGCGAGTGCAGGGCGACGCGCAGGATCAGTTGCTCCGAGGATCCCAAGTTGAGCAGCTTCTCGAAGGGGCCGCCGAGCCGGGCGCGCTCGCCGCGATCCTCGACACCGAACATGACGCGCAAGATCACGTCCAGTGTGAGTTCGCGCGCCGCGCGCAACATCTTGAACGACGCGTCCCTCGGCCAGGTGGCGATCGCGCGTCGAGTGCTGTCCTCGATGATCGGCCGGTAGTTCTCGAGCGCCTTGCCATGCAGCGGCGGTGTCAACAGCTTTCGGCGTCGCAGATGTTCGGGTTCTTCCTGAACGAACATCGAACCCGTTCCATAGATGAGCGCGGACGGACGCACACCCCGGCCGCCCAGCAAGATGTCGGGCTTCTCGGTGAACACCTGCTTGACGAAAGCCGGAGCCGTGATCAGAACCACGGGAATGCCCGGCAGCGGAATCGACACCACGGGTCCATACCTGGCGAACAGGCGTCGCACCAGCCATTCTCCGGCGGCGAGATATCCGGCACCGCAAGCGGCGGCCACCAGTGGGCGCAGCGGCGCGATGGCCCGCGGACCCGGTGGTCGGCGTCGGATCGCAGCAGCGGTGAGTCCGTCGGCGGCGGTCATCTCAAACCTCGCAAGCCAGTTGATTTTCCGACGATACCGGTAGGGCGGCCGGCCAGAACGGAGTGGGCAAGTGGGACGAAACGTCACCGTGACGAATTGGAATTGATGAACGCCCTGTGCGGCGTTCGCATTTCTGTACAGATCGTTCACTAATCGAAGGAGCAGCCGTGGCATTCGAGCGCGATCAAGTGGAGGACGACGTCACGTGGTGGCCGGCTGCGCACGGTGAGCGACAGGCTATTCGCGTGGACAGTCGTGCCACTGCGGGTGCGTACAGGGTTCGCAGCTTGCGTACCTGTCAAGGACGCGCCACCGGAAGAGCTCAGCGAGCTCGTCGCGCAGTACGGCTGCGAAATCTTTGGTCCACCCGGCGTCTAATCCGCCAAATATCCTGTCAGTCAACGGATTTAGGCCACACAACCACACCACCTCAAAACGTCACTGTGACGTAAGTATGGCGCTGAGCGTGGTAGTGGCGGGGCAGACGCCGGCGCCTCCAGGCCATCATGGCCGGGACTGTCGTGGCCGTTTCGTTTCGTCCCGCGTGTGGCAGTCGGCTTTGAGCCAAGCGCTCATCGGCGGCTGCGGTAGAAGCGGAGCAAGACTGATAGCCGATATCCGGTGGACTTTTGCACAGCGGCGGTGCGGCAGCAGTCAACCTGCAGTTCACCTAAACGCCGATAAGCCACATTATGTCAATTAAGCGGTGCGGCACCGAACTGATGAATCAAGCAGGCGCCTCCTCCGCTCGCTAGATTCTGGCGGCGCTGCCCCGGCCCGGGCGGTTGGTGCGGCCTGCCGTATACCGGCACACGCAGTCGGGTCCGGACACATCCGGCATGACTCACGGACACATGAAAGCGATAGGTGGGCAGGGATTCGGTTGAAGTCCCTCCACAACGTGATAGGGCGACGGAGCACCGTCGCGCATGGATTGGTAGTGCCATAAGTGGCAGACGTTCGCGTCCCACGTAATCGGTGCATCGGACTCCGGAATCGGGTCCCCTGGGCACCATTCGTAGTTGCTCCAGGCATCGATTGGACCCTCGCCGGCTCCCCCGGCTTGCGCAATCCCCGCGGCCAGTCCCAAACCGGCGACCGCGCCGACGCTCGACAAGAAGACCGCGGCGACGACCCGCCTCAACGTGTGGGTGGTGCTCATGTTCTGTCCCATCGCCTGTCCTCGCCTGCCGTGGCGCTAGCGCCTGAGGCATCGCTGTGAGTTCGTACTTGATAAGTACACACCGACCGCGCGGCTACCGATCGCAAAATCGGGGAGAATGCGCCGCGCCACTCACCGGCATTACCCTGGCCCCATGAGCAGCCAACGCGTCCCCGGCGGCGTAGTGCATAAGTTGCCCGCCGACCTGCGCAAGGCGCTGGTCACCAATGGCACGGCGTTGGATGCCTGGAATGACATCACACCCTTGGCGCGTAACGAGTTCATCTGTTGGGTGGAGGACGCCAAGCAAGACAAGACCCGGCAGCGCCGCATTCGCCGCACGAGGGAGGAGTTGGAGGAAGGCAAGCGCCGGCCCTGCTGCTGGCCGGGGTGCAAACACCGTGAGACTGCAGGCAGGTAGACAACGTTGTTGACGCCGTGAATGCGATCACAACGCGCCCCTGGGAGCAGCGGCCGTTAATACCCGGCGATGGCCCCGAACAGGTTGGTACCGAAGAGCTTTCGGATAGGGACCGGCTGAGAGAAACCGGCTAACTCCGTCTAGGTCGACCGTCCCAAAGTAGGCGGAGGTTCGATCAATTCTGTCGCGGCAGCAGTTGCGCGACGAAGGCTTCGAGGAAATCGGCGGTGCTGACGTCTCCCGCCGGCGTGATGACGAATTTGGTCAGCCCGGCGGCAATGTAGTCGTCGAGCTGGCGGTGCAGCGCCGGCCAATCGATGGCCACGAGCTCGGAGGGGTCGAGATCGGGCCGGCGCGTGCGGATTGCGGTGAGGACCGGGGCGGGCAGTTCGCCGTTGCCGACCGCGAGACTTATTCCGTAATGGTCGGGTTCGATGTCGCGGCCCGCCGCACCGGCGGCCGCATCGATGTCGCGTCGTGCCTGACCCGCCTCACCGGGAGTCAGGAAGCTGCCCAACCAGCCGTCGCCGTACGCTCCGATGCGCCGGAACGCCGCAGGCGTTGCACCGCCGATCCAAATATCCAGCGGCGGTTCCGGTTTGGGGAGTACTCGTGCATCCCGCACCGTGAAGTAGTCGCCATCGAAGGTAACGTCGTCCCGCAGCGCGGTGCGCAGCAGTCGAAGCGACTCATCGAACACCTTGGCGCGTGCCCCCGCAGGTACCACGAAGAGATCGCGTTCCGCCGGCAACGCTGAACGCAGACCGAAAACCGGCAGGATCCGCTTTGGCGCTAGTGCAGCCAGCGACGCAAGCTGCTTGGCAACCAACACCGGGTGGCGGCCTGGCAGCACGGCCACCGAGGTACCCACCTTTAACCGCTTCGTGCGCGCGAGTGCGAATGCCATGCCGACGAACGGGTCGACTGCCTTCGCGTACACCAGTTCGGAGAACCACAGCGAATCGACCCCTGCGGCCTCCAGATGATCAGCGATGCCGGCCAGTTCGTCTGGACCGATGTCTGCCCCGAGACTCACTCCGAACCGGATCTTCATTCACGCCTCCTTGCGACAACGTTCTCATGCTCGGCCACAAGACGAACTGGGTGCGCATTCTCCGCGCCGACGAGCACGCCGAATTGCTTATGCACAGGAAGCGGGGGAACGTCTCACTTGTTGAGGACTTCTCCAGCGCGATTGGACGACTTCGAACGGATTGTGAACGATTATCCCGTATTTCGGTTCGCCTGACGCGCAACAGTTTCTCGCGGCGCACTCCGGAGATCGGAGAGGGAGTTTCGAAGCCCACCATCAATGCCGATCTGTATCGCGGCCACCTCGATCATTACCGCCGCGGTCGCGATGTGCACCACCGCGTCGGTGGTGTTGTTGGGAAAAGTGAAAACGATGGCAACCTGGTGCGCGAAGAACGCCCACACGCCCGGTAGTGCTCCCGCTACCGCGGCGATGAGTAGGTACAACACCGACCACGACTTCCGCATCGCGAAGACCAGGCCGGGTGCGAACAGCGCGAGGCCTGCGACGGCGTGCCAGCCGTTGTAGTCCATCCCGAGCACCTGCGCAGTCGGCGCGTTGGGGCCCGTCGCAAAACTCGGCTCGGCGATGAACCCGATCACCGCCTGGATGACGTGAAACGCAGCGATGACCAGCAGACCGATCTGGGCGAAACTCCACTTCACGGCGCACCTCCGGCTGTCATTCGGTGGGCTCGGCGCAAATACTACGCTAAGTAGTAGAACATTGCCAGTGGTTCGGCCTGCGGTCGGGGCGACGGCGGAATCGGCCCCGGGTTCCTGGGAATTCGGGCGACCGACTTCTTCGCATTCACGGCCGCCGGCTGAGACCAAGGGATATACATACCGGATGCCGAGCGAGGCGTGCATCGGTCGGGTCGGCGGCTTGGCTGTCGCACTGGGATTGGGCGTCGCCGTCATCAGCGTGTGGGGCAGCGGACTCGCGCGGGCCGACGACTCCCCTGGCCCTTCCGAATCGCCGGTCCCCAACAGCGAGGCCGGCCCGGACGCGGCGACGGCGAACGAGTCCGACTCCTCGGTCCCGAAGGTTGCAACGCCGCAGTCGGCGGCTCTGAGGTTCGTCGTCGGAACGGGTGGCTCGAGACGGCATGCCTGGACGCCGGCCACCAAGTCACCGCGTGTCACACCACGATCGGGTGACGACGAAGACTCGCCCGGTACGCCTGGCAGGCAGAAAGGGTCTGATCGCGCCGCTGCCAAGGCCACTACGACGAGGACCCCGGCACCGTTATCCGCCGGCGCAGAAGTGAAACCGGATGCGACGCCAACCGTTGGCGCATTCACCAAGCGCGCGACCAAGAGCCTCAGTCGTTCTTCCGACGTGATCGATGTCGCGACGGAGCGGCCACGCGGCGTCGAACCGCAGCGGACAGTCTCGCCGCAGTCACCGGCAGCGGCCACGCCCAGCGAGACCGAGCCAGGCCCGCGTGTGGTCGGCGTCGCGAGCCGGCTGATGTCAGGGGTCGCCGAGGCGATCCTCACCCCGTTCGCCGCCACCGGCACGCCGGGTGCACCCGCCGACCCGGCGTCGATGTGGGCGCTGCTGGCCTTCGCGCGCCGCGAGTTCGAGTCCGCAGTGCGATCGCCGTCTTTGGCCGGCGGCACACTGCAAGATCGGCAGAAGACGAGTGAAACGATGGTCGAAAGTGTGCAACCCGAACAGCGGACGCTGGTGCTGACCGCGTTTCCGGCGGAAGCCGACGCGATTCTCGCCCGCACCACGCTTGACCCGAACCCCACTGTCGTCGTCGACGGTCACCACTACTATCTCGGCACACTCGGCGGCAAGAAGGTCATCGTCGCGATGACCGGTATCGGCATGGAGAACGCAACCGACACCACCGAGTCAGCACTGGATCACTTCACGCCGGAATCCGGAATCTCCATCGACGCAGTGGTTTTCGCGGGCGTCGCCGGAGGGTCAGGACGCACCGAGATCGGCGATGTGGCAGTACCGGCCCGATGGACATCCGACGACGGCACCACTTGGCATGCGGTCGATCCCGACATGCTCGCCGCGGCCGACGCAGTCACCGTCGACCTGGAAAGCATCGACAGCATTGGAGATCCCGCCTGTCGCGTCTGCGGTCCCCTGGCGCGCCTCCGGCTGATCGACCTCGGTCGCGAGCCTCAACTGTTCGTCGGGGGCGACGGCTCCACCGACGACAACAACAACGGCGCGGCATTCCCCGCCATCCCCCTCGGCGGAGCCATTTTCGGTCCCCAACCCCTGGCCGCACCTGATTTCTCCCCGCTGTTCACCGGCAACTTCTTCCGTGCGCTGGTCCCCTTCCTGGCGCGCGGAGTCGTCAGCAACATCACCGGGTTCCTGGCTGACGAGAACCCGTCCGTGGATGCGGTCGACCAGGAAACCGCTGCGGCACAACAGGTTGCAGATGCGCACGGTGTCCCATTTCTCGGCATCCGCGGCATGTCCGACGGGCCCGGCGACCCGCTGAACCTGCCGGGCTACCCCTTCACGTTCGTCGTCTACAAACAGATTGCCGCGGACAACGCCGCGATCGTCACCGAGAGCTTCCTGCAGAACTGGGACGGCCCTGAAGGCTAGGTGCCGCGCGGCTGTAGACCGCGTCGTCGTCGATGTTCGCCCGGGAACGATCGGCCAGAGCGAGGCAACAGAACACCGTGATGACCGCGGCCACGACAATGTAGATCGAGATCGAATACGGCGTCCCCGTCTCGTGGAGCAGCCACGTCGCCAGCAGCGGAGCCGGTCCGCCCGCGAACACCGATGCCAACTGGTAGCCGAGGCCTGCGCCGCCATAACGCAGGTGCGTCGGGAAGCTTTCCCCGATCAGCGCGGCCTGCGGCCCGTACATCATCGAGTGGATGATCATCGAGATTACGACCACGACGAAGATCGGCACTTGTCCGCCCTGGGTCAGCACAAAGAAGTACGGGAATGCGAACAGCCCGGCGCAGACCGCGCCGGCCAGGTAAACGCGTTTCCTGCCCAACGTGTCCGACAGGTGAGAGAACAGCGGGATCGTCGCGAGCTCGACGGTGGCGCCCACCAGGACCGCGGCGAGCACGAACGTCTTGCTGTAGTGGTGACGCTGGACGACGTAGGTCAACACGAACGTGGTGAACAGGTAGAACGGCATCTGCTCGGCGAACCGGACGCCCGCCGAGAGCAGAATCTCGCGCCAGTGACGCCGAATCACTTCAGCGACAGGGGCGCTCGCCGTTTTGCCTTGTTCCAGCACCTTGCTGAACATCGGCGTCTCGAGGATCTTCAACCGGATCACCAGCCCCACCGCGACCAGGATCAGGCTGGCCAGGAACGGTATCCGCCATCCCCAGGAGTCGAACGCCTCATCCGACATCGTGGCAGACAACAGCGTCATGCCTCCGGTGCCGAGCACCAGCCCGACCGGGACGCCGACCTGGGCGAAGCTGCCGAGCAGCCCGCGTCGCTTCTGGTCGCCCCATTCCATCGTGAGCAGCACCGAGCCGCTCCACTCGCCGCCGACCGCGATGCCCTGTAGCACGCGCAACGTCACGAGCAGCACCGGCGCGGCGACACCGATGGTTTCGGTGCCGGGCATGAGGCCGATGACGGCGGAAGCAAGACCCATTACCAGTAGCGTGATGATCAGCGTGGTCTTGCGGCCGATCCGGTCGCCCCAGTGCCCGAAGATGGCCGCGCCGATCGGCCGTGCGGCGAACCCCACGAAATAGGTCGCGAACGACTGCATTGCGCCCGCGTACGCGGTGGATGAGGGGAAGAACAGGTGCGGAAAGACGAGTGCGGCGGCCGTGTTGTACAGGAAGAAGTCGTACCACTCGATAGTCGTGCCGATCGCGCTCGCCATCGCGGCACGCCGTACTTGTACCCGCTGCGATGCCGGCTCGGTTTTCGCCGTGCGGCCGACCTCATCGCCTTCGATAGCCATCGAGCTCGCCTCCCAAGTGACCGACGTCAATTGACAGTCAGTTGACAGTCTGTACCGCACAAGCCGGATTCGGAAGGTCAGAAACTTCGGCCACGGCGGCGGCGATCATGGTTGAATCGTCGACGATCGGTGCGGCAAACAAGATCGGTCTGACGAGTTTTGCCCGCGCCGGTTCCGGGAACTACAGCTAACGACTCGGTATACGCCGAGCGCACAAACGCATACAGATCCGGGGGCTTGCTGCGACATGGGCTTCGTCGAGTTCGTCGGGGACCGTTGGCCGGTTCTGTCGTTTCTCGCCTACCAGCACATGAGTCTCGTGGTCCAAACGCTCCTCCTGGCAACCGTGATCGCCGTCGTCATCGGCGTCGTAATCTACCGCTCACCGGTCGGCGTAGCGATTGGAAACACCGCGACCGCGGTCGGGCTGACCATCCCGTCGTATGCACTGCTCGGTGTCCTGGTCGGCATCGTCGGCCTTGGCGTCCTGCCGTCAGTGATCCTGCTGGTGTTCTTCGGCGTCTTTCCGATTCTGCGCAACGTCGTGGTGGGCCTCAACGGAGTCGACAGAACTCTCGTCGAATCGGCGCGCGGCATGGGAATGAGCCGATTTGCCACACTGCTGCGACTGGAACTCCCGCTGGCCTGGCCGGTGATCATGACCGGTGTCCGAGTGTCCGCGCAGATGCTGATGGGCATCGCCGCCATCGCGGCGTACGCCCTTGGACCCGGGCTCGGCGGATACATCTTCTCGGGTATTTCCCGAATGGGCGGCGCCAACTCGACCAACTCCATCGTCGCCGCGACGGTGGGAATCCTGATTCTGGCGGTCATCTTGGATACCCTGCTGAATTTCATCACCCGTCTCACCGTCCCTAGGGGGATCCGTGTCTGACTCGGCAACCATCGATTCGGCGGACGGTACTGCCGGCGCGAAAACCACGGGCGGCGCAAGGATACTGCTCGATGGCGTGACGAAGCGCTACGACGGCCAGTCGGACCCCGCCGTCGACAACATCACCATGGAGATCGCGGCCGGCGAGATCGTCATGCTCGTCGGACCTTCGGGTTGCGGTAAGACCACCACGATGAAGATGATCAACCGGCTGATCGAGCCGACGAGTGGACGAATCTTCATCGGCGAAGACGATGTGACGCAACGTAATCCGGACGAACTGCGCCGCCACATCGGTTACGTCATCCAAGGCGCCGGATTGTTTCCCCACCTCACCGTCGGTGACAACATCGCGATCGTTCCGCGCTTGCTGAAGTGGGACAAGAAGCGCATCACCGCGCGCGTCAACGAATTGCTTGACCTGGTGAGCCTCGAGCCTGCGCAATACCGCGACCGCTATCCGCGTGAATTGTCGGGCGGACAGCAGCAGCGAGTCGGAGTCGCCCGGGCTCTGGCGGCCGATCCGCCCGTGCTGCTGATGGACGAGCCGTTCGGCGCGGTCGACCCCATCACGCGGCAGCGGTTGCAAGACGAACTTCTGCGACTGCAGGAGGAGCTACGCAAAACCATCGTCTTTGTGACTCACGACTTCGACGAAGCCGTCAAGCTGGGCGACCGGATCGCGATCCTGCAGACCGGCTCGAAGATCGTGCAGTACGACGCTCCCGACCGCATCCTGGCCGAGCCGGCCGACGACTTCGTGCGCAGTTTCGTCGGCGCAGGCGCCGCGCTCAAGCAGCTGACCC
>Ga0308175_100004125_pt1 | contig 10164 bp, 6 predicted proteins | sample PhyCR1_3_FD_203893 | JGI IMG/M metagenome (GOLD analysis project Ga0308175, IMG submission 203893) | Soil microbial communities from UC Gill Tract Community Farm, Albany, California, United States - DLSLS.C.R1 | ecosystem: Environmental > Terrestrial > Soil > Agricultural land | place: USA...
TGATAGAGGCGAAGGCGTAGCCGGCGCCTTTCCCGGCGGGCCAGCTCACCCTGCCCTGGGACTTGGAGTCGGCGATGCCGTGGACCAGCGGCAGGGAGCTCAGGGGGTCCTGCATTTCCTATCCTCCGGAAGAGCGGTGTTGTGAGGGGAAGACTACAGGAAAACGGGACGTGGGTCAGCTCGCGTTCCTGCCGACCGCTCCCAGCCCCGCCGCCCGGCCGGTCGCCCAGGCCCAGAGGAAGTTGTAGCCGCCGATGGGGCCGAAGGCGTCGAGGATCTCGCCGCAGAGGAAGAGGCCGGGATGGAGACGGCTCTCCAGGGTGCGGGGATCGATTTCCGAGAGCGCCACGCCGCCGCCGGTGACCTCGGCCTTGCGGTACCCCTCGTCGCCCGTCCACGGCAGGGGGTGATGGGCGAGCGCCTCCACCAGCCGGCGGCGCTCCTCGCGGCGGAGCTGGGCGAGGCCGCGGGCGCCGTCCAAGCCGGCGTCCGCGAGCAGCGCCTCGGCGAGACGGTCCGGCAGGTGCCGCCGCAGGAGACTGATCACGGTCCCTGTGGCCTCGCGCAGAAGGCGGTCCCAGGCTTCGGAATCCATCTCCGTCCATTGCACGAAAAAAGGTTGCAAAGGCCCGCCGGCCAGCCGCGAGCGCACCGCCAAATGAGACAGATCGAGCACCGCCGGGCCGCTGTAGCCGCGATGGGTGAACAGGAAGCCGCCGTGCGCGGTGAAGGTGCGCTTGGGACCCGGTGCGCTGAGGGTCACCGCGCGCGAGATCCCGGCGAGGGGCGCATAGCGCGGGGGATCGAGCGTCAGCGGCGTCAGGGCGGGATAGGTGGGATGGACAGTGTGCCCCAGCCGGCGGACGATCTCGAAGCCGGTGCCGTCGCTCCCCGTGCCCGGCAGGGAGAGGCCGCCGGTGGCCACGATCACGGCGGCGGCGGGGATGGCTTCGCCATTCGAAAGAATTACGGTCCAGGGCCGGCCGTCCCGGGGAGGCGCGAGATCCTGGGCCAGGGCCTCGAAGCGGATCTCGGTGCCGCGCCGCTGGGCGAGGGCCATCAGCTTGTCGCGCACCTCGCGGGAGCTGTTGGAGACGGGGAACAGCTTGCCGGTCTCAGGCTCCAGGGCGAGCGGGATTCCCGCCTCCTCCTCGAAGAACCGGCGCTGCTCGGGCAGCGGCCAGGAGCTGAGGATCTTGCGCAGCGTGTTGGGGGAGGAATCAGTGACGAAGCGCGAGGGATCGACCTCCGAGGGGAGGACGTTGCACCGCCCGCCGCCGCTCACCAGGATCTTCCGGCCGCCGTCGCGGGTGCGTTCGAGGAGCAGGACCCGCTGGCGATTTCCCGGGGGCCCCGCCGCGAAGATCGCCGCCATGAGCCCAGCGGCCCCGGCGCCGAGGATGACGGTGGGGAGGGGGGCGGAGGACATCGGGCGGGATTGTAGCGGCTGAGGCGGCCCAAAAGGGACAGCAGGGACTCCAGGGACTCCAGAGACAAAGAATCAAGAAAAGGGTTTTCGTGTCCCTGGAGTCCCTTTTCTTTTACGCCGCCACCGTCTCCGGCACGAACCACACCGGGCACTCCATCTTGTGCAGCAGCGCCAGGGAGGTGTCGCGGGTGAGGAAGCGGCGCAGGAGGGTCCGGGCGTGGGCCCCCATGATGACGCAGGAGACGCCGAGGCGGACCGCCGTCTCGGCGATCTTCTCGGCCGGATCCCCGATCTCCACGTGCACGGTCACCCGGTTCTCGAGCTCCTGGGGCACCGCGGCCGCCAGTTGCCGGCGGGCCTCGGTGACGGATCTGTCTTCCAGGATCTGGGTGCCGGCCAGGAACGAGCCGGTCTCCACCCAGGAGCCCTTGCGGGGGACCACGTGCAGCAGGTGGAGCCGGAGGGGCAGCACGCGCGCCAATTCGCAGGCGTAGAACGTCGCCCGCTCCCCGGAGGGGGAGAAGTCCGTGGGCACGAGCACGTCGAAGATCCGCGCGTCCGAAGGCGCGATGTGCAGGGCCGGCGGCGGGCCTTCATGCAGCGCCAGCACGGGGCAGCGCGACTGCTCGATGATCTGCTCGGTGACGGAGGAGTGGTCGGGGGTGCTGGCGCCGCGGGTCGACAGGATCACCAGGTCGGCGCCGGTGTCCTCCTCCACGTGGAGGACCGCGTCGGCCGTGCCGCCGTTGCTCAGGCGGGCCTCGCCGCGGATCTCCGGGGGGAGGGAGGTCAGCATCGCGCGCAGCGCGTCGGCGGCCTTCTTCTCCGGGGACCGGCCGTTCTGGTGCTCCTTGTGGTACATCCAGGAGACGGCGGGGCCGGACGGGATGTTGCCGACGTTGTGGTGGAGGATCAGGCGGGCCCCGAAGGACCGGCAGACCTCCACCGCGAGATCGATCGCCCGGACATCGAGGTCCGTGAGATCGACGGGGCAGAGAACGGTGCGAATCTGGAGCATGAGTCACCTCCTGGAGAGGATGGAGCTGCTCCCACGATCGCTCCAGAAGGGACCGGCGGCAACGCGCCATGGGGTGGGAGGGGCCCGTCTCGCCGGGCGGGGGACGAAATGTTTCGGCGGCCCGGCTCATGGTATCTTGAGGTATCCATAGGAAAGAGACGGGGGGGTGCCGGTGACCCGAGGTGTCAAGTTGTTTCGCGCCACAGCCGTATTCCTTCTGGGGACCGTCCTGGCGGGCGCGGGGCCGGCGCCGGTGCCCGCCGGCGGCGGCAAGCCCTTGGGCGAGCTCCCCAAGCCGCGGGAGCTTTCGGAGGCCGAGCGGGCGGCGGTGGGGCTCGCGGCGGACTATCTCCAGCGGGGATCCGAGGCCTGGTGGGAGAGGCTCTCCGCCCACGCTCCGCTGCGCCTGCTGGGGCGCGAGGCCGCGCTGGCGGAGATCGGCGTTCGCGCCGGTCCGGCCGACGGCGCCTCCTGGCAGCTCCTCACCCCGGGGCCGAAGCTCGGACCCCAGACCGCCGCCTTCGGCGTGGAGCTCGCCTCCGGCCTGGACGAGACGCTCGTCCTCCATCTGGTCGACGAGGGGGGCTGGAAGATCGAGAGCCTCCGCATCAGCGCCGAGCCCGCGGCGGCTCCGCCCAAGGCCGCCACCAGACCCGCGCCCGCCGCGCGTCATGCCGTTCCCCGTCACGCCGCGGCACCGGCCTCGTCTTCGGGGCCGCCGGCCTGGCTCCCCCTGGCGCTGCTCGGGCTCGCCGGTGCCGCCGGCGCGTTCCTGCTGGCGCGGGCCGGGAGACGCCGGCTGGCCCTGATCGCCGGGGCGGCGACGGTGGCGGTGGGAGCCGCCGTGGGGCTCTGGATCTGGCTGGCCGCCGCGTCCGCTCCGGCGATGCGCGCCGCCCGGCCGGCCTCGCCGCCGGCCGTGGAGGTGGGGTTCCTCCGCCTCGGCCCGCTGGGGCCCCTGCGCTGGGCCCTGGCGGAGGGGAAGGACCGCGAGGAGATCGAGCGGAGGCTGGCCGCGCCGGTCTCCGATCCGGCGCTGCGCGAGGTGCGGACGCTCTGGCGCGCGCAGTACCTCCTCCTGGAATCGAACCTCAAGGCCACCGGCGACGCCCTGGCCGGCCTGCCGTCCCCCGCCAGGGCCCCGCTGGCCGACCTGCTGCGCGCCCGCCTGGCCTTCCGCCGGCTCCAGCGGGAGCAGACGCAGTCGTTCTACGACGCGGCGATCGAGGGCGGCCTCGACATCGACGCTCTCCACCTGGAGTCCGCGCTCGGCAAGGAGCTGACCGATCAGGACGACCTCGCGGACGCCGAGCTCACGCAACTGACCCAGACCGGCTCGCGCCTGAGCGAGCCCTGGTACACCGCCGCGCGCCGGGCCGCCATCGAGGACCGGACGGGCGAGGCGGAGGATCTCCTGGTCCAGGCCTGGCACCTCGAGCCGGCGGCCCGCGCCGAGCTCTTCGACGATCCCGTGGCCGCGTTCCTGCTCACCCGCCCCAAGCTCTTCCCGGAGTTCCATCTCGGCGATCCCGAGGAGCCGCGGCTGCCCCCGGAAGGGCCCCGCCGGCCGTTGCCGCTGCCGGCGGGCGCGCAGGCCGCCACCTGCGGCCAGGCGCTGCGGCTGACCGTGGGCGGCGGAGAGCTGCTGGTGCCGGGAGGGGCCACGCTGGCTCCGGAGGGCACGCCGGTGGAGGACGCCACGGCCTGGGGCCGGCACGCCGAGGAGAAGGCGCTCGCGGCGCTGCCCACTCTCAAGTCTCCCGGCAATGGCGCGGCTCCCGGCGAGACCTTGCAGCCCCGGCGGCTCCGCCTCGCCGAGCTGGCGGGCCGGGCCCTGGCCGAGCAGAACCGCTGGAACGACCTGCTGGCCCTCACCGGGCCGCTGGTGGCCGACATCGAGCGCGCGCCGGCCTCGCTCGTCCGCCTGCGGGCGCAGGCGCTGCGCCAGCTCGAACGCCGGGACGAGGCCCGCCAGCTCCTCATCCATCTCGCCAAGAACGACTTCGCCAGCCGCCGGCCCACGGCCGGAACGCTCTTCGCCCTCTCCGAGCTCTACGCCGCCGCCGGGGAGTACGACACGGCGATCAAGCTGTCCGAGAAGGCGGACCGCCAACTGCCCACCCCGCGGGGGGAGCGCCGCCGCAAGCAGCTCGCGCTGGACCGCGATCTGGCCGCCTCCTACGCCGTCTACAAGTCGGACCACTTCGAGGTGCGCTATCCGAAGGCGACCGGCGACCGCTACGCGCGCGGGGTGGCGGAGGTGCTCGAGAAGGAGCGCCGCCGGCTGGAGCGCTGGATCCCGGGGAGCGGCGACAAGCCGGTCGAGGTCTGTATCTTCCCGCTCCGCGACTTCTACGAAAACTTCGGCGGCGACCTGGGGGTGATCGGCCTCTTCGACGGCAAGGTGCGGGTGCCGTTCGCGGAGATCCGGAGCCTGCATCCGAAGCTGGTCGCCATCCTCTCGCACGAGCTGGCGCACGCCATGATCGCCGCCGCGACCCACGACCAGGCGCCGCACTGGTTCCAGGAGGGGCTGGCGCAACACATCGAGATGGGAATGGGGCGCCTCAACCCCCTGCCGGACCTGGTCCGCACCGGCCGCGCGCTCTCCTTCCCGACCATCGATCCCATCCTCCGCGGCTTCGCCGAGCCGCAATTGGTGGACCTCGCGTACGGGGAGGCGGCCTGGATGATCAACTTCATCGAGACGCGCTACGGCGTCGAGGGGATCCACCGGCTGATCGCCGCCTATGCCGCGGGCAAGACGGACGAGCAGGCCCTGCAGGCGCTGGGAGGGGCCACACCCGCCGCTTTCGACCGCGCCTTCTGGCAGTGGGGGGCCAAAGAGGCGCCGCAGACCCACATCGTGGAGGTGGAGCACTACGAGCTGGAGCAGGCGGCCCAGGAGAGCCGGGCGCACCGGCAGGACGTGCGGGCAATCCTGCGGCTCGGCACCAGCGACGCCGCGCGCCAGCGGGAGGCTCAAGAGAAGGCGGCGGCCGACGATCTGCGCAACCGGATGGCCGCCTGGCACGCCACCTACCAGACCAAGGCGGCGGACGTGAAGCGCGCCGTCAAGCCGATCTTCCAGCGCTTCCGCCAGGGAGCGCAGGTCGACATCGTCCCGTCCTGCACCGAGCTGACCAGAGCCGTCCCCCGGATGCTCGACGACTCCAGCCTCTGGGCCTCCCCGGACGCCAACGTCAACCAGGCGCTGCGCGATGCCTACCAGGCCCTCGGCAAGGTGGGGCAGGCCTGCGTGGCGGGGCACGACAACGAGCTCAACTACCTGCTGGTGGAGGCCGACCAGGCCCTCACCCAGGCGGCGAAGCTCCTGTCGCCGTACGGGCTGGCGCCGTAGGGCTCACGGCACCCTTTTCCAGTCGAGGTCCCAGGCCTCCCGCCGCTCCGCGAAGCCGGTGACGCGGCCGTCCGGGCCCCGCTGGAAGATCTTCCGGTAGCGGGTCTTGCCCGGGACGAACAGGACGTCCGGCGCCTCCATCTTCAGCGGCTCGGCCTTGCGCCCGCTCTGCTGTCCCTCGAGCCCCTCCCCCTGGCGACGGATCTGGTAGGTGATCGCGGGAGTCAGGGCGTAGCGTCCCACGTACTCGTCCATCTGGCGGGAGGTGAAGGGGACCGCCGGCGGGTCCGTGCGCAGGGCGAGGATCTGGCCGGCGATCAGGCGCCAGCCGGCGGGGGTCTTCAGCCAGGTGTCGGTCGTGCGGTACTGGCAGTGCAGCTTGTGCCCGTGGTAGTCCTCATGCTCGTCGCTCACGTAGTTGGTGACGGCGACCGGCCCGTGCACGGTGGCCTGGAAATCGGTCACCTTGATGTTTCCCGACACCCCTTCCGCCAACGGCTTGGTCCCCTCCACCATCTGCGCCCTGGTCTGCAGGGTGCCGTCTTCCGTGGTGTAGACGGCCTTGGGATCGAGGTAGCGGTTCCAGACCTCCGCTCTCCCATCGGTAATCGCGTCCATCAGCTCCTGGGTCTGCCGCTGGAGCACGGCGGCGGCGTTCTCTGCCGCGGGGGCTGCTCTGTGAGACGAGAGCAGGATCGGTCCTGCCAGGATCGCGAGCCGCGAGATTTTTTTGAGCATTCCGGTCTCCTCGGCCCTATTGTAGGGGCGGCCCCGCGCGCTTGAACCTTCCAGGCCGGAAAGGGGACGCAGCAAGGGGAGGTGTGGCGATGCGAAACGGTGTCCGTTGCTCCTGGTGTCTGCTTCTGATGCTCGCCATCCCGGGTCCGGCGCGGAGACCCGCCGCCCCGGCGCATGGGCGCGGAGAGGTCCGCACCGAAATGAAGGGGGTCGACTTCCGGATCGATCCCGATCTGGTGCTCGAAGTGCGGCACCTCCGCGGCGCCCTGGAGCCGACTCATCCAGGCAAGCCCCCCTGGTTCGACGATCCGGGCTCCTTCGCGGTCCGCATCGACGCGGGCGAGATCGCCATGACCCCGGCCAGCCTCGCCGCGCTAATGAACCACTACCTCTTCGCCGGTCCGGGAGCCCCGGTCAAGGACGTCACGGTCGAATTCCGCGACGGCCACCTGATCCAGACCTCGACTCTCAACAAGAAGATCCCGGTCCGCGCCACCCTCGAAGGGGACGTCTCCGCCACCCCGGACGGCGACATCCTGTTTCATCCCACGAAGATCGAGGCTGGAAAGGTGCCGGTCAAGAAGCTGCTGGACCTGCTGGGGGTGGAGCTGTCCTCGATGATCAAGCCCCAGGAGGCGAAAGGGCTCCGGGTTGTAGGGGACGACCTGATCCTCGATCCCGGGCGGCTGCTGCCGCCGCCCCACATCCGCGGCCGGGTGACCGCGGTCCGGATCGAGGGGGACCGCATGATCCAGACCTTCGGCGGCGGCGCGCCGGGCAGGCCGCTCTCGCCGTCCTTCCCCAAGGCGAAGAACTATATGTTCATGAGCGGTGGAACCTTAAGCTTCGGCAAGCTCACGATGAACGGAGCCGACCTCCAGATCATCGACGCCGACCCCAAGGACCCCTTCGACTTCTTCCTCTCCCAATACGCCAGGCAGCTGGTCGCCGGCTACTCGCGGACGATGCCGGACAAGGGGCTGGTCGTCTACATGCCCGATTCGGACGAGGCCGGTAAGCCTCCGGAGCCTTGATGGGTGTCTGGTCAGCCCTTGGAAGGGCTCAGGCAGCCAACGGACCGATTCGGCGGTTTAAGGAGCCCGCCCGCGGGGCGGAATTTGCTCAGCCTGGGGTGTTAACCCCAGGAACCGGACCACCTATCCACCTTCTGGAGCCCCGCAGGGCCGACACCTCGGCCGGAGCCACGAGCCGGCAACGACATGCCGGCCCTGCGGGGCTTGGGAATCTTGGAGGGGCTCTCCCACCTGGGGTTGACACCCCAGGCTGAGCAAATTCCGCCCTGCGGGCGAGCGACGGCGGGAGAGATCGTCACCGCGACCACCCCGAACCCCACGACCGTGGGGACCGACTACCTAGCCCTGATCGCCAACCAGGCGAAGGTCCAGGCCGCGACCACCGCCTTCGAGACCAGCGTCGAGGGCATTCTCACCTCCGCCCAGCTCACCAAGTTCCAGGCCCTGGTCCAGGCGGCCGGCACGATCACCGGCAGCGACGCCCTCCCCGGCTGCCCGCCGGCGGATGATTCGTCCTCGGATTCGTAGGGTCTGACCTGTGAAAGGAGGCCGGCTCCGGCGCAAGGCCTTAGAGAGGGGCGGGGACGAGCCCCGCCCCTACGAAAGATCAAGCTACTCCGGCTTCCACGTCGGCAGCCGGCCCGGCGTCCAGGGGGCGCCGAGGGTTTCGAGCTGGTCTTCCAGGCTCTTGAGGTCGACTCCGATCGCCTGCCTCAGGTCCCCCAGGACGGGGGCGAACTCGGCGGCGGCGATGTTGTAGTCCTCCTCGTAGGTCTTGGTCGCCTGGGCCGTGGTGCTCCAGTGGGATTGGACCACGGTCTGCACGCGGTCGGCGATGGCCGGCGGGGTGGCCCCGCCGTGGCCGGCGATCACCGGGTCCCCTTCGAGCTTCACCGCTATGTCCTGCAGCCGGAGGTCCAGTGCTCTCGCCTGCTGGACGAGCTTGAGGTCGGCCTTCGGCGTCTCCAGGATGGCCTTCTGGATGAATTTGAGCCGGTTCTGCGCCTCCTCCAGCGCCTGGGCCGCTCCCATCACCGCCCGCTGCAGGCTGGCGGTCCGGCGCTGGAAGGCGAGCTGGGTAGCCTGGTCCTGCGCCGTGAGACCGGACATGAAGAGCGGCCGGGCCTCGAAGGTCTGCGGCTGGCCGACCGGCGTCACCACGTCGTCCACCTGCTTGGCCAGCGTGACCGTGTACTTGCCCGGCGCCGCCAGCGGACCCTCCGGCGTGGTGTCGAACTCATCCCGCTCCCGCCTCTCGAGCCGGATCGGCGTCGAGGCCGGGAAGCGGAGGTCCCAGGCCACCCGGTGGAAGCCCGCCTTGGCCGGCGCGGTCAGGCGGCGCACCACGTTCCCCTCCTCGTCCTTGACGATGAGGAGCATCGACGGCTCCACCTCCCGCTCCTCGGTGCGCAGCTCCTCGAAGGTCGGGAAGGTGAGCGTGCCCCCCTCCTTCAGGGTCTTCCGCTCAGCCTCCTGCCGCTGCTTCTTGCGGCTCTTCAGATCGTCCTTCAGGTAGTAGGTGAAGCTGGCGCCGAACGGCGGGTTGTTCGCCGTGTAGTAGCCGGCCCCCTGGAACCCCTTGCCGGGCAGGCCGAGCGGCGAGGACTCGATGTACATCGACGCCTGCGGGACCGGGAAGATCCCCGCCTCCTGCTCCAGAGCCTCGGGCTTGATCGTCCGCAGCAGGGAGTAGTCGTCGAGGATCCAGAAACCGCGGCCGAAGGTCGCGATCACCAGGTCGTTCTCCCGCCGGTGGAAGGCGATGTCCCGCACCGCGGTCACCGGCAGGCTCTCGAATTTGATCCACTTGCGGCCGCCGTCGGTGGAGAAGTAGAGGCCGAACTCGGTGCCGGCGAAGAGCAGGCTGGGGTTCATCCAGTCCTGCGCCACCGTCCAGACGGAGCCGCGCTCGGGGAGGTCGCCAGCGATCGACGTCCAGGTCTTCCCCCGGTCGGTGCTCTTCAGGAGATAGGGCTTGAAGTCCCCCGACTTCATGTTGTTGAACGCGGCGTAGACGGTGTCCGCGTCGGTGGGAGAGGGCTCGAGGTCGGAGACGTAGGTGCTGTCCGGGATGCCCGGGAAGGTCTCGATCTTACGCCAGTGGCCGCCGTCGTCGTCGGTCACCTGCACCAAGCCGTCGTCGGTGCCCACGTAGAGCAGGCCCTGCTTCACCGGCGACTCGCTGAGCGCGACGATGTTGCCGTAGAAGGAGGTCGAGGTGTCGTAGGCGACCGTGTCGGGGCCCCAGACGCGGCCCATCACCTTGAGCTTGTGGCGGTCGATCTGCCGCGTCAGGTCGGGGCTGACCGCTTTCCAGGAGGCGCCGCGGTCGTCGCTCTGGAAGAGCTTGTTGGCCGCGAAGTAGAGCCGGGTGTGGGAGTGCGGGCTGACGATCACGGGCGAGTCCCAGTTCCAGCGCAGCGCCGGCTCGCCCTTGCCCGGCTGGGGCTGAATGTAGAGCTGCTCGCCCGTCTTCCGGTTGTAGCGCACCAGGGCGCCGTACTGGGCCTCGGCGTAGACGGTGTCCGGGTCCTCCGGGTCGGCCTGCGACTGGAAGCCGTCGCCCCCCTGGGTGACGAACCAG
>Ga0308175_100004126_pt1 | contig 10159 bp, 9 predicted proteins | sample PhyCR1_3_FD_203893 | JGI IMG/M metagenome (GOLD analysis project Ga0308175, IMG submission 203893) | Soil microbial communities from UC Gill Tract Community Farm, Albany, California, United States - DLSLS.C.R1 | ecosystem: Environmental > Terrestrial > Soil > Agricultural land | place: USA...
GCATTCCACCCCGCAGCGCGCGCGCGCACTCGAATCGTTGCTTCCCGAACTTCCACCGGATCATCGAACGGCCCCCGCGTCCAGCGATAACTGTGCGGAATGATCTTCGATTCCATCCGCAGCTTCGCCAGCGATGGATTCGGCGTGACCGCCACGAACGCACCACCACCCTCGCGTACCGCGCGCGTCAGCCGCACCATCTCCGTCCCCTCGGGCTCCGTCCCGTCGAGCACCACCAGCGCAAACCCGCCACATCGCAACAGTTCCTCCGCGCCCTTGAGCGCGTCCTGCCGGCTCTTGGGCTGTACGAGGTACGGTCCGTTTTCCCAGAACGCGCCGACAATGGTGCCGGCGGTATCGATCCAGACTGCCCGCTCCCCGGTCGCAACCGCTGACCGACAGGCTGCTCGGAGCATCGAGCAGGCGCCGCCTTGAGGCGTCCACACCGTCAGCTGTCCGCGCGGCAGCCCACCACCCGGAAGGATCCGGTCGAGCGGCTCCACGCCGGTGGCGACCGGCTCCGCCGCCCGCCAGTTCGCCGGCGTGGCGTCGGGAAAGCGCTGCTCGATGAGCTCGCGAAGAGCGGCAATGGAAAGGGCAGGCATTGGCGGGACGGCGACCAGCGACGACGACGAAACGACGGCACCTGTCTGCTCCGTACAACGCCGAGCAGGCTAAGCAGACTTTATACCGAACAGAGACCGAAAGCAAGAATCGGGACTCGGGACATCGGGACTGGGGACTCGGCCGGGAAGCCATTCGCACCGAGGAGCTTTCCTCTCGACTAATAGCCTTCCTGGCCGAGTCCCGATGTCCCGAGTCCCGATGTCCCGATGCCATGATATCTTCTGCGATGCCCAAAATTCTCGTCACCGGCGCCGCCGGGTTCATCGGATACCACACCGCGACGCGCCTCCTCGCGCGAGGCGACACGGTGGTCGGGCTCGACTCCCTGAGCGACTACTACGACGTATCCCTCAAGGAAGCCCGCCTCGCACAGCTCCGGCCCAATAAGAGCTTCCGGTTCGAGCATCTCGACGTCGCCAATCGAGACGCCATGGCCGCGCTGTTCGCTCGAGAGCGCTTCGACCGCGTCGTGCACCTCGCCGCCCAGGCAGGTGTGCGCTACTCGCTCGTGAACCCCCACGCATACATCGACGCGAACATCCTCGGCTTCCTGAACATCCTCGAGGGATGCCGGCACAATCCCGTCGAGCACCTCGTGTACGCGTCATCGTCGTCCGTGTACGGGGCGAACACGCAGATGCCGTTCGCCGTCCACGACAACGTGGACCATCCGGTGAGCCTCTACGCCGCCACCAAGAAGGCGAACGAGCTCATGGCGCACTGCTACAGCCACCTCTACGGGATCCCGACGACCGGCCTCCGCTTCTTCACCGTCTACGGTCCGTGGGGGCGGCCGGACATGGCGCTGTTCCTGTTCACGAAGGCCATTCTCGAGGGCCGGGAGATCGACGTCTTCAACCACGGGCGCATGCAGCGCGACTTCACGTACATCGATGACATCGTCGAGGGCGTGGTGCGCGTGACCGACCATACCGCCACGCCTAACGCTGCCTGGAGCGGCGATGCCCCCGACCCGGCCACCAGCCGGGCCCCGTATCGCCTCTACAACATCGGCAACAACTCGCCGGTGCAGCTCGGGCACATGATCGCCGTGCTCGAGGAAGCACTCGGGCGGACTGCCCGCAAACGGATGCTCGACATGCAGCCGGGTGACGTCGTCGCAACCTACGCCGACGTGGACGACTTGGGTCGCGACGTGGGCTTTCGGCCGGCGACGAGCATCGAGGAAGGCGTCCGTCGCTTCGTGAGCTGGTACCTCGATTACTATCGAGCCGAGCGCCTCGCGAGCACCGCCTGATCGGCGCGCCGCGGTGGTCCTTGGTACCCGTTAACGTTGCGCGTTCGGTCGTCGTCCGTCGATCTCGCGGGAACCTTTGTGATTTTCGTGACTTTCGACGTGTGGAGCGCGACGCGTGCGTGATCTCTTTGGCGACCGCATTCAACCGGTCGTCGTGTACGGGGCGGGGGGGTACGGTCGCGAGACCGTCCAATTGATCGAGGACATCAACGCGCACCGCGCGCGATGGGATCTGCTCGGCTACATCGACGACGATCCATCGACGCACGGACGCGAGGTCAACGGCCTGCCGGTGCTCGGTGGCCTCGAGTGGCTGAACAGCGAAGGCTCGAACGTTCGCATCGCACTCGGCGTCGGGAGCCCGACCGCGAAGCGCCGGATCGTCGCTCGGGTGGGCAGCGATAACCAGCGATTCATCACGACCGTACACCCGACCGTCCGGCTCTGTCGCTGGCTCGAGATCGGCCCAGGAACGTCCATCGCCGCCGGCACGATGCTCACCGTCAACATCCACATCGGGGCGTTCGTGTCGGTGAACCGCGTCTGCAACATCAGCCACGACTGCCGCGTGGGCGACTTCGCCACGGTTGCCCCGGCGACAAACCTGTCGGGGGGTGTGGAGCTCGGGACCGGCTGTGAGGTCGGCAGCGGCGTGACGACCATCGAAGGCGTCCGAATTGGCGAATGGACGATCGTCGGTGCGGGCGCCGTCGTCGCCTCCGACCTGCCGGCAAACTGCACTGCGGTGGGAGTTCCAGCGCGACCGATCAAGCAGCGCCAGAGCGGCTGGCAGCTGGAAGCCTGACCTGAGTCGATAATCGTTAGTCCGTAGACCAACAGCTAACGACGCTCGACGAACGACCAATGAAAGATGGCGCTGGCGGCGGCCACCCTAGCATCCGAGCAATCCGCACGGCCGGATTGACCCGAATTGCTGGAATGACCGCGCGCCGGCGCGGGACCGCGAGATCCACGGTGTTCGCGGTGTTCACGGTCCTTTGTCGCGCGCCGAGAAGAGCAACCGATGTGCCGAGTCGTTCGGCAGATCGGTTGGGCCGCAAACCGTCGCCGTTATCGCGCGCTGGAAGCCCTCGGCGCCGTTCTCCGTCTCCGTGGCCGCAGCCTTGCGCTCACGTCGGGTGCGGCGTGGCGGCGACATGTGTCGACCGAATTCGACGCCTTTCGCGAAGCGGCTCGTTCGCCGGACTCCAGCGCACGCGTCGCGAGCCTTGCCCGCCCCTCCGACAGGCGTGTTGAATTCACCATGGCCGTCCCGGCATCGAACGTAGAGGAAACCCCAGCCGACCACGTGACCGATGGCCGCGACGCCCGCGAGCGTCCACGGCCCGTGCTCGTCATCGAGCCGCCGAAAAGCCGGATATCGCTCGGGCTGCGCGAGCTCTGGGAGTATCGTGAGCTCAGCTACTTCCTGGCCTGGCGTGACATCAAGGTTCGGTACAAGCAAACCGCCCTCGGCGCCAGCTGGGCGATTCTCCAGCCGGTTTTCGCGATGGTCGTGTTCAGCCTCTTCTTCGGGAAGCTGGGCAGGATTCCATCCGACGGGTTGCCCTACCCGCTCTGGAGCTTCGCCGCGCTCGTGCCATGGACGTTCTTTTCCCAGGCCCTCATGCAGTCCGCGAACAGCCTGGTGATGAACCAGGGGCTGCTCCGAAAGGTCTATTTCCCTCGGCTCGCGATCCCGATCGGAACGGTGCTGTCGGCGGCGGTCGATCTGGCCCTCGCGTTCGTCGTGCTCCTTGGCCTCATGGCGTTCTACCACGTTGGGCTCACGGCCCGCTCGCTCTGGGTCATCCCGTTTGCCGGGCTGGCGTTCGTCGCGGCGTTAGGCACCGGGCTCTGGCTCGCTGCTGCGAGCGTTCGCTATCGCGACGTGCGTTACGTCGTGCCGATCCTCGTGCAGTTCTGGCTCTTCGCCACGCCCATCGCATATCCCGCGACCCTCCTCCCGGAACGCTGGCGCGCGGTCTACGCGCTCAACCCGATGACCGGTGTGGTCGAAGGCTTTCGGTGGGCCCTCCTGGACGCGAACACACGACCGGGGCCGATGATCGTCGCCTCCACCACCGCCGCGTTCCTCATTCTGATTGGCGGTGTGCTCTACTTCCGGCGAACGGAGCGCACGTTCGCCGACATTGTCTGAACCATGGGGGCTGACGTCGTCATCGCTGCCGCCGGGCTTGGAAAGCGATACCAGCTCGGTGAGACACCCGCGACCGACTCGTTTCGAGAGGCGCTCGCCGCGACGTTCTCGCGCTCAGCCATCACCCGAGCCGCCCGGGCACTCACGAGGTTCGGACGACGCTCCGACAACGGCGACGACGCGAACACGTTGTGGTCGCTCCGCGACGTCTCCTTCGACGTCGTGTCCGGGGCGACGCTCGGCATCATCGGCCGCAACGGGGCCGGCAAGAGCACGCTGCTCAAGATCCTCTCGCGCATTACGCCACCAACGACGGGCCGCGCGCGCATCGTCGGCCGTGTGGGGTCGCTGCTCGAGGTAGGCACCGGCTTTCATCCCGACCTCACTGGCCGCGAGAACATCTACCTGAACGGCGCACTGCTTGGCATGCGCCGTCGCGAGATCGCGCAGAAGTTCGACGAGATCGTCGCCTTCGCCGAGATCGCGCGGTTTCTCGACACGCAGGTGAAGCACTACTCGAGCGGCATGTACATGCGCCTCGCCTTCTCCGTGGCCGCGCACCTCGAGCCTGACATCCTCGTCGTGGACGAAGTGCTCGCCGTCGGCGACGTCGACTTTCAGCGCAAGTGCATTGGCAAGATGGGACGCGTGGCCGACGAAGGGCGCACGGTGCTGTTCGTGAGTCACAACATGGCTGCCGTTCGCTCGTTATGCAGGACGGCGATGGTGCTCGACGCCGGGCGGATCGTGCGCCAGGGGGATCCAGGGACCTGCATTGCGTATTACGTCGCGCAGGGGTTCGACGAGGACGCGTCGACCTGGACACGGCCGTCAAACGCGCGCGACTCGGCACTCGCGTTCATGCGGGTCGATTCACACGTGACAGGCCACCAGCCATCACTGGCGCTGGAGCTCGACGTCGTGCTCGAGCCGCGGGGGCGTCACAAACCCGCGTTCATCGCGGTGGACATTCTCGACGGCTCCGGCGTGGGTTTGATGCAGGCGCTCCCCCGCGTCGACGGCTTCATTCGCGATGACGCCGGCTCGCAGCGCACGCGAATCGTCATCGACCTGCCACCGCTCATTCCCGGCGCGTACTTCGTGACGCTCTGGGCCGGCTCGTACTTCACCGAGACCCTCGACGTCGCGGAGCGCGTCATCCGCTTCGAGGTGCACGAGTCGCCCACGCCGGGCCGCTCGATGCAGCATTCCGCCGAGCAGGGTCACATCGTGCCGCCGTCGACCGTAACGTGGGAGGCGATTTCGTGACGGCGCCCGGTAAGCGCGACGAGCTTCCGCTCGTATCGGTCGTGATCGCATTTCTCGACGGCGATCGCTTCCTGCGCGAAGCGATCGACAGTGTGTTCGCGCAGTCGTACGAGCGATGGGAGCTCCTGCTCGTCGACGACGGCTCGGCGCGCGCGGCGTCGTCCATCGCCCGTGAGTACGCCGACCGCGAACCGGCCCGCGTGCGGTACCTCGAGCACGATCACCACGAGAATCGTGGGCTCAGCGCGTCGCGCAATCTGGGAATCGCGGCCGCGCGCGGCGCGTACACAGCCTTTCTCGACGCCGATGACGTCTGGCTGCCTGACAAGTTGCGCGACCAGGTTGCGATCCTCGAGCCTCGTCCCGACGTCGGCGCGATGTACGGGAATGCGCTGTACTGGTATGGCTGGACCGGCGAGCCGGCCGACATCGCGCGCGATTTCTATCCGCGACTGCGTGTGAGCGATGGCGCTGTGTTCGATCCGCCTCGACTTCTCGAGCGACTGCTCACCGGTGGCGCGCTCGTCCCGTGCGCGCACAGTCTGTTGGTCCGCACACCCGTGCTTCGTCGCGTCGGCGGGTTCGAGGAGCGCTTCAGGGGAATGTTCGAGGACCAGGCATTCTACGCCAAGCTGATGCTCGCCGAGCGCGTTCTCGTCGTTGACCGGTCGTGGGAACGGTATCGCCAACACGCCGACTCGATGTGCGCCGTCGCGGACAGGGCGGGAGCCACGCGTGAGGCACAGCGCCGGTACCTCGAGTGGGTGGCGGAGTATCTCGACGCGCAATCCTGCCACGACGAAGGCGTGCGGTACGCGCTTCGTCGGGCGCTGCGACCATTCCATCGGCCCCGGGTGGACCAGGTCGCCCGGCAGGCCGAGTCGCTCGTGCAATGGCTGCGCGACCGGACGCCTTTGCGCTACCGGCGCACGCAGCGCGACCGATCGTGAGCGCGTTAGGCAGGCTGGCGAGCCTGATGCTGCCGGGCCCAATGGAAGAGTGGCTCCGCCGTCGGCGGCTGGGAGGCGCGGCTGTTCCACCCGGTGACGTCCGCTTCGGCGACCTGCGCCGACTGACGCCGATGAGCAGCGCCTTCGGGTTCGACCGGGGCCAGCCCGTCGACCGGCACTACATCGAGACCTTCCTCGGCCGAAATGCGTCGGATATCCGAGGCCGAGTGCTCGAGGTAGGAGACGCCACGTACACACGCCGGTTTGGCGGCAAGCTGGTGACTCGAAGCGACGTGCTGCACGTCAACGACGGCAATCCGCAGGCGACCATTGTGGCGGACCTCGCACACGGCGATGCGATTCCGTCGGCAGCGTTCGATTGTGTGATTCTCACGCAGACGCTCCACCTGGTGTATGACGTGCACGCCGCGGTTGCGACGCTGCGCCGCATTCTTGCCCCGCGCGGGACCTGTTTGATCACCGTGCCGGGCATCAGCCAGATCGACTCGGGGACGTGGCGCGATTCATGGTATTGGGCGTTCACGCCAGCCTCGCTGCGTCGAGTCCTCACGGAGACTTTCGGATCGAGCGTCGACGTGCAGGCGTTCGGCAATGTGCTCACCGCCAGCGCGTTCCTCTATGGCCTCTCGGCGTCGGAGCTGACGCCGGAGGAGCTTTCGATGGCCGACGCATCCTACCCCGTGATCGTTGCCGCCCGCGCGAGCGTCGGTGAGTGAAGCGAGCCATGCTGCGTGACGTGGTCGCTCGGTGGCGCTCGTCGGACCCGCTGATACTGCTCTATCACCGGGTGACACGCCTCGCGAACGATCGCTGGTCGATCGCGGTGACGCCGGCGCATTTCGTGGAGCAGATGGAGCTCCTCCGGCAGCGCACGACGGTCCTTCCGCTCTCGGCACTCGATGCCGCTGGAGCGAGGCCTAACGTGCGCGGCGCGACGGTGCTCGTCACGTTCGACGACGGATACGCCGACAATCTTCACGAGGCGCTGCCCGTGCTGCAGCGCTTCGACGTTCCGGCGACGGTGTTCGTCTCCACCGACGCGATGGTTCAGGCCCGCGAGTTCTGGTGGGACGACCTCGAGCGGCTGGTGCCGCCCGCCGAGTACGATGCGACCTGGGCACGGCTGCGAGAGGTCGACGCGCGAGAACGCGACGCGGCGCTTGACGCATTGCGTTCCGCGGCGGACTTGGGCAGCACGCCACGGCCGGACAAGCGACCGCTAACGCCGGACGAACTGGCCTGCCTGGCGAGCGACGCGCGGATCGAGATCGGCGCCCACACCGCATCACATGCGCGGCTCTCGGCGTTGACGGTATCCGCGCAGCGCGCCGAGATCGAGACCAGCCACGCAACACTGCAATCCATCCTCGCGCGGCCCATCGAAAGCTTCGCATATCCGTTCGGGCGCGCCGGCGACTATACTGACGAGACCACGGCCCTCGTCCGAGAGGCCGGGTTCACGCGGGCGTGCATCAATCAGACTGGCCGCGTGGATCGATCGACAGATCGGTTCGCGCTGCCGCGCCTCTATGTCCGGGATTGGAACGGCGACGAGTTTGCCGCTGCGCTGAGAGATCAGGGTCTTCGTGTCTGACACACCGCTCGTTTCCGTCATCACGATCTTCCTCGACGCCAAGCGATTCCTCGCCGAGGCGATCGAGAGCGTTCGCGCGCAGACCTACGAGCGTTGGGAATTGCTGCTCGTTGACGATGGCTCGAGCGACGGCAGCTCGGAGATCGCGAGAGCGTACGCCGCGCAGGATCCGCATCGGATTCGCGTGCTCGACCACCCGGGGCACGCAAACCTCGGGATGAGCGCGTCGCGGAATCTCGGGATCGAGCACGCGCGCGGAGCTCTCGTCGCACTGCTCGATGCGGACGACGTCTATCTGCCGGAGAAGCTCGCCCACCAGGTCGCGGTGCTCGCGGAACACGACGAAGCCGGCGCGGTGTATGGCGCGACGCAGTATTGGTATAGCTGGACCGGAGCGCACGAGGATGCCGATCGCGACCGCACACGCCGGCGCGGCCTGCCTGCCGAATCGCTCGTTAGGCCTCCACAGGCGCTCGCACGATTTCTGCGCGACGATGCCCGGACGCCGTGTACCTGCGGTGTGCTCATGCGGCGCGAGGCCATCGCGCGCGCCGGAGGATTCGAGAACGCGTTTCGTGGCATGTTCGAAGACCAGGTGTTCTTCTACAAGCTGTTCGCCACGTCCGGCGTCTGGATCGATTCCGCCTGTCTGGAACGCTACCGTCAACACCCTGGGTCGTGGTGTCATCGCATGCGCGACTTGGGCGAGTGGGACGGCAGCGAGCAGCCGAGCGCGTCGCGGCGCCAGTTTCTGGAGTGGTTGGGTGCGTATCTCGAGACCCAATCCATCTCGGATCCTGACCTCGAGCGAGAGTGGCGACGCCAGATACGGCAGTTCACCAGCCCACTGCTGTACCGCGCGTCCAGCCTCGCACGGCGGCTGCGCGGACCGTCACCGCGCGGCGGTCGGCAGGACTGAAACGTGTCGGACGTCGCCAGCCAAGCGCACCCGCACCGTGCTGCCGTACCAAGCGTTCCACCAGGGGTGAAGCGTCCTCGCTGGTCGGTGATGATTCCGACGTACCATTGCGCGGATTTCCTCGCGAAGACGCTCTGTTCCGTGCTGCGCCAGGACCCCGGGCCGGACGTGATGCAGATCGAGGTGGTGGACGACCACTCCGAGCGAGATGATCCCGAGCGGGTCGTACGCGATGTTGGAGGCGGGCGCGTGTCGTTCTTCCGACAGCCGAAGAACGTCGGCCACGTCCGGAACTTCAATACCTGTCTCCAGCGCAGTCGGGGCACGCTCGTGCACTTGCTTCACGGCGACGACGCCGTGCGGGACGGCTTCTACGCGACGTTAGGTGCCGCATTCGAGCGCGACGTGGGCATCGGCGCCGCGTTTTGCCGCTTCATCGCGATGGATGGCGACGCCCACTGGCAGACGATCGGGCCGCTCATGGCGCCGGTCGCGGGCGTGCTCCCGAACTGGCTCGAGCAGATTGCGCGCGGCCAGCGCCTTCAACCACCATCGATCGTTGTGCGACGCGACGTCTACGAGCGGTTAGGAGGGTTCGACGACCGCATTGTGTCGTACGGAGAGGACTGGGAGATGTGGACGCGGATCGCCGCGCACTATCCGGTGTGGTACGAGCCAGAGCCGCTCGCCCTCTACCGGCTGCGCGCGGCGTCGCTGAGCGGAGCCGCTCTGGCGACCGGCCAGAACATCCGCGACCTCGCGCAAGCGATCTCCATCAATCGTCAGCTCCTGCCGCCGAATGAAGCGGACGCGATCACGAGGTTCGCCATCGTGGACACCGCCCTGACCGCGCTCCGGCGTTCGCACCGAATGCTTCGAGCAGGCGAAACGCACGGGCCGCTCGTGCAGTTGCGCGAGGCGCTACGTCTGAGCCGGTCGCCGAGAGTGCTCGCCGGGTCCGCGAAGCTTCTGGCGCATTGGGCAGTCGTCCGTCTGCGGCGGCTCGGCCGCGCCAGGTCAGGTTCCCCATCTCTTACATCCCACTCGTGAGCACTGAACCATCGCGCATCTCGGTCTGCATCGCGTCCCGGAACGAGGCCGACCGCCTCGAGGCGTGCCTCGAGTCCGTTGCCTGGGCGGACGAACGCATCGTGATGGACCTCGCGAGCACGGACGACTCGGTGGCGGTCGCCGTGCGGAACGGGGCGCGGGTCTTTCGGCGCGAACCCGTGCCGATCGTCGAGATGATTCGAAACGAGATCGCCGAGCATGCAGCCAACGATTGGATCCTGGTGCTGGACCCCGACGAGCGTGTGACGCCCGGTCTCGCCGTAGAGCTGCGCCGAGCCGCGGAGAACCC
>Ga0308175_100004127_pt1 | contig 10158 bp, 8 predicted proteins | sample PhyCR1_3_FD_203893 | JGI IMG/M metagenome (GOLD analysis project Ga0308175, IMG submission 203893) | Soil microbial communities from UC Gill Tract Community Farm, Albany, California, United States - DLSLS.C.R1 | ecosystem: Environmental > Terrestrial > Soil > Agricultural land | place: USA...
CGCCTCATTCCGGTCAGCCGGTCCTTGATCCGAAGCTTGAGCTTCTTGAGGTGCATCATCTTGAACGGGTCAGGCCTTCGACGGCCCGATTCCATGCGGAGTTCCTCATCGATCCGCTGGTGCGCCTCCATCAGGCGAAACACTTCTGCAGTCACAACATTCTCCTCTCAAACCGAAGTCTGATCGAAGCATCCAGCTGTCTCGGGAGAAAAGGGCCGTCGACGCACCGGAGCATCCGATGCGGTCCGACATCACGCGCCTAGCTGAAAGCTTGGGCGCGCCAGAGGGGCCCGGTCCGCACGACAAAGGTGAGGCCGCCCTACGGTTGTTTCAAGGGCAGTGGGTCAGGCCGTTCGCGAATGGCGGTCAATGGCGAAAGTGGCGCATGCCGGTGAAGAGCATGGTGAGACCAGCATGGTCGGCAGCGGCGATCACTTCTTCGTCGCGGATCGAACCGCCGGGCTGGATCACCGCGGTCGCGCCGGCTTCCACCGCAGCGAGCAGCCCGTCGGCGAAGGGGAAGAAGGCGTCCGAGGCGACCGCCGAGCCGATCGTGCGCGGCTCGTCCCACCCGTTCGCCTCGGCGGCTTCGCGCGCGCGGATCGCCGCAATGCGCGCACTGTCGCGGCGGTTCATCTGGCCGGCGCCGATACCGGCTGTCACTCCGTCGCGAGCGTACACGATCGCGTTCGACTTGACGTGCTTGGCGACCGTCCAGGCGAACAGGCAGTCGACGATTTCCTGATCGGTCGGCTGGCGCTTCGTGACGCATTTGAGCTCATCGCGCGCGACTATTCCATTGTCGCGGTCCTGCACGAGGATGCCGCCGGCGATGATCGCGACAGTCTGGCCGGCGCGCGCCGGGTCCGGCAGCCCGCCCGTCAGCAGAAGCCGCAGGTTCTTCTTGCGCGCGAAGATCGCCTTCGCATCCTCGTCCGCATCGGGCGCGACGACGACTTCGGTGAAGATATCGGTGATCGCTTCTGCGGTCGCGGCATCGAGCGGGCGGTTCGTGGCGACGATCCCGCCGAATGCGGACACACTGTCGCAAGCGAGCGCTTCCTTCCAGGCGTCAAGCAGGGTGCCGCGTGTGGCGACGCCGCAAGGGTTGGCGTGCTTGACGATCACAATCGTCGGCTCCCGGTCCCGGAACTCGCTCACCAGCTCGAGCGCGGCGTTGGCGTCGTTCAAATTGTTGTAGCTGAGCTCCTTGCCCTGGACCTGCTCCGCCTGCGCGACGCCGCTGGCGTGCGGCCCCACTGGAACATAGAGCGCCGCTTGCTGATGCGGGTTTTCGCCGTAGCGCAGCGGCATCTTGAGCTTCCTCGCCTGCGCGACCGTTTCGGGAAAGCGTTCGCCCTGGTCCGCGAAAGCGAACCATTGCGAGATCGTGGAATCATAGGCGGCCGTCAGCGCAAATGCCTTGGCCGCGAGTGTCTTGCGCAACTCGAGCGACGTGCTTCCGCCGTTCGAATCCAGTTCGGCGAGCAAGGCAGCATAGTCCGAGGGATCCGTGACGATCGCGACGTGCGCGTGGTTCTTGGCCGCCGAACGGACCATCGACGGCCCGCCGATATCCACATTCTCGATGATCGTGTCGCGGTCCGCGCCGCTCATGACCGTGCTGAGGAACGGATAGAGGTTGACGACCACCAGATCGATCGGGGCGATGCCGTGTTGCTGCATCGCGGCCGCATGTTCTGGATTGTCGCGCACGCCGAGCAGGCCCCCGTGTACCTTCGGGTGAAGCGTCTTCACCCGGCCGTCCATCATCTCGGGAAAGCCGGTAAGGTCACCAATGTCACGGACTTCGGCATCATTTTCACGCAGTTTCGCCGCGGTGCCGCCGGTCGAGACGATCTCGACGCCGTGGCGGGCAAGGCCGGCCGCGAGCTCGGCGAGCCCGCTCTTGTCGGAAAGGGAGATGAGGGCCCGGCGGACCGGAACGAGATCGGTCATTCGTATTTCCTGTTTAGCTCGTGCGGCGGAACTGCCAGCCGATTTCGCCGCCCATGGACGAGACTTCGCCGACCACCACGAGCTGCGTCGTGCTGCGCGGCTGGCCACGGCCGTCGATCCAGATGCTTTCCTCGGTCGTCAGCATGCCGCCGCGGCAGCGGAAATTCCACGGTGGCGCACCCTTGGAGCGGAGGATCGCGCCCATGCCGTCGGCGGTGGCGGTCGCTTCCACTCCCGGAGCGAGGTGGAAGCGGGCTGCATAGCTGGCGGACTCGCGGATCTTCTTGCGGCCCCTCGCCTGCAGCTGATCGGCGCCGCGCACCTCCTTGCCGTCGTTCCCGAGCATCAGGCTGCGCTTGTGAACCAGGCCGAATGCCCGGACGTAGCCGTCGTGGCTAGCCTCCAGCCGGCTCGCGTCATTGTCCTCGCTCCGCTCGATGGCGACGTCCTCCACGCCTTTTCCGAGAGAGCCGTCGGCAAGGATGTTTGTCGAGTTGGTGTCCGCGAGCACTACCGTGCTGTGTGCTGCGGTTGTGCGGAGACCTTGCACCAGCTCATCCGGGAGATCGGTCGGTAGCGGTCCAGGGCCGCCGCAATTGACCACCAGGCGCTGCGTGCCGTCGGCGAGCTCGAACGCGAGCGTGGAAGCAGAGCCTTGTGCCGCCATCTTCGGCGACGGCGGCGGCGCGGCGTCCAGGACGAGGATGGTCCCGAGCGCGGACATGCGCTGGTAGCCCCAGCCGCGGGCGTTGCGCAGCGGGCGGGCGCGAAGGCCGCAGCCCTCGATCAGGGCCGTCAACCGCGCCGGCTCGCCGGGATTGCAGCCCTGCCAGCTCGACAAAGCGCCGTCGCCCAGAGTGACGCCATGAAGCGCAGCGAGCGCAGCTGCCGAGGCGGCCTCGATTCCGTCGGGAATGGTCTGCTTCGCGGCGAGATAGCAGGCGCGCAGAAGGCCGAGCCGATCGACCAGCAGCACCTGCTCGAATGGCGAGCGGCTGATGAGGCCGCCATCGTCGAATTGCGCCGCGGACAAGGCGCGCGCGAGGCCAGCCTCCCCGCGCGCGACGCGCGGCACTCCGCCCTGGACGAGCAGTCCGGCGGCGATCACGCCGCACCAGGCGGTGATCCGCTCGAGCCCGGCAGGCGCCTTGTCGGCATTGGCGTCGAGGTGCCGGGCTCCGCGGGCAAGTGTATTGAGCAGCGCCGAACGATAGCCGCCATCGGCGCTCGACAGGATGTAGGGCGCGTAGGCGGTCCAATAGAGGATGCGCTCGCCCCACAGGTGCGGCGCCCATGCCTCGTCGATTCTGGTCCCGTGCGCGATCAGCCAGCGCCCGACCACCGCTTCGGCGAGGCGCGCGCCATTCTCGCGCGAGGCGGCTGCGGCGAGATCGCGCAGCCAGGAGAAACCCTGGAGCTGTTGCGCCAGTGCGCCGTCCCTGCCGATCGCAGCGAAGTCCAGCTCCCCGAGCGAGATCGCTTCGCTTCCGACAGCGAACTTGCCTGACAGCAGCGCCGCACCGCGCGCCCGGTCGCCCTGCACATGGTCGCGCGGCACCGCCACCAGCTTCAGCGGCTGGCGCGAGGTCTTGAGCCGCGAGAACAGCGAACCGCGGGCGAGCTTGCGGACGACATCGCTTTGCGCCGCCGGGCTGTCGGCGTTCATGCGCCGCCCCTGAGCGCCTCGATGTTGGCGGCGTAAGCGGAGGGGCCGCCGCGAAACGCCGCGGTACCCGCGACGAGCACGTTCGCGCCGGCGCCGATCGCCTGCCGCGCGGTCTCGGGCTCGATCCCGCCATCGACTTCCAGCTTAGCGCCGAGACCTTCCTTGGCGATACGGTTGGCGATCGCATCGATCTTGCGCAGCTGGCTGGAGATGAACTTCTGGCCGCCGAAACCGGGGTTGACGCTCATCACGAGCACGAGATCGACTTCCTCGAGCACATAGTCGAGCGCCTTGGCCGGCGTGGCCGGGTTGAGGGAAACTCCAGCCTGCTTGCCGAGCGCCTTCACCCGCTGGATGGTGCGGTGGAGGTGCGGGCCGGCCTCGGGATGAACCGTGATGATATCGGCGCCGGCCTCGCCGAACGCGTCAAGGAACGGATCGACCGGCGAGATCATCAGATGGACATCGAACGGCTTTTTCGAGTGCGGGCGGAGCGCCTTCACGACGGCCGGTCCAATGGTGATGTTCGGGACGAAGTGACCGTCCATCACGTCGATATGGATCCAGTCGGCGCCGGCCTCGTCGATCGCGCGCACTTCCTCGCCGAGCTTCGCGAAATCGGCGGACAGGATGGAAGGTGCGATGAGGGGCGGGGCCATTGGCCCGATTAGACGGGATTAGCCGCGCCGGACAAGCCGCGCCATGAAGAAGCCGTCGAGCCCGCCTTGATCTTCGATCAGTCCGGGGAGGATGCGCACCCAGCCTTGCCCCGACGGCGCCACAAACCGGGGAAGTTCACCGGCTTTCGGTGCATGAATCGCGAACTGCGGGTGGGCGCTGAGGAAGGCTGAAACCGCCTGCTCGCCCTCCTCCGGCTCAAGCGAGCAGACCGAATAGACGAGTATTCCTTCGGGTCTGAGCGATCGGCCGGCGCGGGCGAGCAGCTTCGACTGGAGCTCCGCCCCCGACGCAATGATCGCGGGCCTGGCGCGGTAGAGAACCTCCGGATGCCGGCGGAAGGTGCCGGTCGCGGAGCAGGGCGCATCGAGCAGGATGGCGTCGAACTGCCGATCCGGCTCCCAGACGAGCGCATCTGCTGCGACGAGATGAGCGCTCAGGCGTGTGCGGCCGAGGTTCTCGCGCAGTCGTCCGAGACGACTTTCGGATGCGTCGACGGCGGTCACCTCCCGGCCCGCTGCGGCAAGCTGCATCGTCTTGCCGCCGGGCGCGGCGCACAGGTCGAGCACGGATCGCGCCTCTGGCGAGATGAGGCGCGCGGGCAGCGAGGCGGCGAGATCCTGCACCCACCAGCGGCCCTCACCAAAGCCGGGCAGGTCGGTCACAGAAGCGCTCTGCAGGCGCACGTGCCTCGGCGCCAGCGAAACGCCGGCATTCGCAGCTGCATAGGCCTGCGCCTGCGCGTCCTCGGCGAAGCTGAGGTCGAGCGCGGGCCGACGGGCGATCTGGCGCCGCGCCGCTTCAACCACCTGCTCGCCCCATGCCGACCGCCATCTTTGCTCGACTTGCGCCGGGAGCGCCGGGGCATTCGAAACCGGCACCCCGTGCCTGAGCAGGGTGCCGAGCACGCCATGCACCAGCCGGCGTGGTCCGCCGTCGACCAGCGGCAGCGCGGTCGCGACCACTGCATGGTCGGGCGTACCGAGGCCGATCTTCTGAGCGAGCGCGAGCCGCAGAGCCATGCGTGCTTTGGAATCGTCGGGAAGCCGCTGGCGGGTCGCGCCATCGATCAGCGCATCCAGATCGGGCAGGCGGCGCAGCGTTTCGCCCGCGATCGCCAAGGCCAGTGCCCTGTCCGGCGGTGAAAGATCGCGCCCAGCTGACGCGGCGCCGTCGAGCGTCTGCCCCTTGCGCAACACCGCATCGAGGATGCGCAGCGCCGCCTTGCGCGCGCCCAGGCCTTCAATGCTTGGCATCGAACGTCTGAACGCACATCTTGGGCATGTGAAACGCCCCAGGCATCTCGATCCGCCGAAGCATCTCAGTCCGTCGCCGCCGGTGCCCGCGCCCGATGCCGCCGGACATCAGGAGCCGCCCGCGGGTGAGGAGACGCGGCTCGATCCCACGCGCTACGGCGACTGGGAGAAGAAGGGCATCGCGGTCGATTTCTAGACGCCCTCGGATTTCGGCGGGCGCGAGAGCAGGGCTTCCAGCACTTCATCGACATTGGCGTGGCCGGCGATCAGCGCATCGACCGCGTCCACGATCGGCATGTCGATCCCGCGCTCGCGGGCGAGCCGGGACAGGACCGGAGCGGTGAATGCGCCTTCCGCGACTGTCCTGCGGTCGCCGAGAAGCTCCGCGGCGGAACGGCCTTCGCCGATGCCCTTGCCCAACGAATAGTTGCGCGAGCTCGTCGAGGAGCAGGTCAGGACGAGATCGCCGAGGCCCGACAGGCCGGCGAGCGTTTCCCGATTCGCGCCAAATGCGAGGCCGAAGCGCGTCATCTCGGCAAAGCCGCGTGCAATGAGCGACGCGCGGGCGTTCTGCCCGAGGCCCTTGCCCTCGACCACGCCGCAGGCAATCGCAAGGACATTTTTCACGGCCCCGCCGATCTCCGCACCTGCGATGTCGTCCGACAGATAGATGCGGAAGGCCGGCAGCGCGATGCGGTCGCGCAGTTGCTCGCCAATGGTAGAATTTTCCGCGGCAAGCGTCACGGCGGTCGGCAAGCCTTGTGCGACCTCATGTGCGAAAGTCGGGCCGGAGAGGATAGCGATCTGCGCGCCCGGGCAAGTTTCCCGGGCGACTTCGTGCAGCAGCTTGCCGCTTTTCTCCTCGATGCCCTTGGAGCAAAGCACGAGCGGCTTGGCCCAATCGCCGGCCTGCTCAAGCACAGCGCGCATATGCTGCGCAGGTGTGACGACCAGCCACGCATCGCACCCGCAGAGCTCGGAGAAATTGCCAGTCGCGCGAATCGCCGGATCGAGCTTCAGACCGCCCAGATAGATCGGGTTCTCGTGGATGCGGTTGACCGCCGCGATCACGTCGTCCTCCAGCGCCCAAAGCAGGATCTCGCGCCCGCCGCTCGCCGCGACCTGCGCGAGCGCGGTTCCCCAGGCGCCGCCGCCGATGACCCCGATCTTCATGCCTTCACGCCGGCGCCGCGCACCTTTTCGGCGCTCTCGTCGAGGGGCCAGCGCGCTCGCGCCGGAGCATCGAGGCCGTCGGTCAGCCCGGCGGCGAAGCGCTCGGCGCCGGCCCAGGCGATCATCGCCGCGTTATCGGTGCACAGCCACGCGGGTGGAACTGAGAAGCGGCGCCCTTCACGACGTGCGAGATCGGCGAGAGCAGAACGAATTGCCTGGTTGGCGGCAACGCCGCCGGCGACCACCAGCGCCGGAGCGTCTGAGCTTCCCAGCGCAAGCGCGGTGCGGTCCAAAAGGCAGTCCACGACCGCCTGTTGAAAGCTCGCCGCAATATCCTCGCGCTTGTGCTCGCTCGAAGCGACCGCGCGCTGCACAGCGCTCTTGAGGCCGGCGAAGGAGAAATGCGGTTCGCCCGAACCGACCAGCGGACGCGGCAGCGGCACGGCCATTGGATTGCCGCTCTTCGCCAGTTCCTCGAGCGCTGGTCCGCCTGGATACAGGAGGCCGAGCAGCTTGGCCGCCTTGTCGAAGGCCTCGCCCGCCGCGTCGTCGATGGTGGTCGCCAGCCGGCGGTAATCCCCGATGCCGCGGACTTCGAGCAACTGGCAATGGCCGCCCGATACGAGCAGCAGCAGGTAAGGAAAGCCGAGGTCCGGATCGACCAGCCGTGGGCTCAGCGCGTGACCTTCGAGATGATTGACCGCGATCAGGGCCTTGCCGGTCGCGAGTGCGAGACCCTTTCCGGCGAGCAAGGCGACCATCACCCCCCCAATGAGCCCCGGCCCGGCGGTCGCCGCGATCGCGTCCAGGTCGTGCACTGACAATCCGGCGTCGTTCAGCACGCGGCGGATCAGGTCAGGCAGGATCTCGACATGCGCGCGCGCCGCGATCTCCGGCACGACGCCGCCGTAAGGCTGGTGCGCAGCAGTCTGGCCAACGACCGCCTGCGCAAGGATGCGCCGGTCGCTGGTGACGAGCGCCACGGCGCTGTCGTCGCAGGAGGATTCGAGTCCGAGGATCACAGTCATTTGAATGGCATTTCTTTTGACGGCCCTTTGCCTGATGCGCCGGCAATGCACTAGGGGTGGGGCATGCAAGGTCTTCGTCTCGGGACTCGCGGTTCTCCACTGGCGCTGGCGCAGGCGCGCAAGGTCGCGGCGGCGATCGAGACGGCGCAGCGCTGGCCCGACGGCTGGGTGCAGATCGTCGAGATCAAGACGACCGGTGACAAGGTCCAGGACCGTCCGCTGGCCGAGATCGGCGGCAAGGGGCTCTGGACCAAGGAGCTCGACCGGGCGCTGATCGAAGAGGAAGTCGACTTCTGCGTCCACTCGATGAAGGACGTCGAAAGCGTCCGGCCCAAGGAAATCCACATCGCGGCGGTGCGCCCGCGCGGGGACGTGCGCGACCGGATCGTCGGCGCGGAATCCATCGACAAGCTGAAGCAGGGCGCGACCGTCGGGACGTCCTCGCCGCGGCGCAAGGCACAGCTGCTTCGGCTTCGGCCCGACCTCAACCTCGTGTCCATCCGCGGGAATGTCGAAACGCGCCTGAAGAAGGTCGAATCGGGCGACGTCGACGCGACCTTGCTTTCGGCCGCGGGGCTGAAGCGGCTCGAGATCAGCGCCGGAACCGCAATCCCGACGGAGATCATCCTCCCCGCGCCCGGCCAGGCGGTGATCGCGATGGAATGCCGCACCAACGACACGCGCTGCCAGAGCGTGCTGACCAGCGTCAGCAACCAGATCACCTATGATTGCGTAATGGCCGAGCGAGCGTTTACCCGGGCGCTCGGCGGCACCTGCTCGTCGCCCGTCGCGGCCTTTTGCGTGCTCGAGGACGGCGACCTCAGGATGCGCGGGCAGCTGTTCAGTGAAGACGGCAGCGAGATGGTCGAGGACCGCGCCGTGTTCGACTGCGGCGACTGGAAAACGCCTGAAGAGCTGGCGAAATCGCTGCTGGCAAAGGCGCCCGAATCGATCCGGAGGCTGTTCGCCGCGCAATGAGGCGAGCGCTGATCCTGCGCCCGGAGCCCGGCGCGAGCGCGACTCTGCGGCGCGCGCGGGAGCGGGGGCTGGACGCAATCGCCATCCCGCTGTTCGACATCGAGCCTGTCGCGTGGGAGGTTCCGGAAACGAACAGCTTCGACGGGATCCTGCTGACCAGCGCGAACGCGGTCCGGTTCGGCGGCGACGGGCTGCAGCAGCTTCGCGGACTGCCCGTCTATGGGGTCGGCGAGGCAACTGCCGAAGCCGCGCGTGAGGAGGGCTTCGATATCGCGAGCGTCGGCGATTCCGGCATCGACCGTCTGCTCGGTTCGATTGAGCCGCACGTGAAGCTGCTTCACCTCGCCGGTGAAAACCGCAAGGAGAGGGTTGATGCTCCCCAAGAGATTCTCGCCGTCACCGTCTATCGTTCCCGAGCGAAAGAAGGCGTCGACCTGCGCGGAATCGAGGGGAGCGTCGCACTGGTCCATTCGCCGCGCGCGGGACGCCGCTTAAGCGAGCTCACCAGGACCCTCGACAGGGCGTCCATCGCCCTCGTTGCAATCAGCCGCGACGCCGCGAATGCGGCAGGGGCCGGCTGGGCGAGGGTAGAAGTTGCCCAAACGCCAGGCGACGAGGGGCTGCTGGCCCTTGCGGAACGCCTGTGCAACAACACGCCGGCGAAATGAACGGCACGAGCTACCGCAGAGGCATGGGCTGGAGCGCACGGCTGCTGATTGGCCTCGTGCTGATCCTGATCGGTGCGGCGGCGGCCATCTGGGGCCTCGCTCGCAATCAGCCGGCGGCGCGCTTCCTCGGAGTCGCTCCGCCTCCCGAGGCGGCCGCGCCTGGGCCGGTGCAGCTGACTAGGTCGCCCGCTCCGCAGGGGGCGCTCACGCCGCAGCCGAGCAATGCGCAGCTTGCGGACCTGCAGGCGAGGGTGGCGCGGGTCGAGGGAGCAGCGCAGCGCGCGGAGGGCTTCGCCGGACGTGCCGATGCGCTCGTCATCGCGTTCGCCGCCCGGCGGGCGATCGATCGCGGGGTGGCGCTCGGCTATCTGGAGCCGCTGCTCGTCGACCGTTTCGGAGGGCAGCACCAGCAAGCGGTGGGCACCGTCATTTCCGCGTCGCGCCAGCCAGTACGCCTCAACGACCTGATCGCCGAATATGATACGCTCGGGCCCGATCTCCGCCGGGGGGGACCGCAGGACAATTGGTGGACGAATTTCCGGCGCGAATTCGGCACGCTGATCGAAGTCCATCCCGCACAGCGGCCGGCAGTCAATCCCGACGCCCGCTATCAGCGCGCCCGGCAGCGGCTTGCGACCGGCGACGTCGACCAGGCGCTTGCCGAGACCATGCGGCTTCCAGGCGCCGCCAATGCACCGGAGTGGATCGGCAAGGCGCGCCGGTATGTCGCCGCGCACCGGGCGCTCGACGAG
>Ga0308175_100004128_pt1 | contig 10157 bp, 10 predicted proteins | sample PhyCR1_3_FD_203893 | JGI IMG/M metagenome (GOLD analysis project Ga0308175, IMG submission 203893) | Soil microbial communities from UC Gill Tract Community Farm, Albany, California, United States - DLSLS.C.R1 | ecosystem: Environmental > Terrestrial > Soil > Agricultural land | place: USA...
CCATGGCCGGTGTGTCGCGTATCGGGCCGGTTTTCACGCTGCAAAGCGTGCGCGGGCGCGGCCACGGCTCCGCGGTGACGGCCGCGGCAGCGACGCTGGCACGGCGCGACGGTGTCGATGACGTCGTGCTGTTCGCCGACCTGGCCAAGCCGACATCCAATGCCATCTATCAGCGCATCGGGTTCGAAGCCGTTGCCGATTCAATGCGGGTCGAATTCGCGGACGGCGCCTAGCGCGGTCTAGCGCGAACGTGCGGAAACTGCGCCGTCGTACCGGCGGGTCGGGCGCAGACACGCACGCTCGCGGTAGTGGAGTGGTGGATCGGTGCTCAGCCGCGGCCGCGTACCGTAGCTCTCGTGGCGAAGACGAAGACCCGCACCTCAGGGCGTGTCGGCAACCGGATCTGGAAACTGCTCGGTGCGAGCACGGAGAGGGACCAGAGCCGCTCGATGGCGCAGGTGCGCGCCTCCGAGGAGTTCGACGAGAAAGCCGCCGACCTCGACGAGGAGCAGTTGCGGAAGGCGACGCAACTGCTCAACCTGATGGACCTCGCCGAATCGAACGACATTCCACAGTTCCTCGCGATCGCCCGCGAGGCCTCCGAGCGCACCACCATGCTGCGGCCGTTCGACGTCCAGTTGCTCGGCGCCCTGCGGATGCTGGCCGGTGACGTGATCGAGATGGCCACCGGCGAAGGCAAGACACTGTCCGGCGCGATCGCCGCGGCAGGCTACGCGCTCGCAGGCAGGCACGTGCACGTCGTGACGATCAACGACTACCTGGCCCGCCGCGACGCCGAATGGATGGGCCCGCTACTGGAAGCGATGGGGTTGACGGTCGGCTGGGTCACCGCGGAATCGACCGCCGAGGAGCGCCGCGCCGCCTACAAGTGCGACATCACCTACGCCTCTGTCAACGAGATCGGCTTCGACGTGCTGCGAGACCAGCTCGTCACCGATGTCGACGATCTCGTGTCGCCGAACCCCGACGTGGCGCTGATCGACGAGGCCGACTCGGTGCTTGTCGACGAGGCACTGGTGCCGCTGGTGCTGGCAGGCACCTCGCATCGGGAAACGCCGAAGCTCGAAATCATCCGTCTGGTAGGCGAATTGATCGCCGGCGACGACTACGACACCGATTCGGACAGCCGCAACGTCCACCTCACCGAGATCGGCGCACAGAAGATCGAAGCCAAACTCGGCGGCATCGACCTGTACTCCGAGGAGCACGTCGGCACCACCCTCACCGAGGTCAACGTCGCGCTGCACGCCCACGTCCTGCTGCACCGCGACATCCACTACATCGTCCGCGACGACGCCGTGCATCTGATCAATGCGAGCCGGGGCCGCATCGCGCAGCTGCAGCGCTGGCCCGACGGTCTTCAGGCCGCCGTCGAAGCCAAGGAGGGCATCGAAACCACGGAGACCGGCGAGGTGCTGGACACCATCACGGTCCAGGCGTTGATCAACCGGTATCCCACAATGTGCGGCATGACCGGCACCGCGCTGGCCGCGGGGGAGCAGCTGCGGCAGTTCTACAAGCTAGGGGTTTCCCCGATACCGCCGAACACCCCCAATATCCGCGAAGACGAGGCGGACCGCGTCTACATCACCGCCGCTGCCAAGAGCGACGCGATCGTCGAGCACATCGCCGAGGTGCACAAGTCCAAGCAGCCGATTCTGGTGGGCACCCGCGACGTCGCCGAATCCGAAGAGCTGCACGAGCGGCTGGTCAAGGCAGGCGTACCGGCTGTCGTGCTGAACGCCAAGAACGACGAGGAGGAGGCCCGGGTCATCGCCGAGGCGGGCACGCTGGGCTCGGTCACCGTGTCCACGCAGATGGCTGGGCGCGGCACCGACATCCGGCTGGGTGGCTCCGATGAGGCGGATCACGACGAAGTCGCCGAGCTCGGGGGCCTTCATGTGGTCGGCACCGGACGGCACCATACCGAACGGCTGGACAACCAGCTGCGCGGCCGCGCAGGCCGCCAGGGCGACCCCGGTTCGTCGGTGTTCTTCTCCAGCTGGGAAGACGACGTCGCCACCGCCCACCTGGAACCGAACAAGCTGCCGACCGACACCGATGAGGACGCGCGCGTCATCAACAAGAAGGCGGCGGGTCTGCTCGACCACGCGCAGCGCGTCGCCGAAGGCCAGCTGCTGGCGGTGCACGCCAACACATGGCAATTCAACGAGTTGATCGCGCAGCAGCGCGCAATTCTGGTCGAGCGCCGAAACACGTTGCTGCGCACGCCAACTGCCCGCGAGGAACTGGAAAAGCGGGCGCCGAAACGCTACGAGGAGCTGTCGGAGAAGCTGAGCGAGGAGCACCTCGAGCGGATCTGCAGGCAGATCATGCTCTACCACCTGGACCGCGGCTGGGCCGACCACCTCGCCTACCTGTCCGACATTCGGGAGAGCATCCACCTGCGAGCATTGGGCCACCAAAAGCCGATCGACGAATTTCACCGCATGGCCGTGGATGCGTTCGCCTCGCTGGCCGCCGACGCGATCGAGGCCGCGCAGCAGACCTTCGAGACGGCGAACGTGCTCGAGGAGGAGCAGGGACTCGACCTGTCCAGGCTGGCCCGGCCGACGTCGACGTGGACGTACATGGTCCATGACAATCCGCTGGCAGAGGACTCGATGTCGGCACTGAGCCTGCCGGGGATATTCCGCTAGGTTTATCCCATGAACCGCGCGCCGGGGGTGTTGCGTGATCGCGTGGTGACGGTGCCCAACGCTCTGTCAGTGCTGCGCCTACTCCTGGTTCCGGTCTTCCTCTACCTGCTGCTCGTCACGCACGCCAACGGCTGGGCGGTCGCCGTTCTCATGTTCAGCGGCGCCTCGGACTGGGCCGACGGCAAGATCGCACGCCTGGTAGACAATCAGTCGTCGCGGCTCGGTGAGCTGCTCGATCCGGCGGTCGACCGGATCTACATGCTGACTGTGCCGCTCGCATTCGGTTTCGCGGGCATCGTGCCGTGGTGGATCGTTATCACCCTGATCGGCCGGGACGCGGTTTTGGCCGCGACGCTACCGATAGTGCGCAGCCGCGGGCTTACGGCGCTGCCGGTTACCTACATCGGCAAGGGCGCGACATTCGCGCTGATGTCGGCGTTCCCGTTGATCCTGCTCGGTCAGTGGGATGCGCTGTGGAGCCGCGTCATTCTGGCCTGCGGCTGGGCCTTCCTGATTTGGGGGCTGGCGCTGTATCTGTGGTCGGGCCTGCTGTACCTCATCCAGGTAGGGATGGTGGTGCGGCAATTGCCGAAGGTTCACTCGCGTGGTTGACCCCGGGGTGGCTCGGCAGGCGACATCCGACAAGCGTCGGGCGCTGGGCGGCTATGACCCCGAGGCCGGGCGCAATGTGCACGAGGCCGGCGCACCGACGCTGATCCCGGTGCCGTCGCTGTTGCGGTCGCTGCTGTCCGACCACCTCGATCCCGGCTATGCGGCGGCGGCCGCCGAACGCCGCGCAGACACCCGCCCGAGGGGCCGGCTGGCCACCGCGAGCTGGCAGGTGCTTGCCGCGCTCGCCATTGCAACGGTGTTCGCGTTCGCCGTCGCGCAGGCGCAGGCCACCGCGCCCGGTGTGCGGGAGACCCGGCAGGTGCTGGCAGGCAGCGTGCGATCCGCCGAAGACACCACAAACTCCGTGTCGGCGCGCCGCAATGCGCTGGCCGCCCAGCTGGACGCCGAACGGCGTAGCCGCCTCGAAGGAGATGAGCGCGGACGGCAGCTGCTTGGCGGCCTCGACAACGCGAACTTCTCGGCGGCGGCCACGCCTGTGATCGGTCCCGGTCTGACGGTGACGATCACCGATCCTGGCGTGTCGAAGGACCTCAGCGACGTGTCCAAGGAACGTGTCAAGGGCAGCCGCCAGGTCATCCTGGACCGTGACTTACAGATGGTGGTCAACTCGCTTTGGGTCAGCGGCGCCGAGGCGATTTCGGTTGGCGGCGTACGGATCGGCCCGAACGTGACCATCCGGCAGGCCGGCGGCGGCATCCTGGTCGACAATCAACCGACCAGCAGCCCCTACGTGATTCTCGCGGTCGGGCCGCCGCACAACATGCAGGATGTGTTCGATCGCAGCCCTGGTCTGCAGCGGCTTCGGCTGTTGGAGGCCTCATATGGCGTCGGAGTGACGGTCAGCTCCACCGACACCTTGACCGTTCCCGCCGGTTCTGTGCGAGATGTCAACTTCGCCAAGGAAATCGGAGACAAATGATCGGAATCGCCGCACTTGTCATCGGCATCGGGCTGGGCCTGGTCTTTCATCCCAGCGTGCCCGAGTTCGTCGAACCGTACCTGCCCATCGCGGTCGTCGCCGCGCTCGATGCGGTGTTCGGCGGGCTGCGGGCATACCTGGAGCGAATCTTCGATTCGAAGGTATTCGTGGTGTCCTTCGTGTTCAACGTGCTCGTCGCCGCGCTCATCGTCTATGTCGGCGACCAACTCGGCGTCGGCACCCAACTGTCGACCGCGATCATCGTGGTCCTCGGTATCCGCATCTTCGGCAACGCCGCCGCACTGCGGCGCAGGCTCTTTGGCGCTTGACCGATGGCCAGCGACACCCCGGACACCGCCGGACAGCACGAGGCCGATCACCCCGGCCGTCACGAACTGCCGCCCGACGAATCAGCACCCCAGATCGGCACCCTCCAGCCCGGCGGGGTCGCAGGTGTGGTCCGCCGCGGACGGTCGCAGCTCCTGTTTGGTGCGCTCGGCGTTGTGCTGTGCGTGCTGCTCGGTGTCGCGATCGTGTCCCAGGTCAGACAGAACGAATCCGGCGATTCGCTGGAGACCGCGCGACCCGCTGACCTGTTGGTGCTGTTGGACTCGCTGCAGCAGCGAGAGGCGGCACTGAACAGCGAGGTCGCCGATCTGCAGCGGACGCTGGCTTCGCTGCAAGCCTCCGGCACCAGCGACCAGGCCGCGATCGAGAATGCGAAGGCCCGGCTGGCCGCACTGTCGATCCTGATCGGCACGGTGGCCGCGACGGGGCCGGGGGTGACATTGACCATCGAGGACACCGCCACGGGGCTGGCGCCCGAAACCATGATCGATGTGATCAACGAGCTGCGCAATGCCGGCGCCGAGGCGATGGAGGTCCGGGGGAGCCAGGGCGATCCAAAGATCTCGGTGCGGGTCGGGGTCGACACCTGGGTTGGCGGCACCCCTGGCGCGCTGGTGATCGACGGTCAGACGGTCAACCCGCCGTATACCGTTGTGGCCATTGGCGATCCGCCGACGCTGGCTGCGGCGATGAACATCCCTGGCGGCGCGATGGACAGCGTCGAACGGGTGGGCGGCAAGATGGAGGTGCAACAATCCGACCAGGTGGACGTAACCGCCTTGCGGCAGCCGAAAGCCCGCCAATACGCTCAGCCTGTGAAGTGAGCCCCACCTGCGAAGAGGAGCGCTGTGAGCGAAATCCCGTCCAACCTGTACTACACCTCCGAACATGAGTGGGTACAGCGCGTTGGTGACGACACCGTAAGGGTCGGAATCACCGATTTCGCCCAGTCGTCCCTCGGTGACGTGGTGTTCGTACAACTGCCGGATGCCGGGGCCGACATCACCGCAGGGGAGTCGTTCGGTGAGGTGGAATCGACGAAGTCGGTGTCCGATCTCTATTCGCCGGTGACAGCGAAAGTCGTTGCGGTCAACGGTGATCTGGAGGGCAGCCCGCAGCTGGTCAACTCCGATCCGTACGGCGAGGGCTGGCTGATCGAGCTACAGGCCGACGCCGACAGCCTGGAGGAAGGCCTGCGCGGCCTTCTTGATGCCGACGGCTACCAGGCGCTGGTGACAGATTGAGATGTTGTTAGGGTGCCAGCGATCGGGTCCGCTGGCCGCCGCACGAGGTCTTCAAGTTGATCCGGCGGTGGTGGACCCAACGACGACCGCAGCGCGGTACGGTCGACGGAGACGAATGATGGCTGGACAGGGGGCCCACAGCGGGCCCGGCCATATATCGCCACAGCAGCCAGTGAGGAGCAGCGGGTGACGGAAAAGGACCAGCAATCTGGGGCTGACCAGACGTCTGACGAAGTCACCGTGGAGACGACATCGGTATTCCGCGCCGACTTCCTCAACGAACTGGACGCCCCTGCGACGGCAGGGACCGAGGGGGCGGTCTCGGGGGTCGAGGGCCTACCGGTGGGATCGGCGTTGCTTGTCGTCAAACGCGGTCCCAACGCGGGGTCACGCTTCCTGCTCGACCAGCCCACCACGTCCGCCGGGCGACATCCCGACAGCGACATCTTCCTCGACGACGTCACGGTGAGCCGCCGTCACGCCGAGTTCCGGCTGGAAAACGCCGAATTCCAGGTCGTCGACGTGGGCAGCCTCAATGGCACCTACGTCAACAGGGAGCCCGTCGACTCGGCGGTCCTGGCCAACGGCGACGAGGTTCAGATCGGCAAATTCCGCCTGGTGTTCCTGACCGGCCCGAAAACAGACGACAGCGGCCCGGGCACGTAGTGACCGCCCCCGACACCCCCGCACTGACCGGGATGTCGATCGGAGCGGTACTCGACTCGCTACGACCGGACTTCCCGGACGTGACCATCTCCAAGATCCGCTTCCTGGAAGCAGAGGGACTGGTGACGCCGGAGCGGACCGCGTCGGGATACCGGCGGTTCACCGCCTACGACTGTGCTCGCCTGCGCTTCATCCTGACCGCGCAGCGGGATCAGTACCTGCCATTGAAAGTCATCAAGGCCCAGCTGGATGCTCAGCCCGACGGCGAGCTGCCACGCACCGGATCCGCCTACGGCGTACCGCGTTTGGTGCCCGTGTCGGGCGAGCCTGGTGCGTCGGAAGGATTCGGTGCGGCGGTGGCGCAGACCCAGGTACGGCTGAGCCGCGAAGATCTGTTGGCACGCTCGAGGGTGGATGACGATCTGATCACCGACTTGGTCAAGGCCGGCGTGATCACGACCGGGCCCGCCGGATTCTTCGACGAGCATGCGGTGATCATCGCCCAATGTGCGCGCGCGCTTGCCGAGTACGGCGTGGAGCCCCGCCACCTGAGGGCGTTCCGATCAGCGGCCGACCGGCAGTCCGATCTGATCGCACAGATCGCCGGTCCGGTGGTCAAGGCGGGTAAGGCAGGCGCGCGAGACCGCGCCGACGACTTGGCCCGCGAGGTGGCGGCGCTGGCGATCACCTTGCACACGTCATTGATCAAGTCGGCCGTGCGCGACGTTCTGGACCGGTGAGGATTAGACTCGTCGTATTGGCTTCAGCGGTGCGGAGGGCAGACACAGATGGGTGAGGTTCGTGTGGTCGGCATTCGCGTGGAGCAGCCTCAGAACCAACCAGTTTTGCTGCTGCGGGAATCCAACGGCGACCGCTATCTACCGATCTGGATCGGGCAGTCCGAGGCCGCGGCGATCGCGCTCGAGCAACAGGGTGTCGAGCCTGCCCGCCCGCTGACCCACGACTTGATCCGAGATCTCATTGCCGCCCTTGGTCATTCGTTGAAAGAGGTGCGGATCGTCGACCTCCAGGAGGGCACCTTCTACGCTGATCTGATCTTCGATCGCGACATCAAGGTGTCGGCCCGGCCGTCGGACTCCGTGGCCATCGCGCTGCGGGTCGGTGTGCCGATCTATGTCGAGGAGGCGGTGCTGGCCGAGGCCGGTCTGTTGATTCCCGACGAGAACGACGACGAGGCCACTGGCGCGGTGCGCGAGGACGAAGTGGAGAAGTTCAAGGAGTTCCTGGACAGCGTGTCGCCTGACGACTTCAAGGCCACCTGACCCGGAACATCACGGATGCGTCTCAACTGGCGCATTGAGCCTCGACACGCGGCGCGGGTTTCCCAGAACCGTGAATCGGGCAGCCATACTTTTGATGGCCACGACGAGCAGTCAGGGGTCGTCGTGGAGCGTATGCTCGACACATTCGAGCTTGGCAAACGTGCCGCGGTGCAGGTCACAGAAGCGAGTTCGATCGGCGAGAGGATTCGAAAGTGGGAGACACGCCACGTCAGGAGCAGCTGGACCTTTCGTCGAACGACGGCGCAGTCCAGCAGCCCGCCCCGAGTCCCAGCGAACCCGTGCAAGCCGGGCTGTTCCCGGATGACTCGGTGCCGGACGAGCTGGTCGGCTATCGCGGACCGAGTGCTTGCCAGATCGCAGGCATCACCTACCGCCAGCTGGACTACTGGGCCAGGACCTCGTTGGTCGTGCCGTCCATTCGGAGCGCTGCCGGGTCGGGCAGCCAGCGGCTCTATTCGTTCAAGGACATCCTGGTCCTCAAGATCGTGAAGCGGCTGCTGGACACGGGTATTTCGCTGCACAACATCCGTGTTGCAGTCGACCACCTGCGTCAGCGCGGCGTTCGCGATCTGGCCAACATCACGTTGTTCTCCGACGGCACCACCGTTTACGAGTGCACGTCGGCCGAGGAGGTCGTGGACCTGCTGCAGGGTGGCCAGGGCGTGTTCGGCATCGCGGTCTCCGGCGCGATGCGCGAGCTGACCGGTGCCATCGCCGACTTCCCTGGTGAGCGAGCCGACGGCGGCGAGTCGATCAGCACGCCCGAGGACGAGCTGGCGTCTCGGCGCAAGACCCGCGACCGCAAGATCGGCTGAACCCGGCTGCGCTCCGCTCCGCTACTGATTGCCGGTAGAATCGGCAGCGCATCGCCCTTGTGCGGGAGAGTTCCGTGACGGCCAGTCACGGACGCCGAAGGAGCAACACCTCTCCGTCAACCTCTCAGGCACCAGGACCGCGCAGGGCCCCGATGCCTCTGGAAAGTGGTGAGCGTTCGTCTCGCCCGCCCATGGGGAAAGGCTGCATTACTCCGCCGGCTCGGCGGGCAGACCGAATCTCTCAGGCGCCCGGACCGGGTTGACGACAGAGGGAGAGGGACCCCAGTGGTTCGTGCCCCCCGAGCGTCAGGAGATAGATGTTCTCCCACGATCAACCGAACTTCGCGGACCGGCACATCGGGCCGGACGCCGACGCCGTCGCCGTCATGCTCAAGACCATCGGTGTGGGATCGCTCGACGAACTCGCCGACAAGGCGCTTCCCGCAGGCATTCTCGACGCGCTGGCCGCCGACGGAGTCGCACCCGGCCTCGACCAGCTGCCGCAGGCCGCCACGGAGGAGCAGGCGCTGGCCGAGTTGCGCGCGCTGGCCGATGCCAACACCGTCGCGGTGTCGATGATCGGTCAGGGCTACTACGACACGCTGACACCACCGGTGCTGCGGCGCAACATCCTCGAAAGCCCGGCCTGGTACACCGCTTACACGCCCTATCAGCCGGAGATCAGCCAGGGCCGCCTCGAAGCACTGCTGAACTTCCAGACCATGGTCGCCGACCTGACCGGTCTCGAGGTGGCCAACGCCTCGATGCTGGACGAGGGCACCGCGGCCGCCGAGGCGATGACACTGATGCATCGCGCCGTACGCGGCCCGGCGAACCGGCTGGCCGTCGACCGCGATCTGTACGCGCAGACCGCCGCCGTGCTTGCGACAAGGGCTGAGCCGCTGGGCATCGAAATCGTCACCACCGACCTTCGGCAGGGCCTGCCAGACGGCGAGTTCTTCGGGGTGATCACGCAGCTGCCCGGCGCCGGTGGGGAAGTCGTCGACTGGACCGAGTTGGTGACCCAGGCCCACGAGCGGGGTGCATTGGTGGCGATCGGTGCCGACCTGCTGGCGCTGACACTGATCACTCCGCCGGGCGAGATCGGCGCCGACGTGGCGTTCGGCAGCACGCAACGTTTCGGCGTGCCAATGGGATTCGGCGGGCCGCACGCCGGTTATCTGGCCGTGCACACCAACCATGCGCGACAGCTGCCGGGCCGACTGGTCGGGGTATCCGTGGACGCCGACGGCTCACTGGCCTACCGGCTGTCGCTGCAGACACGCGAGCAGCACATCCGTCGGGACAAAGCCACCAGCAACATCTGCACCGCTCAGGTGCTGCTGGCGGTGATCGCCGCGATGTATGCGAGTTACCACGGCGCCGACGGGCTCACCGGGATCGCCCGCCGCGTACACGACCGTGCCCGCAGCCTGGCGGCGGGGCTTTCTGCGGCGGGAATCGATGTAGTGCACGACCGGTTCTTCGACACGGTGCTGGCCAGGATGCCCGGTCGCGCAGCACAGGTTCGCGACGAGGCCAAGTCG
>Ga0308175_100004129_pt1 | contig 10156 bp, 7 predicted proteins | sample PhyCR1_3_FD_203893 | JGI IMG/M metagenome (GOLD analysis project Ga0308175, IMG submission 203893) | Soil microbial communities from UC Gill Tract Community Farm, Albany, California, United States - DLSLS.C.R1 | ecosystem: Environmental > Terrestrial > Soil > Agricultural land | place: USA...
GGATCCGCTCGTTCTTGGTGGCGGCGCCGGAGCCGCGGCCGCCGGGGACGTACAGCACGTCGTACAGGTCGTCGTCCTGGAGCACCGCGTGCGGCTCGACCCGGGCGCCCATCTGCATGGTGACCGGGCCCTCCTCCAGGGCCACCAGCTTGACCTCGATGTCCTCGCCGGCCGTCTCCTTCAGATAGACCGCGACACCGATCATGATCTCCCAGGGGATGATGGTGTCCGACTCGCTGCACCGGTCGTACGCGAGCACCGCGATGCTTTTGATCTCAGCCATGGATTGTTCTCCAGTCCACTCCGGGATTACCGGACCGCGGCATTCGCCGAACACTCGGCGGCCTACGCGGAATTACCGGTCTCTGGTGGCGAAGCTAGCGTGCCGTGGAATGCCCTCGGAGCCTTCCACGGATACTTTCTGACCTCCCGGTCGGGGCGGACGGAGGGCGCTTTTCCACAACTCGCGAATACTTTCTGAACTCGCCACCGCATATCGCGCCGCGGCACCCGGACGCCCCGAAGGGGCGGCACGGTTCGCCCGGCCCGGCGGGGCGGGGACGGTGCTCCGGGCGGTGGCGACCGGGACACACGGCCCAGCGATGCGACGGTAGGACTGTCGGGGGAATCACGCCCGCATCAGGCCGAGTTCACGAAGTCGACATGGATTTCTGGCCGCACGCGCGGGTGTCCAGAAGCCTGACGGCATGACATCTGAGAGCTCTGAGCTGCTGACCCGGTCTGCCGGTGGGAGCCGGCAGGGACGGCGGAGCGCGGGGACGGCGGGTCGCTTCTTCGGCATTGTCGTGGGCAACTTCCTGGTCCTGCTCGACGCCTCCATCCTCAACGTGGCGGTGCCGGACCTGCGGGACGATCTGCACGCCTCGGCCAGTGCGCTGCCGTGGACGGTGGACGCGTACACCGTGGTGTTCGCCGGCCTGATGCTGGCCGCGGGCTCGATCGCGGACCGCTTCGGCCCGCGCCGGATCTACCGCGCGGCCCTGATCTCGTTCGGCGTCGTCTCGGCGCTCTGCGCGGCGGCGAACTCCGCCGGGCTGCTCATCACCGGGCGGGCCCTGCTGGGCGTCGCCGCGGCGGGCCTGGTGCCGGCTTCGCTCGCCCTGCTCGCCGGGCTCTACCCGGACCCGGCCAAGCGTTCCCGCGCCGTCGGCGCCTGGGCGGCGATCAGTGCGCTCGGTCTGGTCTCGGGGCCCGTGCTCGGCGGGGCACTGGTCGCTCTCGGCGGCTGGCAGCTGGTCTTCCTCGTCAACCCGCCGATCGCGCTGATCACCGTGGTGCTGGCGAGGTCGCTGTCGGCCGACCGGTCCACCGCCCACCGCCCGATCGACTACCCCGGCCTGCTGCTGTCCATCGCCGGCCTGGGCGCGCTCACCTTCGGACTCGTCGACGGCGGCACCGACGGCTGGGGGCGTGCCGTGCCGGTGACCGCCCTCGTGGTCGCTCTGCTGGCCTTCGTCCTGCTCGCTGTCGTGGAACGCCGCGCCGAGGACCCGGCGCTGCCCCCGGCGCTGCTCTCGCTCTCCCGGGTGCGGGCCGACCTGGTGGCCGGCTCCGCCGCCTCCTTCGCCTTCTACGGGCTGCTGTTCGCCATGACCCAGTGGATGGTCGAGGACCGGAACATGTCGGCGCTGCGGACCGGGCTCGCGTTCCTGCCCATGACGCTGCCGCTCGCCGTCCTGCCGTTCTTCACCGGCCGTCTGGTCGCGAAGATCGGCACCCGGCCGCTCATCCTGTTCGGCCTCACCGCCGGTGCCGTCTCCGGGCTGATCCTCTCCTTCTCGGGCACCGAGACCCCTCTGGCGCTCCTCGTCGCCGCCCAGCTCGCCCTCGCGCTGTGCGCCACCACCGCGATCCCGGCCTCGACCGCCGACATGGCGACGGCCGCGCCGCAGCGCTTCGCCGCCACCGCCCAGGGCGCGCTGAACGCCTCCCGCCAGGCCGGCTCGGCACTCGGCGTCGCCGTGCTCGGCACGCTCGGCTCGATGCACCGGATCGGCCTCGGCGTCGTGGCGCTCGGCGTCGGCTCACTGCTCGTGGTCGGCCTGCTCGGCCGGGCGAAGCCCGCGCGGGACGCCTGACCGGCCTGACCGCACTCCCCGTTTGCCCTCACCTTGCTGACACGTTGAAAGGAAGCGAGCCATGACCACCGCCCAGGACGAGACCGTCTCGGCCCCGGTCCGGCGCAACGTCGCCTGGATCCGCTCCGCCCTCCAGACGGCGATCGAGCTCGAGCACTCCACCCTGCCCGTCTACACCGCGGCGATGCTCTCGCTCGAGGTGCAGAACTTCACCAGCTACAACACGATCCGCAGCGTGCTGATGGAGGAGATGGTGCACATGTCCATCGCCGCCAACATGCTCGCCGCGATCGGCGGCCGGCCCCGGATCAAGGACCTCGACCCGAAGTTCCCCTCGCACGGCCTGCCCGGCGGTGTGGAGCCCGACCTGCACTTCGGTCTTGCCAAGCTCTCCAAGCCGCAGCTTCGCAACTTCATGCGGCTGGAGTCCCCGCTCTTCCTGCTCCCCGAGGAGTACGGCCACGAGGACTTCCCGACGATCGGCAAGCTCTACGCCCGGATCAGGGACGCCATCGTCGCCAACGCCGCCGAACTGCGCGCGGCGGTGCAGGGCGGCGGGGTGGCCAACCAGGTCGGCGACAACATCGGCTTCAAGACCATCGTGCCGACGCCCGGCGTGGACCCGGTGGACCAGTTGCTCGAGGGCATCGACGAGATCCTGCAGCAGGGCGAGGGCGCGGCCAGCGGCACGATCCGGACCGGCGCCGCCTACCAGCACGAGGAGTCCCACTACGGGAAGTTCGCCGAGCTCTGGTACGGGCGCACCTACCGCGAGCCGGAGCCGGCGGTCGAGCTGACCCCGGAGACCGAGGCCGTGCACTTCCAGGGCGCCCGGATCGACTGGCCGTCGGTCGTCAACACGCTCGCGGTACCCGCCGACGGCTACGACAAGCTGCTGGCCGAGGACCCGGACGGCAAGGAGATCTCGGAGGCGCTGCTCGTCTTCGACCAGGACTACAGCGGCATGATGGCCCACCTCGACGCGATGTGGAACGGCGACCCCGACCAGCAGTGGCCGACCTTCGGCGAGGCGGTCCACAACATGATGAAGCTGCGGGTGTTCTCCTCCTTCACCTTCATGCAGCGCCGGATCCCGCCGGAGCTCATCGACGACCTGCCGCGGCTGTACCCGGCCGAGTTCGGCTTCCTGCACACCTACACCGACCTCGACAAGCCGGTGTTCTACGGCCCCCGCTTCCGCAACCTCAACGCCGCCCAGGCCTGAGCTCCCCCGCAGGAGAGAGTCACCATGTCCCGTACGAAGAGGGTCCTCATCGTCCTCACCAGCCACGCGGAGCTGGGCGACACCGGCCGCGAGACCGGCTACTACATGCCCGAGGTCGCCCACCCGTGGCGGGTGTTCACCGAGGCAGGCCACCGGGTGGACCTCGCGTCCGTGCGCGGCGGCCGTCCCCCGGCCTCCGGGACCGACCTCACCGACCCCGTGCAGAAGGCGTTCCTCGCGGACCCGGAGATGGCCGGGAAACTCGCCGGCACCCTCCGGCCCGAAGACGTGGACCCCTCCGCGTACGACGCCGTCTTCTTCGCCGGCGGTCACGGCACCATGTGGGACTTCCCCGGCAACCCGGCGCTGTCCGCGCTGGCCCGTGACGTCTACGAGGCGGGCGGCGTGGTCGCGGCGCTCTGCCACGGGCCGGCGGCCCTGGTCGGGGTCCGGCTCTCCGACGGCCGCCCGCTGGTCGACGGCAAGCGGCTGACCGCGTTCAGCAACGCCGAGGAGGCCGCGGTCGGCCTCACCGGCGTCGTCCCGTTCGCCCTGCAGACCGCCCTGGAGGAGCTGGGCGCCAAGCACGAGGCGGCCGCCGAGTTCACCGCCCACGCGGTGACCGACGGCCGTCTGGTGACCGGCCAGAACCCGGCCTCCGCCACGGACACCGCCATGGCGACGGTGCTGGCCCTGGCGGCCACATGACGACGCGTCCGGCCGCGGGCGGCCGCGCCGCGGCGGGTGGCCCGGCCGCCCCCGCCGCGGGCGGCCGCACCGCTGCCGTGACGGCGCCCGCCCCGCAGCGGTCACCGGCGCCGGACCCGTACGCGACGGGCCGCGCCCGCTGGCTCGTCCTCGCCGTGGGACTCACCTGCACCTTCCTCGTGGTCGGCGGGGTGTCCATCGCCAACCTCGCCATGCCCTCCCTGCAGCAGACCCTGCACGTGGGTTTCGGCGCCGTGCAGTTCGTCGTCGCCGGGTACGGACTCGTGTACGCCGTCTTCCTGATCACCGGCGGCCGGCTGGGCGACGTCCTGGGCCGCCGCCGTGTGCTGCTCGCCGGCCTGGCCCTGTTCACCGCCGCCGTGCTGGTCAGCGGCCTCGCTCCCGACGCGGCCGTGCTGATCGGCGCCCGCCTGGTGCAGGGCTTCGGCGCCGCGCTGATCTACCCGCAGATCCTGTCGATCATCCAGGACACCTTCGAGGGCGCCGAACGCAACTTCGCCCTCGGTCTGTTCGGCGCCACCATCGGCGTCGCCATCGTCGTCGGCCAGCTCGTCGGCGGAGCCCTGATCCAGCTCGACATCGGCGGTCTTGCCTGGCGGCCGGCGTTCCTGGTGCTGGTCCCGCTCGGCACCGCCGCGCTGCTCACCGGCCGCCGGGTCATGGCACCGGACCGGCCGGCGGGCCGCCCGCACATCGACCTGACCGGCACCGGTCTGCTCGGCGGCGCCCTGCTGCTGCTCGTGCTGCCGCTGCTGGTCGGGCCGGGCACGGGCTGGGCCTGGTGGACCTGGCTGATGTTCGCCGCCGCCGTCCCGGCGTTCACCGTCTTCGTCCGCTACGAACGGCACCTGGACCGCACCGGCCGCACCCCGCTGCTGCGCCCGTCGCTGTTCCGGCAGCGCGCCTTCGGCATGGGCATGGCGATCGGGGTGCTGTTCTTCATCACCATCGTCGGCCTGGCCGTCTACACCTCGCTGACGTTCCAGGTCGGCCTCGGCCTGAACCCGCTCCAGGCGGGCCTGGCCTTCGCGCCGGTCGGCGTCGCGTTCTTCGCCTCGTCCCTGCTGGTGCCCCGGCTGGTCCCGCGGCTCGGCCGGTCCGTGCTGGTCATCGGGCACGTCCTGCTGCTCGGCGGCCTGATCGCCGCCTGGGCCGTCGTGCACGGGGCGGGCACCGGACTGTCGGCGGGCGAGCTGGCCCTGCCGCTGCTGCTGGTCGGCACCGCCCAGGGGCTGACGATGTCCCCGCTGATCGGGGTCGTCCTGACCGGCATCCGGGCCGACGACAAGGGTTCGGCCTCGGGCGCCCTGACCACCGCCTTCCAGGTCGGCCAGGCCCTCGGCGTGGCCGGAATCGGTACGGTCTTCTCCCTCCTCGGCGCCCGCCCCGGCGTGGCCGGTGCGTCAAGCCGTTACCAAGTCGCCTTTCAATCCGCGCTGTTGGTGATGGCGGCGCTTACGCTGGTCTCGTTCGTCCTGGTATTCCGGCTTCCGAACCCGCACGACAGCCGGCCCCACCACCACTTCCTGTGGGTGCGGCACGGCCGCCGCACGGGCCTCGCACACGCCTTGTACCTGCTGACCGGCGGTCACGCGGTGGGCCGCCGGCTCGGCCACTGGTTCCACCACCACGAAGGGAAACACTGATGCGTCAGGTCGCTCTGGGCAGCCAGGGTCTGCGGGTCTCCGCGCAGGGTCTCGGCTGCATGGGCATGAGCCAGTCGTACGGAGTCGGCAACGACGAGGAGTCGATCAGGACCATTCACCGGGCCCTCGATCTGGGCGTGACCCTGATCGACACGGCCAACGTGTACGGGGCGACCGGCCTGTACGGCATCGGCGCCAACGAGAAGCTGGTCGGCTACGCCCTCCGGGAGCGCCGGGACGAGGTCACCCTCGCCACCAAGTGCGGCATCGCCGACGTGCGGCCCGGCGCCGGCATGGAGCTGCGCGCCGACCCGGAGTACATCCGGCAGTGCTGCGACGAGTCGCTCGAGCGGCTCGGCGTGGACCACATCGACCTGTACTACCTGCACCGGATCGACCCCAGGACGCCCGTCGAGGACTCCATCGGCGCCTTCGCCGACCTGGTGAAGGCGGGCAAGGTCCGCTACATCGGGGTCTCCGAGGTGTCCGCGGACGAACTCGAGCGCGCCCACGCCGTGCACCCGGTCACGGCCCTGCAGAGCGAGTACTCGCTGTGGAGCCGCGAGATCGAGGCGGAGGTGCTGCCCACGGCCCGCCGGCTGGGCGTCGGCCTGGTCCCGTTCTCCCCGCTCGGCCGGGGCTTCCTGACCGGCGCGGTCACCAGCCGGGACACCATGGCCGCGAACGACATGCGCCGCAACCTGCCGCGCTTCTCCCAGGACAACCTCGACGCCAACCAGAAGGTCGTCGACGTGATCCGGGACATCGCCGCCGGCCACGACGTGCTGCCCGGACAGGTCGCGCTGGCCTGGGTGCACGCCCAGGGCCCCGAGGACATCGTGCCGATCCCGGGCACCAAGCGGACGAGCTACCTGGAGCAGAACACGGCCGCCGCCGATCTCACCCTGACCGACGACGACCTGTCCCGGCTGGCCGAGGCGGCCGCCAGTATCCGGGGCGCCCGCCGCTGACCCGTCCCATCCGGCTCAGTCCGCCTTCAGCTCCGGCGGATGCAGGAAGTAGTTGGCGGCCGACGCCGCCTGCGCCCCCTCGTGAACGGCCGACGTCACCTGGTGGGAGTGCAGCGCGGTGAGGTCGCCGGCCGCGTAGACGCCCGGCACGCTGGTCTTCTGCTCGGAGTCCACCTCGACGTAACCGGTGGGCGCGAGCCGGACGCCGAGCTGCCGGGCGAGCGTGGTCTCGGGGGTGGCGCCCTGGATGGAGAACAGCGCGTCCAGTTCCAGCCGGCGGCCCGCGCGGGTCACCACCGCGGTGAACAGCCCGCCGGCGCCCTCCACCTCCCCGATCCGGTCGTGCACCACGGCGATGCCGGCGCCCTTCAGACGGCGGCGGAACTTCGGGCTGATCTCGTCGCTCGCGCTGTTCGTCAGCAGCCGCACCCGGTCGGTGAGGCTGTGCAGCTGCATCGCCTCGCCCGCGGCCGCGTCGGTGTGCCCGACGACCAGGATGCTGCGCCCCCGGTTCTCGTACCCGTCGCAGGTGATGCACCAGAACATCGACCGGCCCACGTACGACTCCCAGCCCGCGAAGTGCGGGAAGTGGTCGAGGACGCCGGTGGCCAGCACCAGCGTCCGGGCCCGCCAGGAGTGGCCCTGGGAGCGGACCGTGAAGCCGCGCTCCGCGTCGCCCTCGGCGTGGGTGATCAGGTGGTGCGCGATCCTGGCGCCCGGGTACCGGCCGAGCTGCTCCCGGCCGAGCTTGCGCAGGTCGACGGTCGGGATGCCGCCCGGGAACCCCAGGTAGTTGTGGTTGGTCTGGTGGTGCGTGGAACGCCCGTGGCCCGTGTCGAAGACCAGGACCTCGCGGTTGTAGCGGGCCAGGTAGAGCGCCGCGGACAGCCCGGCGGGGCCGCCCCCGACGACGACGGCGTCGGCAGCCTGCATGGTCGTGTCCCCCTTCTCAGGTGGTGCGGATCGGTTCCCCGGCCAGCTCCAGCTCCGCGTGGACCGCGCCGAGGCAGCGGTTCATGACCACACGCAGTCCCCCCGCCACGGCGATGTCCCGTGCCTCGTCGGACACGATGCCGAGCTGCAGCCACAACGTCCGCGCCCCGATGGCGACTGCCTCCCGGGCCACGTCGGGTGTCTGGGGCGCCGGGCGGAAGACGTCGACCACGTCGACCGGCTCCCCGATCTCGAGCAGCGAGGCGAAGGCGGGCCGGCCCAGCACCTCACGGTGGTACGGGTTGACCGGTATCACCCGGAAGCCCTTGCGCTGGAGGTAGGCCGGGATCTCGTGCGCGGACTTGCCCTCCTCCGCCGAGGCGCCCACCACCGCGATGGTGCGCGCCCCGCCGAGGATCTTCCGGTACTCGTCCCACAGGTACTCGTCCATGGTCATGTCCCCTCGTCGTGTCGTTCGCCGCCCGCGGCCCGGTGCCGTGGGCGCAGCCAGATGACGCCGAGGGGCGGCAGGGTGACCTCGACGCTCCACTCCTGGTCCTGCCAGGGCACCGGACGGGCGGGCAGCGGCGCGGAGTTGAGCACGTCCGAGCCGCCGTAGCGGGCCGCGTCGGTGTTGAGGATCTCGGTCCACTCGCCGCCGCCCGGCACCCCGATCCGGTAGCCGCGGCGCACGCTCGGCCCGAAGTGGTGCACGCACACCAGCGGGGCGCCGTCGCCGTCGTACCGGACGAAGGAGTACACGTTGTCCTCGGCCGCGTCCGCGTCCAGCCAGGCGAAGCCCCCGGGGTCGGCGTCCAGGTCCCACAGGGCGGGCAGCCGCAGGTAGTGGGCGTTGAGGTCGCGCACCAGGTCCCGTACGCCCGCGTGCGCGCCGTCGGCCGTGGCCGCCCAGTCGGTCCCGGTGTCGTGCGACCACTCGCTCTCCTGGGCGAACTCCTGGCCCATGAAGAGCAGTTGCTTGCCCGGGAAGCCCCACATGAAGGCGAGGTAGGCCCGCGCGTTCGCGAACCTCCGCCAGCGGTCGCCGGGCATCCGGCCGAGCAGCGAGCCCTTGCCGTGCACCACTTCGTCGTGGCTGATCGGCAGCAGATGGTTCTCGGCGTACGCGTAGACCACGGGGAAGGTCAGCGCGTGGTGGTGGTACTGCCGGTGCACCGGGTCCCGGCCCATGTAGCCGAGGGAGTCGTGCATCCAGCCCATGTTCCACTTGAACCCGAAGCCGAGCCCGCCGTGGTCGGTGCGCCGGGTCACGCCGTCCCAGGCCGTGGACTCCTCGGCGATGGTGACCACGCCGGGGCAGCTTCGGTAGACGGCGGCGTTCATCTCCTGCAGGAACTCAACCGCCTCCAGATGCTCCCGGCCGCCGTAGGCGTTGGGCAGCCAGCCGCCCTCGGGACGGGAGTAGTCGAGGTAGAGCATCGAGGCGACGGCGTCCACCCTCAGGCCGTCGACGTGGAACTCGGCGCACCAGTACAGCGCGTTGGCGACCAGGAAGTTGCGCACCTGATCGCGGCCGTAGTCGAAGACGAGCGTGCCCCAGTCGGGGTGCTCGCCGCGCCGCGGATCGGGGTGCTCGTACAGGGCGGTGCCGTCGAAGCGGGCCAGCGCCCAGTCGTCCTTGGGGAAGTGCGCCGGCACCCAGTCCAGGATGACGCCGATGCCCGCCCGGTGCAGGGCGTCCACCAGGTACCGGAAGTCGTCCGGGGTGCCGAGCGCGGCCATGGGCGCGTAGTACGAGGTGACCTGGTATCCCCAGGAGCCGCCGAACGGATGCTCGGAGACGGGCAGGAACTCCACATGGGTGAAGCCCATCGCCCTGACGTAGCCGGGCAGTTCGGTGGCCAGCTCGCGGTAGCCGCGGCCCGGCCGCCAGGAGCCCAGGTGCAGTTCGTACACGCTCATCGGCGCCCGCTCGGCGCGCCGCCGGCCCCGTTCCGCCATCCATTCGCCGTCGGTCCACCGGTGGCCGGAGGCGAAGACGACGGAGGCGGTGCCGGGCGCGGCCTCGGCCGAGCGGGCCAGCGGATCGGCCTTCTGCCGCCAGGTGCCGTCGGGCCCGAGGATCTCGAACTTGTACCGGCAGCCGTCGCCGACGCCCGGCACGAACAGCTCCCACACCCCCGAGGCGCCCAGGGAGCGCATCGGGTGCCCGGCGCCGGCCCAGTGGTTGAAGTCCCCGACCACCCGTACGGCGCGGGCGTTCGGCGCCCACACCGCGAACGCGGTGCCGGTGACGGACCGGTGCTCGCACACCCGGGCGCCCAGCACGGTCCACAGCCGCTCGTGCCGGCCCTCGGCGATCAGGTACAGGTCCAGCTCCCCCGGCACCGGCGGGAAGCGGTACGGATCGTCGGTCTCGCACTCGCAGTCGGCGTACCGCATCCGCAGCCGGTAGTCGGGCACGCTGTCCGGGCCGCCGGTGCCGGGCAGCGTGCCGGAGAAGACCCCGCCGCCCTCGTGGCGCAGCTCGGCCAGCACGTTCCCCGCCGGGCCGACGGCCCACACCGCCTCGGCGAGCGGCTTGAGGACACG
>Ga0308175_100004130_pt1 | contig 10155 bp, 7 predicted proteins | sample PhyCR1_3_FD_203893 | JGI IMG/M metagenome (GOLD analysis project Ga0308175, IMG submission 203893) | Soil microbial communities from UC Gill Tract Community Farm, Albany, California, United States - DLSLS.C.R1 | ecosystem: Environmental > Terrestrial > Soil > Agricultural land | place: USA...
GCGCGCGAGGCGATGCTCGATCGCGTGCCGGTGCCGGCGGAGAACGTCCACCGCATTCCGGCGGAGGAGCCCGACGCGCAACGCGCGGCAACGGAGTACGAATCGACGCTGCGTTCCTTCTTCGCTCTCGCACCGGGCGAATGGCCGCGTTTCGATCTCATCCTGCTCGGCCTCGGCAAGGACGGCCACACGGCGTCGCTGTTCCCCGGCGGCGATGCCGTGCGCGAGCGCGAGCGGCTGGTGGTGGCGCCGTGGGTCGAGGCGCAGAAGACCTTCCGCATCACGCTGACGCCGCCGGTGTTGAATCACGCGCGGCGCGCGATGTTCCTGGTCAGTGGCGAGGAGAAGGCCGAGGCGCTGCACGCCGTGCTCGAAGGAGCGCGCGAGCCCGAGCTCTATCCGGCGCAGATCGTGGAGGGGAACCGCTTGTGGATGGTGGATCGCGCGGCGGCCCATTTGCTGGACAACCGCTGAAAAGACCGGTGGGTGAATCTCTGAAGGGCCGGCACGACGCTTACGCCACGGGGCGGAGGCGGTTACGCCGTGCTAGGCGACGCTGGAGACGAATACCGCAGAGGTCGACAACAACAAGAGCCCCGGTAAGAGCCAGAACGTCGCCTCACGTACATCTCTCTCAAGCCTGCCGACTGATCGTTCCTGTCAGGACTTACTTCTTCGCGGCCGGCTTCTTGGCCGCCGTCTTCTTCGCCGCGGGCTTTTTCGCGGTCACCTTCTTGGCGGCCGTCGCCTTCTTGGCCGGAGCCTTCTTGGCGGCGGTCACGGTCTTGGTCTTCTTGGCGCCCGAAGCCTTGGCCGCGGTCTTCTTGGCGGCGGGCTTCTTGGCGGCGGCGGCCTTCTTCGCAGGAGCCTTCTTGGCGGCGGTTTTCTTGGCGGCGGCCTTCTTCGTGCTGTCAGCCATTTCAATCTCCTTTTCGGATGGATGCCCGCGTCGGGGCAGTGGTATGGCAGTTAGGTTACGCCCACAAGATCTTGGGCGTCAAGAGTTTTTACGCCGCAAGACATAGTGCCGTGTCGGAAGATGGGCACGAGAGGAGCCGCGGCGCGCCCAAGAATTTTTCGGCGCGCGCGCGAAAGCCCGTGGAATAAGGGTTTGCTGAGGGGGCGCCTAGTAGGCGTTGAGCCGCAGCGCGTAGCGCAGCGTCATCCAGAGGATCTTGAAGTCGAGCGACAGCGACCAGTTCTGGATGTAGTAGAGGTCGTACTGGATGCGCTTTTTGATCGACGTGTTGCCGCGCCAGCCGTGCACCTGGGCCCAGCCGGTGATGCCGGACTTCACGCGATGGCGCAGCATGTAGCGCGGGATCTTGTGCTTGAACTCGCGCACGAACGTCGGCCGCTCGGGGCGCGGGCCGATGATCGACATGTCGCCGATGAGCACGTTCCAGATCTGCGGCAGCTCGTCGAGCGACCACGCGCGCAGGAGTTGGCCGACGCGCGTGCGGCGCGGATCGTCCTTGATCGCCCACACCGGACCGCTGCTGGCTTCGGCGTTGACGCGCATCGAGCGGAACTTCACGATCATGAACGAGCGGCCGTCGAGCCCCATCCGCTCCTGGCGGTAGAAGACGGGGCCGCGGTCCTCGATCCAGATGGCGAGCGCGATCAGCGGAAGAATGGGGAGCAGCACGATCAGCGAGGCGAGCGCGATCGCCAGATCCATCCCCCGCTTCATCATGCTGTTCCAACCCTGGAGCGGCATCTGCGAGAGGTTGATCACCGGCGTGCCGTCGACGTCCTCCAGCGCGGCCTTGATCGTCGCGTACTGGAGGATGTCGGGCACCAGCTTGATCTCGACGCACTCGCGGGCCATGAGATCGAGGAGCTGGAGGATCTTCTTGTGCGCCTCCAGCGGCAGCGTGAGGAAGACCTGATCGATGCGCTGCGCCGCCAGCACCTCCTCGGCCTGGCGCGTGGTGCCGAGCACGGGCACGCCGCAGATCATCGAGCCCTGCTTGCCGGCGTCGTCGTCGAGGAAGCCGACCACCTCGAAGCCCATCTCGCGGTGGGCGAGGATCTTGGTGGTGATCTCACGTCCCAGCAGGCCCGCGCCCACGACCAGGATGCGCTGCAGGTTGTGCCCCGAGCTGCGCACGCGCCGCAGCACCGAGCGCGCCACCATGCGCGTGGTGGCGACGAGCGTGAGGTCCATCAGCGCGAAGAGGCCGAGGAAGGCGCGGCTGTAGGTGAAGTACTCGTGGCTGCCGGGCGCCGCCGGCGGGCGGTACCAGGCGATCACCACCGACAGCAGCACCGTGGCGAGGAAGACCGCGAGGACGATGGTGAGCACCTCGTCGACGCGGCTCCGCCCCCGCCGGCTCTGGTAGAGGCCGTGGAAGTAGAAGACCACGGGCCAGAGCACGAGGACGATCGGCACCAGGCGCAGATACGGGCCGAACTCCGGCACGTTCTTGGTGACCGGGATGACCTCGACCTCGAAACGCAGCAGCCAGGCGGCGAGGAACGCTGCGAGCGTCGCCGCGAGATCGGTGAAGAGATAGAGTCCGGCGGTCTTCCGGTGGCGTTCTTGGATCAAAGGTGCGGCACCCTCAACTAGGAAACCGACGGGATAGAAGAGATTTCATGCGATCGGTAAATCGTACGACCGAAAACGACTCGGCGCGATCGCGTAGGTCCAAAGGATTGAATCCCATCCGGCGCGCTTTGTCAATCGCGTCCCGGAGAGCCTGGGGGCCCTCCCAGTCCGGATAGAGCACCCCGTGGCGGCCGTCGTCGACCACGTCGAGGATGCCGCCGCGGGCCACGGCGACCACCGGCGTGCCGCAGGCGAGCGCCTCGACGGAGGCGATGCCGAAGTCCTCCACCCCGGGCTGGAGGAAGAGGAGGGCGCCGCGATAGAGGTCCCGCAGCTCCTCGGGGCCGACGTTGCCGAGGAGCTGGGTGCTCGGGCCGGCCATCCCCGCCAGCCGCTCGCGCTCGGGCCCCTCGCCCACGATCCGCAGCTCCAGGCCCAGCTTCTCGCACGCCGCCATCGCCACCTCGACCTTCTTGTAGGGGGCGAGCGCCGAGACCATCAGGCAGTAATCCCCCCACTTCCTGACCTCTCCGCTCGCCGTCCCCGGAGTGAAGAATTCCACGTTGACCGGCGGATGGACCACCTCGGCCGGCCGGCCGTAGTAGGTCTGGATGCGCCGCGCCACGAAACGGGAGTTGGCTACGTAGTAGTTTACGCGCGCCGCGGACGAAACGTCCCAGGCGCGCAGGGCCGAGAGGGTCAGCGAGCGCAGCCGGGCCTTGATCCCCTTGCGGTTGGGGAAGTAGGCGTGCTCCTGGTCCCAGGCGTAGCGCATGGGCGTGTGGCAGTAGCAGACGTGGTAGGCGTCCGGCGGCGCGATCACCCCCTTGGCCACGCAGTGGCTGGAGCTGACCACGAGGTCGAACCCCGAGAGGTCGAATTCCTCGATGGCGGCGGGGAAGAACGGCAGATAGCTCCGGTAGCGGTTGCGGATGCCCGGCGCGCGCTGCAGGAAGCTGGTGCGGATCGGGTGCGACTCGATCGCCGGGCTGACGCTGCCGGGAAAGTGGAAGAGGGTGAACAGCGGGGCGCCTGGATAGAGCCCGCCCAGCACCTCCAACACCTTCTCCCCCCCCCGCATGCCGGTCAGCCAGTCGTGCACCAGCGCCACCCGCGGCTGCGGACGGGCCGGGGCGGGGATGGGGAACGGCCTGGATGGAGTCGGCGCAATCGCTGGCTTCACTGCTTTCCCTCAGTGCTTTCCTTCAATGACCGAGCGGTAGATGTCCAGCGTCTGGCGTGCTGTTTGATCCCAGCGGAAATCCTCGGCGCGGCGCACCCCCCGCTCGGCGAAGGCGGCGCGGCGCTCGGGGCTCCCCATCAGATGGGCGATCGCCTTCGCCATGCCGTCGAGGTCGAGCGGATCGACCAGCGGCGCGTACCCCTCCGCGATCTCCTTGAGGGCCGAGGTGTTGGAGGTGATCACCGCCACCCCCGAGGCCATCGCCTCGATCACCGGCAGCCCGAACCCCTCGTAGAGCGTGGGGTAGAGGAACAGGGTCGCCCCCTGGTAGATCGCCGGCAGCGCCTCGTGGGCCACGTGGCCCAGCAGGCGGACTCTGTCGCCGACCCCTAAGTACTCGGCCCGCTGCCGGATCTTGAACTCCGACCCCTCGCGGCTCCCCACGCAGATCAGCGGCGCGTCGAACTGCGCCATCCTCCGGGCTCGCGCATAGGCCTGCACGACGGTGTCCAGATTCTTGTGCGGCTTGGCCGGATTGCCCACGAAGAGGAGGTAGGGGGGGGAGATCCCGAGGTCCCGCTGCCAGCGCTGGAGCTCCTCGGGCGTGAGCCGCTGGCGGAAGATGTCCTCGACGCCGTTGTAGACCACCTGGATCTTGCGGCCGTCGACGTCGAAATGCTTCATCAGATCCGACCGGGTGTTCTGGGAGACGGCGATGATGCGGTCCCCCCGGTGGAGGCTCCGGCGGATCATCCGCTGGGCATAGAGGAACGCGAAGTTGCTCGGCAGGAATTCCGGGTAGAGCAGGTGGATGATGTCGTGGATCGTCACCACCACCTTGGAGCCCACCCAGGCCGGCAGCACGTAGTGGGTCGAGTGATAGAGGTCGAGCTTGCGCCGGTAGAGATGCCAGGAGAGGGCGATGAGCTCGCGCACCGAGTAGACCGGCGAGCTTTCGAGCGCCACCTGGAAATTCTCCGGCAGATCGCGGAGCCCGTCGGCGTCCCCGGGCTTGGCCAGCAGGACGTACCGGTTCTCGGAGTCGATGGCGGCGAGCGAGCGGATCAGGTTCCGCACGTAGGTGCCGATGCCGAAATCCTGAATCTTGCGCGCGTCGATGCCGATCGTATAGGGCAAAACGGTCTCCGGGGGGCTGTGAATCGCCGGAATTCTATCCGAGCGCCTCGGAAAACACCTCTTCCATCTCCCGCGCGGCGCGATCCCAGCGGAAACGGGCCGCCCGCTCGACCCCCCGCGCGGCGAGGTCCGCCCCCTTTTCGGGGTGGTCGAGGAGGTAGCGGAGCCGGCCGGCGATGGCGCCGGAATCCCCCGGATCGACGAGCAGCCCGGCGTCACCCACCACCTCGGGCAGGCTGGAGGTGTCCGAGGTGATCACCGGCACTCCGCAGGCCAGCGCTTCGGCGGCGGGGAAGCCGAACCCCTCGTAGAGCGAGGGGTAGACGAAGATCCGCGCCGCCTGGAAGATCCGCACCAGCCGCTCCCGCTCCACGCGGCCGACAGAGACGACCCCCTCCGGCGCGAGCGACTCGATGCGCCTGGCCAGCCGCTCGCTCCCCCAGCCGTGGGGGCCGGCGAAGACGAGCGGCGGCGCCTGCGGGTCCTCGCTCTTGAGGGCCGTCCAGGCGTCGAGCAGCCGTCCGAGGTTCTTGCGCGGCTCCACGGTGCCGGCGTAGAGGATGTACCCCTCCGGGGCCTTGAGCTCCCGGCGGGTGGCGGCGATCTCCGCCCGCTCCCCCGGCCGGAACTCGGGGTCGATCCCGGGGTAGACCACCCGGATCTTCTCCGCGCACTGGGGGAAGTGGAAGGCGAGGTCCCGCGCCGTGGCTTCTGAGATCGTCACCAGCCGCCGCGCCCCCTCGAAGGAGGGGCGCAGGAAGGGCAGCAGGCTCGCCTTCACCTTGAGCGTGTGCGCCTCGGGGTAGAGCAGCACCGTGAGGTCGTGGACCGTGGCCACCGCCGGCACCGGGCAGCGCAGGGGGAGCGTGATCAGCGGCGACCAGAAGAGGTCGATGTCCCCCCGCGCCAGCCGCCGCGGCAGCTTGAGCTGCTGCCAGATCACCCCGAGCGGCGCCCCGTGATGCTCGATGGCGATCCCGGCGTCCTGGAGCTCCCCGGCTCCCCGGGGCGGCCGGTGGGCCATCCCCACGAAGCGGAAATTCCCCCGCGCGGCCAGCGCCAGCAGCAGCGAGCGGGTGTAGACGCCGATGCCGGTGAGGGCGGGGACCAGGGCGCGGAGATCGACGGCGATCGTCGGCGGAGAGTTGGGCGGGCTCGGCATCGCGCGGGATTCTACTGGGGCTCCGGCGGTTGGACGTTGAGCACCCGCCAGATCTCCTCCCGCGGACCCGCCCAGGCGAGCGCGAAATCCTCCGTCCGCCGCGACACCCACCGCCCCTCCGGCTCTTCCCAGGGGCCGCGGACGATCACCACGTACTCGATCCCCCTCGCCAGCAGAGACTCCCGCCACCGGCGGTACGTGCCCTCCACATAGGGGTCCGCCAGCTCCATCCCCCAGTGGTAGTACTGGGCGTCGAGCATCCGGTTCCGCGGCACGATCTGGAGGTCGTTCTGGAAGCGGCGGCCGAAGAAGAAGTAGGGCTGGTTGTATCCCGCGTAGGCGACGCGTGCCCCGCGGTGCCCCACGAGCCGCTCCAGGGCGAGCGGCCCGGCCATGCTGGGATTGGAGAATTTCTTCACCTGATAGCTGCCCACCATCCACCCCAGCGGCACGGCGGCGATCAGGACCGCCCCCGCCGCCGCCCATCGCATCCAGGGACGGAACGCGGGGAGCCGACCCTCCCCTCTCCTCCACGCCCTCTCCAGCAACAACCCCAGGGCGATTACCAGCGCTCCCCCGATCAGGCTCACCGCCGCCGACTGCCCGATGTGCCGGCTGGCCTGGAGGGTGATCCAGGCCAGCACGATGTCGCGCGCCGGGATCGCCCGGGGGCCGATCTCCTCCAGCAGCCAGGCGAAAGCCACGGCGGCGAGGGCGACCGCCGGCAGGAAGTAGCGGATGTCCCGGTGGTCCGCCATCAGATCGACGAACTCGAGGAAGAAGACCGTCGCCAGCGAGAAGGTGAGGACGGCCGTCCACCGGCGCCGCCAGAGCGCCAGGAGCGGCGCCAGGAGGGCGGCCGGGAGCAGGGTGAACGGGAAGTAGGAGCCGAAGAGCTTCGACCGGCGGGTCAGGAATTCCCAGATGTCGATCCTGAATTCGGGCGCCGCCGCGCGCTCCGCGGTCGAGATGCCCCCCCAGCCCGGAAGGATCTCGACACCGAGGACGCTCACGGGAGCGGGGAAGATCGGATTGCCCGTCGTCACCGCGTTCCGCAGATAGGTGTAGCCGCCGCCGGCCGCCATGGCGAGGACGAGCGCCAGGACGGTCCCCGCGAGGCTCAGCGCGCTGGGGCGCTCCGCCGGCTCCCGGCGCCGCCGCTCGATCCAGACCGCGGCCGCGATCACCGCCAGGACCGGAGGCACGAACAGGACGCCGATGTACTTGGTGGCGAGCAGCAGCCCCAGGGCGATGCCGGTCACCACCGCCACTCCCGGGCGGGGGCGGCGGGCGAGGCCGAGACCGGCGTCGAGGCCGGCCAGCGTGAAGAACGAGGTGCTCTGGTCGTTGCCGGCGCTCACCGAGAGGACCGGGAAGACGTGATAGATCCCCGCGTAGCAGATCGCCGCGAAGGCGGCGCTCCGGCGGGAGAGGCCCAGCCGGTGGCCGATCGAGGCCACCGCCAGGAACGAGAAGAGGGCGAAGAAGAGCTGCGTCCAGCGCGCCGCCACGTCGCTGTCCCGGAACGGCGCGATCAGCACCCACGACGCCATCTCCCCCAGGACCGGATAGAACGGCGTGCTCGGGTCCCCCATCGAGAACCGGATCATCCGCGTGTCCCCATGGCGGATCCAGGTGGCGACCGCCGACAGGTGATACGAGACGTCGTCGAACCCGTGGGGCCCCGCCGGCGCCCAGCGCAGCCGCCACAGGTCGTAGAGGCCGACCAGGGCGACGGCCAGCGCCGCCATGATCAACAGAGCGGTGTCGGCCCGGAGGCCCCTCGATTCCGGGGCTGAGAAAGGCTCGGTCCGGATATCAGGCCTGGGGAGCAGATGCGACAGCAGGAACGCCGCCGCCGTCCAGATCAGGAACGGCGCCGGCCGGAGCCAGCCGAGCTGCCCCATCCAGGTCGCGGGGACCACCGCGATCCCCACCGCGAGCGAGAACGCCGCCACGGCGTGGGAATCCCAGGCGAAATCCGGCGCCAGCCAGCGGACCAGCCGGGCCCCGGTCTCCCAGAGCGCCGCCAGCATCGCGGCCAGCACCACCACCTGAAACGCGCGCGGGGACGCCGGGAGCGCGGCTCCGGCCAGGAGGACGGCCGCGATCAGGGCGGAGGGGAGGAGGCGGGCCTTCGACATGCGGGGCGGAGTGTACTGTAGGGGCGGCCACATAGGGCCGCCCCTACAAGGGCATCATTCTGGGCCGACAATCCTCGCCGCTTTCCGGAACGCCCCCGCCGTCTCCCCCGCCGCCCGCCTCCAATCGAATTCCCGCGCCCGTTCCCGCCCCTTCCGCCTCATCTCCTCCCTCAGATCCCCGTCCGCCAGCAGCTCCGAGATCCGATCCGCCCAGAGGTCCGGCCGGTCCGGGGGAGCGTAGAGGGCGGCGTCGCCGGCCACCTCGCGCAGCACCGGCAGATCGCTCGCCACCAGCGGCGCTCCCGCCTGGAGGGCCTCGATGGCGGGGAGGCCGAACCCCTCGTAGAAGGAGGGGAGCGCCACGAGCTCGGCTCCGGCGTAGAGGGCGGCCAGCTCGCCCGGACCCACGTACCCGAGATGGACGGCCCAACCCTCCCGTCCGGCCGTCTCGATCTCCTGACGGATCTCCTCCGCCTTCCACCCCCAGCCGCCGCAGAGCACCAGCGGCGGCGGATCGATCCCGCGGGCCCGCAGCAGCCGCCAGGCCGCGAGCAGGGCGGGGACGTTCTTGCGCGGCTCCACCGTCCCCACGTGGAGCGCGTAGCGTGTGGGCGTCCGCGGCGGGAGCGAAGCGGGCGCGGTCTCGGCCAGAACGCCCGTGCCGTGGTGGATCGCCCGCACGCGGTCCGGCGAGACGCCGATCCCGATCAGCTCCCGCCGCACCGCCTCGGAGGGGGTGAGCAGGAGGTCCGCCTCGAAGATCGTCCGCTCCAGCCGTTCCCGCAGGGCCTCGGCCGAATCCGGGCGCATCGCCCAGGGGACCTTGAGCAGCCCGAGATCGTGAACGGTCGCCACCCGGGCCCCCCGGGCGAAGCGGAAGAGGGGAGGGAAGAGGTAGTTCGGCCCGAAGAGCACGTCATTGCCGTCAGCCGCCATCAGCAGCGGAGCCAGCCGGCGGAGGATCTGATTCGCCCGCCATGGCGGCACCACCAAGCCGTCCGGCGTCTCGTAGACGACCCGCTCGATGGCGGGGCCTTCGGGAAACGCCACCACGGGCCGGGGGGCGCCGGGGTCCGATTCGACCAGGCTCTGGCCGTAGAGTCGCAGCCGCAGGCCGTCCCGCTCCGCCAGATGGACGAGGATCTGATGGAGATACCAGCCCACCCCGGTCAGCGCCTCGTAGAACGAGTTGACGTCCACCGCCACCGTCATCCGCGGCTCCGCCTGCCGCCGGCGAATCTCCCCCGCGACCTCCCGCAGCCAGAGGAAGGTGCGGCGGAGGCGGCGAGGGGAGCCGAAGCGCAGGACGGCGCGGAGGATTTTCAACGGGGAGCTCCCGGAAGAGCGCAGGCTCCTCGCCGCCCGGGATTGAAATCCCGGGCTACCCACGGCCGCCCCTGCCCGGGGCTCCCAAGGAAGTCCCGGAGGGACGGCCGCCGGTAGCCCGGGATTTCAATCCCGGGCGAACCGTGAGGGCTCCGTTTTCTCCTCATGCCGCCGAGAGTGTATCTTTGCGCGGCACTCGCCCGGCTATACCGTTCTCCATCATGCGCCCCCGCCCCCTACCCCTCGTCTGCCTGGCGCTGCTCCTCCTCGCTCTGGCCTGGGGGCTCGCCGGACGGCGGGGTCCGCTGCCGGCCGGCGACGAGGCCACCTCGGTGATGATGGTCCAGAGCCTCTGGCACGATCACGACCTCACCTACCGCCAGGCGGATCTCGACCGCGCCGAGGCGCTGTGGGGGGGCGGACCCGCCGGCCTGACCCTCTTCACCAACGACGGCGGCAAGACCCCGCGCTATGGCCGGCCCCTCGCCTATCCGCTGGCGGCGCTGCCGTTCTATGCGGCTTTCGGCGTACGGGGGATCGCCCTGCTCAACATGGCCCTCTTTCTCGCCATGGCGATCGCGGCCCTCTGGCTGCTCGTGGAAGACGCCGGGGCCCCCCTCTTCGTGGCGGGCTTCTTCTTCGCCTCGGC
>Ga0308175_100004132_pt1 | contig 10151 bp, 10 predicted proteins | sample PhyCR1_3_FD_203893 | JGI IMG/M metagenome (GOLD analysis project Ga0308175, IMG submission 203893) | Soil microbial communities from UC Gill Tract Community Farm, Albany, California, United States - DLSLS.C.R1 | ecosystem: Environmental > Terrestrial > Soil > Agricultural land | place: USA...
GCCGGAACTCCCGTACCGCTTCCTGCGAGTTGCGGCGCATGAACACCTGGCCGCCGAGCCCGACGATCGCCTGCTCGGGCGTGCCGTGCCCGTAGTGCGCGTACCGCTTCCGGTACAGCTCGACCATCCGCTTGGTGTGGTCCGCGGGCCAGAAGATGTTGTTGTGGAAGAAGCCGTCGCCGTAGTAGGCGGCCTGCTCGGCGATCTCCGGCGAGCGGATCGAGCCGTGCCAGACGAACGGCGGCACGCCGTCCAGGGGCCGCGGCGTGGAGGTGAATCCCTGCAGCGGGGTGCGGAACTTGCCCTCCCAGTCGACGACGTCCTCGCGCCACAGCCGGTGCAGCAGGGCGTAGTTCTCGATGGCGAGGTCGATGCCCTGCCGGATGTCCTTCCCGAACCACGGGTACACCGGTCCGGTGTTGCCGCGCCCCATCATCAGGTCCACGCGTCCGTCGGCCAGGTGCTGCAGCATCGCGAAGTCCTCCGCGATCTTCACCGGGTCGTTGGTGGTGATCAGGGTGGTGGAGGTGGAGAGGACGAGCCGCTCGGTCCGCGCGGCTATGTAGCCGAGCATCGTCGTCGGGGACGAGGGCACGAACGGCGGGTTGTGGTGCTCGCCGGTGGCGAAGACGTCGAGCCCGACCTCCTCGGCCTTGAGCGCGATGGCGACCATGGCCTTGATCCGCTCGCGCTCGGTCGGCGTCCGCCCCGTGGTGGGGTCCGGCGTGACGTCGCCGACGGTGAAGATCCCGAACTGCATGGCCACCCTCCAGGTTGTTGACTGTTCAACTATAGCCCTGGAACGGTCCCCGCCCCGCCGCTATTCCCCCGCCCCCGCCGCCGCCCGGCCGGCTCAGCCGCGCCGCTCGCGCAGCCGGGCGATCTGCTCCCAGCCGAAGTCCACCGTGCGCTCCATGTGCCGCACGATCACCGCCAGCTCGGTGTCGTCCAGCTCGTCGAAGAGGGAGAACCAGTCACCGGCCAGCGAGTCCCACAGCCGCCCGAACTCGGCGATCCGCTCCGGCACGGTCGCCACCAGCACCCGCCGCCGGTCCACCTCGTCCCGCCGCCGCACGACGTAGCCCGCCCGCTCCAGACGGTCCACCAGCCGGGTCGCCGATCCCGTGGTCAGCCCGGTCAGCTCCGCGACCCGGCCCGTGGTGACCGGCGCCTCCTCCAGCGTGAGCAGGTTCAGGCACTGCAGATCGGTGGGGTGCAGCCCGATCCGGTCGGCCACGGCCTGGTTGAACAGGGCGTAGGAGGCCATGTACCGCCGGGACACCACGGACAGCTCCGCCAGCAGCCCGGACCGCCCGGTCCCCTTCCCGGCCATGCCGCACTCCCCTTCGTCCGCGTGGTGCAGTGATCGTACGACCACGGACCCGGACGCCCGGAAGGCGAACGCCTGCCCGGCGCCAGAAGGCGTACGCCTCCCCGGTCTCAGAGGGCGCACGCCTGCCCGGTGTCAGAAGACGCACGCCTCCCCGGTCTCAGAAGGCGTACGCGTCCCCGGTGTCGAGGACCAGCACCTTCAGCCGGTCGTTCGTCCGGTCCCGGTCGACGGCGCCGCCGAGCCAGGCGGTGTCCACCTCCAGCGTCACCGCGGCCGGCTGCTCCTTCAGCCGCACCGCCACCGTGAGCCGCTCCCCCGCGGCGTCCACCGCCAGCGCGCCGATCCCGCACACCACCGTCCGCTCGTCCGTGCGCGCGCACCCCTGGGGCAGCCGCTGGGTCTCGGCCAGCGGCACCGACCAGCGCAGCAGCACGCTCGCGTCCGGCGTCGCGGCGGGCCCGCCGTTGCGCGGGGTGAGGGAGACCTCCACCCGGTCCCCGGTCATCACAGCGCTCCCGTGCAGCGCCAGATCGGCCTCGGGCACCGGAACCGCCCCGGCCGGCCCGGCCCCGCCCCCGGCCATCACCAAAGCACCGCACGCACCCAGCACCCACGACCTCATCCGCATGCCGTCCCACCTCGCACTTCCTGTCCGTGTCCGCCGTACGGATGTATGCCACGGAAACGAAGGGACAGGCGCCCTCCAACAGGTGACACCACACCCGCGTGCGAAGCTGCCGCCATGCCGGTCCTCCGCTCCGCCGCCCTGTTCGTCGTCGCCGCCCTGTTCGAGATCGGCGGTGCCTGGCTCATCTGGCAGGGGGTGCGCGAGCACCGCGGCTGGCTCTGGATCACCGGCGGGGTCCTCGCCCTCGGCGCCTACGGATTCGTCGCCACCTTCCAGCCGGACGCCCACTTCGGCCGCATCCTCGCCGCCTACGGCGGGATCTTCGTGGCCGGGTCGATCCTGTGGGGCGTGGTCGCCGACGGCTACCGCCCCGACCGCTGGGACATCACCGGCGCGCTGATCTGCCTGGCCGGGATGGCGGTCATCATGTGGGCGCCCCGGAACGGCGCCTGAGGGCTCACTTACGCTGGACGGAACCGATCCGACGCAGTCCCAGGAGCAGCCCATGGCCACCGCAGCCCCGTCCGCCGCCTCCCGCATCGCCGTCGTCACCGGTGCGAGCAGCGGTATCGGCGCCGCCACGGCCCGGCAGCTCGCCCGGGCCGGCTACCGCGTCGTCCTCACCGCCCGCCGCAAGGATCGCATCGAGGCGCTGGCCGAGGAGCTGAACACGGCCGGCCACTCGGCGGCCGCCTACCAGCTCGACGTCACCGACCGCGCGGCGGTCGACGAGTTCGCGTCGGCCTTCCGGACGATCGGCGTCCTGGTCAACAACGCCGGCGGTGCCCTCGGCGCCGACCCGGTGGCCAGTGGCGACCCGGCCGACTGGCGCACGATGTACGAGACGAACGTCATCGGCACCCTCAACGTCACCCAGGCGCTGCTGCCCAGGCTGGAGGCGAGCGGCGACGGAGTGGTGGTCGTGGTGTCCTCCACCGCCGGCCACGGCACGTACGAGGGCGGCGGTGGCTATGTCGCCGCCAAGCACGGCGCCCACGTCCTCGCCGAGACCCTCCGCCTGGAGATCGTCGGCAAGCCGGTCCGCGTCGTGGAGATCGCACCCGGCATGGTGAAGACCGAGGAGTTCGCGCTGACCCGCTTCGCCGGTGACACCGACCGGGCGGCGAAGGTCTACGAGGGCGTGGCCGAACCCCTCACCGCCGACGACGTGGCGGAGACGATCACCTGGGCGGTCACCCGCCCCAGCCACGTCAACGTCGACCTCCTCGTGCTGCGCCCGCGCGCCCAGGCGTCCAACACCAAGGTGCACAGGGAGTCGTGATACCCGACGAGGACTCGCTGGAGAAGCGCCGTCTGGCCGAGGAGACGAGGAACGAACGCCAGGTCTGGTACTTCCTCGCCTACTTCCTCTTCGGCATCCACTTCGTGGCGTTCGTCATGATCTACGCCGTGCGCCACGCGAAGTAACTCGCGCCCGCCTCCTCCCCGCACGGTTCCGCCATTCGGACGCGGCCGGCTGGCCGATGCCCGTACCTCGCGATGTCGTGGTCCCGGACGGCCGCCGTCCGGAGTCCGTCGCGTGAGCGGCACCGGACGCCCGGCCGTGAAGGGAGACGGCATGGACATGGCCGGGGTCATACCGGGGCGCAGATGCTGGACCGCGGTCGTCGCGGTGATGGTGGCCTGTTCGACGGTCCTGACCGGAACGGACCGCGCGGCGGCGGGCGGACCGCCGGCCCCCACGGCGCCCGTCCCGCGCCTGGACTGGCAACCCTGCGTCCCAGGCGGCCCGTTCGACTGCGCGACCGCGACGGTGCCGCTGGACTACGGCGACCCCGGCGGCCGCACCGTCGAACTGGCCGTCGTACGGCACCGGGCCACCGGCCCCGGACGGCGCGTCGGCACCCTGTTCTTCAACCCCGGCGGACCCGGCGGCCCCGGCACCGTGCAGATGCCGCAGAACTACGGGCTCTTCCCGCGCGAGGTGCGGGAGCGGTTCGACATCGTGAGCTGGGACCCACGCGGCGTGGGCAGCAGCACCGCCGTCGACTGCTTCGCCACCCGGCAGGAGGCCACCGCGTGGACGGCGAGCAAACCGGCCGGCGTCCCGGTGGGCGCGAAGCAGCGGGCGGACACGATCGCCGCCTACCGCGACCTGGCCCGGCGCTGCGCCCAGCGCGATCCCGAACTGCTGCGCCATGTGTCCACCACGGACTCCGCCCGCGACCTCGACCTGCTCCGGCAGGCGGTGGGCGAACCGCGGCTGACCTACCTCGGCATCTCCTACGGCACGTTCCTGGGCGCCACCTACGCCAACCTCTTCCCCGGCAAGGTCCGCGCCATGACCCTCGACAGCAACGTGGACGCCCGGGCCTACGCGGACGGCGCCCTCGGCGACGCCCCGCTCACGACGTTCCTGCGGCTCGGTTCGGACCGCAGCGCGGCGGAGGTGCTGGAGCGGTTCCTCACCCTGTGCGGGAGCACCACCACCGCCCGCTGCGCCTTCTCCGCGGGCGGCGCGCAGGCCACCCGGGCGAAGTTCGACGAACTGATGCGGCGGCTGCGGACGCACCCCCTGGGCGACTGGACCTACGGCCGTACCGCCGCGGCGGTGGTGACCGGTCTCTACGTCGTCGATCCCGGGTGGACCGATGTCGCCCGCGCCCTGCAGCGCCTCTGGCAGGGCCGCGTCCCGGAGCCGGCGCAGCGCCCGGCCGCGCAGCCGGTCCCGCACCCGGATCCGTACCTGGGTGACGAGCAGGCCGCCGCGGTGCTCTGCGGAGAGAGCCCCAACCCCCGTTCCCCCGGCGCCTACCACACGCTGGAGGAACAGGCCGCGGCCCGCGCGGGCGACGCCGGACGCGTATGGGCCTGGGCCGCCGCGGCCTGTGTCTCCTGGCCGGCCGTCGCGGCCGACCGCTACAGCGGCCCCTGGAACCGCCCGACGGCCCAACCGCTGCTGCTGGTCGGCACCCGCTACGACCCCGCCACCCCCTACGCGGGCGCGCGGGCCCTGGCCGGGGAACTGGCCGACGCCCGGCTGCTCACCCTCGACGGCTACGGCCACACCGCGCTGATCAACCCCAGCGCCTGTGTCGCCAGGTACGAGAGCCGCTACCTGATCGACGGCACGCTCCCGCCGGCCGGCACGACCTGCCGGCAGGACACGGCACCGTTCCCCGCGCCCACACCGGTCGGCGGTGTAGCCACCGGCGGCGGAGCACTGGCCCGCGACCGCTCCTGAGCGGTCGTCAGCCCTTGACGCAGACGACCTGCTTCAGCTTGGCCACGACCTCGACGAGGTCCCGCTGCTGCTCCATGACCTGGTCGATGTTCTTGTAGGCGCCCGGAATCTCGTCCAGCACGCCGGAATCCTTACGGCACTCCACGCCCTTCGTCTGGGCTTCCAGATCCCCCACGGTGAAGTGTCGCTTGGCGGCATTGCGGCTCATGCGCCGACCGGCGCCGTGCGAGGCGGAGTTGAAGGCCTTCTCGTTGCCGAGCCCCTTGACGATGTACGAGCTGGTGCCCATCGAGCCAGGGATGATCCCGTACTCGCCGGAGCCGGCCCGGATGGCTCCCTTGCGGGTGACCAGCAGGTCCATGCCCTCGTACCGCTCCTCCGCCACGTAGTTGTGGTGGCAGGAGATCTCCGGCTCGAAGACCGGCTTCGCCTTCTTGAACTCCTTGCGGACCACGTCCTTCAGGAGCGCCATCATCAGCGTGCGGTTGTACTTCGCGTACTCCTGCGCCCAGAACAGGTCGTTGCGGTAGGCCGCCATCTGCGGGGTGTCCGAGACGAAGACGGCGAGGTCGCGGTCGACCAGGCCCTGGTTGTGCGGGAGCCGCTGAGCCACGCCGATGTGGTGCTCGGCGAGTTCCTTGCCGATGTTGCGGGAGCCCGAGTGGAGCGTCAGCCAGACGGAACCATCAGAATCAAGCAGGAGTTCGACATAGTGGTTGCCTCCACCAAGCGTTCCCATCTGCTTGACCGCTCGCTCCTGCCGGAACCGCACCGCCTCCGCGATTCCTCCGAACCGCCCCCAGAACTCGTCCCAGCCCGCGGTGGCGAGTCCGTGGAACCGCCCCGGCTCCACGGGGTCGTCGTGCATCCCCCGCCCGACCGGAATCGCCTGCTCGATCTTCGACCGCAGCCGGGACAGGTCGCCCGGCAGGTCGTTCGCGGTCAGCGAGGTCCGCACCGCCGACATCCCGCAGCCGATGTCCACGCCCACCGCGGCCGGGCACACCGCGCCCTGCATCGCGATGACCGAGCCGACCGTCGCGCCCTTGCCGTAGTGGACGTCCGGCATCACGGCCAGGCCCTTGATCCACGGCAGGGTGGCGACGTTCTGGAGCTGGCGCAGGGCCACGTCCTCCACCGTCGCCGGGTCGGTCCACATCCGGATCGGCACCTTCGCGCCCGGCATCTCCACGTACGACATGGGTTCCTCATTCCCCCGAAAACAACAGCAAAAGACTTAAAGAGCAGCAAAACGCAAAAGCGACGACAAGGTCTATGAAATGGGACAGGGGACCGTCGTTCACGGCAGTGCGTGCGGTACACATTGTCTCCAGGGAGCGCCCCGCGGCGGCAAGCGAATAACCAGCGGGGACACTGGAGCACCCAGCGAGCAGAGACCGTCGAGAGGAGCCCGACCGTGCAGCGGAAGGCGTATGTGACCGGCACCGCCGCCCTCCTCGTGGCGCTGCTGGCCGGCTGCACGAGCGGTTCCGGGGACGACGGCCCCACCGACAACGCCAACCCGGGCAACGCCGGTACGGCCACGCCCGTCGCTCAGCCCGGCAAGTACCGCAGCCTCCCCGAGCCCTGCGGGGCGGTCGACCACGACGCCCTCGACACCCTGCTGCCGGGCATCGGGCAGATCGCCGACCAGGACCAGCGGGAGAAGGCCTACCAGGGCGAGGCGACGCTCACCTACAACACCGACCGCAAGGTGGGCTGCCGTTGGAAGGCGTCGTCAGGCGCCGCCACCGACCGGCTCGCGGTCGACTTCGAGCGCGTGGTGTCGTACGACAACGCGGTCAGCGACGACGACCAGGCGCAGAAGCTGTTCCTGGACCAGGAGACGGCCGCCGACCTGCCCGAGCCGAGCGCCCCCGCCTCCGCCACCCCCACGACGCCCACCCCCACGGCGAGCGCGGGCGACGACGCCTCCCCGTCCGCCTCGGAGTCCCCCTCCGGGTCCGCTACGGAGTCCTCCTCCGGCGCCGCCGGCGCCCCGCCGGCCGAGCTGCAGCCGCGGGTGCTGCCCGATCTCGGTGACGAGGCGTATCTGGACGACCAGCTGAACACCTCCGGCTCGACGGCCGAACAGCGGATGGTGACTGTGGTGTTCCGCACGTCCAATGTCGTCGTCACCATCGAGTACGAGGAGCAGCCGATGGCGACGGGAACGGTCCCTGACAGCAAGGAACTGCAGGACAGGGCCCAGAAGCTGGCCTCTCAACTGGCTGACGCGCTGGGCGGATGACGGCCTCGGCGGGCTGCCGCGGCACCACCCGCGAAGCGCGTGAAGGGAAACCGCACAGCTCCTTCACCGCGTACCGTGGGGCCCCGCAGGAACCCGCACGAACACCGAGTGTCACGAGTGAAGGAACCATGCAGCGAGCAGCCCAGCGAAACGACCGTGCCCATGACCAGCGAGCCAAGCGTCTGCGCCGCGCCCTTGTCTGCGCAGCGGCCGTTCCCGCGGTGCTGATCACCGCCGCCTGCTCCTCGGACTCCGGCGACTCCACGGACAAGGGCGGCGAGAGCGCGCGGCCGACCGCCGGCAGTGGTTCGGCGACGCCGTCGGCGAGCGCGTCCCCGACCGTGCGGCCCGCCGCGTACCACAAGCTCCCCGAGTCGTGCGCGGCGCTGTCGAAGAAGACCCTGACCGATCTGGTACCGAAGGGCGCCAAGTCGGGCAAGGAGGGCAGCAGCGACGACACCGCGACCCGTTCCTCCTGCTCCTGGAACAGCCTGGACAACAACGGCGTCAAGGGCTCGCAGTTCCGCTGGCTGAACGTCTCCATGCTGCGCTTCGACTCGGACACCAACCGGGGCTCCGGGGACAAGCAGGCGCACGCCTACCTCACTCAGCAGGTCGAGGACGCCAAGAGCGTCTCCGGCGCGAAGAACACCAGGACGGAGCCGGTCGCCGGGACGGGCGCCGAGGCGACGCTGGTGCGCTACGACCTGAAGAAGAAGGAGGGCACCTTCAAGCAGCAGACGGTGGTCGCCCGGGTCGAGAACGTCGTCGTCACGCTCGACTACAACGGCGCCGGCCTCGCGGGCGAGAAGACCCCGAGCGCGGACGATCTGGCGAAGGACGCGCAGAAGGCCGCCAAGGAGGCCATCGCCTCCATCTCGGCGGCCAACAGCGGAGGTTCCGGTTCCGGCGCGTCCTCGGGCGGCAGCGCGTCCCCGTCCAAGTCCGCCTCGAAGTCCCCCTCGAAGCAGGCGTCCAAGTCGCCCGCATCCAGCGCTTCTCCGTCCAAGTCGGCCGCGAAGAAGGGCTGACCCGCGTCACGTGCGCCGCACACGTGTGCCACTCTGTTGCGCGCAACAACACGCAATGGGAGGGGATGACGAGTGGCCGCGCCAATGCAGCTGACTCGGATGCACCGCATACTCATCGGCGTGGTCGTGTCCGGCGCGTTGATCATCGCCGGCATCGGCTTCGCCGGTTCCTACGCGGCAGTCCGTGAGCTGGCCCTCAAGAAGGGCTTCGGGAACTTCTCCTATGTGTTCCCGATCGGCATCGACGCGGGCATCTGCGTCCTGCTCGCCCTGGACCTGCTGCTGACCTGGATCCGCATCCCCTTCCCGCTGCTGCGCCAGACGGCGTGGCTGCTGACGGCGGCCACGATCGCCTTCAACGGCGCCGCCGCGTGGCCGGATCCGCTGGGCACGGGCATGCACGCGGTGATCCCGATCCTGTTCGTGGTCGCCGTCGAGGCGGCCCGGCACGCCATCGGCCGGATCGCGGACATCACGGCGGACAAGCACATGGAGGGCGTCCGGCTCACCCGCTGGCTGCTCTCCCCGCTGCCCACGTTCCTGCTCTGGCGCCGCATGAAGCTGTGGGAGCTGCGCTCCTACGACCAGGTGATCAAGCTGGAGCAGGAGCGCCTGGTCTACCAGGCCCGCCTGCGCTCCCGCTTCGGCCGCGCCTGGCGCCGCAAGGCCCCGGTCGAGTCGCTGATGCCGCTGCGCCTGGCCCGTTACGGCGTCCCCCTCGCGGAGACGGCCCCGGCGGGCCTGGCGGCGGCGGGCATCGAACCGCTGCTCATACCGCCGGCTCCGCAGCCCCAGCCGCAGCCCCAGTTGACCGCTCCCGACACCACCGGGGCCGCGGGCAGCCGTGCCGCCGTGGCGGCGCCCGTCCCGCAGCAGGCGGCGCCTCCCGGCCGGCAGCGCCCCGAGCCCCCCGTGGACGAGGAGAGCCCCTGGTTCCAGACGCCGCGGGAGGTGGACTACCACGGCGGCTACGACCCCGCCTTCACCCCCGTCCCGGACCCCCAGTACGTCCCGGAGGAGGAGTACGAGGGCTGGTACGACGAGCAGCCGGTGGAGCAGTTCCAGCAGCCCTCCCCCGAGGAGACCGGCAGCTTCCCGATCCCGGTGGGCCCCAACCGCACCCGCGAGCTGGGCGAGGGCGGCGGCACCCCGGAGCCGGACGAGGCGGCGTACTACCAGATCTTCCGTCAGTCGATCGACGGCAGCTATCCCACGCCCCGCGTGCTCGGTGACAACATCGAGGCGACGTACGGCACCACGCTGAGCCCCGGCGCCCTGAAGGACCTCGCGGAACGCTTCCAGCAGCGCCACTCGGCGGAGCTGGAAGAGGACCACATCGCCTAGCGGCGGCGCGCGAAGGCGCACGAGAGAAGACGTGTGAAAGAGGGGCCCCCGTGACGAGGGCCCCTCTTTCGTGTCCGGTTGGCTCCCCTTACTCCCCGAGCAGGGCCCGCACGCGCTCCTGGCCGACGGCGAGCAGCAGGGTGGGCAGTCGCGGCCCGGTGTCCCGGCCGACCAGCAGGTGGTACAGCAGGGCGAAGAACGACCGCTGGGCCGTCTTGATCTCCGGCGGCAGTTCCTTGGGCGTGGCGTCGGCCGCGAACCCGGCCTGCACCTTGGGCACGCCGTAGACGAGGTGGGTCAGCCCGTCCAGCGACCAGTGCTCGGCGAGCCCGTCGAGCAGCAGCCGTACCGACTGCTGG
>Ga0308175_100004133_pt1 | contig 10151 bp, 12 predicted proteins | sample PhyCR1_3_FD_203893 | JGI IMG/M metagenome (GOLD analysis project Ga0308175, IMG submission 203893) | Soil microbial communities from UC Gill Tract Community Farm, Albany, California, United States - DLSLS.C.R1 | ecosystem: Environmental > Terrestrial > Soil > Agricultural land | place: USA...
CTCGGCAGGACGAGCGCGTCGAGGCGATCCGCCGTGTGCCCGCCGCCTGAGGGCGCGCGGGGACTCGACGGCCGGGTCGCCCTGGTCACCGGCGCGGGCGTGCGCGTCGGGCAGGCCATCGCCGTCACGCTCGGTGCACGCGGGATGCGCGTCGTCGTCCACTACAACGGCTCGCGCCAGGGCGCCGATGAGACGGTGCGCATGATCGAGGACGCCGGCGGTGACGCGATCGCGGTGCAGACCGATCTGACGGATTCTGGTGGTCCCGACGCATTGATCGAGCGAGTCCTCGCCGAGTACGGTGCACTCGACGCCCTCGTGAACTCCGCCGCGATCATGCTGCGCACACCGGTGGGCGAAGTCGGCGTCGCCGAATGGGACAGGATGTTCGCGATCAACACGCGCGCGCCCTTCTTTCTCTCCCAGCGTGCCGCCCCCGCGTTGGCTCGCACGCACGGCTCGATCGTGAACATCGCCGACCTCGCGGCGTTCGAGACGTGGCCCGCCTACGTGCCGCACGGCATCACCAAGGCTGCCGTCGTGCAGATGACCCGTGCGCTCGCGCACGCCCTCGCGCCCGATGTGCGGGTGAATGGCGTCGCGCCCGGAGTGGTGATGTTGCCGGAGGGGTGGAAGCCCGAAGATGGCGAGCGTCTGCGGCGCACCACCCCGCTCGCTCGCCTTGGCAGCGCTCAGGACGTCGCACAGGCCGTCGTGTACCTGCTCGAGGCGGAGTATGTGACGGGAGAGGTGATCCGTGTCGACGGTGGACGACACATTCGCTGCTGACGCGCGCGCGGCTGGGCCGCGTCCCGTGCAGCGGTTCGGTCGCATCGTCATCGTGGGCGGCGGGTGCTATGGCTCCTACTACCTTCGCCAGCTCGCGAGAGCGCAGCGTGCCGGCGCCGCCGAGTGGGACGAGCTGGTCGTCGTCGATCGCGACCACGCGTGCGCCGTCGCGCGGAGCGTTGCCAACGACCTCCCCCCGCGAGCCCGGGTGGTCGTGGCCGAGTGGCGGCGATACTTCGACGACTGCCTCGGCGCCGCGGTGGGCGACCCCGCGCGGCGTCGTGACGCCATCGTGCCGTCGCCCCTCATGCCGCACCTCATGGCCGACTGGCTGGCGACTCGCGCGGCGCAACGCTGGCCCCACCGCCTCGTGCGGACGGAGCCGCTCCTCGCAGCGCCGGACGTTCCCTGGCAGCGTGCGGGAGAGGACGGCACGCACTATGTCAGCTTCGCCGAGTGGATGTGCCCGATCAACTGCATCGAGCCGGCGAAGTGTCCGCACACTCGCGGGCCGCGCAGTTGGTCGCTTCCGGTCGCCGTGCGTGAGTACGTGGAGACGGAGCGAGAGCGAGGCCGCGCGCTGCAACCCCTCGTGTTTCACTGTTCGCATCGCACCCACGGCGTCGGCATGATCGACGTGGCCGACGTCGTCGACGCGGATGCCGCGATCGCGCGCGACGCGGCGATCGGTGCCTCGAGCTTCCTGATCGGAACGGTGTCGCATTGCCACGGCGCGCTGCGTCGGCTGGTCGTCGACTGACCTGTCGGGAACGTCCCGGTTCCATCGCGGACTTCTTCAGGTGAGATTTGAGGTCAGTCGCGCGCTGTCGAGCGCGCTCCATCGGATGAGGAGCTCTTGGGGACTACGCACCAGTACGAAGTCGTGATCGTGGGAGCAGGGCCGGCCGGCATGTGCGCTGCGCTCTATACCGGTCGCTCGATGCTGCGCACGGTCGTGCTCGAGCGCGGCATGCCCGGCGGGGAGCTGCTCAACACGGAGAAGCTCGACGACTGGATCGGCGAGCAGTCCATCCTCGGCTGGGAGCTCGCGAAGAAGTTCGAGGACCACGCTCGTCTGTTCGGTGCGGAGTTCGTGACGGCGAACGTCACCACCGTGAGCCGCCTCGATGACGGCACCTTCGCGACCGTCACCGACACCGGCGACATCTATCGCTCTCCCGCGGTCATCGTCACGGCCGGCGGCACGCCGATCAAGCTCGGGATTCCCGGCGAGCAGGAGTTTGCCGGCAAGGGAGTGTCGTATTGCGCCATCTGCGACGGCGCCTTCTTCCGGAATCAGACCATCGCCGTCGTCGGCGGCGGCGACGCCGCAGTCGAGGAAGCGGACTTCCTGACGCGCTACGCCGCGAAGGTGTACGTCGTTCATCGCCGCGATTCCTTCCGGGCGTCGAAGATCCTGCAGGAGCGCCTGTTCGCGAACCCGAAGATCGAGATCGTGTGGAACTCGGTCGCCGAGGAGGTCCTCGGGGACGAGCAGGGGCTGATGAAGGGACTGGTCGTGCGGAACGTCGATACGAACGCGACGAGCACGCTGGACGCGACTGGCTGCTTCGTCTTCATCGGCTTCCGCCCGAATACGGGGATCATCGACGGCCACTTCGCGCACGATCAGATGGGCTACGTCGTCACCGATGCGATGATGCAGACGTCCATTCCCGGCCTGTTCGCCGCCGGCGACCTGCGCTCGCAGCTCACCCGCCAGGTGACGACCGCGGTCGGCGACGCGACCACCGCGGCCATCGCCGTCGAGAAGTTCCTCAAGGCGCGCAGCGAGGGGGACGTCATCGACCCCCTCGGTAGCGGCGGCTACGCCGTGTGAAGATCGACCACCGAACCGTCGGTGTCTTCGAGGAGAACTGCTACTTCCTGGTGGATGAGCAGGCTGGCCGCGGTGTGCTCATCGATCCAGGGGACGAAGCCGAGCGACTCATCGCCATGGTGCGCGAAGCGAACGTGACGCTCGACGCGATCTGGCTCACCCACGCGCACATCGATCACATGGGCGCGATCGCCGGTGTGCGTCGCGTCTTCGACGTACCGGTCCTCCTGCATCCGCGCGACCTGCCCTACTATCGCGAGCTCTCGGCACGCGCGGCCCAGATGTACGGGATCGACTTCGAGCAGCCCGAGGGACCGGACGCGGAGCTCGCCGAAGGGCAGGAGCTGCAGTGCGGTGATCTGCGCTTCACCGTCATGCACGTGCCGGGACACGCACCCGGGCTCGTCGCCTTCAACGGCCATGGCGTCTCATTCGGCGGCGACCTGCTCTTCGCCGGTTCGATCGGCCGGACCGACCTCCCGCTCGGCAACCCGGTGGAGATGGGCGCATCGCTCGAGCGATACGTCGCCGAGCTTCCCGGGGAGACGGTCGTGTATCCAGGACATGGGCCCCGCACGACACTCGAGCGCGAGCGGCGGATCAATCCATTCCTCACCGGCGCCGTGCGTCCGCTGAGCCGATGAGCACTCGCGCCGGCCTGGATGGGCGCGTCGCGCTGATCGGGCTCCTCGCCGCGTGGCTCGGCGCGACGCTCATCGTGGGTGCCGTCGTCGCACCGGCGGCCTTCGCCGTGCTCCCGACCCGCACCCTCGCGGGCGCTCTGGTGGGTCGCGTGCTGCCTCCGCTCTTCTGGAGCGGCGCGGCCGTCGGCGCGATTGCCGCGGTCATGGCGCGCCGTTCGCATCGCCTGCCGGCGCTGGTCGCCGCGCTCGTCATTGCCGGCGCGAGTCTCGTGGCACAGATCGTCGTCGCGCCGCGCATCGAAGCAGTGCGCGTCTCGGTCGGTGGCCCGATCGACGCGCTGGCCCGCGACGATGCGCGGCGGGTCGCCTTCGGGCGCTTGCACGGCGCGAGCGTCGCGTTGCTCGGTCTCGCCGGCCTCGCTGCCTGCGTCACCCTTCTGCTCACCGCGCGGACCGCGTCGGCTCCGTCCCCGCTCACCCTTCGCAAGAGTCACGACCATGGCTGATGCGTTCCGCACCGAGAAAGATCCACTCGGCCCGAAGCAGGTTGCCGCCGACGCGCTGTACGGTGTCCAGACGATGCGCGCGCGGGAGAACTTTCCGATCAGCGAGCTGCGGCCGCTGTGGCCGTTCGTCGTCGCGCAGGTCTGGATCAAGAAGGCCGCGGCGCTGACCCACAAGGAGACGGGACGCCTCGACGCCCGCCTGGCCGACGCCATCGTGCAGGCAGCGGACGAGGTGCTCGCGGGCCAGCACCGGGACCAGTTCGTCGTCGATCCGTATCAGGCGGGGGCGGGCACCTCGCACAACATGAACGTGAACGAGGTGCTCGCGAACCGCGCCAACGAGCTGCTCGGCGGGGAGCGGGGGACGTACTCTCCCGTGCACCCGAACGATCACGTGAACATGGCGCAGAGCACGAACGACACGATCCCGACGAACATCCGGCTCGCGGCGCTGTCGCAGCTCGACGCCTTCACCGGGGCATTCGAGACGCTGCGCGACGCGCTCGCCGCCAAGGGTCGCCAGTTCGATCACATCGTCAAGGCGGGGCGCACCCACCTGCAGGATGCGATGCCGATCCGCCTCGGGCAGGAGTTCAATGCGTACGCCGGCTCGATCGAGCGCGGCGTTCGACGTGTGCGCGAGGCCGCCGACTATCTGCGAGATCTCGGCATCGGCGGCAGCGCGGTCGGCACGGGGGTCACGGTCGAGAAGGAGTACCCCGCGCTCATGAACAAGCACCTGCGCGCGATCTCCGGCCTCGATCTCCGTATCGGCACCGACCGCATCCAGCTCATGCAGAGCATGGGCGACGCGGCTGGCTTCAGCGCGGCGATGCGCGTGCTGGCGATCGATCTCAGCAAGATCGCCAGCGACCTGCGCATCATGGTCATGGGTCCGCGCACCGGCATCGACGAGATCAAGCTGCCTGCCGTGCAACCCGGCTCGTCGATCATGCCCGGCAAGATCAACCCGTCGATTCCCGAGATGGTGAATCAGGTCTGCTTCCAGGTCATGGGCCTGGATACGACCGTCGCCATCGCCGCGGAGCACGGGCAGCTCGAGCTCAACGTCATGATGCCGGTCATCGCATTCAACCTGCTGCTGTCGATGCGCATCCTGACGAATGCGGCGCGCACCTTCGCCGAGCGCTGCGTGGTCGGCATCGAGGCGAACGAGGAAATGTGCGCGTACTGGGTGGAGCGGTCGGCGGCACTCGCCACGGCGCTGATGCCTCACATCGGCTACGCGAAAGCCGCGGAGCTCAGCAAGCAGTCGGTGAAGGAGGGCGTGCTCGTGCGCGACATGGTCAAGCGCGAGAAGCTCCTGCCGGCCGACGAGATCGACGACGTGCTCGACCTTCGCAAGATGACCGAGATCGGCGTGCCGGGCGGCACGCACGGAATGGTCGCGGGGGGCTGAACCCTATCCCGACCCCACGGCTCGGATTAGATTACCGACGTGCGCATCACCACTCAGGCCGAATACGGACTCATCTGTGCCTTGCACCTGGCCCGTCGCGTCGACGAGGGGCCGGTCACCGGGCGTGAGATCGCCGCGCAGGAGCGCCTGCCCGGTGATTACGTCGAGCAGATCATGCTCAAGCTGCGGCGTGCCGCGATCGTGAAGAGCACGCGGGGCGCGCACGGGGGCTACACGCTCGCGCGTCGCCCCGACGAGATCAGCGTCCACGACGTCATCTCCGCGGCCGAGCATTCCACGTTCGAGGTGCACTGCACTTCACATCCCGTGGAAGAGGCGCGCTGCTCGTCGTCGCACGACTGCAGCATCCGGCCCGTCTGGATGCTCCTCCAGCGCCGCATCGACGACGTGCTCCAGGGAGTGCGTCTGAGCGATCTGCTCATGCAGGAGAGCCAGGTGCGGGAGCGCGTTGGGCTGGAGCCGGTGTTGATTGGCGGCCGGCCGGCGCTCCCCGTCCTGCAGCGCTGACGAACCGGCGCGGCGTGCGCCTGTTCCGCTCCTTCCGCGACGATCGGGCCCTCCTGCGGCGGAGCGCGGAGTACGCCGCCGTGCTGATGGCCGAGCCGTCGAGCGACGAGGTGGACTGGTTGTCGCGCGCCGCGACTCGCGGCGACGTCGATCATGCGCGCTGGGAGCTGCGCTATCTGCGCCGAGCCGTCGGGATCCTCATCGCGCAACGTGACGCGCTCGATGATCGCACGCCGTCCGAAGTGCTGCGCGCGCTTCTGCATCGCATGCAGAAGGATCCCAACGTCGACGATGCGCTACGCGAGCTGGCCGAGCGACAGTTCAACGCGCGGCTCGCCGCCTATCGCGATGCCTTCACGTCGCGCGGTCACGGCACGCCCGCGCTCCGCGTCGCGCAGAACATGCTGGCGTTCGCCGGTGGCCCGATCCGCAGTGACGACCCCGATGTCATCCGCGGCGCGGAGCTCGTGACCGAACTCATCGCGGAGGCCAACGAAACGCTGCGCACGGCGTTCGGCACGGCCGAGCTTCCCGAGGACGTCTCGCCCTCACGCATCGCGCGCTAGCCGCGGCGGCGCTCCCGGAAAAACGAAACGCTCCTCGGCATGCGAGGAGCGTCGGAGTGCTCGAGGGGGGACTTGAACCCCCACGCCGGTGAAGGCACAGGCTTCTGAGACCTGCGTGTCTACCAGTTCCACCACCCGAGCGTGCGGTGCCAGGCGCGCACCGGGAACAGAACAGGGAAGTTATTCGGCATCACGAAGCAAGTCAACGCGTTGCGTTGCTCGGCCGACGAGCCGGGTCTATGTTGCGAACGAGCGCCGACACGGCGTGCGATCGTCCAGTTCCCGCCCATGGCCAAGCCCGACGAAAATCCCGAGCACCAGTCCATCGCCAGGAATCGGCGGGCGCGCCACGACTACCTCATTCTCGACACGTACGAGGCGGGCCTGGTCCTCACGGGGAGCGAGGTCAAGTCGCTGCGTGACGGGAAGGCGAATCTCTCCGACGCGTACGGCATCGTGCGTAACGGAGAGATCTTCCTGCTCAACCTGCACATCTCGCCGTACGAGCGTGCGAGCTACAACAATCACGAGCCCACCAGGACTCGAAAGTTGTTGTTGCACAAGCGGGAGATCCGGCGTCTGATAGGTGCGGTCGAGCGCCAGGGACTGACGCTGGTTCCGCTCGAGCTCTACTTCAAACGCGGCGTCGCGAAGGTGGCGATGGCACTCGGCAAAGGCAAAAAGCAACACGACAAGCGGGACGCCGAGAAGCAGCGCGACGCGGACCGCGAGATCGCGCGCGTGGTGCGTACGCGATGATGATCGCCCTTCTCACGGCATTCCAGCTCGCCGTCGCCGCCCCGGCATCCGCCGCCGGCGCGCGCACGCTCGTCGTCAAGGACGCGAATCGGAGCGTGTCCGTGCCGGTCACGCCGTCCTCGCAGGGACCGATGATCCGCGCGGATCAGCTGCGGCCGATCATCGCCGTCACGGTGTCTCACGTGACCGGCGATCGGTGGATGCTGATCGTCGACGGCTCCGCCATCGAAGTGCAGGACGGCGTCCGCTTCGCGCGCGTCGGCGAGGATCAGTTCCAGCTCGCGCGTGCTCCCGAAGTACGGCGGGGCGTGCTCTACGTACCACTTCAGCTGGCGGTCGAGCTCATCCCTCGCGTCGCCGGCAATCTCGTCTGGGATCCGGAGCGCTTCGAGCTCCGCGCCTTCTCCTCCGTTGCGCATCACGAGGACCGCGTCGCCGTGCAGCAAGGGCGTCCGGCCCCTGCCACCGCGCGGCGTGACGACGGCAGCAGTGCGGCCGATCGCGCTCCGCCCGTCGCGCTCGCGACATCCGCGGTCGAGAGTGCCGGCCTGCGCAGCCGCCGCCTCGTGGTCGTCGACGCGGGACATGGCGGACCTGATCCCGGGATGCGCGGTCCGCTGAACGGCGGCCCACGCGTCACCGAGAAGGCGGTCACGCTGGCCGTGTCGAAGCGTCTCGGTGCGACGCTCAACCGGCGCGGCATCGACGTGAAGTACACTCGCACGACGGACACGCTGATCGCGCTGTCGGATCGTGGTCGCATCGCCAATGAGGCGCACGCGGATCTCTTCGTGAGCATCCACGTGAACGCCGCGAATCCCGGCTGGAAGGACCCGGCGGCGGCGCGGGGATTCGAGACGTACTTCCTCGCCGAGGCGAAGACCGAGGATGCGCGTCGTGTCGAGCAGATGGAGAACGAGGTCGTCAAGTTCGAGGCGCGCACCACCTCGCGCGCCGGCGACCCGCTGAGCTTCATCCTCAACGACATGGCGCAGAACGAGCACCTGCGTGAATCGAACGAGCTCGCGGAGTTGATCCAGCGCCGGCTCGGCCGCGTCCATCCGGGCCCGAGCCGCGGCGTGAAGCAGGCCGGATTCCGCGTGCTCGTCACCGCGTTCATGCCCGCCGTCCTCGTCGAGATCGGATTCGGGACCAATGGGTCCGATGCGAGCTACATGACCGACCCCGCGCGTATGGACGAACTGTCGTCGGCGATCTCCGATGCTGTCCTCGAGTATCTCAAGCGCTACGAGCGCCGTGTGGCAACCGGCGCACCGGGAGCGTCCGGGAGCGTGAGTCGACAGTGAGCGACGCCCGCTCCGCGCTCGCGGTGCAGGCGGCTGGCCTCGCGTTCCAGAACCCCGTCGTGCTTGCCGCGGGCACCGCGGCGTACGGTCACGAGCTCGCCGACATCGTCGACCTGCCCGCGCTCGGCGGGCTCGTGACGAAAGCCGTGAGTCCGGAGGCGCGGGCCGGGGCGCCGGCGCCCCGCGTGGCGGAGTTCGACGGCGGGATGATCAATGCCGTCGGGCTCGCGAACCCCGGCGTCGCGGCCGTGCGGCGCGAGCATCTGCCCTGGCTGGCCAGGTCGCTGCCGTCGGTTCGCAAGCTCGCGAATGTCGTGGGGTTCGGCGTCGGCGAGTTCGCGGCGGTGATCGAACAGCTCGAGCTGTCGCTCGCCGACGAGGCACGCGGCGCGCTCGACGGCTACGAGATCAACGTCAGCTGTCCGAACGTGAAGGCGGGCGGGATGGAGTTCGGTGCGGATCCCGCAGCGCTGGCCGAAGTCATCCGGCTGGCGCGTGCCGCGACCGATCGGCCGATCTTCGTGAAGCTGTCGCCGGCGCTCCCTGATATCGCGCGCAGCGCGGGCGTCGCGGCGGACGCCGGCGCGAACGGGCTCACGCTCGTGAACACCATTCCGGGACTCGTGATCGATGTCGAGCGGCGACGGCCGGCTCTCGGGTTCGGGACGGGCGGGGTGAGCGGCACGGCGCTTCTGCCCGTCGGCGTGCTCGCCACCTGGAAGGTCCGGCGCGCGGTGGGGCTGCCCCTGATGGGGATCGGGGGCGTCTCCACGGCCAGCGATGCGCTTCAGTATCTTCTCGCCGGCGCCACGCTCGTGGGGATGGGCACAGCGATGCTGCGCGATCCGCGGGCTCCCGAGCGCGTCGTGCACGATCTTGGCGAGTGGTGCGACCGGCACGGCGTGCGGAACATCCAGGAGATCGTCGGTACGCTGGAAGGCCTCGGATGAGCGCGACGACGTCTGGCGGAGCGGGCGCCGTCCCCATCGTCGCGCTCGATTATTCGACCGCCGAGCCCGCACTGGCGCTGGCTCGGCGGCTCGGAGATCGGTGCCGCTTCTACAAGGTGGGGAGCGAGCTGTTCACGGCTGCCGGGCCGGCGTTCGTCCGAACGATTCGGGAGGAGCTCGGGGCGGACGTCTTCCTGGACCTCAAGTTTTACGACATCCCGAATACGGTCGCGGGCGCGGTGCGGAGCGCGGCGCGACTCGGTGCGCGCCTCCTCACGGTGCATGCATCCGGCGGGGCGCCGATGCTGACCGCGGCACGCCAGGCCGCGGACGAGGTCGCGGGCGGTGCCTGCGGCATCCTGGCGGTGACCGTGCTGACGTCGCTCGACACGAGCGTGCTCGGGACGGCGTGGGGGCGTTCGGACGCCCTCGACATGGAGCGCGAAGTCCTGCGGCTCGCGGAGCTGGCGGCGGCTGCCGCCGTGCACGGGATCGTCTGCAGCGGCGCGGAGGTGGGTGCCGTGCGGGCGCGGTTCGGGGACCGGCTGGCGCCGCTGGTGCCGGGCATTCGTCTGGCAGGCGGGAGCGCGCACGATCAGAGCCGGGTGATGACGCCGGCCGCGGCGCAGCGGGCGGGCGCCCGCTATCTCATCCTCGGCCGCGCGGTGACCGCCGACCAGGACCCCACGGCCGCGATGGATCGCGTGCTCGCCGAGCTCCGCGCCGGCGTGTCCGACGCCCGGGCGTAGGTACCCTCGAAGGTCGTATGTCGCGGGGTTGCGTGAACTTACCGCCCCGTTTATCCTACGAGTCTCCGTCGGAAAATCTCACGTTTTGCATGA
>Ga0308175_100004134_pt1 | contig 10150 bp, 11 predicted proteins | sample PhyCR1_3_FD_203893 | JGI IMG/M metagenome (GOLD analysis project Ga0308175, IMG submission 203893) | Soil microbial communities from UC Gill Tract Community Farm, Albany, California, United States - DLSLS.C.R1 | ecosystem: Environmental > Terrestrial > Soil > Agricultural land | place: USA...
TCCTCTTCTGGTTGCTGCAGGGACACCGCAGCGGCCGCAACTCCATCCTCGGCCGGATTGCCGCGTTCTCCGCGCGCGTCGGCCGCATCCCGAGCTGGGCCGCGCTGCCCGCCGCGGTCGCCACCGGCTCACTGCTGCTGGCGCTCTTCGGCGTCACGTGGGACGTGTCGATCCACATCGACAAGGGCCGCGATCCGGGGCCGCTCGCCAACCCGGCGCACTACTTCATCCTCGTCGGCCTCTACGGGATCTTCGCCGCGGGCCTGCTCGCGATGTCGCTACCCAGCGACGACGAGCCGCGCAGCGCTACCGCGATCAACCTGCCGATCCTCGGGCGCATCCCGGTCGGCGGCGCGCTCATGCTGCTGTGCTCGAGCTTCGCGCTCATGGGCTTCCCGCTCGACGACGTCTGGCACCGCCTCTTCGGCCAGGACGTGACGCTCTGGGGCCCGACCCACATCATGATGATCGCCGGCGCGGTGCTGACGATCGTTGCGATCTCGGTGTTGACGACGGAGGGCGAGCGCGCGGCCGGACTGACCCGCGAGGGCTTCGGCGCGCGCAACTGGGTCGCGCGGCTGTCCCCCATCCTCGCGTGCGGCGGGCTGCTCGTCGGCCTGACCGTGTTCCAGGGCGAGTTCAACTGGGGCGTCGCCCAGTTCCGCCAGGTGTGGCACCCGCTGCTGCTCGCCGGCACCTCCTCGGTCTGCCTCGTCGCCGCGCGTCTGCGCGGCGGCCGCGGTGGCGCGTTCGGAGCGCTGACGTTCTACCTCGCGCTGACCTTCCTCGCGAACTTCATCGTCGGCGACATCATCGGCCGCTCGTGGCCCTCGATGCCGCTCTACATCGCCGAGGCCGCGTGCGTCGAGGCCGTCGGCTGGCGCCGTGGCGCCGCCGCGCGCCCGGTGCGCCTCGGCGTGCTCTCCGGCCTGCTGATCGGAACCGTCGGATTCGCCGCCGAGTACGGCTGGTCGCAGGTCGCGATGCCGCTGCCGTGGCATCCCGTCCTGATCGCCGAGGGCCTTCCCACCGCGATCATCGCGGGTGTCGCCGGCGGCGTTCTCGGTTCGCTCTTCGCGGGCGGCCTGCGCGGCGAACTGCCCGCGCGGCGCACGGCGCGCATGCTGGCGATCGGCGCGGGCCTGGCGTTCCTCCTGGTCGGCGCGAACGCTCTGATCCACTCGGAGCAGCAGAACGTGCGCGCGACGATCGCACTGCATCCGACGACGCCCGGCCACGCAAACGTGACCGCCACGTTCGATCCGCCGTCGGCAGCGCAGAACGCCGAGTGGGTCGACGGCATCGCCTGGCAGGGCGGCGGGATGATCGTCCACCACATGAAGCACGTCGGCGGCGGCACGTGGACGACCACGCAGGCGCTGCCGATCAGCGGCCATTGGAAGACGCTGCTGCGCATACACAAGGGCCGCTCGCTGCTGGCGGCGGGCCTGTACCTGCGCGCCGATCCGGCGATCCCGTTCAAGGGCATGCGCGCCGCGACCGGCTCGACCCAGACGATGGTCTACGACCAGCGTTTCCTGCAGCTCGAGCGCAAGCCGAACACCCCCGTCTACCTGTGGACGCCGGCCGTCGCGCTCGTGCTGCTGCTCTGCGGCGCGTTCCTGGTGCTGCTGGCGATCGGGGTCGGCCGGCTCGGTCGCCCGCCGCAGCCGTCGGAGCCCGCGGCCGAGCCGCGCTTCAGCCGGCCGCTCGCCACCGCGGGCGCGCGATGAGGCGATCCACGGCCGCGGCGCTCGCGGGTGCCGGCGCGGCGGCTTGGGGTGCCGCCGCGCTTGCGGACCGGCGACGCATCGCGCGCGACCCACTGCGCGCGATGCTCGATGCGCCGTTGCGCGGCGAGCAGCTGCGCGTCGCCGGCGCAGGCGGGACCGAGCTGGCGGTCGAGGTCTTCGGGCCTGGGGACGCGCCGGCCATCGTCCTGTCGCACGGCTGGACGTGCGCCCGGCGGTTCTGGACGCTGCAGATCCAGGGGCTGGCGGGCGACCGGCGCGTGATCGCCTACGACCAGCGCGGCCATGGCGACAGCGCGAGCCCCGCCGGCGGCGACTGGTCGGTCGAAGCGCTCGGCGAGGACCTCGAACGCGTGCTCGACGCGACGCTGCAACCGGGCGAGCGCGCCGTCATAGCCGGCCATTCGCTGGGCGGCATGGCGATCGCAGCATGGGCGCGCCTGCGCGGCGGCGCCGCCGATCGCGCCGCGGCGGTTGCGTTCCTGAACACCGGCATGGGCGATCTGATCGACGAATCGCTCCTGCTGCGGGCGCCGACTCCGCTCGCTGCCGTGCGTGGCGCCGCCGGCCGGGCGATGCTCTCCGCCTCGCTGCCGATGCCGGCGCGCTCGACACCGCTCGCGCATCGCGCGGTGCACGCCGTCGCCTTCGGGCCGGACGCGAGCCCGGCGACGGTCGCGTTCGGCGAGCGGATGGTGCTCGAGTGCCGGCGTGACGTGCGCTCGGGCTGCGGGCGGACGCTCGCCGCGCTGGACCTCCATGACGCCGCAGCGCACGTCGACGTCCCCGCCGTCGTGCTGGCCGGCAGCCGCGACCGCCTCACGCCGCCGGTGCACGCCGAGCGCCTCGCCGCCGACCTGCCGCAGCTCGCCCGCTACGTGAAGGTCGACCGATCGGGGCACATGACGCCGCTCGAACGGCCCGAGGCGGTCAACGAGCTGCTCGCCGAGCTGTCCGCGACGCCTGCGACCGTCGCCGCATGATCGGCATCGACACGCTGCTCGTCCCCGTACGGGCGCTGGTCTCGATCGAGCGCGAGCTGCGCGGGATGCGCAGCGACATGCGGGAGGTGCTCGGTGCGGTCGAGGGCCTGCGCGACGACGTTCGCTCACTCAACGGAGGCGTCGGGCGGATCGGCGATGCCACGGTCAACCTCGAGGGCAAGGTCGACGAGCTCGGCGTCCACATCGACGCGCTCGGGACGCTCGCGGGGCGGATCGGCCGGATCGGCGTGCGGCGCCGCGGCGACATCACCGCCTGACACTCCGTCAGCGCGCGCGGGTAGGGTTCCGCGCCATGCCTCCCCTGTGGCGTGAGAGCAGGCTTCCGGCCGAGCGCCTGGCGCTTGCGATCGACCCGGTCTGGCGTGGCGAGGGCGTGCCGCGCGGCAACGGTTCACCCGTGCTTCTGGTTCCGGGCTTTCTCGCCGGCGATCCGTCGCTCGCGACGATGGCGAACTGGCTCAAGCGCCTCGGCTACGCGCCGCGACGCGCCGGCGTGCGCGTGAACGTCGACTGCGCCACGCGTGCCGCCGACCGGCTCGAGCAGCGCGTGCGCGAGCTGCACGCGCAGACCGGGCGGCCGGTGAGCATCGTCGGCCAGAGCCGTGGCGGCAGCCTCGCCCGGCTCCTCGCCCACCGCGCGCCTGAGGCGATCGCCGGAATCGTGACGCTCGGCTCGCCGCTGATGGACGAGCTCGCCGTGCATCCCTGGGTGAAGCTCCACGTCCGCGCGGTCGCGGCGCTCGGCGCGCTGCGCGTCCCGGGCCTGTTCACGCGCGCGTGCATGGAGGGCGAGTGCTGTGAGCGGTCGCGCGAGCTCGTGCGCGCGAGCTTCCCCGGCGACGTCGGCTTCGTCTCGGTGCACTCGCGCACCGACGGCATCGTGGACTGGCGCGCCTGCGTGCACCCGGCCGCGTCGAACATGCGCGTGAACGCGAGCCACTGCGGCATGGCCGTGCACGGCGAGACCTACCGGATCGTCGCCCGCGCACTGGCGGGTTTCACGGCGCCCGGCGCCATCGAGTTCGCGCAAGCGGCCTAGAAGACGACCGTCGTATCGCCGTGGCGCAGCACGCGGTCCTGGCAGTGCCAGCGGACGGCGCGTGTGAGCACGGCGCGCTCGATGCCCGCGCCAAGGCCGGTGAGCGCGGCGACGTCGTGGCGGTGGGAGACGCGGATGACGTCCTGCTCGATGATCGGGCCGGCGTCGAGCTCTTCAGTCGCGTAGTGCGCCGTGGCGCCGATGAGCTTCACCCCGCGCTCACGCGCCTGGCTGTAGGGCGCCGCGCCGGCGAACGCCGGCAGGAACGAGTGGTGGATGTTGATCACCGGCACGCCGACGCGCTGGAGGAAGTCGGCGGACAGGATCTGCATGTAGCGGGCAAGGACGACCAGGTCGCAGCGACCCGCGAGCAGCTCGAGCAGCTGCTCCTCCGCTGCGGGCTTGGTGTCGGGCGTGACCGGCACGTGATGGAACGGCAGGCCGAACGCCGCCACATCAGCGCGCACCGTCTCGTGGTTTGACGCCACGAGCACCAGTTCGGCGTCGAGCTCCTCGCGCCGCCCGCGCCACAGGAGCTCCTGCAGGCAGTGGTCCTCGTGGGACACGAGGATCGCCACGCGCTTGCGCCGCGCGGAATCCCAGAGGCGCCACTCCATGTCGAAGCGCTGGGCGACCTCGCCGCCGAACCGCTCCGCCAAGCCCTCCGCCCCGCCCGTGAACTCCATTCGCAGGAAGAAAGTCCCACCTGCGGGATCGGTCGAGTACTGGTCGGAGCGAACGATGTTCGCCCCCGCCTGTGCGAGGAACGTGGAGACCGCGCTGATGATTCCCGGCCGGTCCGGGCACGTGATGATGAGCCGCCCGCTCACGGTCGCACAGTGTATTCCGACGCCCGCGGTTGGATTTGCCTATTCTCCAATGAGAAACCGACTTAGGGAGCCCTAACACAACCATGCGTCGCCTTTTCATCGTGCCGTTCCTCGCCGCCCTGCTCGCAGGGTGCGGGGGTGGCTCGTCCGACTCCTCCGAGCACGAGAACAGCAGTCCGACGGTTGCCCGCAAGGAGGTCGCCGAGACACGCGACGCGCTGAACGCCGCACTCGCGACGTACAAGGCCGGCGACCACGCCAAGGCCGTCGACCAGGCGAGCGAGGCCTACGTGTCGCACTTCGAGGAGGTCGAGGGGCCGCTCGAGGGCAAGGACGGCGAGCTGAAGGAAAGCCTCGAGCACGCGATCGCCGACGATCTGCGCGCCGCCATGAAGGCGGGCAAGCCCGCTGCGGAGGTCGAGCGCCGGGTGAACGGGATCGTCGCCGACCTCGAAAAGGCTGACGCCGCGCTGCGATGAGGCGCCTGGCGATCCTCGTTTTCGTGCTCGTGCTGGCGGCGCCGGCAGCGGCGCATGCCTCCGATCAGCTGGCGCAGGGCCGCCACCAGATGACGCTCGCGCGCCAGGGTGTCTCGAATGCCCTCTCGGCCTACAAGGCCGGTGATAGGACGAAGGCCTACGAGCTGGCGCGCGACGCGTACCTCGACCACTTCGAGTTCGTCGAGGTCCCCCTGCGGCTGCGCAATCCGAACCTGGTGCTCGATACCGAGTTCACGTTCGCCGAGCTGCGCAACAGCATCCGCAGCGGCGCGCCGGTCTCGACCGTGCGCGGCAAGGTCGCCAAGCTGCGCAACCAGCTGCTCGACGTGGACCGCGAGCTCGCCAAGAAGGGCATCGCAGCGCCGCTGATCGCGTTCGCGTTCTCGTTCACGATCCTCTTCCGCGAGGGCGTCGAGGCGGTGTTGCTGATAGCGATCCTGCTGGGGTCGCTCGCAGCGGGCAGCGCTGCGAACTACAAGCGCCCGCTCGGGCTGGGCGTGCTGGCGGCGGTGGTCGCGAGCGGCGTCACATGGGTGATCGCGACCGTCGTGATCGACATCGCGCCGGTCAACCGCGAACTGCTCGAGGCGATCACCGCGCTCTTCGCGGTGGTGGTGCTGATCGGGGTCAGCTTCTGGCTCGTGCAGCGGCTCGAGCACAAACGGCGCATGGAGTTCATGCGGGCGCGGACCGCCTCGGCGATCGCGGCGGGCTCGACCGCGGCGTTCGTCGGGCTCGGATTCACCGCGGTCTACCGCGAGGGCTTCGAGACGGTGCTCTTCTACCAGGCACTGTCGCTGTTCGCCGAAGGGCTCGCGCTGTGGGTGTGGCTCGGCATCGCAGCAGCAGTCGTGGCGCTCGGCGCTGTCGGCTACGCGATCCTCGGGCTGGGCAGAAAGCTTCCGCTCAAACCGATGCTGCTCACCGGAGCATCGATCCTGCTGTTGCTGAGCGTCGCTTTCGTCGGCAACGCCGTCCGCTCACTGCAGGACGCCGACGTGGTCGGGCTGACGCCGGTGCACGCCGGCTGGGCACGCCTTCCGGTCTTCGTTGCCGAGCTCACGGGCATCCACCCCACACAGGAGAGCCTCATCACCCAGGGAATTCTGCTCGCGGTCTTCGTCGCCGGGGCCGCATGGGTGTTCTGGCTGTCGCCGCTGCGCGCGCGGCGCACGTCGGAGGTCTCGGCCGCTTGACCACGCGCTCCGGCCTGCGGGTGGGCGTGGACGTCGGCGGAACGTTCACCAAGGCGGTTGCGGTCGCGACGCAGCCGCTCGCGCTGCGCGCGCATGCAGTCGTGCCGACGAGCCATTACGCGCCCAACGGCGTCGTCGAAGGAGTCGCCGCGGCGCTGCGACAGCTGCTCGACGAGCTCGGCGAGGACCGCACGAAGGTCGATCTCGTCGCGTACTCCACGACCACGGCGATGAACGCGCTGCTCGAGGGCGACGTGGCGCGCGTCGGCGTGATCGGGATCGCCTCGGGGCCGGACTGCCGCAAGGCGCGAAAGCGCACGCGTGTGGGCACGCTGCAGCTCGCCCCGGGCCGCGTGCTGCACACCGAGCACGCGTTCCTCGACGCCTCCGGAGGCCTGACCGACGAGGCGATCGACGAAGTGCTCGACGAGCTGCAGGCGCGCGGCTGCACCGCGCTGGCGGTGAGCGGCGCGTTCAGTGTGGACGCGCCCGAGCAGGAGGACCAGGTGACCGCGCGCGCGAACGAGCGCGGCATCCCGGTCTGCGCCGGGCACGAGCTGACCGGCACCTACGGGCTCGAGGTGCGGACCGTGTCGGCCGCGATCAACGCTTCGATCCTGCCTGTCGTCGAGCGCACTGCCGCGGTGGTCGACCGCGTGCTCGCCGAGGCCGACATCGACGTGCCCCTGCTCGTCCTGCGCGGCGACGGCGGTGCGATGTCGCTCGACAGCTTCCGCGCGGCGCCGTCGCGCACGGTCGGCTCGGGTCCCGCGGCGGGCGTGGCCGCCGCGTTGCACCAGTTGCGCCTGACCGACGGCATCGTCCTCGAGTGCGGCGGCACGAGCTCGAACGTCTCGGTCGTCAAGCGTGGCCGCACCGTGCTTCGCGACCTGCGCGTGATGGGCCGCCCGACGTCGATTCGCTCCGTCGACTCGTGGGTGGTCGGCGCGGCAGGCGGCTCGATGGCGCGCCTCGGCAAGCGCCGTGTCGAAGAGGTCGGGCCGCGCAGCGCGCACGTCGCCGGGCTCCCCTACGCGTGCTTTGCCGAGCCGAGCGAGCTCGACGGGGCCGTGGCGGACGTGATCGCGCCGCGCGAAGGCGATCCCGAGGCCTACGCCGTGGTGCGCGCGGGCGATCGCGCCTGGGCCGTCACGGCGACGTGCGCGGCGAACGCGCTCGGCTTCGTCGACGAGGTCGAGCACTGGGCGCACGGGTCCGCGGAGTCGGCGCGCCTCGCGTTCGAGGCGCTTGGTGCGCGGTTGCGCCGCCCGGGCGACGAGGTCGCTCAGCAGCTGCTCGACGGCGCGGTCGACAAGATCGCCGAGGCGGTCGCGGAGGCGGCGAAGACCCATGGCTTCGGCCCCGAGGTGCCTGTGGTGGCGCTCGGTGGCTCGGGTACCGCGCTGGCGCCGCGCGTCGCCGAGCGGCTGCGACGGCCGCTCCTGCGCCCGGACCATCCCGAAGTGCTTTCTTCGATCGGCGCGGCGCTCTCGCTCGTGCGCGCCGAGGTCGTGCGCCATTGCTCCGGCCCGGGCGCGACGGCGGCGCTGGCGCGCGAGGCCGAGCGCGCGTGCGTCGAGGCCGGCGCGGCGCCCATGACGGTGACCGTCACGGCGAAGTTCGAGGCGCGCCAGGGCTGGCTGCGGGCGGTCGCGACCGGCGCGGTCGCGCTCGAGTCCGGCGCCGCGGAGCGCGAGCCGCTCGACGAAGCCGGGCAGCGCGCGGTTGCCGCGACGGTCACCGGCGCGGACGCCGACGGGCTGCGGCTGGTGGCGACGACCGGCTACTACCGCGTGTTCAGCGACGACGGCTCGTCGCAGGTCGCGGTGGTGGATGGGCTCGGCGCGGTGCCGGTCGCCGAGCGTGCACGCAAGATCGTCCTGGCCGACGACCGCGAGGCGCTGCTCGCGCAGCTCGAGCGGGCAGTCGAGGACGGCACGACGAACCTCGGGGTCGGCTCGCTCCTCCCCCGGGTCTGCGTCGTCGCGGGGGCGCATGTCGTGGACCTCAGCGACGCGCGGCGTGCCGAGGACATCCTCACCGGTGCTTCCGCGGTGCTGAACGGCAACAACGGCCCTGCGGTTGCGGTGGTCTGGCAGTAGCGATGTCGCTGTATCGACAGGCTGGGCGTGCGCGACGTCGCCGGCGGATCGCGATCGCCGCGGGAGTACTGGGCGTTGCGATCGCGGTGCTCGTGATCGTGCTCGCCACCAGCGGCGGACCGCCGAGCCACACCGACCGCGTCACGGCCGCGCGCACCGCGGCGACCGAAGCCCTCGACGGCATCGACGTGCTCACGGTCGAGTACCCCCAAGCTGTGCACGGCTCGCCCACCGAGCTCGTCGGCGCCAAGGGCGACGTGCAGCGCGCGCAGCAGTCGCTCAGCGATCACCGCGCGGACTTCGAGGCCGTCGACGCAGTCGGCTACCGGCGCGCCGTTGCCGCGCTCAGCACGCTCGCGGCAGCGGTCAACCGGCGCGGCGACATCACCGGCGCGGTCTCCGCCGCGCGGGCGGCACTGCAGCCGTTCGCGCAGCAGCGGTAGCCTCGAGGCATGGACTTCAAGCGGCTGGCCGACAGGGCCAAAACCATGTTCGAGAAGCGCGGCGGCTCCGCTGCGGCAAAGGAGGACTTCACCGAGCTGAAGGACATCGCCGGCAGGGACGAGAGTCTCGGCGAGAAGGCAAAGGAGGCAGCGGCGGCGCTCAAGGATCCGGGTGCACCCGGCGCGGCCTCGTCTCCAGGCGGATCGGCGGGCCCGACCGCGCCCGGCACCGGCGGGCCCGCTCCGTCGACGACACCGACGGAGCCCACGACGGCTGACGCGCCGCCGCCGACCGACGCGCCGCCGCCGACCGGGCAGCCGTAGCCATGGACGTCTGGGATCTCACCGCGCTGGCCGTCGAGCCGCGCCAGCCCGAGGTGCTCCACTCCGACGAGGGCGCCGCGCGCGTGATCGCGATCAACCTGCCTGCCGGCGACGCGCTGGGAGACCACGAGGTGCACGAGCACGCATGGCTGCACGTGCACCGTGGGGCCGTCGAGGTCGGTGAGGGCGGCGACGTCCGCCGGGTCGGTGCCGGGGCGCTCGTGCACTGGGAACCGCAGGAGCGCCACGCCGTGACCGCGGTCGAGGACGCGCTGCTCGCGCTGATCCTCGCCCCGTGGCCCGGCCCCGGGCATCCGAACCTTCGCAACGCCTCCTAGAGGCGCTCGCCGATCACCAGGCCGAAGCGCTCGAGCAGCTCGGGCACGGTCTCGGGCTGCATCTCGAGCTCGTAGCGGTCGTTCAGCGCGGCAAGGTCCTCGGGGGAGGCCTTCAGCGCGCCGCCGAGCGCATCCAGTTCGGCGAAGAAGCGCTCGAAGCCGGCCGGGGCGATGATCTCGAGGATCCGGCAGGGCTCGTCGCCGGCGTTCCAGAACGTGTGCCACTCGTTGCGCGGCTTGTGCACGAGGTCGCCGGGGCCCGCCTCGAGGACCTCGTCGCCCAGGAGCGCGCCCATGCGCCCCTCGAGCACGTAGCTGTACTCGTCCTCGCGATTGTGCCGGTGCAGTGGCGCCGCGAGCGCGCGCGGGCTCATGGGGTGCTCGACGAGTGAGACTCCGCCGTCGGTGACTTCGCCGTCGATCATGAAGCGGACGCCGATGCTCCCGAGGAAGCCGGAGATGCCGTCGTGCGGACCGAGGACCCGGGGCTGCGTGACCTGCATGGTGGTGTTCCTTTCATCGAACGTGGCTGTTGCGCGAAACTGTAACCACACGCCGCCGGATGTGTCAAGATTCAGCGAACACCTATGTCGTCCGAAAGCCGAACCTACCGGAAGCGCCGC
>Ga0308175_100004135_pt1 | contig 10150 bp, 9 predicted proteins | sample PhyCR1_3_FD_203893 | JGI IMG/M metagenome (GOLD analysis project Ga0308175, IMG submission 203893) | Soil microbial communities from UC Gill Tract Community Farm, Albany, California, United States - DLSLS.C.R1 | ecosystem: Environmental > Terrestrial > Soil > Agricultural land | place: USA...
CCGCCGGCCGGCCCAACGTCCTGCTGATCACCACCGACGAGCAGCGCTGGTCGCTGCCGACACCACCGGGCTACAGCCTCCCCGCCCCGTGACTGGCTGGCCGAGCGGGGCACGACCTTCGACCGCTACTACGTCGCCTCGGCGATGTGCAGCTCCTCGCGCTCGGTGATGTACACCGGCCGCCACGTGCCGATCACCCAGATCTACGACAACGACAACATGCCCTACATCCGGCCGCTCGACCCGGCCCTCGGCACGCTCGGCACGATGATGCGGGCGGCCGGCTACTACACCTCCTACCAGGGCAAGTGGCACCTCTCCAACGCCTACCTCTCGCCAACGACTCAGACCACGACCGTCGACGAGCTCGAGCCCTACGGCTTCTCCGAGTTCAACGACTGGGGCGACATCGACGGCGGAGCGTGGGCCGGCCTCAAGATCGACCCCGTCATCGCCGGGCAGGCGGTCAAGTGGCTGCGCAACCGTGCGCCGGTCGTGGCGCAGACCCAGCCGTGGTTCCTGACGGTCAACTTCGTCAACCCGCACGACGTCATGAGCTACGACTACGGCAGCCGCCGCTCCATCGCGCCGCCGCCCAACCTCGCCGAGGCGGTCAAGGTCCGGCCGCCCGCCGACACACCGCTCTACAACAAGGTCTGGGACCTCGAGCTCCCGGAGACGGCCGACGACGACCTGTCGAGCGCGCCGCAGGCGGTGCGCGAGTACGCCGGGCTGGCGAACACGATGTTCGGCGACGTCACCTCGCCGGAGCAGTGGCGGCTCGGGATCAACTTCTACCTCAACTGCATCCGCGACGTGGACCGCAGCATCGCCCTCGTGCTCGATGCGCTCGCCGCCTGCGGCCAGGCCGACCGCACGATCGTGGTGTTCACCTCGGACCACGGTGAGATGGCCGGGTCGCACGGCCTGAGTCAGAAGGGCAACCTCGTCTACGACGAGAACTTCCACGTCCCCCTCGTCGTCGTGCACCCCGACGTCCCGGGCGGTGGCCGCAGCCACGCCCTCGGTTCCGCGGTCGACCTGGCGCCCACCGTCCTGGAGCTGGCCGGGGTGGACCCCACGCGGCTCAAGTCGGAGTTCTCGGGGCTGCACGGCCGTTCGCTGGCGCCCGTCCTCTTCGACCCGGCCCGCCCGCGTACGCGAGGGCGTGCTCACGGCCGTCGAGTCGGTGCTCACCCTCGACGCCGACTTCTGGCGGGCCTTCGGGCGAGGCGACGCACCGGCCCGGGTGAAGTCGGGGGAGCTGCGGCCCGACTGGCGCAAGCGCGGCTTCCTCCGCGGGTGGACCGACGAGCGCTACACCTTCGGCCGCTACTTCTCGCCGCTCGAGCCGAACCGTCCACGCACCGTCGACGAACTGGTGCGCGACAACGACGTCGTGCTCTACGACCGCGACAGCGACCCGGGCGAGACGCAGAACCTCGCCTCCGACCCAGCGCACCTCGGCCTCGTCGAGTCGCTCCTCATCAAGCTGGAGGCCCTCATCGACGCCGAGATCGGTGCGGACGAGCGCGCCTGGGTGCAGGAGCGCCCCGTCCTGCTGGGACCGCCGCGCTGGCGTGGCGACTCCGTCGGAGCGGCCTAGGCCGGCAGGTTTCTCACTACGCGTGTGCTGTCGCGAAGCACGACCGTCGCTGGGAAGGAAGCGGTTGATGGTGCGTCGTCGGGCGCGGCAAGGGCCAGACGTGCTGCCTCCGCCCCCATCCCCTGGAGGTCGAGGTGGACCGTCGTCAGCGAGGGCGCCGTGTCACGCAGAGTCTTGATGTCGTCGAACCCCGCGACACCGACGGCATCCGGGACGGGGACGCCGTGGTCGCGGCAGGCGGCGAGCACGCCGAGGGCCATGACGTCCGAGACGGCGAGGATGCACAGCGGGAGCGACGAGCCGGGGCCCCCGTGCAGCCCCTCGAGGAGGTGAGCCACGCCTGAGTAGGCGCCGTCCCGGGTGAAGTCCGTGACGACGCGCGGGAGCAGGTCGACGCCGTCGTACGTGTCTTCACCCTTGGCGTGTTGACGCACCTCCGACTCGAAGGCGTCCGCGCGGTCGGTGGAGGTTCGCAGCCACTTCGGCCCGGCGACGACCACGAACCGGCGGTGGCCCGCTCGCAACAACTCGCGTACGAGCTGCCTTGCGCCGGAACGGTTCTCGGGCACGACGGCGGAGAATCCCGGAAGCGGCTGGCCGATCAGAGCGACACGTCCGCCGTTGTGCTCGTACGCATTGCACAGTGCGACGAGGCGGTCCGTCGCCGATGCGGGACTGCTGCGCCGAGAGCCTGCAAGCACGATCGCCTCCGTGCGGTGGGCGGCGAACGACTCGATGGCGGCGCACTCGAGGTCGGGGTCGCGGTAGGTGCACGCGAGGAGCGTCTGCTTCCCGGCCGCCTGGGCCGTGGCCTGCACGCCGGCGGCTATGGTCGCGAAGTAGGGGTCGTCGATGTCATGGACGACGAGGCCGACGAGCGCCGTAGACGAGCGTGCGAGGGCCTGGGCCTGGGCGTTCGGCACGTAGCCGAGCTGTGCGGCGGCGGCACGGACCCGCTCGGTGATGTCCTCGCGTGGGTGGCGCGAGGACCTGTTGAGCACGCGGGACGCGGTGGCGAGCGACACCCCTGCGAGCGTCGCCACCTGCTGGAGCGTCACTGCCACGTCTCGACCTCCTTGTCGTCGTTGGGAATCTAGGGCATCGAGCCAAACCGTTGACACCCTTCAAGCCCGGACCTACAGTACCGGAAAGCGCTTTCCGCAGCACCTCAGGCTGCGCTGCGCAAGCAAGAGAGAGGACAACGATGTCTCCGCAAGCCGCGCTCGACGAGCGGCCCCGGACCGCAGGACGGGCCCCGGCGCCGTCGCGCACCGAGGGAGCGCTGGCACGCAGCGTGACCCGCTCCTGGCGCCCCCTGCTCTTCGCCCTCGTAGCGTTCGCGCTCTGGTGGGTCACCACGGCCACCGGCCTGCTCCCGCCCTACCTCGTGCCCTCACCTGGTGAGACGTGGTCGGCCTTCGTGGGCAACCTCGGCTACTTCGGGTCCAACACCTGGGTCACCGTCCTCGAGACGCTGATCGGTTTCGCGATCGCGGTGGTGGTCGGTGAGGCGGTGGCCATCGCGATGGTCTACTCGCCGAGCCTGGAGCGCACGATCTACCCGGTCGTGCTGTTCGCGCAAGTCATCCCGAAGATCGCCATCGCGCCGCTCTTCGTCGTCTGGCTCGGCTTCGGGCTGGGTCCCAAGATCATCGTGGCCGTGCTCATGGCCTTCTTCCCGATCGTCATCTCGGGCCTGGCGGGCCTCCGCGACGTCGACCCCGAGGTGCTCGAGCTGACCTCCACGATGGGCGCCGGGCGCGCCAAAGTCTTCCGCAAGATCCAGTTCCCGGCCTCGCTCCCGCAGCTCTTCTCGGGGCTCAAGGTGGCCGCCACCCTCGCCGTCACCGGCGCCGTCGTCGGCGAGTTCGTCGGCGCCAACTCGGGCCTCGGCTACGTCATCCTCCAGGCCAACGGCAACGTCGACACGGCCAGCCTCTTCGTGGCCCTGATCATCATGTCGCTGGTCGGGGTGCTCATGTTCGCCGCCATCCAGCTCATCGAGCGCCTGGTCATCCCGTGGCACGCCTCGCAGCGCGGCTTCGGGAGCAACACCGTCCAGCTATAGACCGTCGGGCGCGCAGGCGCCACGACACCGCACCAAGCCCGCGCGCCCACGTGGCCGGCCGGCCATGCCGTGCTGCCCGCAGTCCGCGCACACCGACAACGCAGTCAGCAGATTAGGAGTGGTTCCCCATGCAGCTCACCCGACGACGCGCGGTGGCCTTCGTCGCCGCAGCCGCCACGACCCTGGCCCTCGGCGCCTGCGGCAACGCCGAGGCCGGCACCTCCGGTGGTTCCGGCGGCGGCACCGACGTGACCCTGATGCTCAACTGGTACCCCTACGGCGAGCACGCCCCGTTCTACTACGGGGTCGCGAAGGGCATCTTCGCCAAGCACGGCATCAACCTGACGATCAAGCCCGGACAGGGCTCGACGAAGACCGCCCAGGCGGTCGGCGCGAACCAGGTCGACTTCGGGTGGGCCGACACGCCCGCCGTCCTCTCCAACATCGGCAAGGGCGTCAAGATCAAGAGCGTCGGTGTCTTCCTGCAGACGACGCCCTCGGCGGTCCAGGTCTTCGCCGACAGCGGCATCAACACGGTCGCCGACCTCAAGGGCCGCACCATCGCCGTGTCGGCGTGCGACGCACCGACGACGACGTTCCCGATCTTCCTCCAGAAGGCCGGCCTGCAGCCGACCGACGTCAAGCAGCAGAACCTCGACGCGGCGGGCAAGATCGCGGCGGTCATCAGCGGTCGCGTCGACGGACTCATCGGCTTCGCCCACGACCAGGGCCCGACGATCGCGGCCAAGAGCGGCAAGCAGATGCGCTACTTCCGCTACTCGGACGTGGGCCTGAACTTCTACAGCAACGGCCTCATCGCCGCCGACTCGACGATCTCGTCGAAGGCGGACCTGGTCAAGCAGATGGTCGCGGCGACGAGTGAGTCGTTCGCGGCCGCAGAGAAGGACCCGCAGGCGGCGGTCGATGCGATGGCCGGCAAGGACCCGCAGATGCCGAAGAAGGAGGTCCTGCTCGACCAGTGGCAGCAGACCATCAAGGTGCTGCACACGAAGAGCACCGAAGGGCAGGCGCCGGGCGCCGACTCGGACGCCGACTGGGACGCCACGATCCAGGTGCTCTCCTCGGCCGGCCTGCTCGGCTCGGCCAAGGACCGCTCGGCATACTACGACAACAGCTTCCAGCCGACGGGCAAGTGAGCATGGGATCGGCGACGCTTCGCGACACCGCCCGGACCGGCCCGACCTCCGCCGCGCGTGCTCTCGAGGTGCACGACGTGCACATCCGGTTCTCGTCCAAGCGCGGCGAGGTGACCGCACTCGAGGGCATCGACCTCACGGTCGAGCGCGGTGAGTTCGTCAGCATCGCGGGGCCCTCGGGTTGCGGGAAGTCGACGCTGCTCAAGGCCGTCGCCGGCCTGACCCGGCCGTCGCGCGGCGAGGTCGTCCTCAACGGATCCACCGTCACCGGGCCGCGCCCCGACATCGGCTACGTCTTCCAGCGGGCAGCCCTGCTCGAGTGGCGCACGGTGGAAGGCAACATCCTGCTCCAGGGCGAGATGCGCGGGATGCCCCGGGACCGGGCTCGTGCCCGGGCCCGTGACCTCATCGCCATGACCGGTCTCGAGGGTTTCGAGGGGGCTCTGCCCCACGAGCTGTCCGGCGGCATGCAGCAGCGCGTGTCGCTCTGCCGGGCGCTGCTCCACGAGCCCGAGGTGCTGCTCATGGACGAGCCGTTCGGCGCACTCGACGCGCTGACCCGTGAGCGGATGAACGTCGAGCTGCACCGGATCTGGGAGGAGACCGGCATCACCGTGCTGCTCGTCACCCACTCTGTGCCTGAGGCCGTCTACCTCGCCAATCGCGTCGTGGTCATGAGCCCGCGTCCCGGGCGGGTGCTGCGACAGCTCGACGTCGCGCTGCCCCGCCGTCGCGTCTACGCCGAGGCGATGGCGAACCCCGTCTTCCAGGACCTGACGACGACCGTGCGCGACCTGCTCGGCACGTCCGGCGAGGTCGACTGACCCGCCGCTGTCCCACCGTTTACTCCTCTCCTCGCGGCCTGCCGCGTGCGCCGGCACGGACCACCGCGGCCGGCCCGACCGAAGGACCCACCATGCCCGCAAACCCGAAGTCCCTGCGGATCGCGCTCAACGGCGTGACCGGCCGCATGGGCTACCGCCAGCACCTCGTCCGTTCGATCCTCGCCATCCGCGACGAGGGTGGTCTGGAGATGCCCGACGGCTCCCGTGTCGCGCTCGAGCCGATCCTGCTCGGACGCAACGCCGAGAAGCTCGCCGACCTGGGCGCGCGACACGGCGTCGACGAGTGGTCGACGGACGTGGACGCGGTGCTCGCCGACGACAGCGTCGACATCTACTTCGATGCCCAGGTCACCTCGCGCCGCGTCGACGCGCTTACTCGTGCGATGCGTGCGGGCAAGCACATCTACACGGAGAAGCCGACGGCCGAGACAGTCGAGGAAGCGCTGTCCCTGGCGGCGGTCGCTCGCGAGACCGGTGTCATCGCCGGAGTCGTGCACGACAAGCTCTACCTGCCGGGGCTCGTCAAGCTGCGCCGCCTCGTCGACGAGGGCTTCTTCGGCCGAATCCTGTCGCTGCGTGGCGAGTTCGGCTACTGGGTCTTCGAAGGCGACACCCAGCCGGCGCAGCGCCCGAGCTGGAACTACCGCGTGGAGGACGGCGGCGGCATCGCCGTCGACATGTTCTGCCACTGGAACTACGTCCTCGAGGGCATCCTCGGGCCGGTCCGCGCGGTGACGGCTCGCACCGCCACGCACATCCCGAAGCGCTGGGACGAGCAGGGCCGGGCGTATGCCGCGACGGCCGACGACGCGGCATACGGCATCTTCGAGGTGGGCGACGGGATCATCGCGCAGATCAACTCATCGTGGACGGTCCGCGTCTACCGCGACGAGCTCGTGGAGTTCCAGGTCGACGGCACGCACGGCTCGGCTGTCGCCGGCCTGCACCGGTGCGTCGCGCAGCCGCGAAGCGCCACGCCCAAGCCGGTCTGGAACCCGGACCTTCCCGAGACGCAGAGCTTCCGCGAGCAGTGGATCGAGATCCCGGACAACGCCGCGCCGGCCAACGGCTTCCGGGCACAGTGGGAGGAGTTCCTGCGCGACGTCCTCGCCGGTCGGCCGCACCGCTACGACTTCCTCTCCGGGGCACGCGGGGTGCAGCTCGCCGCACTCGGCCTCGAGTCCTCCGCGACGGGTCGGCGCCTCGAGGTGCCGGAGCTCTCGGCATGACACGCGTTGCCCTCCCCGCGGCGTCGGGCGGCAGCCGCATCTTGGAGCTCGGCGGACCGCGCGACTGGGTGCGGCCCGACGGGCCGATCACCTCGCGGGTCGCGTATGCCGCAGCCCACGTCGTGCCGCGCGTGCTCGCGGACAGCACTCCCGGGGCACCGGCCGACGTCGACTGGGACGCCACGCTCGAGCTGCGTCGCGACCTCTGGTCGTGGGGCCTGGGCGTCGCGGAGGCGATGGACACGGCGCAGCGAGGGATGGGCCTGGACTGGGCGGCGACCCGCGAGCTCATCGAGCGCTCGGCGGCCGAGGCGCAGCGCGCGGGCGGTCGCATCGCATCCGGGGCCGGCACGGACCAGCTGGACCCTGCCCGAGCCACCCCGGACGCCGACGGGCTCCGGGCCGTCACCGCCGCCTACACCGAGCAGGTCAAGGTCGTCGAGGCCGCGGGCAGCGGCGTCATCGTCATGGCCTCTCGTGCGCTGGCCCGCGCCGCCACCTCGCCGGCCGACTACCTCCGCGTCTACGAGGAGGTGCTCGACGCCGCCTCCGGGCCGGTCATCCTGCACTGGCTCGGCGAGATGTTCGACCCCGAGCTGGCCGGCTACTGGGGCAGCCGCGACCGCGAGGCGGCGACGGACGCCTTCCTCGACCTCGTGACGCGGGGCGCCGAGCGCGTCGACGGCGTCAAGGTCTCCCTGCTCGACGCCGACCACGAGCGGCGCCTTCGCCGGGCCCTGCCCGAAACCGTCCGCCTCTACACGGGCGACGACTTCAACTACCCGGAGCTGGTCTGCGACGACGAGGAGGGGGTGCACTCCGACGCGCTCCTCGGTATCTTCGCCGCCATCGCCCCGGCCGCGTCGACGGCCCTGCAGGCCCTCGACCGCGGCGACGACGCCACGGCCCGCGAGATCCTCGAGTCCACCCGGGCGCTGGGCCGGCACGTCTTCGCGGCCCCGACCCGGTTCTACAAGACGGGCATCGCCTTCCTCGCCTGGCTCAACGGCCGACAGCCCGGATTCTCGATGGTCGGTGGCCTCTCGACCGGTCGCTCCGTCCTGCACCTCGTCCGCGCCCTCGAGCTCGCGGAGGAGGCCGGGCTCGTGGCCGAGCCGGAGCTCGCCGCCCGCAGGGTCACGGCCTGGCTCGCGGCCAACGGGTGGGAGGCGTGATGGGCCAGCCGTCGACGGCCGCCGCCATCGACACGAGGCGCAGCGCGGGAGAGCGGCTCTCGCTCAACACCATGACGACCCAGCGGCTCTCGTTCGAGGAGGCCGTCGACCTGGCGCTGCGCCTGGGCGTTCCCGCGCTCGGGCTGTGGCGCGACAAGGTCGAGCAGGTCGGGCTCGAGGCGGCCGCCCGCCGCCTGCGCGGCGCCGGGCTGCGCGCCTCGTCCCTGTGCCGGGGAGGCTTCTTCACCGCAGCCGACGAGGACGGCGTCGCGGCCGCGGTCGCGGACAACCGGCGGGCGATCGACGAGGCGGCGGCGCTCGGGGCCCCCGAGCTCGTCATCGTCGCCGGCGGCCTGCCCGACGGCGATCGCGACCTCCTCGCGGCTCGACAGCGCGTCGCCGACCGGATCGGCGACCTGGCACCGTATGCCGCCGAGAGGGGCGTGCGCCTGGCGCTCGAACCGCTGCACCCCATGTTCGTCGCCGACCGCGCGGTGATCTCGACGCTGGAGCAGGCCCTCGACCTCGCCGCCGACCACGGTCCCGCTTCGGTCGGTGTCGTCGTCGACACGTTCCACGTCTTCTGGGACCCGGCGGCCGAGGCGATGGTCTCGCGGGCCGGACGGGAGGGCCGGATCAGCTCCTACCAGGTGTGCGACTTCAACCTGCCGATCCCCGAAGGGGCATTGCTGGCCCGCGGCATGATGGGCGACGGCCACATCGACTTCGAGCGGTGGACCCGTGCCGTCTCGGCGGCCGGGTACACCGGGGACGTGGAGGTCGAGATCTTCAACGCGGACATCTGGTCTCGCGACCCCCTCGAGGTGGTCACCCAGATGCAGGCCCGCTATGACCAGCTCGTCGCCCCGTGGCTCTGACGACGTGGCGGTGACGGCGGACCGCCCTCTGCGCGTCGTCGTCGCCCCGGACTCCTTCAAGGGAAGCGCGACAGCGCAGGAGGTGGCTGCCGCCCTCGGTCGCGGCTGGCGCCGGGCGCGACCCGCGGACATCGTCGTGGAGGTGCCCATGGCCGACGGCGGGGAGGGCACCCTGGACGCCGTCCTCGCCGGAGAGGGCGCCGCTGTTCACACCCGGCCCGTGACCCTGCCTGGAATCGGCAGGCACGAGGCGCGCTGGGGGATGGTCGGTGACCGTGCCGTGGTGGAGCTGGCCGAGTGCTGCGGACTGCCGCTCGTGGGCATCGGGGATCCCGGCGGCGCGGACACCGAGGCCCTCGGCCTGGTGCTCGCCGCGGCGCTCGACGCGGGCGCGGTCGCGGTGACGCTCGCCGTCGGGGGCTCCGCGTCGACCGACGGCGGCAGCGGCGCCCTACGCGCGCTGGGTGCCCGAGTGCTCGACGCGGGACATCGCGACGTGCCCCGCGGCGGCCTGGGCCTGGCATCGGCCGCCGCCGTGGAACTCACTGGTCTGCGGCCACCGCCCGTCCGTGGTGTCACGATCCTCTGCGACGTCACGGCGCCGCTGTTGGGAGCGAATGGTGCGGCCCGCGTCTTCGGGCCGCAGAAGGGTGCGTCTCCAGACCAGGTGGCCGCCCTGGACCATGCGCTCTCGCGCTGGCACTCCTTGCTCGGCGGCGATGCGGAGGCACCGGGGGCCGGCGCCGCCGGCGGTACGGCATACGGCTTCGCCACGCTGTGGGGTGCGGTCCTGAGGCCCGGTGCGGCCGCTGTCGCGGCTCTCGTCGGGCTGCCTGACGCGGTGGGTGCCGCCGACGTCGTCGTGACCGGGGAAGGGCGTTGGGACTCGCAGTCTGTGACCGGGAAGGTGGCCGGGCACGTGCTCGGGCTGGTGGCCGGCGCGGGCGCAGAGGGCATGGTCGTTGCCGGCGACCTTGCGGCGGCGCTTCCTTCCGGCGTGCGCGGGTGGTCGCTCGTCGAGGCCGCCGGTGGCCTCGATCGGGCCCGGACCGACGCGATTCGCTGGCTAGAGGTCGTCGGCGAGCGGGCCGCGACCAGCCTCGGAGAGCGGACGCCGCTCAGCTGACGCGCACGACGAGGATGCGGTCGTCGCCGGCCCGCGGCGACGTGCGGCCGTCGCGGTTGCTCGTCG
>Ga0308175_100004136_pt1 | contig 10150 bp, 9 predicted proteins | sample PhyCR1_3_FD_203893 | JGI IMG/M metagenome (GOLD analysis project Ga0308175, IMG submission 203893) | Soil microbial communities from UC Gill Tract Community Farm, Albany, California, United States - DLSLS.C.R1 | ecosystem: Environmental > Terrestrial > Soil > Agricultural land | place: USA...
CCCGGCGTCTCGGTCGTGAGCGGCGAACGGACGCGAGACTTCATCGCGATCAATCGCGGGGCGACAGCCAAGAGTGCCGGGGCGCCAGGATCGCCGCTGCGTACCACGCTCGCGGCACTCGAGTCGCGGCTTGGCGCGGGCACCGACAGCGCCGGCCACACGCTCGGGCTGTCCGCCAAGACCGATCTGGAGCGACGCATCGCGCAGCGCCGCACGGAACTGGACGAGCTCGCGACATTGCGCGTGATCACACCAGATATCGGCGTGAAGAACGAGCTCGACCTCTTTCTCGGCAGCCGCCACGCGCAAGTGAAGAATCGCGGACGCGCGCACAGCCCGGAGGACATCACGGTGTACCTACCGGTCGAGGGCGTGCTGTTCAGCGGCGACATCGTCGTGCAGTCTCCATTGCCGTACACGGCAGCCACGTGGCCGGTCGAATGGAGCGACGCGCTCCACGGTGTCGAATCAGAGCGCATCGTAGCCCTGGTTCCCGGCCACGGACCGGTCATGCGAGATCTGTCATACGCGCGCGCGGTGCACGCGTTGATCGACAGCGTAACCGCGCAGGTGGCCACCTTCCTCGCGCGCGGAATGACGCTCGATCAGATGCAGCAGAGCGTCGACGTCGCGAACCTCCGCGCCGGGTCGCCCGCGTGGTCGGATCGCGCGTTGGACGACGCATGGAAGACCACGGTGCGTGCGCTGGTCGAGCGCGCTTGGCACGAGCTGCGCGGCCTCGACTGACGGAATGTCCGCCTTCGCCCCGAAACATCGTTACTCCGGAATCTGATCGGGCACGGGTGTGGCGAACATTCAACCAAGATCGATGTGGACTCGGAGCTGAAGCGGACGCGCGGCGGTTCGCGTCGAGAGTTTCTCGTGGACTTGACCAGGGCGGCGACCGCCGGCGGCATCGCGCTCCAGCTGCCGTTGCTCACGATGCTCGCCGGCTGTGCGCGCGACACCGAGCACTTCGCGCGATTGTCGCCGGCTGAAGCGCGAACGCTGCGCGCGTTCGCGGCGCAGATCCTTCCGTCCGAACCGGGATTCCCAGGCGCCGAGGAAGCGGGCGCGGTGTACTTCGTGGATCGTGCGCTTGGCGAGGCGTTCTTTGCCGACGCAGTGCCGGTCGTCCGCGCCGGCCTCGCGCAGCTCGACGCGCGCGCGAAGGCGGCCGGTGCGTCGAACGGATTCGCGTCGCTGTCGGACGCCGAGCAGCGCGTGATCATGCGTCTGGTCGAGCACGAGCCATTCTTCGCGACCGCACGGACGTTGGTTCTCATCGGCACGTTTGCGGATCCGTCGCACGGTGGAAATCGCGGCGAGGTAGGCATGCGCATCGTCGGGATGGAGCACCGCGGATCGTACACGGCGCCCTTTGGTTGGTACGATGCGCAGACCGTCGCAGCGCGAACCGGTGCGGCGTCATGAACCAGCGAACGTATGGAGAGCACGACGACGTCGACTTTGTCATCGTCGGCTCCGGCGCGGCCGGGGGCGTGCTGGCCAAGGAGCTCTCGACCGCCGGGTTCGACGTCGTCGTGATGGAGCAGGGGCCGTGGGAGCAGCCGGCGCAATTCACGCACGACGAGCTCGCGGTCGAGCGTGAGCTCGTGATGCTCAACAAAGCGTTCGAGCCGAATCAAACCTTTCGGCGGAGCGCGTCCGAGCCGGCGGCGCTCAACGGGCATGGGCTGCTGTACCGGCGCGCCGTGGGAGGGAGCAGTGTCCATTTCGCGGCGAACTATTGGCGGTTCCGTCCGAGCGACTTCAAGGAATACTCAATGCGCGGGCCTATCGCTGGAAGCGGATTCGCCGACTGGCCGATTACCTACGAGGAGTTGGAGCCCTACTACACGAAGGTCGATTGGGAAGTTGGCGTCTCGGGTGCTCCGGCGCCGAGCGATCCGCCGCGTTCGCGTCCGTATCCAATGCCGCCGCTGCCCAACAAATCGTCGGGCGTGCTGCTCGAGCGTGCGGCAGCCAAGCTCGGACTGCATCCGCAAGTCTCCCCCATGGCGATCAACTCTCGCGTCTACGACGGACGCGGCGCGTGCGGTGCATGCGGGAAATGCGCCTACTACGGCTGTGAGTTCGGCGCGAAATCGTCGTCCCTCGTCTCGATGATTCCCAAAGCGACAGCGAGCGGACGCTGCGAGGTCCGAACGGACGCCACCGTCTTTCGCGTCGAGACGAATGCCCGAGGCCGCGCCACCGGCGTGATGTACTGGGACAAGAATGGCCGGGAACAACGACGATCCGCACGCGCCGTCATCATCGCCGCGAATGGCGCCGAGACGGCGAGGCTGCTGTTGTTGTCGACGTCGAGCGCGTTCCCGCACGGTCTCGCGAACTCCAGCGGCAACGTGGGGAGCTACATCATGTTCAACGGCTACGCGTACACGACCGGCCGCTTCGAGCATCCGCTCAACGAGTACAAGGGGCCGGTCGCCAGCCGCGTCGTGATGGACTACTACGAGTCCGATCCCAAACGCGGTTTTTATGGCGGCGGCGGCATCGACGCGCGTTTTCCGTATGGCCCAATCGCGTTCGCCGTGAACGGATTGCCCGAGGATCTTCCGCAGTGGGGCACGGAGTTCAAGCACGCGTTGCGTGACTACTACACGCACTCCATGCGCTTCATGTCGCACCTCACGTCGTTGCCCGTGGCGACGAACACGATCACGCTCGATGCCGATCATCGCGATCGATTCGGTCGTCCAGGCTTCTGTCTCACGTACACGGATCATCCGGACGACATGAGGACCAAGCATTGGTTCCAGCAGCGGACCGAGGAGATGATGGAGGCGGCCGGCGCGACGCGCGTGTGGAATACGCCCGTGATTGCCTTGGACGGCGGCGTCCACCTGCTCGGCACGGCGCGCATGGGCAACGATCCGCGCAGTTCGGTGGTGGATCGCTATCATCGGGCGCATGATGTGCCCAACCTCTTCGTCTGCGACGGGAGCAACTTTGTCACGTCGGGCCGCGGCCAGCCGACGATGACGATTCAAGCGCTCGCGTTTCGCGCGGCGGAGCATATTGCGCGCTTCGCGCGTTCGCACGAGATCTGATTCGAGGCACCTTCCGGCGGACGCTTTCCGGGCCGCCCGGGCAGTGCTAGTGGATGCTGGGTCGACGGTTGGCTCGTCTGCGTTTCGCAGTTGTTTCGGTCTGACTCGACGACTAGACTTATGGTTCTGTCCGCGCAAGCGGCGGACGGGACGTAGCGCAGTCCGGTAGCGCACCTGAATGGGGTTCAGGGGGTCGCGGGTTCAAATCCCGCCGTCCCGATAGCGTAAGTAATTATGTAACAATATGTTGTGTAGTGTGCTTCCGGCGACATTTCGCGCGCGCTTCCATTTGGCACCCACCAGGTACCCACGGCGGCCGAATTCGGTCGGAATTTGAGCAGGGCCACTTGGACGGCGTCAGCGTTCGGCTCCAGCCGCTGGCCCAACGGATCGCCCACAGTACTGTGCCGCTTTGTGAGCGGGGCAGAGGAGGGCGTGTCACGCCAGCGGGATCCGGAGTCCTTCTTCAAATCGATGACCGCCGCTATCTCCTAACGGCTTCCCACGTCTTTGAGAACGTTGTCCCGAGCCAGCCGATCTTCGCGATTGCTGGCGGAAAATTTGTGTCGTTGGCATCGGGACTCCGCTGGAGGACACGACCGAAGTCCCAAGCGGCACGGGACCCAGCCGATCTTGCCGTAGTGCAGCTGCCGGCGAAATATGAAGAATGGACAGGCGCGGGCTTCATTGGGCTTAGCGACACCGATCCGCTCGGTGCGGATGTGGAACTCGCGCGTACGACGGCCTTCCTTGCGCTCGGCTACCCGCAATCCAAACAGCCGAAATCGGTTCGTAGCGGACCGTACGCCGCGTTTGCGTACCACTTTCTGACACACCGAGAGCCGATCGAGGCGGGCAACTCGATGGGTGCGGTACCGGACCAACACATCGCGGTCGGATACGATCGAGGAGGGTTCGTTGGTGCGCCCGGAGTTTCGAAAATGGCAAAACCGCTCGGCATGAGCGGTGGCGGATTATGGCGCGTTCCGTTTGCGACGAGGGCGGCGCACCCGCAGGCAAAACTTGTAGGCATTCTCATTGAGTACCACGCCGGCCAAAAAGTTATCCTCGCTTCACGAATCGCCGAGGCACTTCATTTCCTGAGCGCGCTAGACACCGCGAATGCACGCGCGATCGCGCGGCACTTTCCCGGCATCGTCGCGCAAGCCATCTAGCGCGGGATGCGCTGACCGACGACCCTTGCACCGCGCCCGCAGTTCGAGTGAGTTCGGCGGGGTCCGCCGTCGCCCTAGCCTGACTAACCATTGAGTATCTGGGCCCCTTGATTCGCGGCAGCTCAAAGCGGGCCTATGTTAGCGAGTGCGGAAGACTACCCACTGAGAATCGCTTCCTGAAGGGCCATCGGCTCAGGAATTCACGCCGCTAGGCAAGTGATACTTCCTCGACGAGGAACCGGGGGGACCTTCGCGTTCCACGCTTGACCTGAAGCTCCCCGAGAGCGCCCCATTCGGCTCCGGGCTCGATGAAGATTGCTACGTCGCGCTCAGTCGTGCGCCACAGAAACGCCCACCCGCCGACTACCTGAAAACTCGTTTCGAGAAGTCGCGAACCGTCGGCCCGACGCAAGTGTTGTCTCGCGAACGAGGGAAAGCGGAAGCCCTCGACGTTGTCCCATCCAACGAGGGGCGACTCAACTTTCGCGGCCGTCCACAAACATTGATTGATCGTATAGGACGCCTCGGCTACCGCCTCGGCATCTTCGGACAACCGCCGCGCCTCCATTTGAATTTCGAACGCGAGATCTCTGAATTTCCGCGGGATCCCGACCTGCGCGATACCGAGACCGTGGCGTTCCCGCGCGGCCTCAAGTTGCCGCTGCCGCTCGACTACGAGGGCAAGAAAAACAAGGGCAAGGTGGATGTGGAGCCGCTGCTTGCTTTCGCGCGACCACTGCGAAGCCTACCTCGCCGGCGGGCGTGATGGATGCTGGGATTCGCAAAGACCTGCGACTCAGCGCTTGAGCCGCATCGCCCCTCATTCTCGCACACGATCACGCGGCATTCCCTGACGAAACCCGAGTCAACAGTGAAGGCATTCATCCTCGACCACTATGGCGACGCCGATCGAGTACGAGCCGGCGAAGTGCCAGAGCCGAGCTGCGGGAGGACGACGTCTTGGTCCAGGTCCACGCCGCTGGCGTGAATCTTGTCGATTCAAAGGTCAGAAACGGCGAATTCAAGTTCATTGTGCCGCATCGCCTGCCGATCATTCTTGGCCATGCCGTGGCCGGCGCCCCCGCGGGCAGGGCCGATCGATCGCAGTTATTCTGAACGGCGCTTTTGAGAGCACGCTTTTAGAGCACGCCGTTCAGAGCACGCCGTCAGAGCACGCCGTTCAGGGCACGCCGTCAGCGCACGCCATTCAGAGCACGCCGTCAGCGCACGCCGTTCAGAGCACGCCGTCAGAGCACGCGGTCAATCAGTGGCGGCGTATTGTCGCCCTAGATTATTGTCTTGTACGGTGTGTGGGTGGGTAATCCGAATCGATAGCTATGACGAATCGTCGATATCAGGAAGATGAGGTGCGTGAGATCTTCAGTCTCGCGACGACCGGTGACCTACGCGAGACGACGCCGCGCGCGGACTCGGGCGCCCTGACGCTCGCGGAGATTCAGCGCATCGGTCAGGAGGTCGGCATCGAGCCCGCACGAATCGCGGGAGCAGCGCAGACGCTCGAAGCTCGCGGACGGGTGGCTCCAGTCCGGCGATCCTTCGGCGTTCCGGTGGGGCTGTCCCGTATCGTCGATCTGCCGCGCGCCCCAACGGATCGCGAATGGGAGCAACTGGTCTCTGAATTCAGAACGACATTCGACGGGCTCGGGCGCGAGGCGACCTCCGGTGGGCTTCGGCAGTGGACTTATGGCGACATCCACATCAGTGTCGAGCCAACTGAGCGTGGCGAGCAACTCCGCCTCGGCGCGCTCAAAGAAGAGGGCGTGTTGGTCAACGCCGCCGGTAGCGTGCTGGGCGGAATCGGGCTCCTCTCGAGTGCCCTAAACGCGGCCGACGGCAGGCCCGTGAAGGCGATGGTGCTTCTCGGCATTTTCGGTGGGATCTCGTTGGCGGCGTTCGTCACGAACCGGATTTGGTTGGCGCGGTGGGCTCGCAAACGCGAGGCACAGATGGAAGCGCTCTCCGAGCGGTCGGTGAAGCTGCTTTCCCCGCCTGAGGTGCCTCGACCACGTTGATCAAGGAGCACGCGATGCCGCAGGTGATCGCCATCCTGCCGACGTGAGCGTATTGGCCTCGCCCGCGATCCGCGAGGCGGAGCGATCGACCAGCATTGCCGCGATGGTGGATCGGTCGAGCACGTCGCGGGCAACGCGAACGGCGACGTCATTCGCGTTCTCGGCACCGCCAGTGCGAACATCCAACAGGCCGATTGCCCAGGGGCCCTGCTTCCCGTACATCCGCGCGCCGGCGAGGATCGGGACCGGCGCACCGGTGGAATCGAGTCCGATGCGGCGGGAATAAAAGAGCTGCGTGCGCCCCGATGTGCCGATATCGAACAATCCGCTCGACTCCAGGAAGAACTCGCGCTTCTCAGGGAAGAAGGTCGGAAACCGTGTAAGGTTGATGACCTGTTGATCGGCTTCGACCTGCGCGAAGTCGGTATTGAGCGTGAGGTCCGCCGTGAGAGTCGGCGACACACCAATCTTGGCATCGAGTCCCGCTTTGCCGTCGGCGCTGCCGGTCGCGAGCCGTGCTCCCGTGATGTCGTAGGAAGGCGAAATCGCTCGCGCGAGAACGTAGGGCCGGAGCTCGATCGGTCGGTCCTGGGCCACGTCACCGAATCCAATCGCGTCGCCGGTATTGAGCAGGTTGTTGATTCCTTGCGCGCGTCCCCAGGACTGCCAGAGATCCTCCTCGTTCTTTCGGCGAATCAAGCGGCGCACGTTGAGACCGATCACGTCGTTGCGTGGGTTGAAGCGCAACGTTCGAATCGGAATCGCGAACTCGGCGGTCCACGAGACGGAGTCGCGCCGCGTGGCGACGTCCCAGATGCCGTTCCAATTCTCATTGACGTTGTCGAGGCCAGCGAGCTGCGCGTCCCACATCACGCCATTGGGATTTGTCCGGAACAGGAACGCCCCTCGGCGATCGCGATAGCTGTCGATCAAGACCGTCACATTGTCGTCCGACGAGAGATCGGCGTCACGGCGAAGCTGCGACGCCCGAACCGCACTCATATCGCGATCGTAGGCGCGTACCGCGACGTAAATGTGCTCAGCCCCGCGCAGCACTTTGACTACCGTTCGCTCGCTGGCCGGCGCGCCTTCAAGTGGTTCTCGTTGCCGAAAATCGACGATTGAATCGGCGCCGAGCCAGGCGGCTTCCGCGAGCGAGCCGTCGAGAGTGACGGGCTCAGTGGTGCGGCTGACGCGGTATGCGCCCACGACATCCGCACGGGCGCGCGACCCAGTCTCGGGCATTTGTGCCGCAACGGTCGAGGTCAGCGCGATAACCGCCAGCGGTGCTAAAGCGATCGTATGATATGACAGCCAGCGCAGATGCTGTTACCCCGCAGGTTCGTAGATACGCAGGACCGGACGCCCGTTGATGTTCTCGAGCGGCAAGTATACACGATGAGTGCGCGGGTCGACTGAAACGGTGTGCGCGTGTGGCGCGCGGATCTCCCCGATTGGTTTCAACGTCACGCCATCGAGCCAAAACGCTGAGAGCACCCCTGATTCGGCGGATACGTAGAGCCGTCGTAAGACCGGATCCCACGCCAACACGTCCGGCTCATCTGGGACCTTGAGCTGCTGAATCGGTTTCATTGTGCGGAGGTCGAGCACGATGAGCGCGGCATTTCGCTCACACGAGATAAACGCGAGCCGATCCGGCTCGTCGATGATGAAGCCGTGCGGATGATCGGAGCCCGGAAGGTCGTAGCGCTGGACGATCTTCTCACTGATCGGATCGATGGCGACCATCTTGTTCTTCGTTTGGACCGCGACAACGATGCAGTGCGAGACCGAATCGTAATGCGTGTTGCCGGCCTCACCGCCAAGTTCGATCATCGAGCGCTTGGCTCCGGTCGTTGCATCGATCACCGCATCCGCGCTGCCCGATTCGTCGGAGACAAAGACCTTGTCGGCGTTTGGCGCGTACGCGATGCCGTCGGGAAAGCGAATACCGCCGACACGGTTGATGATCTTGAGCGTTCGATCGTCCACGATTGCGACGTCGTGAGCGCCAGCCGCGGAGATGTAGACGTGGTGATGCGATGGCACAGCCCACACGCCGGTGGCCCGCGGCACATCCATGATCTCGGTGACGACGCGGCTGCTGTCGGCATCGAACACCACGGTGCGCCCGGCGTTCATGTGATTCATGTAAAGCCGTCCGGTGGACGGATCGAAGCTCTGATAGTCGAACCGGTTAGCAGGGCCGGGCAGGGGAATCTCCCGGACGAGCTCGAGTCCCGGCAATGGTGCCTTCTGCGCGGCGGCGCTCGGCATTCTCCATGCGGCCGGCGTCATCGACGTTGGCGTCGCGTAACACGCTTGACTATTCGCAATCGCGAGAGGAGCTAGGGAGGCGGCGAACGCGCTGACGCCCGAATACAGGACTATCCGCGGATGTCTCATCTCATGCTCCTCCATGAGTTGCCACGCCGGCAACTCCGGCTGTGTGTACGAACATTCTGCTCAACCTCCGAAGGTCGCGTGCGGCTGCGCCGGCGGAATCAAGGTGGCTTGAGATCTCTCTCAATGTGGCCCGCTGCCTGCGGCATTGGCTCCGCAACTCGCCGACGCCGTCGCAGCACGACCCTGTACGCCACCGCGTTGACGAGAACCACGAACGTGCCAAGAACCCAGCGCGAGGCGGAGGTGAGTCCGACCGGATAGAGCACAGGGATCACGTAGTGCTCGACAAATCCCTCAGCGTAGCCCGTCTGACCAGCGCGATGCCGCAGCGCGTTCTCGAGCGGCGTGAGGGGACAGATCCAAGCGACGTACTCGATCAACACACCCCACAGCGCTGCCGGCACGTGAATCCACGGCATCCACCGCCAGCGAAGCGCGAGGAATCCGCCGAAGACGACGAATAAGACAAACGCGGCGTGCGCCAGGACGACGGCGTCTGCCAACCAACGAAAGGTCATTGGTGAACCGCGATGGTGGTTGCGACCCTTTTCGCCGTCGTATTCCGCGCCGACATTCCTGACGCGTCGCGAAGAAGCTGTCAGTCTCTGTAAGTTTCGCGCCTTGAACGTGCAAACGACTCGGTCAAGCGGCGAGCCGCCGAACCCGCAACGCCCGGATGGCCAGGATCACGGAGAAAGCGCCGAGTACCCCGAGCATGTACAGCGCCCACACGAACAGCAGGGTGCCGTCCTTCGTGAGAAACTCCGGCCGCAAGCCATTCCGCATGTGAAGCGGCAACATCCCGACGGCTATCACGCCGCCGAGCAGCATGATCACCTGACCTGACCGCCGTTCTCGTAGCAGCACTGCGCCCGAGAGCAACACGAGCAATATGGCGACGCCCCAGAGCTGATTCAGCCCGCCCCGGTCGAAACCGAAGACGATGTCCTGCGAGATGTGAAGCGTCAGCAGCAAGACGGAGAGTATCGACGTGACGCTCAAGAGATCCCTCGCCTTCATCATCGAGCTATTCCTCGCGCAGGAGTATGAGCGGATCGACCAGCAGCGCACGGCGCGCAGGGATCCACGTCGCCGTGAGCCCGACGACGAACATCGCAAACACGACGCCCGCGAGGACGAGTGGATCGCGCGGGGTCGCCTGGTAGACGATGAAGCTGAGCACGCGGCTCGCCAGCACGCCTAGCACGAGTCCGGCCACGGATCCGAATACAAGAACTTTGAATGGCCGGCCAAGGGCGGCGCGAAGAATCTCTCGTTGCTGCGCACCGAGCGCAACGCGAAGGCCGAGCTCTTTGAGACGCCTCGTGAGCGAGTACGCCGCCATGCCGAAGATGCCCGTGACCGACAGGATGGCACCCATTACGCCGAGGACGCCGAGCGTGAGGCTCGCCATGCGTGGTGCGAAGAGCGCTGCTTGCATGGCGGTCGTCCAAGTCTC
>Ga0308175_100004137_pt1 | contig 10149 bp, 11 predicted proteins | sample PhyCR1_3_FD_203893 | JGI IMG/M metagenome (GOLD analysis project Ga0308175, IMG submission 203893) | Soil microbial communities from UC Gill Tract Community Farm, Albany, California, United States - DLSLS.C.R1 | ecosystem: Environmental > Terrestrial > Soil > Agricultural land | place: USA...
CGCAGGTCATCGAGGCGACGGCCATCATCGTGCCGGCGCGGGCCGCGGTGCGGCGGGGGGTGCGCGGAGCGTGGAGCGAGGTCATGGGTCCAGTAGAGACCGCCGGAACTGTTCGTGTCCACGTGAGATTCCTGGACACATCGTTCGTGGATCATGGATGATCGAGGGATGGACCCACGCCGCCTGGAGCTGCTGCTGGAGCTGTCCCGGCTGGGCTCGATGCGGGCCGTGGCCGAGGTGATGAACACCACCACCTCCACGGTCTCGCAGCAGCTGGCGGTGCTGGCCCGGGAGGCGGGCACCGCGCTGGTCGAGCCGGACGGGCGGCGGGTCCGGCTCACCCCAGCGGGCCGGCGGTTGGCCGACCACGCGGTGACCGTGCTGGCGGCGCTCGAGGCCGCCCGGCTCGACCTCGACCCCACCGCCGAGCCGGCCGGCACCGTCCGGGTCGCGGCGTTCGCCACCGCCGTACGCCGCTCGCTGATGCCGGTGCTGCGCGTCCTCGCCGCGGGCCACCCCGACGTGCACCTGCAGATCCTGGAGCACGAGCCCGCCGAGTGCCTCGACCTGCTGGCCGGCGACGACATCGACCTGGCGCTGACCTACGACTTCGACCTGGCGCCGGCGAGCTTCGACCCGACGCTGGAGGCGTTCGCGCTGTGGGACACCGACTGGGGCCTGGGCGTGCCCGCGACCGACCCGTCCGTGCCGGGGCGGGCCGCCGACGTGCTCGGCCGCTACCGCGACAGCGACTGGATCGTGAACTCCCGCAACGACGCCGACCTCGAGGCGCTGCGCCGGGTCGCCGCCCAGGCGGGCTTCGACCCGCGGATCGTGCACCGGGCCGACAGCCTCGAGCTCGTCGAGGACCTCGTCGTCGCCGGGCTCGGGGTGGGCCTGCTGCCCGAGGCCCGCCCGCCGGCCGAGGGCGTCCGGCTGCTGCCGCTGCGCGAGCCACGGGTGGCGCTGCGGGCCTACGCGGTCGCCCGGCGCGGCCGCACCGCCTGGCCGCCGCTCGCGCTGGTGCTCCGGCTGCTGTCCGCGCACTGAGCCCCGCTCGACGGGGACTTTGCCCCGGGTCGACCGGGATTTTGCCCCGGGTCGACCGGGATTTTGCCCCGGGTCGACCGGGATTTTGCCCCGGGTCGACGGGGGATGTTCGCCCTGGGAGAACGGTGGAACAGGGCGCGGCCGGCGGAAGTTGAGTCGACATCGCTCAAGATCGAAAGGTGCTGCTCGTGACCACCAGCCTCCCCGTTCTCTTCGTCCCCGACCTCGTCGTGCTGCCGGGCATGGTCGTGCCCATCGAGCTCGACGAGCCCGCGCAGGCCGCCATCGACGCTGCCCGCGCCAGCAGCGACGGCCGGCTGCTGGTCGCCCCGCGGCTCGAGGACCGCTACGCGTCGTACGGCGTCATCGCCAGCATCGAGCGCGTCGGCCGGTTCAGCGGGGGCGCCCCCGCCGCCGTGCTCAAGGCCGAGGAGCGCGGCCGGATCGGCTCCGGCGTCACCGGTCCCGGCGCGGCGCTGTGGGTCGAGGTCGACACGGTCGACGAGCACGTCACCGAGCACGCCCGCGAGCTCGCGGAGGAGTACAAGCGACTCGTCGTCGCCGTCCTCCAGCGCCGCGAGGCCTGGCAGGTCATCGACTCCGTCAACCAGATGACCGACCCGAGCTCCATCGCGGACGCGGCCGGGTACGCGCCGTACCTGTCCGTGGACCGCAAGCGCGAGCTGCTCGAGACCCCCGACGTGGAGCAGCGGCTGTCCAGCCTCATCGAGTGGACCCGCGAGCACCTCGCGGAGCAGGAGATCACCGACAAGATCGGCGAGGACGTCCGCGAGGGCATGGAGAAGAGCCAGCGCGAGTTCCTGCTGCGCCAGCAGCTGAGCGCGATCCGCAAGGAGCTCGGCGAGGGCGAGCCCGAAGGGTCTGACGACTACCGCGCCCGCGTCGAGGCGGCCGACGTCCCGGACGCCGTCCGCGAGGCGCTGCTGCGCGAGGTCGGGAGGCTCGAGCGCTCCAGCGACCAGAGCCCCGAGACCGCGTGGATCCGCACCTGGCTGGACACCGTCCTCGAGCTGCCGTGGAACGTCACGACCGAGGACAGCGAGGACATCCGGGCCGCGCGGGCCGTCCTGGACGCCGACCACCACGGCCTCGACGAGGTCAAGGAGCGGATCGTGGAGTACCTCGCGGTGCGGGCCCGCCGCGCCGAGCGCGGGCTCCAGGTGATCGGCGGCCGCGGCTCCGGCGCAGTCATCCTGCTGGCCGGCCCGCCCGGCGTCGGCAAGACCTCGCTCGGCGAGAGCGTCGCCCGGGCCCTCGGCCGGAAGTTCGTGCGGGTCGCCCTGGGCGGCATCCGCGACGAGGCCGAGATCCGAGGACACCGGCGGACGTACGTCGGCGCGCTGCCCGGTCGCATCGTGCGGGCGGTCAAGGAGGCCGGCTCGATGAACCCGGTGGTGCTGCTCGACGAGGTGGACAAGGTCGGTGCGGACTACCGCGGCGACCCGGCGGCCGCGCTGCTGGAGGTGCTCGACCCGGCGCAGAACCACACCTTCCGCGACCACTACCTCGAGCTCGACCTCGACCTGTCCGACGTGCTGTTCATCGCCACCGCCAACGTGGTCGAGCAGATCCCCTCGGCGCTGCTGGACAGGATGGAGCTGGTCACGCTCGACGGGTACACCGAGGACGACAAGGTCGCCATCGCCCGCGACTTCCTGCTGCCCCGGCAGCTGGAGCGGGCCGCGCTGACCGAGGAGGAGGTGACCGTCACCGACGCCGCGCTGCGCGAGCTGGCCGCCAACTACACCCGGGAGGCCGGCGTCCGGCAGATGGAGCGGCTGATCGCGAAGGCGCTGCGCAAGGCGGCGACGAGGATCGCGACCGGTGAGGCCACGACCGTGGCCGTCGACGAGCCGGACCTCAAGGAGCTGCTCGGCCGGCCCCGGTTCACCCCGGAGTCGCGCGAGCGGACCTCGGTCCCGGGCGTCGCCACCGGGCTGGCCGTGACCGGGCTCGGCGGTGACGTGCTGTTCATCGAGGCGAGCGCCAGCGAAGGCGAGCCGCGGCTGACGCTGACCGGCCAGCTCGGCGACGTGATGAAGGAGTCGGCGCAGATCGCGCTGTCCTTCGTCCGGGCCCACGCCGCCCAGCTGGGGGTCGACCCGGCGGTGCTCGACCGGAGCATCCACGTGCACGTCCCCGCCGGCGCCGTCCCCAAGGACGGCCCGAGCGCCGGCGTCACCATGGTGACCGCGCTGGTGTCCCTGGCGACCGGGCGGCCGGTGCGGTCCGAGGTCGGCATGACCGGCGAGGTGACCCTCAACGGCCGGGTGCTCCCGATCGGCGGGGTGAAGCAGAAGCTGCTCGCCGCGCAGCGGGCCGGGCTGACCGAGGTGTTCCTGCCGCAGCGCAACGAGCCGGACCTCGACGACGTGCCGGCGGAGGTGCTCGAGGCGCTCACGGTGCACGTCGTGGGCGACGTCGTGGACGTGGTGAACGGCGCCCTGGAGCCCCGGGAGCAGGCCGACACCCAGACCGCCACCGCGGCCGCGTAGACGGGTCGTAGACCTCCTTTACCTTGTCTGGCGCTGCGCCTACCCTGGGAGCCCCTCGGCTCGAGAAAAGGGTCGGCGCAGCGCCGGCAGTGGAGCGGTTTTCTCATGAGTCATCAGGTCTTCGACCCTGTGCGCATCCTCGGCACGACCCCGGATGCGGCTGCGCGCCTGCTCGAGGGCAGACGCGTCACGCCGGGTGAGGTCGAGGCCCTGGCCGCGATCTACTACGACTGGCGCGCGCACCTGCGGGACCCGCACTCCTACTGGGTCACCGTCGGCCAGGCGGCCCGGATCCTGCGGCTCTCGCCGGTCGTGGTGAAGCAGCTGGTGGACTCCGGCCGGCTGCCGCACGTGCGCCACGAGAGCGGGGTCTCCCTGATGCGGCGCCACGACATCGAGGATCGGGCCCGGCACCTGCACAGCGCCTGAGCCTCAGCCCGAGGCGGGCGGCCTGACCCCCAGCACGGCCACCGCGCCCAGCGCGAACAGCGCGGCGACCGATCCCGCGACCCCGGTCCAGCCGACGGCCTGGTAGGCCAGCCCGACCAGTGCGCCGAAGGCGCTCGAGCCCAGGTAGTAGGCCAGCAGGTACATAGCCGCGGCCTGGCCGCGCCGGCCGGCCGCGAGCGAGGACACCCACGAGCTGGCCACCGAGTGGGTGGCGAAGAAGCCGGCCGTGAACACCAGCAGACCGACCGTGATCGTGGCCAGGTGGTCCGCCAGCATCAGCGCCATCCCGACGAAGGACACGCCGATCCCGGTCAGCGCGAGCGGGCGGCGCCCGTAGCGGTCCGAGAGCCGGCCGGCCAGCGGCGAGCTCACCGTGCCGGCCAGGTAGGCCAGGAACAGCAGCGAGGTCACGGTCGTGGACAGGCCCAGCGGCGCGGCCTCGAGACGGAACGTCAGGTAGTTGTACGTCGCGACGAAGCCGCCCATCAGCAGGAACGCCAGCAGGCACAGCCGCACGACGCTGCCGTCCCGGACCAGGTCGCGGACCGCTCCGAGGTGGTCGCGCGCGTCGGCCGCCCGGGACGACGTACGACGGGCGGCGGGCAGCAGCCGCGTGAAGGTCAGGGCCGCGACCAGCGCCACGGCCCCGAGGAGCGTGACCGCCGCGCGCCACGAGCTGCTCTCCTCGACCAGCCCCGGGATCAGCCGGCCGGAGATGCCGCCGAGCGTGTTCCCCGCGACGTACACCCCGATCGCGGTGCCCAGCTCCGCCGGGTGCACCTCGTCACCGAGGTGGGCGACGGCCACGGCCACCACCGCCGCGAGCGAGACGCCGACCAGCCCGCGGGCCAGCACCAGCACCCAGAAGGCGGGCGCCGCCGCGGCCGCGAACGTGAACAGGCAGCCGGCCAGCAGCCCGGCCCGCATCACCGGCACCCGGCCGACGGACTCGGCCACCGAGGACAGCGGCAGGATCGCCAGCGCGAGCGCGCCGGTGGCCGCGGACACGGTGAGGCTCGCGGCCGTGGGCCCGACGCCGAAGCCGGAGCCGACCGCGGGCAGCAGGGCCTGGGTCGAGTAGAGCAGCCCGAAGGCGGCCAGAGCGGCGAACAGCATCGCCACGTTCAGTCGACGGAGCTCGCGGCTGCCGGACGTGAGCCCCGAGGCGGTGCTGGTCGTCGTCATCCCTCCCGACGCTACGAGCGGGTGCCGGTCACGGACAACGAGATGTGGCTCATCTGACTACGACCGCCGACCGGACGACGGGCGCGGTTGCCCGAGCCCGCACGGGTTCGGGCAAAAGCCGCATCCATCGCCAAGCGTCCCCTCACCATGAACATCGTGCCCACCACACAGCGCCGAGTACCCCGATGAGGGCCGCGCTCTCGAGAGACCGGACGCGGGCACGCCGAGGCATGTCGCCGCGGGCCGCCATGGTGTACACGGCGGTCCTCGGGATCTTCTCCGCCCTGCTCGGCGCGCATGCGCTCTGGGAGGGCATCTACGCGCTGCCGACCGCCTACGACAGCCTCGCCCGGACCGGGGTGCCGGTGGAGCTCCAGGTCACCCGCTGCGCCACCGGGATCGACGGCAACAGGGGACTCCAGTGCGTGGTCCGCCTCAGCCACGCGGGCGAGACCCGCGACTGGACCTATCCCTACGAGGTCTCGCAGTTCGCCCCCTACACGCCCGGAGAGCTCGTCCCGGCGCTGCTCGACCCCGAGCACCCCGGCACCGTCTACACGGTCCGGAACGTGTACGACCGGGTCGGGGCGGGAGCGAGCTCCTCGAACACGGCGGCCGGCGCCTTCTGCGCGATCTTCGCGACCGCCCTCGCCGGAGTGTTCGCCTACTACCGCAGGCTCGCTCGACGTCTCAGGGTGGGACGGCTGCCGGGGTAGGGCAGGCTCATCCGACCCGGGCGCGCCGTCGCACGGCCGTATCGGCCTCGCTCGGCAGCGGGATCCGCACCTGCCACGCGTGCTGGCCGGGGTCGAGCGCCCACAGCCGGGCCGCGACGAGCCGGAGGATCTGCAGCGACCCGGTGATGAACAGCGCCGCGAGCGGCAGCTCGACGACGAACGCCGAGACCACTGACCAGGTCTGGTCGTTGCCGTGCGCGGTGACCACGTCGAACCACGCGTCGCACACCAGCAGCACGCCGGTCGCGAACGCGGTGACGATGAGCAGCTGCCGGCGCAGGTAGCCGAGCACCGCGGTCGCCACCATCATCACCAGCAGCAGCACGTCGAACCCGACCCACGTGACGTCCCAGTTGTCGGCGACGTAGCGCGGCGGCAGGGTGATCGCGAGGTACGCGATCCACGGCACCAGCACCACCGCGCTGCCCACCACCAGCAGGATGCGCAGCTCGCGGGTGCGGCGCAGCCACCGGTGCGACGGCACGAAGTCGTCCACGGGCCTGGCCAGCCGCTTGATCAGCTCGCGGCGCTCCTGCGGCGACATCGCCGCGATCTGCTCATCGGTCAGCACGCACCGATCATGGCAGGGGCCCCGTCGCCGGCCCCGTGACCGGCAGGCTCAACCGGAAGTGCGCGCCGGGTCCGTCGCCGACCAGCTCGAGGCTGCCACCGTGCCGCAGCGCCACCGACCGGGCGATGGCCAGTCCCAGGCCACTCCCGGTGCCGCGGCTGCGCGCCCCGTCGGCGGTGAAGAACCGGTCGAAGACCCGGTCGCGGTCCTCGGGTGCGACACCGGGTCCGTCGTCGGTCACGTGCAGCACCGCCGCCCCGTCGACCGCCAGCTCCAGGCGTACGACGGACGTGGCGTGCCGGACCGCGTTCTCCAGCAGGTTGCGCACCAGCCGGCGCAGCTCGTCGGCGTCCCCGCGCACCGGTGCGGCCGAGACCCGGGAGGTGTCGACCTGCACGTCGGACCACGTCCGGACCCGGGTGGCCTCCTCCAGCACCACGTCGTCCAGGTCCAGCAGCGACCGGTCGCGCGGCAGGGTCGTGGTCGACGTACGCGCCAGGAACAGCAGGTTGCGGACCAGCCGCTCCATCTGGTCGGTGTCGACGAGCATCCGGCGTGCGGCCGCCGGCCAGTCCTCCTCGCCGTGCGCGAGGCCGACCTCCAGCTGGGTGCGCAGGGCGGTCAGGGGGCTCTGCAGCTCGTGCGACGCGTCGGCGACGAAGTCGTGCTGGCGACGGCTGGCGTCCTCGAGGCGGGCGAGCATCTCGTTCATGGTCAGCGCGAGGCGGCCGACCTCGTCCCCGGTGGCCGGCACCGGGACCCTTCGGGCCAGGTCGGCCTCGCCGATCGCGGCGACCTCGGTCCGGATGTCCTCGACCGGGCGCAGCGTCCGCCCGACGACCAGCCAGGTGCCGGCGGCCACGAGCAGGACCAGGAGGGGGACGCCCACCAGCAGGTCGCGCCGCAACGTCTGCGACGCCTCGCCGACGGACTCCAGCGTCTCGCCGGCGACGACGGTGACCGGGCCGGCCCGGCCGGCGGCCCGCGCGACCCAGACCCGGTACTCCTCCGTCTCGTCGTCGTCCCTCGCCCCGTGCAGGACGCGCATCGTGGGCAGCGTGCCCGTGGCCCGGCCGGTGATCGGCGGCGCTCCGGCGATGTTCGGGGAGGCCGCGAGGACCCGTCCGGAGTCGGTGAACACCTGGGCGACCCCCTCGCCGCCGACACTGGCCAGGTTCCGGGGCAGGCCCCCGTTGTGGGCCAGGGCTCCGAGGTCCCGCACGCGGTCCCGGGCCAGGTTGTCACCGGCGTGGTGCAGCGACCGGTCGAGGGTCACGAGCAGCGCGACCGCGGCGACGACGAGGGCGACCGCGGACACGAGCGCGGCGAGGACGGTCGTGCGCGCCCGGACGGACCGCGGCCAGGCCGCCCGCTCGGCCATCGTCAGCCACCGTCGGGGTCGAGCCGGTAGCCGGCGCCGCGCACGGTCCGCAGAGCCGTCCGGCCGAACGGCTCGTCGATCCGCAGCCGCAGCTGGCGGACGTAGACCTCGACGATGTTGGGGTCGCCCTCGAACGCGAAGTCCCAGACGTGCTCGAGGATCCGGCTCTTCGGCAGCACCTCGCCGGCGTGCCGGAGGAAGTACTCCAGGAGCGCGAACTGGCGCGGGCTCAGCGCCACCTCGACGTCCCCGCGCGTCACCCGGTGGGTGGCCGGGTCCAGGCGCAGGTCCCCGGCGGACAGCACCGCCGGCCGCTCCGACCCGCCCCGCCGCAGCAGCGCGCGCAGCCGGGCCAGCAGGACGACGTACGAGAAGGGCTTGGAGAGGAAGTCGTCGGCGCCGGCGTCGAGGGCGCGGGCCTCGTCGTCCTCGCCCGTGCGGGCCGTCAGCATCAGGATCGGGGTCCACACCCCGGCCTCCCGCAGCTTCGTGCACAGCTCGTCGCCGCTCATCCCGGGCAGCATCGAGTCCAGCACCAGGGCGTCGTAGACGCGCTCGCTGGCCAGCCAGTGGGCCTCGGTGCCGTCGAGGGCGACGTCGACGGCGTACCCCTCGCGCTCCAGCCCGTGGCGGACCGACCCAGCCAGGTGGGCGTCGTCGTCGACCACGAGGATCCGCACCGGTCCAGCGTCCCACCGCTCGGCCCTCGGCGCGATGAGCGTTCAGCGGGCCTTCAGCGGCCCGGGAGCAGGGTGGCGGCCATGACCTGTCGAATGCTCGCCGCGCTCGCCGTCCTCGGGCTCACCACGGGGATGGTCACGGTCGGGACGGCCGAGGCACGGCAGGGCGACCCGCCGGTGCTCCAGCACCCGCCCGCCGGGCAGTTCTCGACGCAGGTCGACAACCCGTGGATGCCGATGCGGCCGGGCGCGCAGTGGCGCTTCGTCGGGCACACCGCCGGGGGCACGGAGCACTCCGTCACCACGGTGCTGGTCCGCACCAAGGTCGTCGACGGGGTCCGGGTCGTCATCGTGCACGACGTGACCCGCCGCGGCAGCGGACGGCTGCTGGAGAACACCTACGACTGGTTCGCGCAGGACTCCCGCGGGCGGGTCTGGTACTTCGGCGAGAACACGAAGGCGTACGCCGGCGGCAAGGTCTCGCGGGAAGGGTCCTGGCAGGCCGGCCGGCGCGGCGCCCGGGCCGGCATCGTGATGGAGGCGCACCCGCGGGTCACGGAAGCCTACCGGCAGGAGTACCGCAAGGGCGTCGCCGAGGACCAGGCGCGGATCCTCTCGCGGCACGCCTCCGCGACCGTGCCGTACGGCGCGCTGCACGGCCTGCTGAAGACCCGGGACTTCAGCCGCCTCGAGCCCGGGGGAGCCGAGGTGAAGTACTACGCGAGAGGCGTCGGCGTGGTGCTCGAGAACGCGTTGCACGAGAAGGACCGCAACGAGCTGGTCCGGATGACCCGGCGCTGAGCGCCCGACGAGAGGAGTGGTGCGATGAGGAAGCGGACGGCGGCCCTGGTCGCGGGTGGTGCCGTGGTGGCCGCGGTCGCCCTGAGCGGCGCAGCGCTCGTGTCGAACGGTGCCGGCGGCGAGGGGGACGAGAACGTGACCGGCCCCCAGGCGGACCGGGCGAGGGCCGCAGCCCTCGACGCCGCGAACGGCGGCCGCGTGGACCAGGTGGAGCGTGACGACGAGAACGGCTCCGCGTGGGAGGTCGAGGTCGCCAAGGCGAACGGCGTCACCGTGAAGGTGCGCCTGGACGCGGGCTACCGCGTCGTCGCCACCGAGACCGAGCACGAGAACGCCACCGAGAACGGCGAGAGCGCCAACGAGAACGACCACGAGAGCCCGGCCGACGAGGCCGCCGAGGGAGGCTCGGACGGGGACTGAGCTCCTCCGGCCCCGCCCGGACCGGTTGACACCTCCCGGGCCGCCCGGTTTCGTGGGGCTCCCACCGACCCCACCACCTCGGGAGTGACATGAGCGAGCCGGCGGCCGAGACCGACGAGCGGGACCTCGACTCGATCGAGCAGGAGCGCCAGGAGCGGCTCGACCCCGACAACCGCCCCGACAACGCGGAGGTGGACAACACCGACCGCGACTTCGACGTGGTGAAGGGCCAGTTCACCGACTCCGAGGACGACCCGGACCTCGGCCCGTTCAACGATCCCGAGTCCGAGGACGGCGAGGCGGAGGCCTGACCCCTCCCACCCCTCCCGTCGACCCGGGCCAAAGTTCCCGTCGAGCC
>Ga0308175_100004138_pt1 | contig 10147 bp, 7 predicted proteins | sample PhyCR1_3_FD_203893 | JGI IMG/M metagenome (GOLD analysis project Ga0308175, IMG submission 203893) | Soil microbial communities from UC Gill Tract Community Farm, Albany, California, United States - DLSLS.C.R1 | ecosystem: Environmental > Terrestrial > Soil > Agricultural land | place: USA...
CGGCTTCGACGCCGTCTTCCATCTGGCCGGGCAGCCGGGCGCGCGCAGCTTCGGCCACGTGTTCCCCGACTACCTGTGGCGCAACCTGCTCGCGACGCAACGCGTGTTCGAGGCGGTCGGCGAGGCGGAGATCCCGGTCGTCTGGGCGAGCTCGTCGTCGGTGTACGGCGACGCCGAGACGTATCCGACGACAGAAGACGTCGAGCCGCGCCCGAACAACCCGTACGGCGTCACCAAGCTGTCGTGCGAGCACCTGCACGACACGTACGCGCGGCTCTTCGGGCTGCGCGCGGTCGCGCTCCGGTACTTCACCGTCTACGGGCCACGGCAACGTCCCGACATGGCGTTCGCGCGCATGGTCGATGCGGCCGTGCGCGGAGACGAGTTCGAGCTCTACGGCGACGGCTCGCAGTCGCGCTCGTTCACGTTCGTCCGTGACGTCGTCGACGCGACGGTGCAGGCGCTCGACGCACCCCCCGGGATCTACAACGTCGGCGGCGGCGAGGAGTACACGATGCGTGACGCGATCGCGCTGCTCCAGGAGGTCGCCGGCCGGCCCGTGCGGGTGCGCTACGGCCCGCCGCAGACCGGCGACAACCACCGCACGAGGGCCGACACGACGCGCATCGAGCAGGCGATCGGCTGGCGCGCGACGACACCGCTCCGGGCGGGCCTGGAGGCGCACTGGTCCTGGGCGTCCGCTAGGGTCGCAGACGCATGACAGCCCCCCAATTCGACGCGGAGCGCGAGGTCGATCTCGCCCGCTGGCGCCGCGCCGTCGTTGCGCTGTGGTGGCTGCCCGTCGCCGGGCTGGTGCTCGGCGCGATCGCCGGCGTCCTCTACTCGTTCCGCGGCGGCACGAACTACAAGGCGACCGCGCTGATCTCACTCGGCCAGCCGACCTCGCCCGGAGGTGCGCTCGTCCCGAGCTACGGCACCAACCCGCGCGCCGTCTCGCAGATCGTCTCCGGCGCGAAGTTCCAGGAGCAGGCGGCGAACTACGCCGACATGCGTCCCGCGGCGCTGCGCGGCCACGTCTCCGTCGGGACGATCGGCAGTGCGGGCGCGGGAGCGGCGCGCACGCAGCCGCTGATCTCGCTGACCGTCACCGGGACGCACGGCAAGAACGTCGCACTCGCGGCGAACAAGCTCGCAGACATCGTCGTGGCGCAGACGACGGCGTCGTACGTGCAGGAGAAGATCCGGACGTTCGAGGCCACGCTCGCCAACGTGACCAAGCAGATCAACGGCATCACTACCGATCTCGACGTCTACACGGCGGCGCTTGCGGAGGCGAAGAAGAATCATCTCGACCCGCTGCAGCAGCTGGTGATCGTCGGGCAACAGGACAACGCCGAGACGCGCCAGGGCAACCTGATCGCCCAGCAGGAAACGCTCCAGCAGCAGCTCGTGTTCGCGAAGCAGGTCGAGAGCGCGAAGGTCGTCGAGCCCGCGGCCGCACTCAAGGCGGCGGCGCACACGAAGTCGACGTCGCTCGTGATCGGCGCGCTGATCGGGCTCATCCTCGGCGCGATCGTCGCGATCGCGGGCGAGAGCCGCTTTCGCCGAACGGCGTAGCCATGCTGGAGGCGAAGCGCGTCGCCGTCGTCGTCCCGGCGCACAACGAAGCGGAGCTGATCGTCGCGACGCTGCAGGGCATACCGGGCTTCGTCGACCACGTGTACGTCGTCGACGACGCGTCGACCGATGACACCGCCGAGCGCGCGCGGTCGGTCGGCGATCCGCGGATCGAGGTGATGGTGCACGACCGGAATCGCGGAGTCGGCGCGTCGATCGTCACGGGCTACAAGCGGGCGCTCGCAGATCGGGTCGACGCGACCGCGGTGATGGCCGGCGACAACCAGATGGACCCGGACGAGCTCGAGGAGCTCTCGCTGCCCATCGTGCGCGGCGAGCTCGACTACGCGAAGGCGAACCGCCTCTTCACCGGCAGCGCGTGGACACTGATCCCGCGCAGCCGCTACCTCGGCAATGCCGTCCTGAGCTTCCTGACGAAGATCGCGTCCGGCTACTGGCACATCGCCGACTCGCAGGCGGGGTACACGGTGCTGTCGCTGCGGATGCTGCGGTTGCTCGATCTCGACCGCATCTACACGTCGTACGGGTTTCCGAACGACATGCTCGTGCACCTGAACGTGTGGAACGCGCGCGTGCGTGACTTCCCGTCGCGGCCGATCTACGGGGTCGGCGAGCGATCGGGAATCAGGATCCGGCGCGTCGTGCCGCGCATCTCGTGGCTGCTCTGGAAGGGCTTCTTCTGGCGTCTGCGCGAGAAGTACGTGATCCGCGACTTCCACCCACTCGTCTTCTTCTACGCCCTCGGCTTTCTGATGACGACCGTCGGCTTCGCCCTCGGCGTGGTGGAGACGGTGCAACGCATCGGCGGCCACGACATCCCGGCGGCGACGATCGTCCTCGTCGCCCTGCTGCTCATCTCCGGGAGCCAGTTCACGCTGTTCGCGATGTGGTTCGACATGGAGTCCAACAAGGACCTACGTTGAAAAAGATTCCGTAAGGAACGCAGGAGTTCCTGACGGCGCCGAGTACGATCGTTCGAATGGCCACGTCCGTCGTCACCGGGGGCGCCGGGTTCCTCGGGTCTCATCTCTGCGATCGCCTCCTCGCAGAGGGGCATCGAGTCGTCTGCGTCGACAACCTCGAGACCGGCTCGCTCGAGAACATCGCGCACATCCGCGACGACGCGTTTGCCTTCGTCAACCACGACGTGACGCTGCCGATCGCGATCGACGAGCCCGTCGACTTCGTGTTCCATCTGGCGGCGCTCGCGAGCCCCGTCGACTACATGCGGATGCCGCTCGCGTCGCTCAAGGTCGGCTCGTACGGCACGCATCACGCGCTCGGCCTCGCCAAGTGGAAGCGAGCGCGCTTCCTGATCTCCTCCACGAGCGAGGTCTACGGCGACCCGCAGGTGCACCCGCAACCGGAGACCTACTGGGGCAACGTGAATCCGATCGGGCCGCGCGGCGTGTACGACGAGGCGAAGCGCTACGCCGAGGCGCTGACGATGACGTACCACCAGCAGCAGGGCGTCGACACCTGCATCGCTCGCATCTTCAACACGTACGGGCCGCGCATGCGCCGAAACGACGGCCGCGCGTCGGTCAACTTCTTGCATCAGGCGCTCGAGGGCAAGCCGCTGACCGTGTTCGGCGACGGGTCGCAGACGCGCTCGCTCTGTTACGTCGACGACCTCATCCGCGGGCTCTTCATGTTGGCAACGAGCGATGAGCATCTGCCCGTGAACATCGGAAACCCCGACCACGAAGTGACGATGCTCGAGCTCGCACGAACAGTGATCGCGGTCACAGGCTCGTCGAGCGAGGTCGTCTTCGAGGCGTTGCCCACCGACGATCCGCAGATCCGGCGGCCCGACATCACGCGCGCACGGCAGGTGCTCGGCTGGCAGCCGGAGGTCGATCTCGAGGAGGGTCTGCGCCGGTGGCTCGCTGCACTCGGGCGGGAGTCGGTCCCGGCCTGATCGTGCGTCGCGCCGGGGTCTTGGTCGCCGTGCTCGTGACGGCTCTCTTCGCTGCGTCGGCGCGCCCGGCCCATGCCTCACGGTTCCTGCGCATCGGCATCTACGACGAGGCGCAGACCCTCTACGGGCCCGTCGATGTGACCTTCCCGCTCCTGCAGCAGCTGCACGTCCAGGAGATCCGTCTCAACCTCTACTGGGGCGGCAAGTACGGCGTCGCCTCGCGGCGTCCGGCACACGCGACGAACCCGGCCGACCCGGCGTACGACTGGGCGCTCTACGACCGCACCGTCGAGTACGCGGCGCAGAGCGGCATCCACGTGCTGTTCTCGATCTTCGGGACGCCGACGTGGGCGAACGGAGGTCGCGCCGCCACGGTCGCACCGACGCAGGCGTCGGACCTGCGGAACTTCGCGCTCGCCGCGGCGACCCGCTACGGCGGCAGCTATCTCGACGCCGAGGGCAAGACGATCCCGGCGGTGAAGGAGTGGCTCGCCTGGAACGAGCCGAACAATCCCGTGTTCCTGACGCCGCAGTACAAGCGTGCCGGGAAGAAATGGGTGATCGCGAGCGCGACGGCGTACGCCAAGATCTGCACGGCCGTATTCAACGGCGTGCACGCGTCGATGACAGCGAACGAGCGCGTCGCGTGCGGTGGCACCGCGCCGCGCGGGAACAACAACCCGAATTCGAGCCGCCCGTCCGTCTCGCCGCTCGCCTTTCTCCGCGCCGTGAAGAAGGCAGGACTGAAGAACTTCGACGCCTGGGCGCACCACCCGTACTACGCAGGCCCGAGCGACCAGCCGACCACCCGGCCCGTCACTGCGAAGGGCGCCCCCGCGACCGCGGTCACGCTCGGAAACATCAGCGACTTGATCAGGACCGTGACCCAGCTCTACGGCAACAAGCGCATCTGGATCACCGAATACGGTTACCAGACGAACCCGCCCGACAAGATCTTCGGCGTCTCGTATGCCAAGCAGGCCGCTTACCTGACCCAGGCCTACGGGATTGCGAAGAAGAACCCCCGTATCGACATGATGCTCTGGTTCCTGCTCCGCGACGACCCGAACCCGAACGGGTGGCAATCAGGGCTCATCACCACCCGCGGCGCGAAGAAGCCGGCGTTCAAGGCGTTCCAGAAGCTCCTTCCCTAAGGGCAGGCGCGCAGTTCGAGCGTTGCCTTGCGCAACACCCGTGCCTTGAGGACGATCGTCCCCGCACGAGTCGGGTCGGTCGTCCAGCCGGCATCGGCGCGTGCGAGGATGTTCGTGTTCCGCGCGTGCGTTAGTCCGTCGACGGCGCAGATCGCACGCGGCACGTGCACCCGCAGCTGCTGTGCGCGCTCCGCGTTCGTGACCCTGATTGTGACGTCACCCCTCTTCGACATCGTGGCGCGGAGCGTGGTCGCGCCGCTGCGGGCGACCGCCGGCCCACCCGCAGCCGGTGCGACGACCCAACCCTGGCGCCCCGTTCGAGACAGGTCGTTTGTCCGCCACGGCGCCGTCCAGAGGACGGGTGAGCGGAAGTTGTCGGCGAACGCGCTTCCCGCACGGACGTACAGCGGGAAGCCGGGCGCGCGTGTCGACCGCGTCACCAACCTGTGGCCCTCGAGCCGGTCGCCGGTGAAGTAGTCGATCCAGGTTCCCGGCGGCAGGTAGACAGGCGTCGGCGTGACAGTGACGACCGGGGCGGCAAGCAGCGCATCGCCGACCGTGTACTCGGCGTCGTGCCTCCAGGCGGCACCGTCGTCAGGCCACGTCGCTCCGAGCGGGCGGAGGACGGCGCTGCCGGAGACTGACGCCTCGTGGACCAGCTCGTAGAGGTACGGGACGAGCTCGTAGTGAAGGCTCGCCGCGTCGCGGAAGCCGTCCACCGCCTTCGACCCGAGTTGCCAGAACGTCGCCGATTTCCCGTCGCCGCCGACCTCGAAGATCGGCGTGGTCGCTGCGAACTGCGCCCAGCGGACGAAGAGCGCGGGCGTGACCTGACCGCCCGTGTAGCCGCCGATGTCGCTTCCCCACATCGCCTCACCCGCGATCGACGCCGTCTGGCCCATGCGCACCGCCGCGTAGAGCCCGTTCCACGTGTGCTGCGTGTCCTCGGCGACGAACCCCGGCACCGCAGCCGGGGAGCCGACCGTCGACGAGCGAAAGAGGCTCGCCCACTGTCGGCGATACGGGCGCATCGCGTCCGCGATTGCCTCGGCGTAGAGACGGGGGTAGACGTTCTGGAAGTCGACGCCGCTGCCTCCGGCGAGCCGCGTCTTCTCCAGGTCGACCTCGTCGCCCCGGTCGCCCTTGAACCCGTCGACGCCGAGCGCGGCAAGGGCTTTCAGACGGCGCACGAAGTCTGCCCGGGCGGCGGGCACGGTCAGGTCGCGGATGTAGTACTCGTCGTCGCCCGTCAGCCAACCGTTCGGGTAGTCGGTCGGCGGCGTGCAGCCCTTGTTCTTGAGCTGCGGTGAGACCCACAACATGAAGCGCGCGCCGAGGCGGTGCACCGTGGCGATCAGCTTGCGCGGGTTCGGGTACCGCGTCGGATCGAATTGCAGCGAGCCGAAGCAGCCCGTGTCGGCTCCGGACTCCCACGGGTTGTCGAGGATGACCCAGCCGACCGGAAGCCCGCGCGAACGCAGCGCGGTGACGTCGCCGACGATGTCTTGCGGCCCGCTCACGCGGTCGCGCCATTTCATCAGCGCGAAGTGGGGAAGCCACGGCGCTCGCGGGAGCCCGGCGCGGCGAACGTACTCCGCCGCAGTCTGGAGCACCGGGCCGGGGTAGAGCTCGAGCCGGGCCGACGCCGACTTGACGCAGATCCTGACGGCGCCGGCTGGGGGCCCGACCGAGCACTGCGGTGACGAAAGATCACACGCGAAGGACGAGTCGTCCACCGCCCCGGGGAACGCGATCCGGCCGACCGCCGTCGTGCGCAGGAACGCGCCGAATCCCGAGGTCGAAGCGAAGAACGGAGCAGGTGCCGAGCTGCCGCACGCGTTCCAGACCTTGAGCGGCTGTACCGTCCGACGCAGGTCGACGAAGCTCGCCCGCTGCCCGGTGCCGACAAAATGCGCCGACGACGGTGCTGCGAGCGTCAAACGGACCGCGGCGACGGAGCTCGCAGGAGTTGCGACGAGTGACACGTCGATCCTGCCGCCCACGCGTTTCGCAGTGACAGCCGCCGTGACCGCCGAGTCGATGGATGCGAGACTGAGCGACGCATCGCCGGCCGACAGGTCGGACGAAACGACGCGGGTGAGTGCGTGCTCGACGCCGTCTGTGGTCGTCACCGTCACCGGGGCACTGCCTCCGATCGTCGTCAGCAGTGCGCCGTCGTTGGCACGGATCTGTAGCGCGAACGGCGTGGAGGCGAGTTGCCATGGCGCCGCACGTCGCTGTGCGATTGACGTCCCGGGGCCGACGGATATGGTCAGCGCGGCGGTCGCTGCGAGGGCGCACAGTAGGCGGCGAGACATTCGCCGGCCACGATAGTCAGTCGGGAAGCGGAAACCCTGCCGACACGAGGAGCTCGCGGTACAGCGAGTCGGTGTCGTCGACGAGGCGCTCGACGGCGTACCGCGCGGGAGTGCGAAGGCGGCCGCTCTCGCCGAGCCGCCGGCGCAGCTTCGCGTCACGACCGAGCCGCTCGAGTGCGTCGGTGAGGCCTTCAACGTCTCCCACGTTGACGAGCAGGCCGTCTTCGCCGTCTGTGACGACATCGGGTACACCGCCGACGCGGGTCGCCACGACCGGACGACCCGCCGCGAGCGCTTCGATCGCGACGACGGGCGTCCCCTCGTTCGCAGACGGAAGCAAAAGGGTGTCGAGCAGCTCGTAGTACGGACCGACGTCCCGCTGATAGCCCACAAACCGGGTCTCGCCGGCGATGCCGAGCGTCGTGGCCAGCAGCTCCGCCTTCGCGCGGTCCGGACCGTCGCCGACGAGGAGCAGCAGCGCGTCCACGCCGCGGTGCCTCAACGCGGCGAACGCGCGGAGGACGTCCGGTACGCGCTTGATCGGCGTCATGCGGCCGATCCATCCGACGACGAAGCGCTCCGGTGAGATCCCGAGCCTCCGGCGTGCGTCTGCGCCGTCACCTGCGACCACGCGGCGGCTCAGGTCGATGCCGAGGCGGACGACGCTGAACCGGTCCGCCGGGGCCACTCCGAGCTCCACGAGCTCGTCACGCACCTGTGGGCCGACCGCCACGAGACGCGTCGTCCGGCGCGCCAGCAGCCGCTCCGCCTCGAGGAAGGCGCGCGTCTTGCGCGGCCCGAAGTAGCCGCGGAGCACGTGTCCGTGGAAGGTGTGCACCACGATCGGCGGGCGCGCGCGGCCGGCCAGGAGCGCGGCCGTCCGCGCAACGGTTCCCGCCTTTGCCGTGTGGGTGTGGAGGATGTGCGGGCGCACGCGCCGGATGAGCCGCACCAGCTTTGCGACGGCGATTGGATCGTGAAGGGGGGAGATCTCTCGCTGCAGCTCGGGAGTCGTGACCACATCGATCCCGAGCTCTTCCGCGGCGAACGCCATGCTGTCCTCGCCGGCGCCGAGGCTGCCGGACACGAGTGTCGTGTGGTAGCCGCGCGACGCGAGGCCGTGCGTGAGGTAGGCGACGTGGAGCGCCGGCCCGCCCATGTTGAGCCGCGCGATCACGCGGAGGATGCGGATCGGCTCAGACAAGCGCCGCGATCGTCTTGCGCAGCCCCTCTTCGAGCGCGACCGTGGGCAACCAGCCGAGCACGTCTCGTGCCGCCGTGACGTCCGCCCACGAATCCCGGATGTCACCGGTTCGCGCGGGCTCGAACGCCCGTGTCACCGCCTTGCCGAGAATGGCACCGATCGTGTCTGCGACGTAGTTCACGGTTGCGGGTGCGCTCGCGGCGATGTTGAAGATGCGTCCGTTGGCGCCGTCCGCGTCGGCCGCGCTCAGCGTCCCGTCGACGACGTTCGAGACGTACGTGAAGTCGCGGCGTTGCTCGCCGTCGCCCTCGATCTTGACCGGCCTGTCATTCGCGATCGCCGTCACGAACAGCGGGATCACCGCTGCGTACTGTGAGTACGGGCTCTGGCGGGGGCCGAAGACGTTGAAGTAGCGCACGACAACGGTCTCGAAGCTCTCGTACACCCGGGAGAACGAGACGCAGTAGCGCTCGGCAGAGAGCTTCGCGACGCCGTAGGGGGAAACGGGGTTCGGGGCCTGGTCCTCGGTCACCGGCAGGTCGCGGCGCTCGCCGTACACCGACGAGCTCGAGCTGTACACGACACGCCGCACGCCTTCGTCGCGCGCGGCGAGCAGAACGTTGAGCGTCCCCTCGATGTTCACCGCGCTCGACGTGAGGGGATCCTGCACCGACCGAGGAACCGAGCCGAGCGCGCCGAGATGAAACACGACGTCCGTTCCGCGCACGGCGTTGTGTACACGCTCGTACGAGCGAAGCTCGCCTTCAACGACCTCGACGTCGACTCCGGCGAGGTTCTCGCGGTTCCCAGTCGAGAAGTTGTCGAGCACGCGGACGTCGTCGCCGCGTTCGAGGAGCGCGCGCACGAGATGGGAGCCGATGAACCCGCCGCCGCCTGTGACGAGTGCCTTCATGCCGCGTCGCGCGAGAACGAGGTCGCCGCGACGGCGACGCCCACCGCCAGCCAGGTCAGCGCCGCGAGCGGGATGCCGGCAACGAGCCCGTAGCCGTTCCATGCGCCGACGACGAGCAGGACAAGCGCGATGCCGGCGAGCCGCGCGTCGCCGCGCATGCTCCTGAACGCGCGAACGGCGGGGACGAGTAGCGCCGCGATGAACGCGGGCAGGCCGAGGACCCCGAGGTCTGCGAGGGATTGCACGTATGCATTCTGGACACCCCAGCGGTTTCGGGGCGAAGGGAACGCTTCCGCCGGTTGCGAGAACCTGCGGCGTGCATCTGCGAGATACGGCTCGAAGGCGTACGGGTCCGCCGATCCCTGCCAGCCGACGCCGAGCACGGGGTGGCCGAGAAACTCGCGCCCGCCGATGTACGCGAGCAACGCTCGCTGCCGGTAGCTCTGGATCTGCGTCGACGCGCCGCCCGTTCCTTGCTTGACACCGAGGAACTTGAGCCCGTCGGCGACGGCGGAGCTACGGATCACGACAATGCCCGCGGCGGTCACGCACAGAACCGCCGCGATCGTCGCGAGGCGGCGTGCGTCGCGCACGCCCGCCGCAACGATCAGCCCGGCGGCCGCGAGTACGAGCCCGAGGAGCGAGTCGAAGGCGCCGCCGATCACCATCCCGACGCAGCCGGCGATTCCTGCCGCTACGGCGATGCGCCGTTCGCGCTCCGATCGGGCCCCTCGCATGAGGACGACCAGCGCGACGACGAGTGCCGCTCCGGACAGCGCGGCATAGTCGTGCACGCCGACGAACGACGGCTTCCTGCGTCCAGCAGGCGTGTGATCGAGGTCGCCGAGCGCGCCGACGAACTGCAACAGCGCAACCACTCCGGCGACGATGTCCCATGCGACGAGCGCGAGCGCGGCGGGTACGAGATCTCGCTCCCGCTTCGCGATCATCGCGACGGCCGGGGCGAGGAGCATGTACTCGATCCACTTCGCCGCGGTCGTCGCGTGCGTCCCGAGCGGGTATCCGGAGAAATGGGTG
>Ga0308175_100004139_pt1 | contig 10145 bp, 9 predicted proteins | sample PhyCR1_3_FD_203893 | JGI IMG/M metagenome (GOLD analysis project Ga0308175, IMG submission 203893) | Soil microbial communities from UC Gill Tract Community Farm, Albany, California, United States - DLSLS.C.R1 | ecosystem: Environmental > Terrestrial > Soil > Agricultural land | place: USA...
CTCATTACAGCGGGACGGAAACCGATTCTACGATATCGCGGATCACCTGATCGGCTTCTTCGGCTCGATGTCCATGCAGCCCTGGCGCCATTTTCAGCGTTACACGGTGAGGGAGCACAATGGGAACCAGTTCCTTAATATCGTCGGGGACGCAATACGCACGCTCCCGGGAAAATGCCAAGGCTTTTGCCGCGCGCGACAGCGCGCCGGCTCCCCGGGTGCTTACGCCAAGCGAAAGAAATTGGCTTTGCCGCGTCAGAGAGACGATGGCCAGGAGATACTCCAGCAAGCTATCGTCCAGGCGGACCTTTTCGACGTCGTGTTGCAATTCGAGGACGTCCTGAGCGGTCAGGACCGGTTCCAACTCTTCGGCTGGATGAAGCATGGCGGGCCGATCGAGCACTTCTTTCTCAGCCGCAAGATCCGGATAGCCGATCCGAATTTTCATGAGGAAGCGATCGAGTTGCGATTCCGGCAAGGGGAACGTGCCATGGTGCTCCGCCGGATTCTGCGTCGCGATTACCATGAACGGCAGCGGCAGGGCGCGCGTTTCGTTATCCATCGAGACCTGCGCCTCATTCATGGCTTCCAGCAGACTGCTCTGGGTTTTGGGGGTAGTTCGATTAATTTCATCGGCGAGCACGATATTGGCAAAGATCGGACCCTGCAAAAATTCGAAGGCTTGTTTCTGGCGATTAAAAACAGACACGCCGAGGATATCGGACGGCAACAGATCGCTCGTGAATTGGATGCGTTTAAATGAACAATCGACCGAACGTGCCAGCGCATGGGCCAAGGTCGTCTTCCCGACACCAGGCACGTCTTCGATCAAGAGATGTCCGCGTGCGAGCAAACACACGATGGCCCATTCAATGACCTGCGATTTTCCCTTGACGACGCGTTCGATATTCGTCTTGAGCAGTCGTATTTTATGAGCCATATTCACAGTGATCGTTTGTGATGATGGAGTAAGAGGAGTGTGCCAAAAGTCTAGCAAACGACCGCTGGAGCGTCAATTTATGGCTGAAGCGGCTCGGGGACGAGAACGAGAAACCACGGCGGGGCTTCTTCAACCATCGTGCTGAACAGACGGGCAGTTTGGCCGGCGGGAATCCCTTCAAAGACTGATCCTCGACGGACTTCGACAAAACGAAATCGATATGTGTGCGTGTTTTCACTCTTGTCCGAAGACTCCATCGGAAACATCGACCGGAGCTCACCAAGATCCGACAATACTACCGATGCTCCGATCGGCAAGGCGATGAGTTCAGCATAGCGCGGGCCAAATACATCGGGAAGTGTCTCGGGCGTGAAGATCACGTCCGCAGGCCGCACGCTGGGATCTTCGAAGAGTTGAGCGAGAAGTTCCCAAAAGACTTGCGTGTCGATTGCTGTCAGCAGACAGCACTTGCCTCGCTGCGCCATCGCGTTGAGTAAGGCCAATGGACCTTTCACGTCGAACTTCCATGGGGGAAAGAGCAATGAACGGCCGGCATGGCCGACTTCCAACGCCTCTTCGCCTTCCATGCGAACACGTCGAAACGTGCCTTTCGTTCGTATTAGGTCGGCTTCAATCAGTGAAGCGGATATCCGCGTGGGCTCATACGCAAACGTAGGCGTAGCCGGGCCATGGCATGTCACCATGGTGTAGCAGGGCCATATATTGTTGTTCTTCTCCAGGGCAAACATATCCTGATCGCCCCAAAATCCAAACTCAAGAGCTGAAGATCCATCGTTGCGTGAGCCTTTGAGTCTCTGAACCACAGTGGGATCGGCATGCAAGCGGCCACCGAGATGGGAGCCAGGCCTTAAACGATCGATCCCATGCAGCACAAGCTTGCGTTGTCGTTGTTCGAACCGCGGGACGTATCGATCGGCCAATTCTACGGCGAAGGATAGGTCTCCCGCCCCCAAATCCAGCAGAGAAGGCACATCAATGTCCAGCAAGAGGTCATAGGGATTGCGATGCGAACGAAGAAACGCCTCGATCTGCATAGGAGGCCATGAGGAGCAAGACGCCGAGTCCTTGGCAGGACCGGCAAGGCCGAACAGGAGACAGAGCGCACGAACCGCTTTCGTTGTCGGCAAACCAGTCAATTGTTTCAGTAACTGTCCTTGAGCCTGATGAATCGTTCCGCTCAATTGCCCCGGTAGGCTGCGCACCAACATCTCTTTCAGGTCGGCCGGTTGATCGGATGCTTGAATCGCCTGCGTCAGGCGATTTAATGTGGCAGTGATCGAGGCGTGCCCGACTAACTTGGTTGAAAACTCCCACGCCTCACGGTTGGAATCTTTGGCCTGCTGCACTGCAGCTTTGAACTGCGCCACTCGCTGGAAATCAATGATCATGGCAAAAGGATAGCAAATGGTCTGGGTGAACGGGAAGGCAAAATCGAAGCTCTTTGCCAGCATCAAAGATCACCCTGGCGCCGAGCAAAGGTTTGTACCGTCAGAAGGAGCGTTCCGAATGATAGTGCATGTCGCGCTTGTCAAAGTCGTTGTACTTGCATTCCTGATCCTGATTTCGCACTCCTCTGCCGCGGAAGAGCAATCGAGTCTACGCTTTGATGTCTGGCAAGTTGTAGATGTGAAAAGCGGGCAGACTATTGCGTTCGAGCAGTGGATGACAGTGCTGTCCGCACAAGATGTGATCTACCTCGGCGAAGAGCATCGTAATCAATGGCATATTGAAGCCGCGCTGGAAATATTACGTGCGATCCTCGGCAACGGACGGCATCCCATTCTCGCCATGGAGATGTTCGGGTGGGATGGTCAAGCCGCTCTGAATCACTATGGAACGAATTCCGAATCGGCGCACGATCGATTTCTGAAGGACGTGCATTGGGATCAGAACTGGGGTGGGGCGTTCGAGGATTACGAGCCGCTGGTGACTTTTGCCCGCAGCCATCAAGTTCCTGTGTTAGCGCTCAATCCACCCAGGCCGCTCGTTCGCAAAATCGCCACGCAAGGCTGGAAAAACGCGATCGATGATTCCGAGATGGTGACCTGGGGGATGAAGGATGAGCCGATCGTGGAAGACCCTGCGTATCGTGAAGTAATTCTGCGGCAGCTTCAACTGTGCCATGGGGGCCTGCCGCAAGACGCCTATGAGCGCATGTACGAAGCGTCAATGTTCCGCGATGAAGGCATGGCGAAAACCATCGCCGAATCTCTCCGCGCGGCATCCGGACATGGCGCGTCCACCCTTGGACCCATTGTAAGTTATACGGGAGGAGGGCATATTCAGTACCAGTTGCCGATTCCCAACCGTGTGCTCCGTAAGCGCGCCGGCGAAGTCACCCAGAAAACGGTATATATGACATCCTTCCAACCCGATCATCCCGAAGAACTTCAAGAATTGCTTCGCGATGGAATTGCCGACTACGTCTGGCTCACACCTGTTGGCGCCCACGGCCCCGCGAAACGCTGTCGATAATCTACGATGGCTCTTCTTCTGTCCAGTGGAAGGCTCTACGCCGCCCGTCAACGTCACGAATCAGCCTCGACCGTCACCGCGCCGCATGCCGCCATCTGCACGCGGCTTATTGGAGAGGTAATCGGCCTTCTCACTTGACACGATCATCCACGACAGGTACACATGTCACGTAGTAGAAACCATCCTTCTTGGAGATGGAACGGGATGAAAGGGAAAATTGCATGCTCGGCTCAGCGGTTAAGCTTGCTGGACCCGGCCATGATTAAGTCGGTGGTGGAAGGGGCCGCCTTTCATGTCGCCAATCAATATCGCACGGAGAACCGTGTCCGCATTACCGACGCGGATGAACGACAAATCTCCTCGGTCGTCATCGGCAATTCCGGCGTCTACCAACTGGCAATTCAACTCAAGGATGGAATCCTCACGACCAAATGCAGTTGTCCTCTCAATGAACAGCCGCTCTGCCGCCATTCCGTCGCGGTTTTGCTTGAGTATCACCGCTGGGCTCAAGTGAAAGCGACCCCTCGTGCCGCTCAAAAATCGGATGCGGCCCCGACATCTGCGCCGCACAGCGTGACTTCCTCCGCCCTGGATATCAAGTTCAGCGAGGTAGCAATATTCGTCGAGTGGCTCCAAGCAAGCGTGCGCGCTCTGGAACAGGGACAGCCCTTGCCTGGGTCGCCTTCATTAGGAGCCGGAGAGGTCGTGAACTGGATCAAGGCCGTGCAGAGCTTGGAAGAGCGCCGGCGGCAAAGCGAAGAGAAACACACGGTCCTCGAGGAAGATCTTCGTGCGCGAGAAGGACATCTCAGTCGCTTGACCCAGCAACTTCAAACGTCCATGGATGATACGAAAGCCGCACAATCGGCGTGCGACGCTCTTCGACGCGATTTGGCGGAACATGCGGCCACGTACGCCAAGCTGTCCGAGTTGGTCAAGAATTTGGAAGGTGTCCAAAATCAAGTGAAGCGCATCGCCGGGGATTTCGTGAACAACATGTCCCAACTGGATGGACTGTCGGCCTCCTTAAAAGAAGCCTCGACCGTACTGCAAGATCTTTCTAAAAAAAGCTAGCCCTGATCAGTTCTCACGCGGCAGAAGAAGGCTTTGCCGTGAGCCGCATCACGCCGACATACAGAACGCATAAGAGCACGGCGAATCCGCCGATGAGATACGAACGCGTCTGCATCACCTGGACCAGGCGCTTCGGATCCTGCACAAGATCCGGCTGATCGCCCAATATCGCCCCACCGAACCAAGCGAGTACGGCACACCACAGCGCTGCTCCGACGATGGTCATCAAGCTGTAGACGCCGAACGGCATTCGAATCAATCCGGCTGGAATCCCAATCAGATGCCGAACGACGGGCACCAGCCGCGCAAAAAATACGCCGCCGGCTTCATACCGAGCCAACCATCGTTCAGCGCGGAGTAATTTGTCTTGTGGACAAAAAATGTAGGCGCCATAGCGGACCAATAGGGGACGCCCAAGCCAGCGAGCCGCCCAATAAGTAATCGCCGCGCCTAAATAACTACCGAACGTACCGGCCAGTACCACTCCAAGCATGCTAAAACGCCCTTGTGTGGCCCAATAGGCGGCAGGCGGAATCACGATCTCGCTGGGAATGGGGAAGACGGAGCTTTCCAGCGCCATTAAAAGAATAATCCCAGGGTATCCCCAATCATGGACCCACTGAAACCAAACCGCAATCCACTCGTGCATGCTGACTCCAGTAAAGATAAGGCGGCGATTGTACCTGGAAGCGCACGCTAACGCCAGGCGAGTGGGCCACCGCCCTGCGACCGCCTATTGCCTCTCAATCCTCTCTTTCTGTACAATCCGGCTCGTTTGGTTCGGCACAGTTATATAAGTGCCAAGTCACAATTGATAAGGAGGGTCGTTTCCATGAGCAGACTCATCGCCGGATTGACAGGCGCCATGACATCCGTTGTTCTGAACAGCTCAATGGTCCTTGCGAATGAACCTAAAGGCGGGGCACCTGATTATAGCGGCGTCACGGGCCTGTACTACACGCTGATCGCGGTCATTCTCATTTACGGCGTGTACGATGCCTTCTTCAAGAAATCTTGATCGAATCGTGCGGTCGCACGCCGGGTAATTCGTGCGGTGCCCAACGACGACTACCTTATCGCGCTGGCATCAGGAGCCATTCGTGAATCCCCCAGCAATGGGATCAGCACCGGCCACAGGTTGTCGACAATTACGCGATAGCCGGCCCCTGTCGGGTGAATGCCATCGGCTTGATTCAATGCGGCCTGCGCGCCCACCCCTTCGAGAAAAAACGGCATGAGCGTGACATGATGCGCTTGTGCCAGTTGCGCGTACACCGCTTCGAACCGAGCGCGATACTCCTCCCCGTAATTGAGAGGCAATTTCATGCCGGCTAAAATCACTTTTACGCCGGCGGCGTGTAAACGTTGGATAATGGCGTCTAGATTGCCGTGCATCTGATCGAGCGAGAGCCCACGCAGCCCATCATTGCCGCCCAATTCAAGAATCACGATCTGTGGGCGGCTCTTTAGCACCCAATCGACGCGCCGCAGCCCTCCTGCCGTTGTGTCTCCGCTGACGCCTGCATTGATCACTCGATAGCGATGCCCGGTTGCATCCAGTCGCCGCTGAAGTTGAGAGGGATAGGACTCCGTGGCGGAAATACCGGCTCCTGCCGTCAGGCTGTTCCCGAACGCGACGATTACGGGCAACTCTTCTCGCGCCGGTTCGCGCGCCGCACCCGGCTGCATGGTCACGTCGTTCCCTCGTCGCTGCCCGATGCCGTCACGTGGAGCATGTGGAGATTGTGTCGAGGCTGAAGGATGTGGCGACGATGATGAGAGATCTGAAGGCGGCTGCTCGCATCCGCCGAGATTCGGCATGAGGAGAGCAAGCAACATCCACCCGCACGCGCGGTGCATCCGACCGAAGATAGTCATTATCCCAACCTCGTGTGGATCTCCATCGTGAAGTTCGTACAGTATAATATACCCTTCATCGATCGGAGAAGGACCGCGTCGACATGATCATCAGCGTTTCGCACGTCACCATGCGTCTCAGCGGAGGAGGACATGCGTTGACCATTCTCGATGACGTGTCGCTCGACATCCCGCCGCAACAGATAGCGGCGATCGTCGGGCCATCGGGGAGCGGCAAGTCCACACTCTTAGGCCTGATCGCCGGCCTTGATAAGCCGACTTCCGGTTCCATTCAGCTCGACGGCCTGGAGATTACGACGTTGCGCGAAAGCGACATGGCTCGCTATCGCCGTCAGAAGATCGGGTACATTTTCCAATCGTTCCATCTCATTTCGACCCTCACTGCGTGGGAAAATGTGGCCGTCCCGTTGGAATTGATCGGCGAACGCCACGCTAAATCACGCGCGATCGATTTGTTGACGTCAGTCGGACTCAAGGATCGGCAGTCTCATTATCCGGTTCAGCTTTCAGGAGGCGAACAACAGCGCGTAGCGGTCGCGCGAGCCTTCGCGTGTCGGCCGCCGATCCTGCTGGCCGATGAGCCGACCGGCAACCTCGATTCAACGATAGGGCGGCAGGTCATCGATCTCCTCCTGGCCTTGAACCGCGATTATGGCAGCACGCTGGTGTTGGTGACGCACGATTCGGAACTGGCGTCCTTTACCCAGCAGATTATCACGTTGAGAGACGGCCGCATCGTCTCAGACCAACCGCCTGCTTCACCGCACGAGCTGTGATGCTGTTCTTTCTCACCATGGCATGGCGCGAGACCCGCGGAGCCTGGCGACACTTTCTCTACTTCTTCTTTTGCATCGCCCTAGGAGTCGGCACGCTGGTGGGGGTCGGCCTATTCGCGGCCAATGTCGAAGGCACCGTGGCCCGCGAGGCACGAGGCCTCATGGGCGGTGATCTGGAGGTTCGCTTGTCACGGCCAATCAGCACCGATGGACAAGCCATCCTACGGTCCCTCGAAAGCCGTCAAATTGGTGTTCTCCATATCAGCGAACTCATTGCGATGGCGTCCCGACATGGGCTCGAGACGTCTAAGCCGCATCCACCATCCGCTATCTCGACGCAACTCATAGAACTGAAGGCCATCGAGCCGGCCTACCCTTTCTACGGTACGCTGAAAACAGATCCCGATCGTTCCGTATCCGAACTGATGGCCGTTCAGGCTCATGCATGCTTGTCGAAGGCAGGGGACCAGAACATCGATTGTTATGGAACGATCGTCCAAGATTCGTTCCTGATTAAGATGGGATTGCAGGTCGGCGATGAACTGAAAATCGGCCAGGCTCTGTTCAAGATCATGGGTGTGCTGAAGCATGAACCGGATCGAGTCGCGAGTGCGTTCAGCCTTGGACCACGGGTGATGATTTCCCAGGACGCATTGAAAGCGGCTGAACTTGTACAACCCGGCAGTCGAGTGCGCGAGCGCTATCTTCTGCGCGTGCCGGCTGAGATTCCGCATGAAAGTCTGCTGGCCCGATTGCGCGAACAACTCGCCAAGGATTCAGCCCATGTCTCGACATTTCGTGACGCGCAGCCTCAGCTTCGTCGATTTCTCGATCAACTCACTCGATATTTGGGGTTGGTCGGCTTAACCGCCCTCTTTGTGGGAGGTATTGGCGTGGCGAGCACTGTCCATGCCTTTGTGAGAGACAAACTCAAGACCATCGCCATTCTGAAGACCATCGGAGCTGACTCCGGAACCATCATTCAAACGTACCTCGTGCAGGCGCTGTGTCTCGGCTTCATGGGAAGCCTCGCCGGTGTGGCCGTGGGGGTCTCACTACAGCATGCCATGCCCGCAGTCTTGGCAGGCTTGCTTCCGAGTGATCTGTTTGAATTGTCCCTGAGCCAGAGAACCATGTCGGTCGAGCCGATTTTTAAGGGGCTCGCATTGGGCATTGTCACGACCCTCCTGTTTACCTTGTGGCCGTTGTTAAGCATTCGAGAGATTCGTCCTGCGCTCATTTTTCGGCACGACATTGTTCGCGTGGAACAAGAAGAGGCTCCTTCGAAGGACCGATTCGCATCGCTACGATATGTTCGCGATCCCCTGCGCTGGATCACGGCTGCGCTGGTGTCGGTCGGACTCTCAGGTCTCGCCATGTGGCAGGCTCAATCTTTCTCGGTCGGGATGATGTTCATCGGCACGTTAGTCATTGCCGTCATCGTCTTAACAATCGCCGCGCGCCTGGTGATCCGATGGCTGAGGATCACCGCATCGCCATCATCGTTGGCTATTCGCTATGCTGTCGGAAACCTGTCGCGACCAGGCAGCCAAGCCGCCAGCATTATGGTGGCTATCGGGGTTGGGGTCATGATCATCGTCACGATCTCGCTTCTGGAGCGGTCGCTCATTCGACAAATTGGGGAAAGTAGACCGCTCGATGCGCCGACCTTTTTCTTTATTGATCTACAGCCGGATCAGAAAGATGCGTTTGAACACTTGTTTCGGCAGCGCTTCGCACACCTCACTCCGGAATTGACACCATTGGTTCGCTCGAGGCTCCATGCGGTGAATGGGCAGCCCGTCCCCCTTCACGAAGACAATGATCGGGAACGACGAGGCCGGCGAGACGGCGAGCAGGAAAAATCATGGTACTTCACCCGTGAATATGTGCTGACCTTTCTCGATCGTCTTCCCAGGGACAATGTCATCGTGAAAGGCGCGTGGTGGGGACCGACAGCAGGCAGGCAAGGCACATCGGTTTCACTTGAGGAGGATGCGGCCAGGCACCTTGGCGTGGATGTAGGGTCCACGCTTGAGTTCGATATTCAAGGCACGGTCCTGTCTGCCACGGTCAGCAGTATCAGGAAAGTAGAATGGAATAATTTTTCAACGAATTTCTATATGATTCTTTCGCCGGGCTCCTTGGAAGGAGCGCCCTTCACCTTTGTCGCGACGGTAAGAGTTTCGCCGGCGGAAACCACGCTTCTTCAGCAGGCCGTTGTCGAAGCCTTTCCAAACGTCACCGCCATTAATATCGGCGACGTCATGGACACCTTCTCGCGCGTGCTGGAACGCCTGTCATTCGCCATCCGCGCCATCGCCGTATTCTGCATGTTGGCGGGGGGCCTCGTCATGGCGGCGGCTCTCGCGACCACGCGGTATCGACGTCTGTATGAGTCCGTGGTGTTGAAGGCTCTCGGCGCTACACGAGCCCTTATCGCCAGTTCCTTTGCCACGGAATATGCCTTCATGGGCGCAGTCTCTGGCCTTATCGGGACAATTCTTGCCAGCGTCCTGTCATGGGGAGTGCTCTATTTTGTCTTCGATTTGCCGTGGACTCTTCAGCCCATGGTGCTTGCTAATGGATTCCTCTTCACCGTCATATTGACGCTTGGCGTCGGATTCCTCAGTACCTTTCGGATCCTGGGCCAACGGCCACTCGCAATCCTACGGCATGACTAGCTGAATCGTAGGAGAGAAGCCTACTTGATCATCAGATTATGAAAGTGATACAAGACAAAATGTTTTGAAGGGAACAATATGTTCTTGGACTAAAAGTTTCTTGAATTCCATCACTTGGAATACGATTCCTCGATTTTCCGCTACATCATCCGCGTAATTCCCGGCAAAGCTTTGCTGTCAGACTTTTTAGGGTTAGCTGCCCGCTGAACCGATCCCGCTGAAAGCTTACGGGTTTCGCCAATTGTCGAACATGGACCTACAGGGGGATGGTCTGGCCTCCAATTTGCCATACAACAG
>Ga0308175_100004140_pt1 | contig 10144 bp, 7 predicted proteins | sample PhyCR1_3_FD_203893 | JGI IMG/M metagenome (GOLD analysis project Ga0308175, IMG submission 203893) | Soil microbial communities from UC Gill Tract Community Farm, Albany, California, United States - DLSLS.C.R1 | ecosystem: Environmental > Terrestrial > Soil > Agricultural land | place: USA...
TGATGGCGGGGCACCTGGCGGACGGCGTCCTCTGGTTCGACGAGGAGACCAGCGCCTGGATCTCCAGCCGGTTCTACTTCAAGAGCGGCCAGTTGCCGGGCTGGGTCACGAGCTGGAACGCCGCGAAGAAGATCGATCCCTTCTTCGGCAAGACGTGGGATCTCTCCGTCCCGCCCGCGGCCCTGAAGCGGCTCTGGACGCCCCACAACGAATTCGCCAACCCGCGTCCGGGCCTGGGCAACCGGTTCCCCCACCCGATCACCGGCGGCTTGGAGAAGCCGGGCAAGGCCTTCTATGCCGCCTTCGAGAGCACCCCGTACGCCAACGAGTACGTGCTGGAGACGGCCGAGGAGCTGATCCGGAGGGAGAAGCTGGGCCAGGACGCGATCCCCGACATCCTGGCGATCAACCTCTCGACCAACGACTACATCGGCCACTCCTTCGGGCCGGACAGCCCCGAGGTGCTCGACGCCACGGCGCAGACCGACCGGCAGCTCAGCCGGTTCTTCCGCTTCCTGGGCAAGACCGTTCCCGGCGGCCTCCAGAACGTCACGATCGTGCTGACCGCCGACCACGGAGTGGCGCCGATGGTCGAGGAGATGAAGAAGGGGGGGTTCGCCACCGCGACCGCCTACCAGGACAAGACGCTGACCGACGCCGTGAAGGCGGCGCTCGACAAGGCGCTCGGCCCGGGCGACTGGCTCAAGGCGCTCTCGGAATTCAACCTCTACCTCGATCTCGACGCCCTCCGGCAGAAGGGGATCGAGCCGGCGAAGGCCGAGGAGATCGCCGCCGAGGCCCTCCGCCGCCAGCCCGGGATCTACGCCGCCTACACCCGCGGCCAGATCCTGGACGGCCGGGTGCCGGACACCGACATCGGGCACCGGGTGGTGCTCGGCTTCCACCCCAAGGTGAGCGGCGACGTGGTGATCGTGCTCGACCCCTACACCGTCCCCAACTACTCGGGAGGCGCGGTGGCCAAGGGCACCACGCACGGCACGACGTACGCCTATGACACCTCCGTGCCGCTGATCCTCGCCGGCACCAGGATCAAGCCGGGGCGCTACACCCAGCGGGTCTCGACGCTCGACATCGCGCCGACCCTGTCGGAGCTGCTGGGCGTGCTCCAGCCCAGCGGCTGCGAGGGGCACGTGCTCTCGCCGGCGTTGAAGCCCTAACCAAACAGCCCGAGCTGCTCCGCCTTGCCCGGCACCCGGAACGCCGCGGTGGACAGCTCGGGGAACGGCTGGTCCAGCCCGTACCGCCGCTTGAAGGTCTGGAAGGTGGCGCGGATCTGGTCCGCGAAGAGGCCTTCCCCCCGCATGCGGTTGCCGAAGCGGGAGTCGTAGAGCTGGCCGCCGCGCAGCTCGCGGACGCGGTTGAGCACCTTCTCCTTGCGGTCCGGGAAGTGCTCCGCCAGCCAGGCCTCGAAGAGGCCCGCCACCGCTCCGGGGAGGCGCATCACCACGTAACCGGCCGTGTGGGCCCCGGCGCTGGCCGCCGCCTCCAGGATCTTGGGCATCTCGTGATCGGTGATCGCGGGCACCACCGGCGCCACCATCACGCCGACCGGGATGCCCGCCGCGGCCAGCCGCTCGACCGCCTTCAGCCGGTCCCGGGGATGGGAGGCCCGCGGCTCCATCTTGCGGGCCACCTCGGGGTCGAGCGTGGTGATCGAGACCATCACGGCCGCGGCCTGATGCTCGTGAAGCCGCTGGAGGATGTCGATGTCCCGGGTGACCAGCTCGTTCTTGGTGATGATCCCGACCGGATTGCGGAAGTCGGCCAGCACCTCCAGGCAGCGGCGGGTGATCTCCAACCTTCGCTCGGCGGGCTGATAGCAGTCGGTGACGCCGCTCATGGCGAGCGTCTGGGGCTTCCACTTGGGGGAGGAGAGCTCCTTGCGGAGCAACTCGGGAGCGTCCGGCTTGACCAGGATGCGGCTCTCGAAGTCGAGCCCAGCCGAGAAGCCCAGGTATTCGTGGAACGGCCGGGCGTAGCAATAGACACACCCGTGCTCGCACCCCCGGTAGGGGTTCACGGAGGCGTTGAAGCCCACGTCCGGGCTGTCGTTGTACGCGATGACCGACTTGGACGTGTCACGCAGGAGCTCGGTCTCGATCCGCTCGGGCCCCGGGACCTCCTCGTCCCGCTCGACCTCGAGTGTCTCGAACCGGTTCTTCGGATTGCCGATCGCCCCCCGCCCCTTGAGCGCTACTTCCGTCATGGGCGTAAGTATAGCGCAAGTCGGCCTAATTGATCTCCAGGCCGACCAGGCAGGTTTCGAGCTCCTTCGGGCTGGGGAGGGTGCCGCGCAGGTGGGAGGGCAGAGTCCGGTAGCTCGCGACGCCGATCGGCTTCTGCTGGCCTTGGAGGGTGTATTCGGCCACCAGGCGGTGCTTGGTCTTGCAGAGGATGAGGCCGATGGTCGGCTGGTCGTCGGGGTGGCGGAGGAGGTTATCGACGGCGGAGAGATAGAAGCTCATCTTGCCGGCGTGCTCGGGCTCGAAGTCCGCCACCTTGAGCTCGACGACGACGTAGCAGCGCAGGTGGAGGTGGTAGAAGAGGAGGTCGAGGAAGAAGTCCCGGCCGTCCACCGTCAGCGGGTACTGGGTGCCGACGAGGGCGAAGCCGGCGCCCAGCTCGAGGAGGAAGCGGCGGACCTGCTCGATCAGCCCCCGATGGAGGTCGCGCTCCTGCATGTCGTCGCCGAGGTTGAGGAAGTCGAAGATGTAGGGGTCCTTGAGGGTTTCGCGGGCGAGATCGGACTGCGGCGCGGGGAGGACGCGGTCGAAGTTGTTGAGGGCCTTCCCCTGCCGGCGGTGGAGGCCGGAGTCGATCTGGTGCAGGAGGACGGCGCGCGACCAGCCGTTCTCGGCGGCCTTCCGCGCGTACCAGAGACGATGCCCCCGCCGCTTGAGCCGCTCGATCAGGAGGACGTTGTGCCCCCAGGGGAGAGCCGTGAGATCGGCGGGAGGAGCGGACAGGTCCAATTCTCGCACAGGCTGTGCGAGAATTGGCTCAAAATCGGGGTTAAGTGCCATAGAATCAAGGGGTTCTGAGATACGCGAATTTGGCTTTCGGAATACCTCCTCGCGGTAGGCGAGAAAGAACGACCGCATCCTCCAGATGTTGCTGCGCGAGAAGCCCCGCAGGCCGGGGAATTCTTGCTGAAGATCGCCGGCCAGACGCTCGATCACCGAGCGTCCCCACCCCTCCTGATCCTGCCTCTCGACCATACGGCGGCCAATCTCCCAATACAGGTGGATCAGCTCCCGGTTGACCGACAGCGCCGCCCGCGTCTGAGCCGCGCGGATGCGGCTCTTCAGGTCTTCCAGGAGGACGGGATAGTCCAGAGTCAACTGTGCAACAGGCTGCTGCACAATTCGTTTCCGGGCGGTACGGCTCTTCTTGGCAGGGCCCCGCTGGGTACGGCGAATTTTCGGATTCACGGCACGGATCTTAGAATAGAGATCCCTGGAAGCACAATTCGTGGACCGCGCGCCTCCGGATTTCCAGGAACCTCGCGGCGCCAGGACCGGTCTACAATGACGGGAAGGAATCGACGCAAGACCCTGTTCTCCCTGGCAAGATAGGAACCGATCTTCCGAGCGCTGGATCTCAACCTCATGGCCGCTTCATCCGCCGCAGAGCGCTCGCGATCCATCGGAGAGGGGCGGGAGCCCTTCCTGGCTTGGCCGGGCATGTCGGGCCTGCGGCTCACGCTGCCGCTGTCCTACCTCTTCTTCAAGATCTTCTACTCGATCTACGGCGGCGCGAGCTTGCTCGCCAAGCTCCGCCGGCCCCACGTGGACTTCTATTTCCCCTGGGAGATGCGCCTGCCGTTCCTCCCCTCCTGGACGCTGGTCTATCTGACCGTGCCCCTGCTGCTGCTGCTGACGCCGTTCATCCTGCGGACCTGGCGGTCGTTCATGCCGTTCTTCCTCACGCTGACGGTGGAGACGCTGATCGCCGGCGTCTTCTTCCTGGCGGTCCCCCTGGCGCAGGCCTATCCGCCCCGGGTGGCCTCCGGCTTCCTCGGCGGCGTCTTCCACATGGCCGACCGGCTCAACCTCGACTACAACAAGCTCCCCTCGCTCCACATGGCCTTCGCGGTGACGGCGGCGGTGGTCTTCGGACGGCGGTGCGGCTGGCTGGGACGGACCCTGTTCTCGCTCTGGATCGTGGCGGTCTGCGCCTCGGCGATGCTGATCCACGAGCACCAGGTCCTCGATCTCGCGGCCGGGCTCGCCCTCGGCCTCGCCGGCGTCGCCAGCGTGCAGCGCCGGGCGTCCGACGACCGGTCTCTCGACGCGATACGGATCGACGGCCTCTGCCTGCAGGAGCTTTGGAGCTTCACGCGCTGGCGCCCCGGCCGCCTGGGCCCCTTCCTCACCCTCACCCGGGGGTCGCTGTTCCGCTGGCGCCAGACCCGGACCCTGCGCGCGGCCTACTGCCTGGCCCTGCACGTGGACGACGTGCTGAACGGCGGCCGTAAGGTGGAGGGGGACCGCCAGGAGCACGCGCGGTCGATCCTCCGCGTCCTGGCGGGTGGAGAGCCGGCCCCGGGAGCCGTCGCGGAGCAGCTCGCGGCCTTCCTCGCGGCGGCGCTGGGCGAAGAGAGGAAGCGGCAGCTCAGATGCCTGCTCGAGACGCTGATCGCGCGTTCCGGCGGCCGGATCGAGATCATACCGGCGATCCGGGAGATCTTTCCTCCCCCTTCTCCCGCCGCTTCCGCCGGAACCGCTCCCGCGCCTCCGCGATCGGCCGCTTCTCGATGAAGTAGGCGATCGCCGCCTCGCCGAGCCCCCAGGTGCCGGCGAAGGCGACGCCGGCCGAGACGGCGGAGCCGGCCCCCGGAAAGACGAATTTGGCCAGCGCCCGCGCCCCTTCCCGCAAGGCGAACGCCGCCCCCACGTTGGCCCCGAGAGCGGCGAGAAACTCGCGCGCCGCGGCCTTCGACATCTCCCGGCCCGAGACGTAGGCGATGCCGGTGATCAGCCCGATCTGGAGCGCCGTCAAGGGGAGGATGTCCGCGACGGGGATCGGCACCGCGGCGATCCCTCCCGCCACGGCCGCCGCGGCAGCGGTCATCTTCCGGGCCAGCTTCCGCTGCACCGCCTGGAGTTGGGAGAGGCGCGCTATCTGGACCTGCGCGCTCCGGGGGAGCACGTCGACCAGGTAGTCGACCAGCTCCTCCACGTTCCAGTAGTTGTCGTAGACCCGCCGGCGGCTGCCCCCGGTTCCAGCGTCGTATTCGGCGTAGGTGGAGACGGGGATCACCCGCGCCAGCGCGATGCCGCTCTCGGTGAGGGCCTCCTCGATCGTACGCACGGCGGTGGCGATGTTGCGCCGCTTGATCTCGTTCTCGTAAGGGGGCTCGACCCGCTTGGGATCGAGCTCGTCCACCTGGGTGACCACCGCCACCACGGGGGCCTCATAGCGGTGTTTCTGGGCGATGAAGGCGCGCACCGCCTCGATGTTGGCGACATCCTGAGCAATGTGGGAGTCGACGTCCTTGGCCTTGCAGAGGAAGAGGATGGCGTCCGGGTGCTCCTCCACCAGCACGGCGCGAATTTCATCCAAAGAGTCCTGGAAATTCGCCGCCTCGGGGCGCGTGCGGTCGCCGAGCCCGCGGGTGTCGAGGATCTTCATCTCCCCCCGGGCCCCCTGGTAGGAGTACCAGGTGGGACGGCCGGTCTCGGAGAGCACGGAGCCGACGGCCGCCACCCGCTCGCCGAAGACCGCGTTGACCAGCGACGACTTGCCGGCTCCGCGGCGGCCCAGGATCATCAGCTTCGGCGGCCTCGCGTCCATCAGCAGCTCCTTGAGGATCAACAGCTCGTTCTTCGTGGCGCCACCCTGAGGCTCGGGGATCTTGTCGATCGCGCGCTCGGCCAGATCCGAGACGGTCCGCAGGATGGAATCGGCACCGGGCATGGCGGAGCGATCTTACCCCGTGAAATCCCACCCGCCGGCGCCCACCCTCCCCACCCCGGAGGGGGTTTCTCCGGCCGCGCCAGGGGTGGAGTCTTCCTTCATGGAGGCCCCGCCCATGGAGACCCAGACCGCACCCGCATCGCCCGCCGTGAACCGTTTCGCCTTCGTCATCCACCCGTTGAGCGTGGACCACATCCACAAGCACTACCCCTGGGCCCGGCTGCTGCCCGATGCGCTGGTCGAGGCGGTGGCGGCCCGGATGCCTCCGATGTATCTCTCCCGCATGACCGGCGGGCGTTCCCCCGCCACCGGGCAGCGCATCGAGGGGCTGATCTTCACCCTCGGCGCCACGCCGCGCCAGATCATGGGGCATGGCGAGGAATTCACCTATAACCGGCTCCTCGCGGTGGCGAAGATGGCCGAGAAGATGGGCGCCCGCATCCTGGGCCTCGGCGCCTTCACCAAGGTGGTCGGGGATGCCGGGATCACCGTCGCCCGGGAGAGCGATCTGCCGGTGACCAGCGGCAACAGCCTCACGGTGGCGGCGACCCTGGAGGCCGCCAAGCAGGCGGCCGTCCGCATGGGGGTCCAGGACCTGACCCGCGGGCGGGTGATGATCGTCGGCGCCACCGGCGCGATCGGCTCGGTCTGCTCGCGGCTGATCGCCGCCGCCATCCGCGACGTGGTCCTGGTCTCCGTCGAGCCCGAACGGCTGGCCGCCCTCAAGCGGATCATCGAGGAGGAGACCCCTGGCGCCCAGGTCGTCACCGCCCTCTCGAGCCACGATCTCATCGGCGAATGCGACCTGGTGGTCACCGCCACCTCGGCGTTCGGCCAGCGGGTGATCGACATCAGCCAGTGCAAGCCCGGCGCGGTGATCTGCGACGTGGCGCTGCCGAGCGACATCAGCCGCGCCGAGGCGGACCTGCGGCCGGACGTGCTGGTGGTCGAAGGGGGGGAGGTGGTGATCCCGGGCCCGGTGGACTTCCACTACGACGTCGGCCTCCCGCCCGGCACGGCCTATGCCTGCCTGGCCGAGGCCGCGCTGCTGGCGATGGAGGGTCGCTTCGAGGACTACACCCTCGGCCGCAACATCGAGATCGGACGGGTCAAGGAGATGTACAGGATGTTCCAGAAGCACGGCTTCAAGCTCGCCGGCCTGCGCTCCTTCGGGCGCTACGTCACCGGCGAGGAGCTGGCCGCGAAGCGCGCTCTCGCCGACCGCCTGCGGAACGACCCGCGAGAGCTCGCGCGGGTCAAGGCCGCGGCGCACGTGAAGCTGGCGGCGATTCCGCCGATGTCCAAGGGGGTGCGCGCGGAGGCGCCGTCGAAGAAGGCGTGGTGGGGCGCCCTGGCCACGGCCGGCATCGGCGTGGGGGCCTTCGCCGTCCTCCGCTACCGCAGGCGCCGGATCTCCTCGACCGCCTGACGGATCTTGGCCTCAGCGGGCCGCCCGCTCCTTCTGCTGCGTCGCGAGCCACCGGTTCACGTTGTTCTCCAGCACGTTGAGCGGCACCGAGCCGCTGCCCAGCACCACGTCGTGGAAGGCGCGGACGTCGAAGCCCGTCCCCAGCTCCTTCTCGGCCTTGCGCCGCAGCTCCTTGATCTTGATCTCGCCGAGCTTGTAGGAGAGCGCCTGCCCCGGCCAGGAGATGTAGCGGTCCACCTCGGTCTCCACTTCGTGGAGCGGCAGCGACGTGCGGGCCGCCATGTAGTCGATCGCCTGCTGGCGCGTCCAACCCTTGGCGTGGACGCCGGTGTCCACCACCAACCGGCAGGCGCGCCACATCTCGTAGCCGAGGCGGCCGAAGTTGCTGTAGGGATCGTCGTCATACATCCCCATCTCCAGGCCCAGCCACTCCGAGTAGAGCCCCCACCCCTCGCCGAAGGCCGAGATGTAGGAGAAGCGCCGGAAATCCGGCAGATCGCTCAGCTCCCGGCTGAGGGAGATCTGGAGGTGGTGCCCCGGCACGGACTCGTGGAGGGCCAGCGCGGTGAGGTTGTAGAACGGCCGGCTCTCCAACTGGTAGGTGTTGACCCAGAAGATCCCCGCCTGCGTGCTCCCCTGGGGGGCCTCGACGTAGCGCCCCGAGGTGTATTTGGGGGCGATGTCGTCCGGCACCGGCTTGACGGTGTACGGCAGGCGCGGCAGCTTCCCGAACTCGGAGGGGAGCTTGCCGTCGATCTTCTTGGCGATGAATGACGCCCGCTCCAGCAACTCGCGCGGGGTCTTGGGGTAGAACTGGGGATCGGTGCGCAGGAACTTGAGGAAGGCGGCGCGGTCCCCCTGGAAGCCCGCCTGCCGCATCACCGCGTCCATCTCCTTGGAGATGCGGTCGACCTCGGAGAGGCCGATCTGGTGGATCTCCTCGGGCGAGAGGTCGAGCGTGGTGTACTGCCGGATCTGCTGCTGGTAGAAGGCGCGGCCGTTGGGCAGATCCGAGGCCGCCAGCGTGACGCGGGCGTGCGGCAGGTACTCCTTCTGGAAAAAGTCGAGAAACTCCCGGTAGCCGGCGACGGCGCCGTCCACCACGGCCGACCGCCCCTCCTGGCGCAGGCGCTCGCGCTCCCCTTCCGGCACCGTGGAGGGGAATTTGTCGAAGGGCACCCAGAAGACGCTCTTCGCGGGATCGTCCACCACATGGGCGGAGATCGTCTTGTCGTAGCCGTTGAGCGTCTCGCGGGGGACGGTGAAGCCGCGCCCGATCCCTGCCCGCATCAGCTCGATCTGCTCGCGGACGTAGCGGGGCCAGGCGCGGAGGCGGCTGATGTAGTTCTGATAGTCCTTCACCGTGGCGAGCGGCACCTCCTCGGGGAGGCGGGAGAAGCCCGAGTGGAACCCCGAGTCGGCGTTGAAGGGCATCTGATAGTCGCCCAGCTCGAAGTTGGCGATCCCGTTCTCCAGCTGCCGCTTGAAGATGTCGTAGTTGACCTGGTCCATCGCGGGGAGCTTGGCGCGGTCGATGCCCTTGAGCTCGTCGAGGAAGGCCTTGGTCTCGCTGTTTTCCCGCTGGAGGTCGGCGAGGGTCACCGAGGGGAGCCGGTCGTCGTACTCGTGCCGGCCCACGGAGGTGGCGAAGAGCGGGTCCTCCTTCAGGCGGACCTCCCACTCGCGCTTGAACAGGTCGTGGAGCCGCGACGCCTCGTCGGCCGCGAGGGCCGGGATGGCGAGCGGGAGCAAGGAAAGAAGAAGGAACAGCTTTTTCATCGAGACCCCCCGGACGAAGTGACGCCGGGGAGCTTACCGCGAGGCGCGGAAGAAAGCACGGCGCCCCGGAAGCCCGGGGCGCCGGAAGGAGGAGACGGAGCGGCCGAGGCTCAGAAGGCCTTGCGGATCTGCTCGTAGCCCTTGAAGAGCTCTTCGATCAGCAGGTTGCCGGCCGTGGTGATCTCCTCGACCGCGCCGGCCGAGGCCCTCTCGACCGCCGCGACCTTCCTCTGCAGCTCCCACCACTTCGGCTCCAGCTTCTGCCACTGGTCCCGTGCCTCCATCTCGCCGAGATGGACACGGACCTTCAGGTCGTCCCGCAACTGGGCCAGACTCTCGTAGTCCGTGAATGGAATGGTCAGGGTCGCGGTGCTCATGGTGATCTCCTTTCTGTACCTCGCAGCTTCAAGGTACGGTGGGAGCGCTCAGGACGCACCGGGCCGGAGGATAGGACGGCGGGACGCGGAAGGAGGGGACGTCACAACCCGAACGGATAGGTCTCCGGCATCCCGGCGACCTCGTGCGCCGCCAGCGGCGAGACGGCGCGGGTCTCGTCGATCCAGACGTACTCGTCGAACTGCCAGGGGAGCACGGCCTGGAAGTAGTGGCTGAGGAGCTCCGTCTCGGGACGATAGATGACGCCGATCGCCCGCTCCAGGCGGGGGACCTCGAGCTCCTCACGTAGCTCCGCCCGCCGCGGCTCGCGCAGGTGGAGCAGGAAGGCCGGCACCCCCGACTCGTGACAGAGGCGCTCGTAGCTCTCCGGATGCGAGGGGCGGACGCGCTTGATCTCCATCTCGCCGTCCCAGTCGGTCGCCGCCGCCACGGTGCCGTGATCGGTGCCGAAGCCGATCAGATAGGCCGCGTCCCCGAAGTGATCGCGGGCGAGCTGCCCGACGTTGAGCTCGCCGCGCGCCCCCATCTCGGTGGCGCCCGCGTTGCCGATGTGGGAGTTGTGCTCCCAGACCACCGCTTTGGCCTCTCTCCCCTCCCGGC
>Ga0308175_100004141_pt1 | contig 10144 bp, 8 predicted proteins | sample PhyCR1_3_FD_203893 | JGI IMG/M metagenome (GOLD analysis project Ga0308175, IMG submission 203893) | Soil microbial communities from UC Gill Tract Community Farm, Albany, California, United States - DLSLS.C.R1 | ecosystem: Environmental > Terrestrial > Soil > Agricultural land | place: USA...
CCCCGGTTCTACCCTCCGCTCGGCAACGCCGTCGCCGTGGCACTGACGTTCGCGACCGGAGACGTCGTTGCGGGCGTGCACCTCGCCTTCCTGCTCTCGGTGCTGTGCTCCGCTCTCACCATGTATACGCTGCTCAAGGCGTGGTCGGCGGACCGGACGGCGGCCTTCCTGGGCGCGCTGGCGTACGTCGGAGTGCCCTACCGATTCGAGAACGTGTTCATCCGGGGAGCGTTGGCCGAGAGCTGGGCGTTCGTGTGGTACCCGCTCATCCTGCTCGGCCTGTGGCGGGCGGGGCGCGAAGGCCGAGTGCCGTTCTATCTCCCGTTCGTGCTGGCCGCGCTGGTGCTGACGCATCCGCCGATGACGCTGTACTTCGCCGTAGTCACGCTGGTGCTCGCGCCGATCTGGGCGCCGCCGGCGGAAGGGCGCAGGCGCTGGCTCGCGCTTGGCGCCGCCGGACTCGCGGCGCTGGGGCTCAGCGCCTGGTCCTGGCTGCCGCAGCAGCATTACCTGCCGACGGTGTGGGCGGCGGTCCCTTCCGCCGTGTGGGCCGATCCGGCATACGTTCAGGCCGGCCGGGTGCCGCTCGAGACCGCGCTCACCGGGCTACCCAAGCGGAACGGACTCAACCTCTCGGTCGGCTGGCTCACCCTGGCGGCGCATCTACTGGTGCTCCGCGCGTGGCTCCGGCCGGCGGCGGCGCCGGAGGGCCGAGGCATAGAGCGGGCGGCCCGGCTGCTGCTGGTGCCGTGGTGGCTGCTGCTGCTCTTCCTGGTCGAGCCTCGCGTCCTGCTCGCGGTGCTGCCGGCGCCGTTCGGATACATTCAGTTTCCCTGGCGGGTCGTAGGGCTGATGGGCCTGCTCGCGGTCGCGAGCTTCGCCTGCTCGGTGGCCGCGACGCGCGAGCGGTGGATCCGGATAGCGGCCGTCGCGCTGGTGGTGTTCGTGATCGCGCGCGCGGGGATTGCGCCGTCGGTCATTCCCCGGTGGACCTCGACGTATCTCGAACAGCAGATGGCGCAGGGCCGCAAGTTCGGCCTGACGGGGAGGTCGGAGTACCTGCCTCGCACGGTGCCGGGCCCTGGAGCCGACTACGACGGGGCGCTGCAGGCGCTGCTCGGCACGATCGCCTCGGCGCCGCGAACGTCGCCCGGCGTGCGGGTGGACTCGCTCGAGCAACGCGGCTCCGCGACCGACCTGGTCGTCACGGCCGAGGCGCCCGGCACGGTGGTGCTGCCGACCATTTACTACGACTTCTACACGGCGCGGCTGGCCGATGGGGCTCGGCTGCCGGCCCGGGACAGTGGCGGGCTGCTCGCGATCGACGTGCCCGCCGGGCGGGAGTCGATCGCGGTGCGGGAAGGGCTCACCAGGGTCACCTGGATCGGTCTGGGGATCTCGCTCGCCACACTGCTCATACTCGGGGGGCGAACATGGCTGGGGAACCGTGGCAAGGACGGCGGGGCTTCCTCCGTGGACTGGGCATCCTCGTCCTGATAGTCCTGTGCCTCTTTGTCGCCTATATCCTCGCGCGCGGCGACGCGGCCACGATGGCCGCGTCGTTCATCCGGCGGGTACGCATGATGGGCAACCCTGAGTGACGAGGGGGTCGGCTCAGCGGGTCGCGCCCGGACCGTACAGCATCTCTTTCGACTCGATGAACAACTCCGCCTCCCGGAGCGGTACCGTAGCGGAAAAGCTGCGAGAGGAGAGCACGAAAAAGGTGAACACCGCCGCGAGCGTAAGCGATTGCAGGGCGACGAGAATGGCGAACGCCATCGCCGTCGTGGACCAGCCGGGGATGGCGTAGCTGGTGCCAAAGCGGATGCCGACCACAATGATCGATGCGAGCAGTGACAGGGCGAACAGCGCCAGACACAGGAGCAGGGCCCGGGTGCCGATCTCTTCGCTGAAGACCGAGAACGCCCGGAGACCGTGGCTCGTAAGCGACACCAGATTCATCTGCGAGGTGCCGGCGATGCGCCGACCCCGAGGGCAGGGAACGCTGGTATACGGCAATCGCGACTTCACAACGGCTGCGGCATAGTGGTTCCAGAGGTCCGACGCGAGGGTCAATGAACGGCCGAGGCGTATCGGCACCAGGCTGAAATTCCCGAACCGAACCGCGATGCCCGTCAACCATCGATGTGACACGCGGTAGAGCCGGTACATCAGCTTGAACCACCAGTTCTCGGTGCGCCGGGTGCGCTCCGCGAAGACGACGGCACTCCCGTTCGTCCGGCGCATGGCGGCGTAGAGCTGCGGTACGTCCTCGGGTCGGTCCTCTCCGTCGCTGTCGAGCACCAGGACGGCATCATAGGCGTCCGAAGGGCTGACCAGCCCCAATCCGACGGCGATCGCGCGCTGATGACCGAGGTTGCGCTTCAAACGGACGGCCCACACACTGCGGATCGCCTGGTAGGACTGGCCGGCCAGGTCGAGCGATCGAGCCAGCGTGGACGCATCGTCAACGAGATAGACTTCGGCCGTTCCCTGGATCGAGCCCAGCGCTTGGTCGAGTCGGGCAAGCAGCTCAGGAACGCATCCCCAGTCGTTGAACACGGGCGAGACTACCGCCAGATAAGGACGGTCAGACTCACCCGTGTTCGGCAGGGGAGCAGCGGCGGCCACGGAGCTCGGTGTCGGGGTCGAAGGGAAATGCGTGACGGTTGCCCCCAAAGATATTTCAACGGGCACTTTGTGCTACTGCCTGGGAGGCTCCCTTCATCTCGATTCGCGGCAACTAGCGTGAGCAACCCGGATACGAACGCATCGGAGGCGCTGCGACGGCCCTGGGCCGTTGGGCTGCTCGCGGTGCTCATCGCGGCACTCGGTGTCCTGCCCGCCGCGCTGGGCCGAGTTCAGCCGGACACCGGATGGTATCTCTACTCGGCGGGCCGGGTGCTGGATGGCGCGCGGATGTACGTTGACCTGGTGGAGGTGAATCCACCGCTCATCGTCTGGCTGGATATCGTGCCGGTTGCGCTGGGCCGGGCATTCGGCGTGCCCGCGGAGCTGGTGTTCACCGTGCTGGTAGCGATCCTGGCGGTGGCATCGGTGGCGTGCATAGGGGTGCTCCTACGCCAGATCTTTCCTTCCTCAGCCGGCATCCGCCGGCTGCTCGGCTTGGCGGCCATCTTCGTGCTGCTGCCGCTTCCCCGGCTGGACTTTGCCCAACGCGAGCACCTGTTGCTTGCGCTCACCATGCCCTATGTGCTGCTGACGGCCATCCGGGCGACGAAGGGCAGCGCCGGGCGGCCGGCCGCCGGGGCCCGTGGGGCCGCGGCGGGCCGGGGGATCGCGCTCAATCCGCACATCGTGCTGTTGTGGCTCGGGCTCGAGATCGGCCTGTGGTGGGCCGGGTCCCGACGCTGGCCGCGGCTCCGGCCGGAGTCGGTTGCGGTGGTTATCGTCGGCGCCATCTACCTGGGGTCCGTGGTCCTGTGGACGCCCCAGTACTTCGACGTCGTCCGGCTGATGGCGGCTCCCTACTTCGGATTCCTCCGGAACAGCCTGCTGGTCACGGCGCTGGCGGGTGATGGGGCGTTGCCGCCACTCGCGGCGTTGCTGACGGCTGTCGCCATGCGGGGTTCGGCGCGAACGAAGCCGGTCTGGATCGTGGTGGGGTGTGCGGTCGCCGGAGTGTGGCTGGCGGCCGTCCTGCAGCAGAAGGGCTGGCAATACCACTTCTATCCGGCCGTGGGCCTGTCGCTGTGGCTGCTGGTGCTCATCCTGGTGGACGCGAATACGCCGCTCCAGTCGCCGCTCGAGCGCCTGTTCCGCGCTGGCGCGGTTCTCCTGGTGGGGGGGATGGGTGCGGTAGTCGTGGCAGGCTCGGTGGCCCGTATGGTCCAGCCGCGCGATCCGCGGTATGACGAAGACCAGGATCTGCATCGGCTCATTCCGGTGGTCCGCGAGTATGGGCGGGGCGGGTCGATGGCGCTGTTCTCGTGGAGCATCGCGTCGACGTTTCCGTTGACCAACTATGCGGACGTGCGTCTCGCGTTCCGGTTCCCGAGCCTTTGGCCGCTGGCGGTGATCTACTGGCCGGACGTGCATCGGGGGGCGCCGGTTCGGTACCATGCGCGGGCCGAGATGGGGGCGCTCGAGCGGTTTGTGGAGGACGCCGTGGTGCGGGATTTCGTCAGCTCACGGCCTGATGTGGCGGTGGTGCTGTGGTCGGGAAGGGACGATAGCGCTCTGCGGCTTAGGCGGCTGGATTACTTGTGCTACTTTCTGCGGGACCCACGGTTTCGATTGGCGTTCGAGCCGTACCACTACGTCCGCACGGTCGGGGAGTACTGGATCTTCGGGCGAGATGACCCGGCGGGTGAGCCGCAGGACAAGAGCCCGAGCCCGGTGAGTTGTCCCCGGGGCGCGCCGTGGTGAGATGAGCCCTCACCCCGCGCCCTCAGCGCCCCGCGGGGCAGGTGCGCTCAGAGATAGAGGCAATTGCGGCATCCTGAACCAGGCGGTCCGCGAGGTCTCGGGAAGAGACGGTATCGGCCGAGGGCCGCACGTAGTCGCCGCCTCCCTGTGCCCGTCCGGCAAACATGCCGCCAGCACTGGTGACGGCTGCGGACCGCTGCTTCTCTGTCGCAGAGTCGCGAAAGAGGACCAGCAGCAGGCCGGGAGCGAGGGTGCCGGGCCGGGAGGCCGAACAGGCATCTGAGAGGACACTATCGGCCGGAGCCGCCGGCGGCGCCGCTTGCTTGGTGGCGGAGGAATCGGCGCCCGAATTCGCTTTGCCGCTGTCCGCGGCAGGTTTTCCCTGCAACGTGTCGACGCCGGACTGCCTCGCGCTGTCGCCGTAGCCGGCCGCGGCTGAATCGGCGACCTTGGCAGAGTCGGTAGTGGCCTGGGCTGCGCCATGGGTCGACATAAGCGCAAGTAGGACCGCGACCTGGGTGACGACACGAGAAAGCTGGCTAGGCGAGATCCGCATTGACCGATGGCCGGCTAGAGGTAGAGGGTTTGACGAGCTGACGCAGTGCCTGGGCGTATTCTGCAACGCTTGCCGCCTCGGCCGCCAGGGCCGCTGCGAGGATCGCGATCCGGGCCGGCCCTTCGAAGAACACAGAAATCAGGGCCAGCTGGAGCGCAATGGCGGCAATTCGGAGCGAGTAGGCGAACGGCCAAGGTCCAGTCCGTCTGGGCGGCTTGGCGGGGAGCGGCCGGCGGCGCCATGCGGCCGCGTGCGTGGCGATGCGCCAGCCGTCGAAACCTCGGACCGGCATGAGGTTGAGGAGCATGAACGCGTTCACCAAGAACAGCGCCAGCGTCCACATGAGAACCGGCGGCCGGGGGTGCGGTCCGGCTGCCCAGAATGCCAGCACGGCTTTGGCGGTGAGCAGATTGCCCAAGGTGCCGGCAAAGGTGATGAGCGGGGCGCGCCAGGATCGGCCGGGCTTCCATTTGAACCGGCTCCCACCGGTAGCGGCCTCCTCGTAGCCTAAGCCCTCGGCATCGCCGTCATACAGGCGGACTTCCCCGTGGATCGGCAACAAGGCGACCCGCACTCGGCTGTGTCCGATTTTGCCCTGCCAGAGCACCGGGCCTCGGCCGAGCGCGATGCTCCAGACCCTCACGCCCAGCAGGCGCGCCATCAGGGCGTGCCCGAGCTCGTGGACCAGGAGCGCCAGCCAAGCGGCTCCGAGGACGAGGAGGATGACGCGAATGGGATACGGGGTGTGCCAATACCAGGAGCTCGCGGTATTGGAAAGTCCTGAGACGGTGGAAAACATGGATCAAGAATGCCTGAACGCGGTGTTTGTCGCCAGCGCTATTTCTCTGGAAGGTAACCTGCTGGATGATCGAGCCTCGATGGACTCACGGTGTGGCAGATAGTTCCCTATGCTGGGGCGGGGCGCGTTCTCACGGCACTGCTACGCAGGTGGCTCCAAACACGTTACAAACGTTGTGCGACACAACGTTGATTGGCATTAACCGCACGCCGACATTCGATCCACGCCGCCACGGGAGTGCTGTGGTTGGGAACCCTATTGCCTGGCGGCATCCTTCGACTTGATTTGGCAGTCCTCGCAACCCCTGGGCAGGTGACCTTGGCGTATGCGCGTCCTCCATTGGGGCACGTTCGACTTGGGTAAGCCTCGCACGCGCATTCTGCGAGCGGGGATTGTCGCGGCGGGAGCAACCCTTACTGATTGCCACGCACCGGTGTGGGAGGGTATCGAAGACAAGACTCAGACTCGGGGCTTCTGGCGTTGGCTCGCAGCCTTTACGCGCTGGCTTGGGACCTATCCTGGCCTCGTCGCGCGATTCATGCAAGCACCACAACCTGACGTTGTACTGACAAGCTTTCCAGGCGTTTTCGATACCATCGTCCTAGCGCCGTTTGCCCGCCTTCGCGGGGTGCCGATCGTCTTGGACTTGTTCATTTCTACCTACGACACACTTGCATTCGACCGCTCGATAGTGCGACCAAGAAGCATCGCCGGGCGCTTCATATCCGTTCTTGAGCGTTTCGCGATTCAATGCGCACAGCTTGTGCTTCTGGATACTGAAACCCATGCGCGCCGCATTGAAACCCTGTTCGGCTTACAGGTCGGTACGTGTGGCGCTGTGATGGTCGGGGCAGAAACCGATGTGTTCCGGCCACTGCCGCGTGAAGAGCGTCCAGTGGGAAGCGCACTGCGGGTACTTTTTTACGGTCAATTTATTCCATTGCACGGCATCGAGACAATTATTGAGGCAGCTCGATTGATGTCACAGGAAACGGTTCATTGGACCTTAATCGGGAAGGGCCAAGAGGGGTTGCGCGTTCGAAGGATGCTGGAGGACCAGCCACTTCCCAGTGTACACTGGATCGAGTGGACAAACTACGAAGCCCTGCCGCGATGGATTGCTGACGCCGATGTAGTCCTCGGGATTTTCGGGACGTCGGAGAAAGCAGCAAGCGTCATACCGAACAAGGTCTTTCAGGCTTTGGCCTGCGGGCAGCCCGTCATTACTCGGGACTCGCCTGCGATTCGAGAGCTTGTAGTTGATGCGCCCCCTTGCTGCCAGTTAGTGCCAGCCGGCAATGCCCCGGCTCTTGCCGAGGCGGTACGCCGCCAGTTGACGCTACATGAGATTCCCAGTGGTACCTGCCATGCCTCCGTCAGAGATGCTATCGGACCAGAGGCAATCGGACGACAGTTCGTAAGGATTGTGCACGAGCGCCTCCGGGTGCGCATGGCATGACTCACATGCATACAGGCGAACGCCTGGTCGAAGAGTCATATCAGTCATCACTCGAAGACTATGTCATCTATCTTATGCATTTGGCAGCCTACCGGTTCGCCGAGTCGTACACGACGGGTAAGCGCGTGCTGGACTATGGGTGCGGAACAGGATATGGAGCGGCGCTCGTGGCCCGTACAGCCGCCTCAGTTTGTGCGGTCGATGTAGCAAAGGACGCGATCGCATTCGCCCAGGCCAAGTACAGTGCGCCAAATCTCGCGTTCACTTCCATTGCAGTCGATGGACGGGTTCCTGCTCAAAATGCCAGCTTCGACACCGTGCTCTCATTTCAGGTTATCGAGCATATCCATGTACCCGACCTGTATCTCAGAGAGGCCCGCCGAGTGCTAGCTCCCGAGGGCACTCTGCTAGTGGTGACGCCAGATCGAGCCAATCGCCTGCTGCCGGGACAACGGCCCTGGAACCGGTGGCACGTTCGGGAATTCAACGGCCGGTCGCTGGAGGCGCTGCTACGCCGTCATTTTTCGCGAGTGGAGATGCAGCGTATGAGTGGACGCCCCGAACTAGCTCAGGTTGAACTCCGGCGGTGGCGCAAGACTAAATGGCTTACGCTTCCCTTGACACTCCCTATCTGGCCAGATCGAGTTCGCGTAGGCTTCCTCAACATTGTCCATGCGATGCGACCGAAAGGCGCGCAGCACCAAGCGGTGCGCACTTTCCCATTCGATCTCTCTGCAATCCATATTGCCCCAGAAGCTCTGCCTTCCCTCAATTTGGTAGCTGCCGCCAGTGCAGGCCTGGCACAATGAAAAGGGTTGGCGGCACGGTGTTCATCACTAACGATGACTATGGACTCGGTACAGGGTCGCGCCAGAATCTTCATACACTGGTATGAGGCATCGCTCTGCGAAGCGCTCGAATGACTGAAGGCCGAGCAGTGAGTCGGGGACGCCACGCTGCTCGTAGTATCGAGCAGCGGCTTGCCCCGCCAGAACGTATGCAATCCCCGAGCCGTCAAGGCACCGAGAATTACCGACAGCGCTCGCTAGCCAGGGCCAGTTGGTGAACTCCGTGTCCTCAATGCTCGGTGGCCGCAAGTAGAGGCCACGAGACTCGTAAAACATAAGAATTGTGTCTCTCGGCCCCACCAGTTGGTTGACCCTAGCTGCCACACGTGCGTGCGATCGGACTGCAGGGCTTATGCTAGCAGCCAGGTATTCCTGGCCTGAGAGGCTACCGACCAGAGCCGGTAACGCGTGGCGTCCAGAGGTCCACAGATAAAGAGATCCCAGCGTTGGGAGTAGTGCCACGGCAACTAAAAGGGCACGAGTCACATGTTTCACCAACGGGGCTAACCGGTCGGTGGCGAAGAGTAGGAGTTGGGTACACACGATGGTGAGCGGGACCACCGCAGGTAGCAAGTAGCGCAAGTTGGTCTGTGGGGACACAGTTAACACTGCCAGGCCATAGAGGAGAGAAGGCCCCAATAGACCAAGCACCCGAGGATTACGGACCGCCACTATTGCGAGTGGAGTCAGAAGAAGGATTGGGTTGAGAAAGTAGAAGCTTGTCTCACCCCCCACACCGAGCGAGCTCGGGTTGAGGAATGCATCGTACAGATTGAACCCAGCACGAGCTATAGACTGTATCCGGAATACGCCTGGATCCAGAGTGGGGGTGGTCCCTGCGATCAGAAAGGGCTGCAACCATTGTGGTGCGGGGTGCCCCGCGAAGAATGGGTAGAACGGAACGCCATATAGGAGCTGGTTCTTCAGTATCCATGGTACCGCGACGCAGGAGGAGAGAGCGGCGAAGCGGAACCCCAGCTTGAGCATGGGGCGTAGCCCAGGCCGCATAGCCCAAGTCGCCGCAAGCACGAACGGCGCCAGCGCGAGGGCGTATGCCCCGGCCTGATACTTCACGCCGAGTGACAGCCCCAGAAGCACTGCGGAGAGATCTAGGTAATGCCTTGAGCGTTCCAGCCACGCGGTTAGTAGCGCATCATGCGCCAGCAATAAGAAAAGGCTAAGACTGACGTCGATCTTTGCAGTGCTTCCAACCAGTAGGACCGTCGGCGTGCCCCAGAGGAGAATCACACCATATTCGCCGACTGCTGAGCCGAAAAGGCGACGACCCAAGGACAGTACCTCAAGCCCAAGCACTAACGAAAGCCCCGCGCTTAACAGCGCGGGACCTGAAAGGCTGCCAACTGCAAGCAGTGGCAGGTATAACATGTGAATGAGCCCAACGAATGCGACATGTCCGTTCCCCGTAAGGGTAGATATCTGCTGATCCTGGAGCCAGCGAATCGGCACCAGGATGTGGTACATCAGCGAGTCACCGTCGCTTGGGGTTGGGAGGGCCACGATTATGAGCCATGCGCTGACAAGGCCGAATACCACGACAACAGGCGGAGAGTGGTGGCTCCAGCGTATGCGGACACGGCCAGCCACGCACCTGCCGACGGCAACACCGATATCCGTGAGCTCAGTGGTGACCGCGACCGCTGCGCCGACCAGGACAACTGCTACGGACCAGGCGTGCACACCGGCCAAGGCACAGGCTCCCAAGAGGGCAGTTCCAAGTAAGCCGATACCGATAGCGCAGGAAAACGGGAGTGCGTCTATCGGCGTAATGAACACCAGCTGGAGGTGAGCAACGGCGCGGTTTCCTACGGCTATGCACAGTGCAAGGAGAAGAGCGACCGTTAGGATATCGAATACGTGGAGGAAGACCAAAACAGCCCCTTGGGCCTCCATGGTGTGGAGAGGCGCAAAGGCGTAAGCCAGGCCAGCTAATCCCATCCAGCCCACAGCTCCGAGAGGCCGCACGCTTCGCGCCCGGCCAGGTGCCTTAGTGTCCGCCAAACTGTTCTTGCCTAGCAGAGATGACATAGATCCCGCCTACGAACGCACAGGCACGGGAGCGAGAAAGTCGAACT
>Ga0308175_100004142_pt1 | contig 10144 bp, 12 predicted proteins | sample PhyCR1_3_FD_203893 | JGI IMG/M metagenome (GOLD analysis project Ga0308175, IMG submission 203893) | Soil microbial communities from UC Gill Tract Community Farm, Albany, California, United States - DLSLS.C.R1 | ecosystem: Environmental > Terrestrial > Soil > Agricultural land | place: USA...
CATGCCGTAGCAGTGCCTTTCGTAGACTCCACCAGGGAGGAATGCGGTGAAGCGCTGGCATCTACCGACGCTCGAGACGTCATCCGACAAGCGCACCGCGCGCGAGCCCGGAGCGGATGCGCCCCGCGTACCGTCCGTCGGCGCGCAAAAGCCGCGCGTGCTCTTCACCTCGCCCGAGTGCCGCCTCGTCGCCCTCGACCTCGGCGCCGGAGACGAGTTGCCCGACCACCACGTGCGCGAGCGTGCAGTCCTGCAGGTGCTCTCCGGCCGCGTCGCGATCGAGGCTTCGGGCGAGGCCGTCGAATGCGCGGCCGGAGCGGTCGTGACGTTCGACCCCGGTGAGCGTCATGCGCTTCGCGGCCTCGACGACGCACGGCTCCTGCTCGTACTCGCACCGTGGCCGGCTGAGGGGCACAACACGGCCACCGAACGCGAGCACGATCAACATCTGCCCGCGAACGCGACCGCCGAGCCGCTCGACTCTTCGCCCCCCGCAGCTGCGAGCGGCCGTTTAGAAACCTAAACGCCGGTGCGCGGTTGCGCCTACGGTCGCTCGACGGCGCCTGCGCCGCAGGCCGTTAGACTCGCGGTTCGAGCAGCGAACAGTGTTTGTTCGAAAACAAAAGGGGAGTGGACGTATGGTGAAACTGCGACTTCTGTTCGGCCTGTGCGTTGTGCTCGTCGTTGGTGTCGCCGGCTCGTCTGCGCTGGCATCCCCGCCGGGCTCGCTGACGTGCTCGAGCGGCGCGATCGCATCGGGCACCTACAAGGGAGTGACCGTTACCGGGCAATGCACGTTCGCCGGTGACGCGGTGATCACGATCGACGGCAACCTCGTCGTCTCCGACGGAGCTGCGCTCAACGACCACGCCGGCTCGAATGCCACTGTCAACGTGTCCGGCAACGTGCTCGTCGGCAAGGGCGCGGTTCTGGGTCTGGGAACGTACAACCCGTTCGCCCCCCACAATTCCAGCGTGGGCGGGAACATCATCGCCAATCAGCCCCTGAGCCTCTATCTCAGCTTCCTCAGGGTTCACGGCAACCTGATCTCGAACGGCGGCGGCGGCGGAGTGACCGGCGAGTTCCGCAACTTCCCGACGAAGGACGACACGATCGACGGGAACCTGATCATCCAGGGATGGACCGGCGGCTGGATCGGCGTCATCCGCACACACGTGGGCGGCAACCTGATCTTCAACAACAACACGAGCGTGATCAATGGCCTCGTGAAGCCACCGGTTCCGGGCGAGGTCGATAGCGACTCGAGCGAGATCATGACGAATGTGGTCGGCGGCAATCTGATCTGCCAGGGCAACACGCCCGCCGCACAGGTCAACCCCGACGACGGCGGACAGCCGAACACGGTCGGCGGTCACAAGATCGGCCAGTGCGCGGGGCTCTAGCTCAGACCCGAAGCACGCGTAGATGACGACGGCGACGGGTCGCATCGCCTCCACCGAGTCGTCCGGTCTCGCGCTGCGCACGGCGCGACACTTCGCTCATAAGGTTCCCGTGACCGAGAGCGGCGGAAGCCACCGCATCGAGACGCGCTTCGGGTCGATCGAGCTCGAGCCGCAGGAGACCGAGCTGATCGTCCGGATCGAGGGTGACGACCTCGAGGAGCTCCGCAACGTCGCGATCTCGCACCTCGAACGGTTCTCGCGCGACGAGTCGTTCGACGTCAGCTGGGACTAACGTCCGTCAGCGGTCGAAGCGTGCGAGCTCCTCCTCGAGGCGACGCGCGAACCTGGGATCGAGGACGTAGTCGGTCTCCGCGGGCCCGGGCTCGCGCGACGGTCGCGACCAGCGGCGAACGAGGACCGCGATCACCGCCCCGGAGCCGGCGAGACCGAGGAGCGGCAGAAGCCAGACGAGCAGGTTGAATCCGTGTGCGGGCGGCACGGCGAGCACGACTTCGCCGAATTCGCTGATCAACCGCCGCTTGATCTCGCTCTTCGTGTCGCCGGCGTCGATTCGGGTTTGGATGAAGGCACGGATGCGATCGGCGACCGGCGCGTCCGAGAGCTCGAGTAGCTGATGGCAGGTCGGGCACATGACTTCGTGCTCGAGCTCAGCGAGTGTCGGATGACGCTCGCTTGCCGCAGCCGGCGCGGCGAGCAGAAGCGCGAGCAGCGCCGTCGCGATGACGCCTCGCACGATCATCGCTTCATTCCGATCTCGATGTTCCGTACGAGTCGCGCACGAGTCAGCGGCCCTCTCACGTGCTCGCCGACGACGCGACCTGCACGGTCGACGAACCAGGTCTCGGGGAAGCCCGTGACGTCGTAGTGCGTGAGCGTCGAGCCTTCACTATCGCGGACGACCGGATACGTGAGGCCGTGGCGCTCGATGAACCGGCGTGCGTCGCTGCGGAAGTCCTGGGCATCGACCCCCACCACGACAACCCCCGCCGACCGGTACCGCTTCGCGACCGTCTCGAGCAACGGTGCTTCCTGCTTGCAAGGGACGCACCAGGAAGCCCAGAAGTTCAGGACGACCACCTTTCCACGCAGAGCGCGGAGTCGCAGAGACCCTTCGCCGTTCAAGCGTCGGAGCGAGAAGTCGGGAGCCGTCGCAGGCCGTCCGGCGGCAAGCGCCGCGTCGAGCGCACGACCGCTGCCGTTCGAGACGAGCCGGGAACCGAGCAGAACGAGGAGCAGAACGACAACCGACAGCGCAACCGCCTGCAGAACCAGATGGGCCTTGCCGCTCAGCCGGAGCTGCGCCGGACGTTCCCCGGGTGCTTCCTGCGGCGTGCTCAGCTGCCCACCCCCGCCCTGGCTCGTCCTTTGGCCCGACGCCTCGGCGCCGAGCGCGTGGGAGTCTGCTCCGGCTCGAGCGAGCGCAAGACCTCGACTGCCCGGCGGCGTAGCTGGCCGACCAGCTCGCGGTAGTCCGCGTCCGACACCTTGCCGGTGCGATGGTCGAACTCCAGCTCCTTGAGCGCGGCCAGGGCCCGGTCGCGCTCCTCGACGAGCTCCAGCCCCTCCCGTGCACCCGTGCCGGCCGCCTGCGGCTCCGCCCCGTGGAAGAACGGATGCACCACGTAGACGAGCGCTGCAACCACAACGGCAACGGCGAGGATCGCCGGGAGCATCACGCGGTCACCGGGCGCGTGGCGACATCGCGCGATCGTCGCGCGAGCTGTTGCTGCTCGCGCGCGTCCGGCCACATGGCCACCACCGATCCGAACAGGAACACGATCCCCGCGATCCAGATCAGATCGATCAGCGGGTTGACGGCGATCTTCAGGAAGACCGAACCGTCCTTGTCGAACTGATCGCCGATCAGCATCACGTCTTCGGCGCGGAGCCAGTCCGTGTGAAGCCCAACCGCGTTCGAGAAGAACTGCTCGACGTTGTAATGGTTCTTGCCGGCAGCGACGACACCGATCCGCTTCCCTTGATATTCGAGCATGAACTGCCCGCGCAATTCGTCGTGATTCGCCCCATGCTTGAGCGTCGCGCCGAGGTAGGTCGCCGTATAGCCGCCGACGCTCATCGCCTGCCCCGCCTGCAGATGCGCAGTGCGTGTGCTGCCGTAGACGCTCGAGCCGACGACGCCGATCGTGAGCAGCACGACGGCCGCGTGCGAGACGTAGCCGCCGTAGCGGCGCCGGTTGCGCGCGACGAGCGAGGTGAACGCGCCGGCCCACGTGGCGTCTCCCAGTTCTTTCCGCGCGCGCGTTCCGCGCACGAACTCGAGCAGCACGGCCGCGATCACGAACGCGGAGAAGGTGTAGGCGACGAGACCGGCCGGACTCGAGCCGGCGCCGGCGCGCAAGAGCATCGCCCCGATGAGCAAGGCGAAGAGCAGGGGCCAGGCGACGGCGCGGGCGAACGAGCGAAGCGATGCCCGCCGCCACGCGAGCAGCGGGCCGATCCCCATCAGGAGCAGCAACGGCAGGCCGAAGATCTTGAGGAAGAAGTTGTAGTACGGAGGACCGACGGTGATCGGGACGCCTCGCAGCATCTGCGAGAGCAACGGGAAGGCGACTCCCCAGAGCATCGTCAGCGCGAACGCGACGAGTAGGAGATTGTTGTAGAGGAACGCAGCCTCGCGCGAGGCGAGCGACTCGAACTTGATCGGGGTTCGCAGGATCGAGAGCCGGGCGAGGATGAGGACCGCCGAGCCGACGGCGACGACGGCGATGAAGGCGAGGAACCACCCGCCGATCGACGACTGCGAGAACGAATGGATCGAGTTGATCACACCGCTGCGCGTCAGGAACGTTCCGAACAGGGTGAGCGAGAAGGTGAGCGCGATCAGCACGACGTTCCAGACGCGCAGCATGTTCTTCTTCTCCTGCACCATCACCGAATGCAGGAACGCCGTCGCCGCGAGCCAGGGCATCAGTGCCGCGTTCTCGACCGGGTCCCAGGCGTAGTAGCCGCCCCAGCCGATCGACTCGTACGCCCACTTCGCGCCGAGCAGGATCGCGACGCCGAGGAACGTCCACGAGAAGATCGTCCAGCGCCGGCTCGCGACGACCCAGCGCTCGTCGATGCGGCGCGAAACGAGAGCCGCCATCGCGAACGCGAACGGAACCGTCAGTCCCACGTAGCCGAGATAGAGCAGCGGCGGGTGGATCATCATGTACGGGTTCTGCAGGCTTGCGTTCATGCCCACGCCGTTGGGCGGGGGCGGCTGCGTCGCAAATGGGCTCGCGACGGCATTGGGGATGAAGGCGAAGTAGGTGCCGATCCCTGCCAGGATCGGCACCGTCCACGGGAGCACGTCGCCGACCAGGCGCTTGTTCAGAAGCACTGCGGCTGCGCTCACGCCGGTGAGCACGAGCAGCCAGAGGAGCAGCGAGCCCTCCTGGCCCGACCAGAGTGCGGCGAGCGTGTAGCCGAGCGGCAACTGGCGGCTCGAATGTCCTGCGACGTAGCTGAGCGAAAAGTCGTTCCGGACAAACGCGAGAACGAGTGTCGCGGCTGCCAGTGCAGTGCCGGCAAACGCCGCGACGATCGCGTGGGTTGCCGACTCGAGCAGGCGCCGGCGACCGCGGAGTGCGGCGTAGCTCCCGGCCAGGGTGGCGTAGACGAGCAGGCCGAGGACGAGGGCGAGGACGGCGTGACCGAAGAGCGCCAGCGCTTACGCCTTCCTCTTGCCGACGTATTTCGACGGACATTTGGTCACGAGCGAGCCGGGGACCGCCTCGAAGACCCCGTTGTGGAGCCGTCCTTGCAGGAAGACGTGACGACCGAGCTTGAACAGGTCGGGGACGGAGCCGCGATAGACGACGGGGACTCTGGCGGTCCCGCCGATCTCCGCGAGGGTGAAGCGCAGGCCCGAGCCGTGGGCGTCACCGCTGAGCGGGCCGACGGCGGCGCCCGCGATCGTGACCTCGCCGCTGTGCCCGATCACGGATCGCGGAGTCAGCGAAGGTGTCGCCGATCCGGCCAGGCTTGTATAGAGCAAGAAGACTGCGAGGGCACTTGCGACCGAGAGCGCGATGACGAGGCGCGGCATGTTGCCTCTGCGCTGCGTCGAGCTCATCTCGGCTCCTCGCCCAGGCCGAACAGGTGCTGCACGGCCCCCGCGTAGGCCGGACCGGCCGGACCGCTCGCCGCGCGCTTCATCCGCACCGTGGGCTCGTGCAGGAGCTTGTTCACGATTTGGGCGGTCAGTACCTCGACGTGGCGGCGCTCCCGGGGCGAGAGCCGGCCGAGCGTGCTCTCCGCGCGGCGCAGCTCGGTCGCGCGGATCTCGTCGGCGAATCGGCGCAACGAGGCGATCGCCGGCACGACGTCGAGCGAGAGCTGCCAGCGACGGAACTTGTCCGTCTCCTCGTCGACGATCGCGCGCGCTTGCGCGACCTCGCGCGCCCGATCGACACGGCCGAGGGCGACGACTTCTTCCAGATCGTCGACGTTGTAGAGGTGACAGTCCCGGAAGCTCGCGATCGCCGGGTCCAGATCGCGTGGCACGGCGAGGTCGATCAGCAGCATCGGTCGACCTTTGCGCCTCACGACGGCGCGATGGATGTCGGCGGCCGAGAGGACGATCCGTGTCGAGGCGGTGCACGAGATCACGAGGTCGGCTTCGACCAGCGCGGCTTCGAGGTGGTCGAGCGTGATCGGCTCGGCTCCGAACCGCACGGCCAGCTCTCGGGCCCTGGCGAGCGTGCGGTTGGCGACGACGATCCGTCCGCAGTGCCGGTGCACGAGGTTCAGGAGCACGAGCTCGCTCGCCCTGCCGGCGCCGATCACGAGCGCCTTGGTGCTCTCCAGGGGCGCGATCAGGGCCTCGGCGAGGCGCGTCGCCGCGGAGGGAATGGAGGTCGGCGCTTCGAGCAATCCCGTCTCCGACCGGATTCGCCTGCCCGTCTGGACGGCCTGCCGGAAGAGACGGTCGAGGACCGGTCCGCTGGATCGCAGCTCGAGCGCGGCGCGATGGGCCTCGCGTACCTGGCCGAGGATCTGCGTCTCGCCGACGACCATCGACTCGAGTCCGGCTGCGACGGCAAAGAGATGTGCGGCAGCGTCGCTGTCGGTCAGCACCGAGACGACGGAGCGGAGCTGCCGCCCGCCGAGTTCCGCCGCACCGGCCAGCTCGTCATGCGCCAGGGCGCTCGCCCGGCCGACGTCGGCGGTGGCGAGGTAGATCTCGCTGCGGTTGCAGGTGGAGAGGATGGCCGCTTCTCCGCTCTCAGCCGCGAGCCGCGGGCAGAGCTCGCGCGCGAGTCTGAGATCGACGTGGGCCCGCTCGCGAAGCTCCACCGGAGCCTTCTTGTGCGACACGCCGACCATGACCAGGCGATTGCGGGCGCCGTTGGACGTTTCGAGCTGTCTCATCGAATCTGCGCCGGCACCGAATCAGGCTCGTCCCGGCCGGCTTCCGGAGCGGACAAGTCATCGACCGCTTCCTCGAGACGTTGCAGCTTCACCGCCATGATCAGCACGTATGCGAGCGTGAGCATGAAGACGACGAGGTAGGCGGCAGCGAAGTACGTCTCCGTGGACGTCATGTGCTCAGCTCGCGACGGCGCAGGTCGACGAAGCGGGGGCGCTGCCAGCACAGCTCGGCGCGCAGCGCCCCCGCCATCGACGACCTCCTAGTTGCTCTTGAGGAACTCGACCAGATCGCTCTTCTCACCCGGCGAGAGACCAAGCCCGAAGCAGCTGTTGTAGTGGTCGACGACGGCCATCAGCGTCGGGTAGCGGCCGTCGTGGTAGAAACCCCGCTTCGACCGCGCCCAGAGGCCGCTGAGCTGCGGCGTGACCAGTACGCCGGGGTTCAGTCCTCTCGGCCCACGGTCGGCCTGAAAGGTGTCGATTTCCCCCTTGGAGTTTCGGAGGCAGATCTCCTCCGGCGTGTGGGAGTTGAAGCCGGCGTCGGTGTACAGCGGGGGCATGTGGCAGTCGGAGCAGCGCCCCTTGCCGTTGAAGATCTGCTCGCCCTGGGCCGCGGCCGCACGGTCGAAGCTTCCCGAGGGCGGCGTCGGCGCCTTCAGCGAGAGCTGGTAGTAGTGGAGCGACGCCAGCTTGCTCGTAACCTGGTCCGGCGTGTGCCGGAGCTTGTTGAAGTTGCCTCTGAGCGCAGCCGGATACTTCGGCTCGCCGGTCTTCGGATCGATGAACTCGAAGCGTGAGTCGTTGAAGTTGCCGTTGCCGTGCATCTGGAGGTTCGCGACGTACGCGTTCCAGTAGGTGACGTCGCCGAAGTAGCCCGTCCAGGTGTGGAAGTTCTCGCCGAGGTGGCCGTAGGCGGCCGGAATCCTGGTCGCCGCCGACTCGGGTTTGCCGTCCGGGCCGATGAGGGTGTTGCCCTCAGCGTCCTGCTTGAAGCCGATCGCGTCGATATTTACCTCGGCGTCGTACATGCCCGGGCCCCAGCTCAGGAGCACCTGTTTGAGTGTGTCGATCGCCGCAGCGCTGCTGGATCCGAGGACCTGCTGGGCCATCGGCGCCAGGTTGGGCGCGAGCGAGACGATCAGGCCGGTGTTCAGATCCTGGTTCGGCCAGCCGTCGAGTCGTTTGCCGATCCCCGGCGCAAGGGAGTCGTCGACGGTCGAGTGGCAGAGGGCGCAGGTGATCCCGATCGAGCTGAGCGAGCCGCCGTTGCCGAAGAAGCCCTTGACGCCGACGACCGCGTTCAGCTTCAGGAGGGCAAGTGTCGTCGCGGGGCTGTCGAGGTCGACCTTGCCCCGTTTGAGCTCGCTGACGAGTTTCTCCGGCAGCGCGTCGACGTCGACCTTCAGGCCGGCGGCGGTGAGCGCCGTCTTCGGGCTGACGCCGGGGCCGACCCCGCCCAGCGCGGCGCCCTCGATCGCCTTCTCGAGGTGCAGCTGGCCGCCCCAGAAGTCCTCGTCGCCGAAGGTGTCGAACCGGAAGACCTGCTTGCCCTGCTCGAACAGCTCGTTCAACGCCTTCGCGCACCCCTGGCCAGGCTCGTCGACCGAGCTCGATTCGCAGGCGCCGGGACTACTGTTGTCGTCCGCCCTGTTGTGGGCCGAGAAGGCGGACACGCTGCCGTTCGCGATCACGCCGCCGAGCAGGACGAGCACCGCCGCGACTGCTGAGAAAGCGATCATTCGTGCGATGCGGCTCGGTCGGAGCATGTCGCAACCTCCTGGTGATCGCGTGCATCGTGGGAAAGAGCAGCAAATGCTAGGCAGGAGCACAACGGCCGTCTGTGAGCGTTCCGACACGGCGCAGGAACCGTTAGAACGCTCACACCGCCTGTCGCGGCGCGTGCCTACACGTGCTCGCGGTGAACGAGATCGTCCGAGCCGATCCTCAGGACGTAGCGGCGGTGTTGACGGTGAACGAAGCCCTCGCGGGCGAGCTCGGCCAGGGCGAGGCTGACGGTCTCGCGCGCGGAGCCGACCATGTCCGCCAGCAACTGCTGTGTCAGCGGGAAGTCGATGCGCACGCCGCCCGGAACGACGTGCCCATACCCCCTGGCAAGCTGGAGGAGCTTCTCGCGGACCCGTTCGCCGTGGCGGACGTACGCGCAGTTGCGGATGGTCGCCTGCCGCTCCGCGAGCGCTGCAGCAAGGGCGTCGGCGATCGCCTCCGCCGTGGCGGGAAACCCGAGCAGAGCCCGCAGCGAATCGGTCGAGATGACCGTGATCCGGCATGGCGTGACCGCCTCGAGCCGTTCGCCGGGCGCGGGCGGTGCGAGCAACGTGCCCGAGTCAGCCGTTGCGAGGACGATCCGACGGCCGGTGTTGTCCTGGTGGGCGCGGTTGCCTGCCCCGTCGCCCATGGCTGCGCTGATCACGAGGAAGCCCTCCTCGACGGTCAGCAACGCCGCGTCCGATGACGGCGCCGGCCCCCAAGCTGCTCCCCGCTCCAGCTCGATCGACACGGACCGCCCGGCGATCTGCGCGCCCAGCTCGCCGTTGAGCTCCGCCAGCCCCCCAAGAGTGCGCCGGCCGGAATCCAGGCGCGGGCACCCCCCACTCGGCCGCCAACTGAGCTCGATCGCACGACGTGGGATTGTCTCGCTCACGGCGGTCGCCGAGGCATTCTCCTCCTTCTACGATTGACGCGCTGGCGGCTAACCGACGGATGATGCATTGCGTTCCTCCCCCGCCCTGCAAGAGAAGATCCACTCCCGGTGACCTTTTGCCTGTCGGAGGATACGAAACTTCGCGCCCATGACGCTTCCGGAGGCAATGCGGGTTCTCGACCTGATCCAGATGCCCGGCGACGGGCGACTTCTGCCCGGTCGCCGTCAGGGTCCGGGACGCGCGTGTGGTTCAAGTAGAAGGTGCTAAGACTTCACGCGGAGGTTCCCGAACATCCCGTACTGCACGTGCGCGCCCACCGTGCAGAGGTAGTAGTACTTCCCTGTCTTACGGAAGGTCACGCGCATCGTGGTTGTCCGGCCCGCCTGCACGAGCGACGAGACTTTCTGCAGCTTCTGGATCGCGAACGTGTGCGGCAGCTGGCCCCTGTTCTGGATCGTGAAGACGACCGTTCCCTTGTGCACGGTGTTCGTCGACAGGCGGAATCGATATTCAGTCATCTTCACGGTCACGCGTTGAACCCGCGCGGCGTTCGCCGGAGCGAGGAACGCGGGAACCGCGGCCAGGCAGAGCCCGGCCGCGGCTACGCAGATCGCCTTACTTGAGAGTCCAGGCCTCAAGGATGTCTCCATGGCCTGTCGGCCGCGGTTGGTTGCTGTTCCC
>Ga0308175_100004143_pt1 | contig 10143 bp, 10 predicted proteins | sample PhyCR1_3_FD_203893 | JGI IMG/M metagenome (GOLD analysis project Ga0308175, IMG submission 203893) | Soil microbial communities from UC Gill Tract Community Farm, Albany, California, United States - DLSLS.C.R1 | ecosystem: Environmental > Terrestrial > Soil > Agricultural land | place: USA...
GCGGGTCTACGGCGAGCGCTATCCGATCGACGAGGACTTCCTGGCGGCGCTGGCGGCGATGCCGCCGGCCAGCGGCGCCGCCCTGGGCTTCGACCGCCTGGTCATGCTGGCCAGCGGCGCGAGCCACATCGAGCAAGTGCTCTGGGCGCCTGTCGCCTGACGTTGCCAGCCTCGGCTCTGCCGGCCATATGCGCCCCCATGACTGCCCAGACCCTGCGCACGCCGAAAGCCTTGACCGATGTCGGCCTGATCCCCGTTGACGACTTGGCGCCGCTGGAGCGGGTGGCGGCGCAATACGCTGTGGCCATCACGCCCGCGATGGCCGAGCTCATCGAGCATCCGCACGATCCGATCGCCCGCCAGTTCGTACCGTCTGCGGCGGAGCTCGAGGTCCACGCTGGGGAGCTGGCCGATCCGATCGGGGACGAGAGGCATTCGCCGGTCGAAGGGATCGTCCACCGCTACGCCGATCGCTGCCTGTTGAAACTGAACCACACCTGCGCCGTCTACTGCCGGTTCTGTTTCCGCCGCGAGATGGTCGGGCCGGCAGGCTTGCGTCCGCTGTCGTCCGACGGCCTCGACGCCGCCGCGGCCTACCTCACCGAGCATCCGGCGATCTGGGAGGTGATCGTCACCGGCGGTGATCCGCTGGTGCTCTCGCCGCGGCGGATCGCCGGCGCCATGGCGCGGCTGGCCGGCATCGACCACGTCAAGGTCGTGCGCTTCCACACCCGCGTGCCGGCTGTGGCGCCGGAGATGGTCACCGACGCCCTGGTCGCCGCACTCAAGAGCTCCGGCAAGACCACTTACCTGGCGCTCCACGCCAACCACGCCCGCGAGCTGACGCCGGCCGCCCGCGCGGCCTGCGCCCGCATCGTCGACGCGGGCGTCCCAATGCTGGGCCAGACGGTGCTGCTGAAGGGCGTCAACGACGACCCCGAGATCCTGGCGGCGCTGATGCGGGCGATGGTCGAGACGCGGATCAAGCCCTATTACCTGCACCATCCCGACCTCGCGCCCGGCACGGCCCACCTGCGCTGTTCGATCGAGGAGGGGCAGGCGGTGATGCGGGCGATGCGCGGCGCCGTCTCCGGCCTTTGCCAGCCCACCTACGTGCTCGACATCCCCGGCGGCCACGGCAAGGTCCCGGTCGGCCCCCGCTATCTGGGCGACGTCGACGTCGAGGATCCGGCCGGCCGCCGCCACGCCTACCCGCCCGGGGCGGACGCCTGATGGCCTGGACCGGGCGCTACGACGGCGCCGAGCCCCAGCGGGTCAACAAGTGGCTGGGCCAGAGCGGCGTCTGCTCGCGCCGCGAGGCCGAGGCGTTCATCGCCCAGGGCCTGGTCTCCATCGACGGCGAGACCGTCACCGACACCGGCCGCAAGATCCTGCCCGGCCAGACCCTGACGTTGGCGGATGCGGCGGGGCCGGCGCCGCTCAGCGTCGTGCTGCACAAGCCGATGGGCATCGTCTCGGCCCAGCCGGAACCGGGACAGGTGCCGGCCGTGCGCCTGCTCACCCGCGAGGCTCTGGTGAGCGAAGCGCCTTACATTCCGGGCCGCGACACCAGTCTTGCGCCGCTCGGCCGACTGGACATGGACAGCCGCGGCCTCTTGCTGCTCTCGGACGACGGTGTCCTGGCCAAGGCCATCATCGGGCCGCAGTCGGATCTGGAGAAGGAGTACCTGGTCACCGTCACCGGCAGGATCACGCCGGAGAAGGTCGCCCGGCTCTGCCACGGCCTTTCGATGGACGGGCGACCGCTGAAGCCCGCCAAGGTCACCCACCTCCACGACCAGAACCTGCGCTTCGTCCTCAAGGAAGGCCGCAATCGCCAGATCCGCCGCATGTGCGAGCTCGTCGGCCTGCATGTCATGGACCTGGTGCGCATCCGCATCGGGACCCTGCGCCTTGGCGACCTCCCCGAAGGCCGCTGGCGGGTGCTGACGCCCGCTGAACGCGCCGCCCTGACCGCCGCGCCGCGCTAGGCGCTCTGCACGGCTTCTGCACGACACCGATCCCGCGCCTGCACGCGCCCGCCGGCGCCCGCTGGACGCGCGCGCCGTAAGCAAAGCCCCACGCTCACGGGGACCGCGCCGCCATGTCCTTCGACCGAACGGCCAGCTTCCGGCGCAAGCTCGCGCTCGCCGCCGCGATCGTGGCCCTGGCGGACGCCCTGCTGTTCGAGGTCGCCCCCGGCGCGGGCCTCGCCGTCTTCGCCGCTGGGGTCATGGTCGCCGTCCTGATCGCTCTGCCGCCGGTGCGCACGAGCCCGCTCAGCCGCGTGGCGCTACTCGCCGCCGGCGCGTTCGCGCTGCTGCAGGTCGAACGGGCCACGCCGCTGGGGTTCCTGCTGTTCTGCGTGGCGATGGCGATCTCCGTGCTCGCCCCCCGCGCAGCCCGCGGCGGCGACGCCTGGCGATGGGCCCAGCGGGTGGTGTGGGGCGGACTGCTGGCGGTGGTCGGGCCGTTCCTCGACGCCGCCCTGGCTCTGAAGGCGCGCGCGCGGCGCGGCCGGGCGCTGGCGATGACTCAGATCCTGATCGGCGCGATCGTGCCGGTGGGCGGCGGCCTGGTCTTCCTTTCCCTGTTCATGAGCGCCAATCCGGTCCTTGTCCGCGCGGTCGAAGCCTTCGACCTGCCGGCGCCGGACATCGGACGCATCGTCTTCTGGGGCGTTGTCGGCGGGGCTGCCTGGGCGCTGTTGCGCCCGCGCGGCCTCGTCCGGAAGGTCGCGTGGCCGAAGCCCGCGGGCCGACCCGGCAATCCCTGGGTCAGCCCAGCCTCGGTCACCGCCTCGCTCGTGGTCTTCAACGCGCTCTTCGCCGTGCAGAACGCCCTGGACGCCGCCTTCCTGTGGAGCGGCGCGGCGCTGCCTAAGGGCATGACCTACGCCGACTACGCCCACCGCGGCGCCTATCCGCTGATCGCGACCGCCCTGCTGGCCGGCCTCTTCGTGCTGGTCTTCCTGCGGCCGGTCTCGGAGACCGCGAGCCGTCGCTGGCCGCGCATTCTCGTGACCGCCTGGGTGGCGCAGAACCTGGTGCTGGTCGCCTCCACGGCCTTCCGCACTTGGCACTATGTCGAGGTCTACGCACTCACCCGCCTGCGCATCGCCGCGCTGATCTGGATGGCGCTCGTCGCGGTGGGCTTGGCCTTGATCTGCTGGCGGCTCCTGCGGAACAAGAGCGCCAGCTGGCTGATCAACGCCAACGCCCTGGCCGCGGGCGTCGTGCTGGCCGCCTGCAGCGTCGTCGACCTGGGCGCGATCGCCGCGGAGTGGAACGTCGCCCATGCCGCCGAGGTTGGCGGCGGCGGCGAGAAGCTGGACCTTTGCTACCTCATTCAATTGCGCGGCGATGCCGTGGCGCCATTGGCCGAACTCGAACGCAGGTCGCTACCTCTCGACCGTCGCGCCGAAGTCGCCTCGACCCGCCGCGGCCTCATGGCGCAAATGAGCAAGACGCAGATGGATTGGCGTAGCTGGAGATGGCGGGACGCTCGGCGTCTGGCGAAGGTGCGCCGCCTGATCGGTCCCGAGTCGCCCTTGGGTCCAGAGACCCTGGATCACGGCTGCTATCGCGGTGATTGACCCCGCCCGCGCAACCCGCGGATCATGACCCTCATGCCGCGCACCGTCCTGGTGGTCGACGACGACCCGCATATCCGCCAGCTGCTGGTCTTCGCGCTGGAGAAGGCTGGCCTCGCCGCCCGCGAGGCGGCGGACGGGGAGGCGGCCCTGGCGGCGGTGGACGAGGCCCGCCCCGACCTCGTGGTCCTGGACATCAACATGCCCAAGCTGGACGGGCTGGAGGTCTGCCGGCGGCTGCGCGCCCGGGGCGATCTGCCAATCCTTTTCCTGTCGTCCCGCGAGGACGAGATCGACCGGGTGCTGGGCATCGAGCTGGGCGGCGACGACTACGTCACGAAGCCCTTCAGTCCGCGGGAAGTGGTGGCCCGGGTGGGCGCGATCCTGCGCCGGGCGAACGGCTCGGCGGGTCCGGCCGACGAAGGACCGGCCCAAATCCACGGCCGCCTGGTCCTCGACGCTGACGGCTGGACCGCCCGCTTCGATGGCCGCGAGGCGGCGCTGACCGTCACTGAGTTCCAGATCCTGCGCACGCTGGCCTCGGCGCCCAGCCGCGTCTTCAGCCGCGACGCCATCATCGACCGCCTGCACGGCCCCGGCTTCGCCATCACCGACCGCACCATCGACAGCCACGTGCGGAACCTGCGGGCCAAGTTCGCCGAGCTGGGCGGCCACGACGTGGTCGAGACCAAGCCCGGCGTCGGCTACCGCCTGGGGCCCTGCCGCGGCGGGGCGGCTTGATCGAGGCCCTGAAGGCCTTCGCCAAGCGCCATTGGCCGGCGCTGCGCCTGCGCACGATCCTCTTCTCGGTGCTGCTGTTCGCCGCCGCCATGCCCGGCATCGGAGCGCTCTTCCTGCGGGTCTACGAGAACACCCTGGTGCGCCAGACCGAGGCCGAACTCGTGGCCCAGGGCGCGACGCTGGTGGCCGTCGCCGAGGCGGGCTTGCCCCAGCCGCCAGGCCCGCCTGTGGTTCCTGCCGCCTCCGGGCGCGACCCTTATGCTTCGCCGACCGACAGCCCGTTTCGCACCGAGCCCACGACCATCGATCTCTCCACCTCGCCCGTGCTGCCCGAGCGGCCCGCGCCGCGGCCGTCGGGCCGGGCGGTCGACCCGCAGGCGCTGGACATCGCCCAGCGGCTGACCCCGGTGATCGCGCGAGCCACCCGCACGACGCTGGCCTCGGTGCTGGTGCTCGACCGCACCGGCCTTGTCGCCAGCGGCCACGACGTCGGCGGCGACCTTGCCCGGCTGCCGGAGGTGCGCGACGCCCTGGCCGGGCGGCCGCGCACGGTCTTCCGCGTGAACGGCGATGAGCACCCGGTCTACGCCTTCGAGTGGCTGAGCCGGGCCTCAGGCCTTCGCCTGCACCATGCGCGGCCAGTGTTCGCCGGGAACCAGGTCGTCGGCGTGCTGCTGCTCTCGCGCTCGCCGCGGGCGCTGTTCCGCGGCATCTACGAGGACCGTGGCAAGATCGCCTTCGGCGTCGTGGCCATCTTCGGCGTGCTTGTGGTGCTCTCAGGCCTGGTCTCGCGCGGCGTCACCCGCCCGATCGAGGCGCTCAGCGCCGCCTCCCGTGTGCTGGCGGCCGGCGGCGGACAGGCGCCCGAAACCCCGCCGATGGCGGCCGTGGAGATCCGCGCCCTCTACGAGGATTTCCGGGCGATGGCCGCCGGCATCGACCGGCGCAGCGGCTACTTGCGCGACTTCGCCGCCGCCGTGAGCCATGAGTTCAAGACGCCGTTGGCCGGCATCAACGGCGCGGCGGAACTGCTGCTAGACCACTTCGAAACCATGTCGAAGGCCGAGCGTCGGCGCTTCCTGGGCAACATCGCCGCCGACGGGGCCCGGTTGTCCCAGCTGGTCACCCGGCTGCTGGACCTGGCGCGCGCCGACATGGCCCAGCCCGAACCGGACGCCGCCAGCGATCTGGGCCCTCCGATTCGCCGCGCCGCCGACGCGCACGCCGGCGAGGGTTTCGCCGTCGATCTCGACCTGCCGGCCGACCTGCCGCAGGCCGCAGCGCCCGAGGCCACCCTGGAGAGCGTCGTGGGCGTGCTGCTGCAGAATAGCCGTCAGGCCGGAGCGACCCGCGCCACCGTGACGGTGCGCGCGGAGGACGAGCGCCTGCGCCTCACCGTCGCCGACGACGGTCCCGGCGTGCCTGCGGCCGACCGTGAGCGTCTGTTCGAACCCTTCTTCACCAGCCGCCGGGACGCGGGCGGCACGGGCCTGGGCCTCTCCATCGCCCGCTCGCTGCTGGCGGCCAGCAACGCCACGATCGACCTGGCGCCTTCGGACAAGGGCGCCGTGTTCGACGTCCGGCTGCCCCGCGCCCCGGCTGCGTAGCCGTTCGCCGCCTGATTCCCTGCACCGAAACTCCACACGCCCCGCGGCGCCGGCTGCATGGCGCCGGTCCAGTCTCTCCCCATGGACCGCACGCCGCTTCCGAAGCCCCACGGCTGCCGCATCCTTCTCGCCGCCGTCGGAGAGGCCTGGTCCTGGCGGCTGACCACGGCCGAGGGGCGCAGCGCCCGCGGCCTCGCGCCGGATCTCCCCACCGCGCGCCGGTCAGCCGCCTTCGCGGCCTTCGCCGTGGAGGCCTTCGCGCGCGCTGCGCGCCGCCGGTTCTGACGCTTCAGGAGAGGGTGACGTAGAGCTCGCTCTCGATCACCCACTGGCCGGTGACCTTGCGCCAGACGGCGAGATAGCTGCCGCTCTGGCCGGCGCCCACCCAGCCGCCATGCTCGGCCGCGCGCTCGCCGGCGGCGTCCACGTCGACCCGCTGGGTGGTCCGCACGTAGGGCGTGAACCGCGGGTCCGCGAACTGCGCGGCGAACGCGCCCACGATCCCGTTCGCCCCCAGGATCAGCCCGCCGTCGCCCGCGATCAGGCGCGCATCGGCCATGAAGAACGGCCGCAGCCGCTCAGCTTGCCGCGCTGCGATGAACTTGTTGGTCAGCCGCCGCCGGGCGGTGATCGAGTCTTCCGGGCTGGCCATCTCTAATCCGCTCATCCCACGAAGCGGGGACCCAGGCGTTTTTCGTTGAGACATCGCAAGATCAAACCACGGAATGCACGGACCACACGGAAGACGCAGCACCTCCGGGGCGCGCAGCGCCCTTCCGTGTATTCCGTGTTTCCGTGGTCCCAAAAGGCTGGGTCCCCGCTTGCGCGGGGATGAGCGGAGTAGAGGGTTACGCCGGGTCCGCCGCCAGGCGCTTGTCGAGGTAGGCGCCGACGCGGCCTTCCACGTCCGGTAGGTTTTCCATCCAGAAGTGGCTGGCGCCGTCCACGATCTCATAGTCGATGACGATGCCCTTCTGGGTGCGCAACTTGGAGACCACGCGCTCGACCTCCACCGGCGGCACGACGCTGTCGGACCCACCGTGCAGGATCAGGCCCGAGGCCGGGCAGGGCGCCAGGAAGCTGAAGTCGTAGGCATTGGTGGGCGGCGAGACCGAGATGAAGCCGTCGGTCTCCGGCCGCCGCATCAAGAGCTGCATGCCGACCCACGCGCCGAAGGAGTAGCCGGCGACCCAGCACTGCGACGCGGCCGGGTTGGTGGACTGCAGCCAGTCCAGCGCGGTGGCCGCATCGGCCAGCTCGCCGATGCCGGAATCGAATTCGCCCTGGCTGCGGCCCACGCCACGGAAATTGAACCGCAGCACCGAAAAGCCGCGCTTCATGAACAGGTGGAAGAGCTGCACGGTGACCGGGTTGTTCATCTGCCCGCCCGCCTTGGGGTGCGGATGCAGGATCAAGGCGACCGGCGCGGTCTCGCTCTTGCCCTGCGAATAGCGGCCTTCGATCCGTCCGGCGGCGCCGGTCAGAACCACTTCTGGCATTCGAACCCTCTTGCTCGCCCTCTGAAAAGGGGCTCCGGAATACTTGACTACTGCGCTCGGTCTTCCTAAGTCGCAGCGCGCCGGCCCGGCCTGTAACACAGGGTCGTTCCGAAACGCGAGAAAACTGAACCGGAGCGCAATCGCATGCGCCTCTCCACCAAGGGCCGCTACGCCGTGATGGCCATGGCCGACCTCGCGCGCCGCCAAGGCGACGCCGTGCGCGCGGTGGCGCTGGCCGACATCGCCACGCGGCAGGAGATTTCACTCAGCTACCTCGAACAGCTTTTCGCGCGCCTGCGCCGCAAGGGCCTGGTGCAATCGGCCCGCGGCCCCGGGGGCGGTTACCGGCTGGCCCGCGCCGCCGAGGCGACGTCCATCGCCGATATCGTCCACGCCGTCGACGAACCGCTGCGCGCCACCCGCTGCGCCGATCGGGGCAAGGGCTGCATGCTGAAGGGCGAGCGCTGCCTGACCCACGACCTCTGGGCCCACCTGGGCGAGCACATCGAAGGCTACCTGGCCTCGGTCAGCCTGGCCGACGTGATCTCCGGGCGGCTGCGGGAGAAGGCCGCCGCGTGAGCCTCTACCTCGACCATAACGCCACATCGGTGGTGCGGCCCCAGGCGATGGCCGCCATGGCCCGCGCCATGCAGGCCGGCGGCAATCCCTCCAGCGTGCACGCGGCCGGCCGCGCAGCGCATGCCGTGATCGAGGCCGCCCGCGAGCAGGTGGCCGCGCTGATCGCCGCGCCCGCCTCGACTGTCGTCTTCACCTCCGGCGGCACGGAATCCAACGCCATCGCCATCGAGAGCGCCGTCGCGGCCGGCGCGCGGCGGATCGTCATCTCCGCCGTCGAGCACGACAGCGTGCAGGAGACGACCCACGTCCAGCCCGTGCCGCACGACGTGCTGCCCGTCACTCGCGACGGGACGGCCGACCTGGACTGGCTGAAGGCCCGGCTGGCCGCGTGGGACCCGGCCGACGGCAAGCCATTCGTCGCCCTGATGCTGTCCAACAACGAGACCGGCGTGATCCAGCCGGTGGCGGAGGCCGCGGAGCTCGTGCGGGCCGCCGACGGCTGGCTGCACGTCGACGCGGTGCAGTCTGCCGGCAAGATCGCCGTCGACAGCCGCGCCTTGGGCGCCGACACGCTCAGCATCTCCGCCCATAAGATCGGCGGGCCGATGGGCGCAGGCGCGCTGACCTTTGGCCCCCGCGCAACCCTGTCGCGGCGCCAGCACGGCGGTGGGCAGGAGCGCGGCCGGCGTGGCGGCACCGAGAATGTCCCCGGCATCGTGGGCTTCGGCGCGGCCGCCGAAGAGGCGCTGAAGGGCCTGCCGGAATTCCTGGCCGGCGCCGCCTGGCGCGATGCGGCCGCCGAGCGTCTGAAGGCCGCCGGCGCCGTGGTCATGGGCGAGGCCGCGCCGCGGCTGCCTAATACCCTGAACGTGGCCTTCGCCGGCTGGCCGGCCGACATCCAGGTGATGGCGCTGGACCTGGCCGGGGTCATGGTCAGCGCCGGCGCCGCCTGCTCGTCGGGCAAGGTCAAGGTCTCGCCGGTGCTGGCGGCGATGGGGCAGGGCGAGCTCGCCGGCTGCGCCATCCGCGTCAGCGGCGGCTGGAACACCACCGAAGGCGAGTGGGTCCGCTTCGCCGACCTGTGGCTCGAGGCCCAGGCCCGCCACCTCTCTCGTCACAAGCAACCGGCGGGAGTCGCCTGATGCCCGCTGTCCGCCAGACCGTCGAACACGTCGAGAGCCTCGAGAAGTACAAGCACGGCTTCGTCACGGAGATCGAACAGGACTTCGCGCCCAAGGGCCTGAACGGCGACATCGTACGCTTCATCTCCGCCAAGAAGGACGAGCCCGAGTGGATGCTGCAGTGGCGGCTGGACGCCTTCGAGCGCTGGCAGGCCATGGAGGAGCCCGCCTGGGCCAAGGTCTCCTTCCCGCGCATCGACTACCAGGACAGCTACTACTACGCCGCGCCGCGGGCGAAGGCGGGTCCGAAGAGCCTTGACGAGGTCGATCCGGACATCCTGGAGACCTACAAGAAACTGGGCATCCCCTTGCGCGAGCAGGAGGTGCTTGCAGGTGTCGAGGGCGCCCCGAAGTACGCCGTGGACGCGGTGTTCGACAGTGTCAGCGTCGTCACGACCTTCAAGAAGGAGCTGGCCGCCGCCGGCGTGATCTTCTGCTCGATGAGCGAGGCGATCCGCGAGCACCCTGAGCTGGTGAGGAAGTACCTCGGGTCGGTCGTCCCGGTCAGCGACAACTACTTCGCCTGCCTGAACTCGGCGGTCTTCTCCGACGGCAGCTTCGTCTATGTGCCGCCGGGCGTGCGCTGCCCGATGGAGCTTTCCACCTACTTCCGGATCAACGCCGAGAATTCCGGCCAGTTCGAGCGCACCCTGATCGTCGCCGACAAGGGCGCCTACGTCAGCTATCTCGAGGGCTGCACGGCCCCGATGCGCGACGAGAACCAGCTGCACGCCGCCGTGGTCGAGCTGGTCGCCCTGGACGACGCCGAGATCAAGTACTCGACCGTCCAGAACTGGTACCCGGGCGATCCGGAGACCGGGAAGGGCGGCATCTACAACTTCGTCACCAAGCGCGCCGACTGCCGCGGCGACCGCTCGAAGGTCAGCTGGACCCAGGTCGAGACCGGCTCGGCGATCACCTGGAAGTACCCGTCCTGCGTGCTG
>Ga0308175_100004145_pt1 | contig 10141 bp, 8 predicted proteins | sample PhyCR1_3_FD_203893 | JGI IMG/M metagenome (GOLD analysis project Ga0308175, IMG submission 203893) | Soil microbial communities from UC Gill Tract Community Farm, Albany, California, United States - DLSLS.C.R1 | ecosystem: Environmental > Terrestrial > Soil > Agricultural land | place: USA...
TCGCCGATGCGGGTCACGAGCTGGCCCTGGTCGGCGGGCCGGTGCGCGACGCGTTCCTCGGCCGGTCCTCGCCGGACCTCGACTTCGCCACCAGCGCGACCCCGGACGAGACGCTCGCCGTGCTCAGGCGGTGGGCGGACACGCACTGGGACATCGGGCGCGAGTTCGGCACCATCGGCGCTCGGCGGGGCGACACCACCGTCGAGGTAACGAGCTACCGCGCCGACGCCTACGACGGACAGACCCGCAAGCCGGTCGTGGCCTTCGGCGACAACCTGCCGGACGACCTGGTGCGGCGGGACTTCACGGTCAACGCCATGGCTCTGCGGCTCCCGTCGATGGAGTTCGTCGACCCGTATGGCGGGTTGTCCGACCTCGCCGCCCGTCGCCTGCGGACGCCGGGGGCGCCCGAGGTGTCCTTCGGCGACGACCCACTGCGGATGATGCGGGCGTGCCGGTTCGTCGCCCAGCTGGGCCTGGAGGTGGCGCCTGAGGTGCGGGCCGCCATGACGACGATGGCTCCCTCGATCCAGATCGTCTCCGCGGAGCGGGTGCGCGACGAGCTCACCAAGCTGGTGCTCGCGCCGGGGCCACGAGCCGGCCTGCGGCTCCTGGTCGACACCGGGCTCGCCGACCAGGTGCTGCCCGAGCTACCTGCACTGCGCCTCGAGGTGGACGAGCACCACCGGCACAAGGACGTCTACGAGCACTCGCTGACCGTCCTCGACCAGGCCATCGCCCTCGAGGGCCCGCCGGACGGCCCCGAGGCCTCCGTGCGCGGCCCGGACCTGGTGCTGCGGCTCGCCGCGCTGCTGCACGACATCGGCAAGCCGGCGACCCGGCGCTTCGAGCCGGGCGGAGGCGTGTCCTTCCACCACCACGAGGTGGTCGGGGCCAAGCTCGCCACGAAGCGGCTCAAGGCACTTCGGTTCGACAAGGAGACGGTGCGCGACGTCGCCCGCCTGGTCGAGCTGCACCTGCGCTTCCACGGCTACGGCGAGGGCCAGTGGACCGACTCGGCCGTGCGCCGCTACGTCACGGACGCCGGACCGTTGTTGCCGCGGCTGCACCGGCTGACCCGGTCCGACTCGACCACCCGCAACACACGCAAGGCCCAACGGCTGTCGCGAACCTACGACGAGCTGGAGCGGCGGATCGCGGTCCTGCAGGAGCAGGAGGAGCTGGGAAGGGTGCGGCCCGAGCTCGACGGCAACGAGATCGCCGAGGTGCTCGGCATCGCCCCGGGCCCCCTCCTGGGCCGCGCCTACTCCTTCCTGCTCGAGCTGCGCCTCGACCGCGGCCCCATCGGGAAGGATGCAGCGGAGGTCGAGCTGCGCCGCTGGTGGGCGGAGCAGCCGGAGTCGGCGGACCGGTGAGCGTCTTCGGGGGCCGGCCCACCCTCCTGGGTCACCGCGGCCTGGGGCGGGGCACCGTGGACGGCCTGGCCGAGAACACCCTCGAGTCCATCGTGGCCGCGTCGCGGTCGGGGCTGCGCTGGGTCGAGTTCGACGTGCGCCGCACCCTCGACGACGCCCTGGTGGTCGGCCACTACCCGAGCCTCGCCGGCGACGGTGGCGACCAGTTCGTCGCCGACCTCGTGCTGCGCGACGCGCAGCGGCTGGGAGCGGTCACGCTGGAGTCGGTCCTGGACGCGGTGCCGGAGGGCATCGGCGTCAACCTCGACCTCAAGACCTCGATGGAGGACGCCCTGCGCAAGCCGGACGCCACCACCGCCGCGCTCGTGGGCGCGGTGGTGCGGCAGGAGGCCGCCCGGCGCCCGGTGCTGGTGTCGTCCTTCGACCCCGCGGCGCTGCTCCAGGTCGGGGATGCCGCGCCCGGCAGCCCCCGCTCGCTTCTCACGTGGTGGGGCTTCCCACTGCGCAAGGCGATCCCGGCGGCGGCGCACCTGGGGGTCGAGGCCGTGGCAGCGCACTTCACGTCGTTCGGGCCCAACGACGCCGACCACGCGCCGGCCTTCCGGACGGCGGAGTATGCCGTGGGGCTGGCCCACGAGGCGGGCCTCGAGGTGGTGGCGTGGTGCCCCGCGCCGGAGGTCGCCCGTGGGCTGCTGTCCACGGGGGTGGACGCCGTCGTCGTGGACGACGTCCCGCACGCCCTGGTGGCCCTGCGGGACGTGGCCGACTGACGCAGTCCGGTACGGTTTGCGCGTGAAGCGGGCGCCGTGGCCCTGGGCCGGCCCGATCGTGCGAAAGGTCGACATGTCCACCTTGACGTATCCCAGCGCCCGGCTCTGCGGCCGGCAGTCGGCCACGCAGGTGGTGCGGACCGTGCGCCTGGTCCGGGTCCGGTGACCGGTCCCACCGCCGACAGCCCCAGCATGGTCGTCCGGGCCGGCGCCGCCACCGACACCGGCCGGGTCCGTCGCAACAACGAGGACAGCCTGCTGGCCGACCGCAGCGTGTTCGTCGTGGCCGACGGCATGGGTGGGCACGCAGCCGGCGAGGTGGCCAGCGGTATCGCCACGGCCACGCTGGCCGACCTCGTCACCCTCGAGGGCCGACGGGCCGAGGACGTGGTCGCGGCGCTGCACCGGGCCAACCGCCGCATCCTGGAGTCCGCCGCGGAGCACCCGGAGCAGAGCGGCATGGGCACGACCGTGGCCGGGCTCGCCGTCGTCACGGCGGACGGCTCGGACCACTGGGCGGTGTTCAACATCGGCGACTCCCGCGTCTACCACTGCATCGACGGGCGGCTCACCCTGGTCACCGTCGACCACTCCGAGGTGCGCGAGCTCGTCGACGCCGGCCTGATCACCGAGGAGGAGGCGGCGCGGCACCCGCTGCGCAACGTCGTCACCCGGTCGCTGGGCACCGAAACGGCGCCGAGGCCCGACATCTGGGTCCTCCCGCCGCATGCCGGCGAGCGGTTCGTGATCTGCTCCGACGGGTTGTCCAACGAGCTGGACGCCGATACGATCCGCGACCTGCTGACCAGCACCGACGACCCCCAGCAGGCGGCTGAGGCCCTGGTCGCCGCGGCGGTCGCGGCCGGTGGCAGGGACAACGTGTCGGTCGTCGTCGTCGCCCTCGACGCCGGGGGCGAGGCGGACACCGCCCCCCGGACCCCGTCGCGGCAGGGCTGACGCGAGCCTGGACGCGCGCCCGGCCACACGGCATACGAGAAGGGCACCCAGCCACACGGCTGGGTGCCCTTCCTCGTCAGGGAGTCAGCGCTCCTCGGTGCCCGCGATGAAGGCCTCGAGCTTGGCGCGACCCTCGGTGTCCTCGCGCTGCACGGGCGGGGACTTCATGAGGTAGGACGACGCCGAGATCAGCGCGCCGCCGATGCCGCGGTCCTTGGCGATCTTCGCCGCACGCAGGGCGTCGATGATGATGCCGGCCGAGTTCGGGGAGTCCCAGACCTCGAGCTTGTACTCGAGGTTCAGCGGCACGTCCCCGAACGCACGACCCTCGAGGCGCACGTACGCCCACTTGCGGTCGTCGAGCCACGCGACGTAGTCGGACGGGCCGATGTGGACGTTGCGGTCCTCCTTCTTGCCGGCCAGCGAGCCGGTCAGGTTGGAGGTGACGGCCTGGGTCTTGGAGACCTTCTTGGACTCGAGGCGCTCGCGCTCGAGCATGTTCTTGAAGTCCATGTTGCCGCCGACGTTGAGCTGGTAGGTGCGGTCCAGCGTGACGCCGCGGTCCTCGAACAGCTTGGCCATCACGCGGTGGGTGATGGTGGCGCCGACCTGCGACTTGATGTCGTCACCGACGATCGGCACGCCCGCCGCCTCGAACTTCGCCGCCCACTCCGGGTCGGAGGCGATGAAGACCGGCAGCGCGTTGACGAAGGCGACACCCGCGTCGATCGCGCACTGCGCGTAGAACTTGTCGGCCTCCTCCGAGCCCACCGGCAGGTAGGACACGAGCACGTCGACCTTGGCGTCCTTCAGCGTCTGCACGACGTCGACGGGCTCGGCGTCGGACTCCTCGATGGTCATGGCGTAGTACTTGCCGATGCCGTCGAGGGTGTGGCCGCGCTGCACGGTGACACCGGTCGGCGGCACGTCGGTGATCTTGATGGTGTTGTTCTCCGAGGCGTTGATCGCCTCGGACAGGTCGAAGCCGACCTTCTTGGCGTCCACGTCGAAGGCGGCGACGAACTCGACGTCCTTGACGTGGTAGTCACCGAGCTGGACGTGCATGAGCCCGGGCACGGTGGCGGCCGGGTCGGCGTCCTTGTAGTACTCGACTCCCTGCACCAGCGAGCTGGCGCAGTTGCCGACGCCGACGATGGCGACGCGCACGGATCCCATGGGGTTACTCCTTGTTTCCGGGGGTGGTGGTGTTGCGTGTGTGGGTCTTGCTCGGGGGGACGGGTGTTGCGTGGGTCCTGCCGGTGTGGCGGGAGGTCGCCGCGGCGGGGACGTTGCGTTCGGCCGTGATGAGCTCGTTGAGCCAGCGGACCTCCCGCTCCGCCGCATCCTCACCGTGCCGCTGCAGGGCGGCGGTGTACGAGTCGATCCGCTCACGCCCCTTGGCGGACGCGGTGCGGATGTTGTCCAGCCGCTCCTCGAGCCGGCTGCGCCGCCCCTCGAGGATGCGCAGCCGGACCTCGGCCTCCGTGCGGGCGAAGAACGCGAAGTGGACGTCGAACGTGTCGTCCTCCCACGCGGTGGGGCCCGCCTGCTTGATGAGCTCCTGGAAGTGCTCCTTGCCGTCGGCCGTCAGCTCGTAGACGATCCGGCCCCGCTTCGACCCGGCCGTCGCCGCGTGCTCGGCCGCGCTGGTCTCGGCGATCAGGCCGGCGTCGAGCAGGCCGCGCAGGCAGGGGTAGAGCGTGCCGTAGGACAGCGCGCGGAAGACGCCGAGCGCGGCGTTGAGCCGCTTGCGCAGCTCGTAGCCGTGCATGGGGCTCTCGTGCAGCAGCCCGAGGACTGCGAACTCGAGCAGCTCACTACGGCGACTCACGAGGTCTCCTTGCGCACGCGGCATACGGCCTGGGGGTGGACGCCAGGCGACCTGGAGGTGGCTGGCTGGCGGCAGCCTAACACGTTGATATATCGGTCCGATATATCAAGGAGGCGGCGTTCGCTTTGGGGACTCTCAGGGTCGGCGGTCATACTTGGGCGCCGGGACCGCCGCAGGCGGCCCCGATGCATGCCCGTATGCCGACCAGGAAGGTCCCATGAGCTCCTCACGTCCGGGCGCCCCGCGTCCGAAGACGCGCGAAGGCGCCAAGCAGGCTCGCAGCCAGCGCGAGAAGTCCGTCAGGCAGCGGGCGAGGAACGCCAAGGGGGGCCGCGGCAGGGTGTGGGCGAAGCGGCTGGGACTGGTCGCGCTGGTCGGGTTCCTGCTCGCGGTGGCCGGCTTCTTCGTCGCCTACGCGATGATCGACGCGCCTCAGCCGAACGAGCTCGCCAGCCGGCAGGCGTCGATCATCTACTACGCGGACGGCAAGACCGAGCTCGACCGGATCAGCACGGTCAACCGCGAGTCGGTGCCGCTGGCGAAGGTGCCCAAGCCGGTGCAGGAGGCGCACCTGGCGGCAGAGGACCGCAACTTCTACGAGAACTCCGGCATCAGCCCCACGGGCATCGCGCGAGCGGTGTGGGTGGGCCTGACCGGTGGGCAGCGCCAGGGCGGGTCGACGATCACCCAGCAGTACGTGAAGAACTACTTCCTGACCCAGGACCAGACGATCTCGCGCAAGGGCAAGGAGATCATCATCTCCATCAAGATCGCCAAGCAGGAGAGCAAGGACCAGATCCTGCAGAACTACCTCAACACGATCTACTACGGCCGCGGCGCCTACGGCATCGAGACCGCGTCGCAGGCGTACTTCCACAAGGACGTCTCCCAGCTCGACGTGTCCGAGGGCGCACTGCTCGCCTCGGTGATCCGGGGTCCCTCCTACTACGACCCGGGCCTGGGGGCGCAGGAGAAGGCGAACGCGCAGCGCCGCTGGAGCTACGTCATGGACGGCATGGTCACCAAGGGGTGGATCACCCAGGCGGCCCGCGACAAGGCGAAGTTCCCGACCGTCCAGAAGTACACGCCCCGCAAGGGTGCGAGCGGCCCCACGGGCTTCATCACCGACGCGGTCAAGCGTGAGCTGAAGTCCAAGCTCAAGCTCACCGACGAGGACATCGACCGCGGGGGGTACCGGATCGTCACGACCATCGACGCGAAGGCCCAGAAGGCGGCCAAGGACGCCGTCCAGGCGCGGATGCCCAGCGGACCGGGCACCTCGACGCTGCGGGTCGGGCTCACCGCGATCAAGCCGGGCGACGGCGCAGTAGTCGCGATGTACGGCGGCAAGGACTTCCAGAAGGAGCAGTTCAACACCGCCACCCAGGCCAGGATGCAGGCCGGCTCGACCTACAAGGTGTTCACCCTCATCGCGGCGCTGCAGCAGGGGATCAGCACCCACACGAGGTTCCCCGGCTACAGCCCGCAGTACTTCCCCGAGTTCAAGGACAGCTCCAACCCCGCCGGCAAGGTGGTCAACTTCGCGAACGAGCAGTTCGGCAACATCGACCTGCGCACCGCGACCGGCCACTCGGTCAACACCGTCTACGCCCCGCTCAACATCAAGGTCGGGCCCGACAAGACCAAGGACGCGGCGGTGACGGCCGGCCTGCCCGCGAAGGACCAGAACGCCAACTACGCCAACGTGTTCGGCACTGCCGACGAGTCGGTCATCGACATGGCCAACGCCTACGCGACCATCGCGGCGCAGGGCCAGCGCGTCACCCCGTACTTCATCCGCACCGTCAAGGGTGGGCCCGGCAACATCAGCTACAAGGCGAAGCCGGCGAAGAAGGGTGTGTTCGACAAGGACGTCATGGCCGACACCATCGACGCCATGCAGCAGCCCGTGGAGAACGGCACCGCCCAGTTCGCCCAGAACCTCGGCCGCCCTGCTGCCGGCAAGACCGGCACCACCACCGACAACAAGTCGGCGTGGTTCGACGGGTTCACCCCCCAGCTGTCGGCCGCGGTCGGCATCTACAGCACCGGCAAGGGCGGCAAGCAGCTGTCGATGAACAGCGTGCCCGGCGTCGGCGAGCTCACCGGTGGGACGGTGCCCGTGCGGATCTGGACCGACTTCATGACCGCTGCTCTCAAGGGCCAGAAGGTGCTCGACTTCCCGGCCCGGGCCGGCGTCGGCGACGACAAGGTCTTCACCCCGCCGCCCCCGCCGCCGCCGAGCACCACGACGAGCTCCACCACGACGAGCACCACGACCACGACCACGACCACGACGAAGCCGACGACCACCACACCCACGCGGACCCGGACCAAGGGCACCGGCAAGCCGAAGCCCACCGCGACCACGATCACCCTGCCGCCACCGCCCTCGTCGTGAGCGGGACCGCGGGCCCGATGAGGAAGGGAACCGACGTCCTGCCGGCCCGTTCGCTGGCCGCCGTGGGCGGCCCCCTGGGCCGGCACGCGTCGGCCGCTGCGAGGGCATGGCCGACGACCGTGGTGCCGCTGCTCTTCGCCGGGGTGGGGACCATGGCGGCGGCCGTGCTCGAGCGGTCGCACTGCATCCAGAAGGGGTGGGCCGGCTCCGACCAGTTCTGGCACGCCTGCTTCTCCGACCTCCCTGCCCTCTACCAGCTGGGCAGCCTCCACGAGGGGCTCGCGTCGTTCGTCGGTGGCGGCAGCGCCCGCACCGACCACCCGGTGCTGACCGGCGCGGCGATGGCCCTGCTCGGCGGGCTCGTGCCGGACGGCGCGTTCCTCGACCAGACCCGGTGGTACTTCGGGCTGTGGGCGGTGCTCGCGGCGGTGCTCGTGGTGGCGATGGTGTGGCTGACGGCCGCGTCGCGGCCTCGCCACGTCGCCGACGCAGCGGGCCTGGCGCTGAGCCCGGTACTCGTCCTCAGCGGCCTCATCTCGGCCGACGTGCTGGGGGTGGCGCTCGCGAGCGCCGGCATCTGGGCGTGGGCGCGGCGCCGCCCGGCGCTGGCGGGGGTGTTCCTCGGGCTGGCCGTCACGGCCCGCACCTACCCCCTGCTGCTCCTGCTCGCCCTGGTGCTCCTGGCGGCCCGCACCGGCCGGTGGGCGGCCGTCGGCCGCGTGCTCGGTGCGGCGGCCGGCACCGTGGGAGTGGTGCTGCTGCCGTTCCTCGTCGCCAACCCCGCGGCGATCCCCCGCCCGTATGCCGCGTGGTGGTCGAGCGAGGCCGGGCTCGGCTCCCTGTGGATGGTGCCGCAGCTGCTCGGCCACCGGCTGCCGTCGGGTGCGGTGACCCTGCTGGCCGTGGTCGGCATGGTCGCGGCCGTCGTCGTGGGCGCCCTGTTCGCGCTGTCCACCTGGCGCCGCCCGACCCTGGCCGAGCTCGGCCTGGTCCTCGTCGCGGTGGCGCTCGTGACCGGCAAGTCGTTCCCCGTGCAGGCCTCGCTGTGGCTGGTGCCGCTGGTGGCGCTGTGCGGGGTCCGGTGGCGCGACCACCTGGTGTGGGCGGGCGCGGAGGCGCTGCACTTCGTCGCGGTCTGGCTCTACGTGGGTGGGCTGTCCAAGCCCGACCGCGGCCTGCCGCCGGCGTGGTACGCCGTGTTCCTGCTGATCCGGGTCGCGGCGGTGGTCTACCTGGTGTGGCGGGTCTGGCACACCGCCGCCCTGCGTGACGCAGCCCTGCAGCCGCTCGACCTGCCCGATCCGGACCCTCGGTCCGACGCCGTCGTCGACGAGCTGGCCGGTGACCTCACCGACGCCCCCGACGCCCTGGTGGTCCGTCTCGGCTGACCGGTCTGCCCTGTGGATGACGATTCGGAGATGTCGTCGCCGGCCGGTACCCTTGTGAGGTTCCCGATGGCCCGGACAGGTCCGGTGTCGTCGGGATCGCACTGCAACCCTCCTGTCACGGAAGGACCGTGACCGCCACAGACCAGAGGAGGCGGGTTATCAGCATGCGTCAGTACGAACTCATGGTCATCCTCGACCCCGAGCTCGACGACCGGACCGTCGCGCCCCAGCTCGACAAGTTCCTCACCGTCGTGACCAAGGACAAGGGCACCGTCGAGAACATCGACATCTGGGGCCGTCGTCGCCTGGCCTACGACATCAAGAAGAAGCCCGAGGGCATCTACGCCGTCGTCAACTTCACCGCGGAGCCGGCCACGGCCAAGGAGCTGGACCGTCAGCTCGGCCTCAACGAGTCGGTCCTGCGGACCAAGCTCCTGCGCCCCGGCGCCTGAGCACCACCAGCACCACTGGTCTGACCGACACGAATCGAGGGATCACGCTCCATGGCTGGCGACACCGTCATCACCGTCATCGGCAACATCACCGGCGACCCCGAGCTGCGCTTCACCCCTTCGGGTGCTGCCGTCGCGAACTTCACCGTGGCCTCCACGCCGCGTCAGTTCGACCGGCAGTCCAACGAGTGGAAGGACGGCGAGACGCTGTTCATGCGCTGCTCGGTGTGGCGTGACGCGGCGGAGAACGTCGCCGAGTCGCTGCAGCGCGGCACCCGCGTCATCGTGTCCGGCCGCCTGAAGTCTCGTTCCTACGAGACCAAGGAGGGCGAGAAGCGCACCGTCGTCGAGATGGAGGTCGACGAGGTCGGCCCGTCGCTTCGCTACGCCACCGCGAAGGTCAACAAGACCCAGCGTGGGGGCGGCGGCGGGGGCTTCGGTGGCGGCCAGCAGGGCGGCCAGGGCGGCGGCTGGAGCCAGCAGGGCGGCCAGCAGGAAGACCCCTGGGCCACCGGCGCCACGGCCCCCCAGCAGGGTGGCCAGCAGGGCGGCGGCCAGCAGGGCGGCTGGGGCGGCAACGCCCCGTCCTACGACGAGCCCCCGTTCTGATCCGGTCGGTCCAGACCATCCCGGTATGCCGGTCGGTGGGCTTCCAGCAGAAGTCCACCGACGCTCCACAACACGGCATACCCACCAGTTCGAGAACCTGAGAGACACCATCCCTGGGAGACCAGGGCTCATCCGAGAAGGAGAGCACCACGATGGCCAAGCCCGTTGTGCGCAAGCCAAAGAAGAAGGCCAACCCGCTGAAGGCGGCGAAGGTCGAGAACATCGACTACAAGGACACTGCGCTGCTGCGCAAGTTCATCTCCGACCGCGGCAAGATCCGCGCTCGTCGGGTGACCGGTGTGTCCGTCCAGGAGCAGCGGCTCATCGCCACCGCGGTCAAGAACGCCCGCGAGATGG